>OCAS01000021.1_pt1 | contig 183857 bp, 159 predicted proteins | sample 1550751 | NCBI WGS metagenome assembly OCAS01 (sample SAMEA2580301, study PRJEB22360) | human gut metagenome | biome: human gut; feature: human-associated habitat; material: faeces | place: Denmark | collected 2008/2010
ACACAAAAGTCCCGAGGGCGGTGGCGAAAACGGCAGCCGCTACCACCGCTTCACAGCCGGAAATTGCCTCCGGTAGCGCGATGATTGTTGATCTGAATACCAACAAAGTGATCTATTCGAACCACCCGGATCTGGTGCGTCCGATTGCGTCTATCAGCAAATTAATGACCGCGATGGTCGTGCTGGATGCGCGACTGCCGCTGGATGAAAAACTAAAAGTGGATATCAGCCAGACGCCGGAGATGAAAGGGGTCTATTCGCGCGTACGACTGAATAGCGAAATCAGCCGTAAAGATATGCTGTTGCTGGCGCTGATGTCTTCAGAAAACCGCGCGGCGGCAAGCCTTGCGCACCATTATCCCGGTGGTTACAAAGCCTTTATTAAGGCGATGAATGCGAAAGCGAAATCGCTCGGAATGAACAACACGCGCTTTGTTGAACCGACCGGATTGTCGGTGCATAACGTTTCAACCGCCCGTGACTTAACCAAACTGCTCATTGCCAGCAAACAATATCCGTTGATCGGGCAGTTAAGTACCACCCGGGAAGATATGGCAACCTTCTCTAACCCGACGTATACGCTGCCGTTCCGCAATACTAACCATCTGGTGTATCGCGATAACTGGAATATTCAGTTAACCAAAACCGGCTTTACCAATGCGGCGGGCCATTGTCTGGTGATGCGTACGGTTATCAATAATAAACCGGTGGCGCTGGTAGTGATGGACGCGTTTGGCAAATATACCCATTTTGCCGATGCCAGCCGCCTGCGTACCTGGATTGAGACCGGTAAAGTGATGCCTGTTCCGGCAGCAGCGTTGAGCTATAAAAAACAAAAAGCCGCCCAAATGGCGGCGGCGGGGCAGACGGCACAGAACGATTAAGTGAATTCGGATGGCGATACTCTGCCATCCGTAATTTTTACTCCACTTCCTGCCAGTTTTTCCGCTTACTGGTTTTACCGATCCCCGGATTCATACTGTTGGTCGGATCGTTCTCGCGATAAAACTTCTGCAACGTCTCCGGTGCTTTATACAAATGACCGACGTTATGTTCGGCAGGATATTGCGCGCCACGCTGCTGCAGCAGTTCCAGCATCTGTTCTTTCAACGCATGCACATCCACGCCTTTTTTAACGATGTAATCCTGATGGAAGACATAGCACATAAAATGGCCGTAATAGAGCTTGTGCACCAGCTGGCTGTCGATTTCCGGCGGTAAATGCTCATACCACTCGGTGTCGTTACGCCGCAGAGCGATATCCAGTGCCAGAATGTCTTCGACTTCATCGGAATGCACCGCCTGATAACGAATTGCTGCGCCCGCAGCGGCGAAACGGTGTAAAAACGCTTTGCTACCTTCCTCCGGCGTACAGACAAAGAAATCGCCTTCGGCCTGTTTGAAATAATCCACCAGCCACGATTTGGCTTCACCGACGCCATCGCCCGCCATTTTTAACAGCAGATGATGCTCGTATTTATCGCGCCAGTTTTTCATGCGCGGCGGTAAATGGCTGGGGAACAGGTGACCGAATTTTTGCATCGCACGGTCGGTAAAATGCGGACGGAAGAATTTCACTTTCTCCAGCATCGCATCGGTGCGCCCCTTGAGATTAAAGAAGAACGGCATCTTGTCGCTGCCTAACTTATCAATCATCAGGAAGGTGTCTTTGCCGTATTTTTCCGCAATATCGTAGATATCCCGGTGCATATATTCCCCGGCAACCGGCAGATTTTCGAAATTAGCCAGAATATGACGGCGGATTTCGGTCAGTACTTCTGGCTGGTTGGTGCCGATATAAAACACCTGCTGATTTTTTTCCGCTTCGAAGGTATCAAGACGTACCGCAAAGACGGCCAGCTTCCCGGCGCAACCAGAAGATTCAAATAACCGATCCGGATCGGCGTTATAACGTGCGGGCGTGTCGGCTTCAATATCACGAACGCGGTGGACATAGTCATAATCGTGGGCGTGACGACCATCGTGGCGCACATCGTCATCTTTGATGCGATCGTCATCCAGCTTGCTAAGGATCTGCTCCGGCGTTTCGCCCAGATCAATCCCCAGATGGTTCACCAGCGTCAGTTTGCCGTCTTCATTTATACGCGCGAATAACGACATTTCGGTATACGCCGGGCCACGCTGCACCAGCGAGCCGCCGGAGTTGTTACAAATACCGCCGATGACCGATGCGCCTATACACGATGAGCCAATCACCGAGTGCGGTTCGCGTCCCAGCGGTTTGAGGGCTTTTTCCAGCGAATAAAGCGTGGTGCCCGGATAGGCCAGCACCTGTTCGCCCTTGCCAAGAACGTGCAGCTTGTCGAGACGCAGGGTGCTGATGATCACGATATCGCGATCATAGTCGTTACCGTTTGGCGTCGAGCCTTCGGTCAGACCTGTATTGGCTGCCTGCATCAGAATAATTTTGTCGGCGGTGACGCAGGCTTTCAGCACCCGCCACAATTCCAGTAGTGAGCCAGGGAAAACGACAGCCAGTGCATCGCCCTGACCAGAACGGAAGCCCTTGCGATAGCGGGCCGTTTTTGCGGGATCGGTGAGCAGGTGTGAAGAACCCACCAGTCGGGCAAGTTCATTCAAAAAGGCTTTATTATCAGTTGTTGTCATGGAAGACATTTTCCACTCCTTGTGGTGGCGAAAAAATATCACAAACTAGAATAGCGCCTTGTATGACAATTCAGCGAGTGAATATTTTGAAAATTCAGACAATAAACTGAGCATTCTTTTTCTCTCTCTATCATGCTTATGGCAAACTACGGTTTTTGCACTATTTTCGCTGCCTCGTCGGGCAACAGAGGAAGAAAAATCCATATGAAATGGCTATGTTCAGTAGGAATCGCGGTGAGTCTGGCCCTGCAGCCAGCACTGGCAGATGATTTATTCGGCAACCATCCATTAACGCCCGAAGCGCGGGATGCGTTCGTCACCGAACTGCTTAAGAAAATGACAGTTGATGAGAAAATTGGTCAGCTGCGCTTAATCAGCGTCGGCCCGGATAATCCGAAAGAGGCGATCCGCGAGATGATCAAAGACGGTCAGGTTGGGGCGATTTTCAACACCGTAACCCGTCAGGATATCCGCGCCATGCAGGATCAGGTGATGGAATTAAGCCGCCTGAAAATTCCTCTTTTCTTTGCTTACGACGTGCTGCACGGTCAGCGCACGGTGTTCCCGATTAGCCTCGGCCTGGCCTCGTCTTTTAACCTCGATGCGGTGAAAACAGTCGGGCGTGTCTCTGCTTATGAAGCGGCAGATGATGGCCTGAATATGACCTGGGCACCGATGGTCGATGTCTCGCGCGATCCGCGCTGGGGACGTGCTTCCGAAGGTTTTGGCGAAGATACGTATCTCACTTCAACAATGGGTAAAACCATGGTGGAAGCGATGCAGGGTAAAAGTCCGGCAGATCGCTACTCGGTGATGACCAGCGTCAAACACTTTGCCGCATACGGTGCGGTAGAAGGCGGTAAAGAGTACAACACCGTCGATATGAGTCCGCAGCGCCTGTTTAATGATTATATGCCGCCGTACAAAGCGGGGCTGGACGCAGGCAGCGGCGCGGTGATGGTGGCGCTGAACTCGCTGAACGGCACGCCAGCCACCTCCGATTCATGGCTGCTGAAAGATGTTCTGCGCGACCAGTGGGGCTTTAAAGGCATCACCGTTTCCGATCACGGCGCAATCAAAGAGCTGATTAAACATGGCACGGCGGCAGACCCGGAAGATGCGGTGCGCGTGGCGCTGAAATCCGGCATCAACATGAGTATGAGCGACGAGTACTACTCGAAGTATCTGCCTGGGTTGATCAAATCCGGCAAAGTGACGATGGAAGAGCTGGATGACGCTACCCGTCATGTACTGAACGTTAAATATGATATGGGGTTGTTTAACGACCCATACAGCCATTTGGGGCCGAAAGAGTCTGACCCGGTGGATACCAATGCCGAAAGCCGCCTGCACCGCAAAGAAGCGCGTGAAGTGGCGCGTGAAAGCCTGGTGTTGCTGAAAAACCGTCTCGAAACGTTACCGCTGAAAAAATCGGCCACCATTGCGGTGGTTGGGCCACTGGCGGACAGTAAACGTGACGTGATGGGCAGCTGGTCCGCAGCCGGTGTTGCCGATCAATCCGTGACCGTACTGACCGGGATTAAAAATGCCGTCGGTGAAAACGGTAAAGTGCTGTACGCCAAAGGGGCGAACGTCACCAGTGACAAAGGCATTATCGATTTCCTGAATCAGTATGAAGAGGCGGTCAAAGTCGATCCGCGTTCGCCGCAAGAGATGATTGATGAAGCGGTGCAAACCGCGAAACAATCTGATGTGGTGGTGGCTGTGGTCGGTGAAGCTCAGGGGATGGCGCACGAGGCCTCCAGCCGTACCGATATTACTATTCCGCAAAGCCAACGTGACTTGATTGCGGCGTTGAAAGCCACTGGTAAACCGCTGGTGCTGGTGCTGATGAATGGGCGTCCGCTGGCGCTGGTGAAAGAAGATCAGCAGGCTGATGCGATTCTGGAAACCTGGTTTGCGGGTACGGAAGGGGGTAATGCGATTGCCGATGTATTGTTTGGCGATTACAACCCGTCCGGTAAGCTACCGATGTCCTTCCCGCGTTCTGTCGGGCAGATCCCTGTGTACTACAGCCATCTGAATACCGGGCGTCCGTATAATGCCGACAAGCCGAACAAATACACTTCGCGTTATTTTGATGAAGCTAACGGGGCGCTGTATCCGTTCGGTTATGGTCTGAGCTACACCACTTTCACCGTCTCTGATGTGAAACTTTCTGCGCCGACCATGAAGCGTGACGGCAAAGTGACCGCCAGTGTGCAGGTGACGAACACCGGTAAGCGCGAAGGGGCGACGGTAGTGCAGATGTACTTGCAGGATGTGACGGCTTCCATGAGTCGTCCGGTGAAGCAGCTGAAAGGCTTTGAGAAAATCACCCTGAAACCGGGCGAAACTCAGACCGTCAGCTTCCCGATTGATATCGAGGCGCTGAAGTTCTGGAATCAACAGATGAAATATGACGCCGAGCCTGGCAAGTTCAATGTCTTCATCGGCACTGATTCCGCACGCGTTAAGAAAGGCGAGTTTGAGTTGCTGTAATGCTTTAGTAAGGGCGCGACGTTTGCGCCCTTTAAGTATTTATCTGATTCTGCAACTGAATCTGCCCAGACAGGCTAACCCTGTCATTATCAACTATGCTTTTCTCTTAATTCGCTGAAAACAACAGTAAAAGAATGAGGAAAGCATCATGCCACTCTCAAAGCTCTGGGCAGGTTCATTGGTTTTGTTGGCAGCCGTGAGCCTGCCGCTACAGGCGGCTTCCCCCGTTAAGGTCGGTTCAAAAATCGATACCGAAGGCGCGCTGCTCGGCAATATCATTTTGCAGGTGCTGGAAAGTCACGGTGTTCCTACGGTAAATAAAGTGCAACTGGGAACGACTCCCGTGGTGCGCGGGGCGATTACTTCCGGTGAACTGGATATCTATCCGGAATATACCGGCAATGGCGCGTTTTTCTTTAAAGATGAAAACGATGCGGCATGGAAAAATGCCGGGCAAGGCTACGAGAAAGTCAAAAAACTCGATGCAGAGCAAAACAAGTTAATCTGGCTGACGCCCGCGCCTGCAAATAACACCTGGACTATCGCCGTGCGTCAGGATGTGGCAGAGAAAAACAAACTCACTTCGCTTGCCGACCTGAGTCGTTATCTGAAAGAGGGCGGCACCTTCAAACTGGCGGCCTCGGCAGAATTTATTGAACGCGCCGATGCGTTACCCGCGTTTGAAAAAGCCTATGGCTTTAAGCTCGGTCAGGATCAGTTGCTGTCACTGGCTGGTGGCGACACGGCGGTGACGATCAAAGCCGCTGCCCAGCAAACCTCTGGCGTTAATGCGGCGATGGCTTACGGCACTGACGGCCCGGTCGCGGCGCTGGGGCTGCAAACCTTAAGCGATCCGCAAGGCGTGCAACCTATCTACGCGCCTGCACCAGTGGTGCGTGAGTCGGTGTTGAAAGAGTATCCACAAATGGCACAGTGGCTACAGCCAGTCTTCGCCAGCCTCGATGAAAAAACATTGCAGCAACTGAATGCCAGCATTGCTGTGGAAGGACTGGATGCCAAAAAAGTGGCTGCCGACTACCTGAAACAAAAAGGGTGGACGAAGTAATTTCCCGTGACTTATTTCCGTATTAATCCTGTTCTGGCGCTGCTGCTGTTGCTGACGGCAATCGCAGCGGCGCTGCCGTTTATCAGTTACGCGCCTAATCGTTTAGTTTCGGGTGAGGGGCGTCATCTCTGGCAGCTGTGGCCGCAAACGATCTGGATGCTGGTGGGCGTTGGTTGCGCCTGGATGACAGCCTGTTTTATTCCCGCTAAAAAAGGCAGCATTTTTGCACTCATTCTGGCGCAATTCGTCTTCGTATTGCTGGTGTGGGGAGCAGGAAAGGCGGCGACACAACTGGCACAAAATGGCAGTGCGCTGGCGCGTACCAGCCTCGGCAGTGGTTTCTGGCTGGCTGCGGCGCTGGCATTGCTGGCCTGTAGCGATGCCATCCGCCGAATCTCCACGCATCCGCTGTGGCGCTGGTTGTTGCATATGCAGATTGCCATCATTCCGCTGTGGTTGCTGTATTCCGGCGCGCTTAACGATCTCTCGCTAATGAAAGAATACGCCAACCGTCAGGATGTGTTTGACGACGCGCTGGCACAACATCTGACGTTGCTGTTTGGTGCGGTGCTGCCTGCGTTAGTGATTGGTGTGCCGTTGGGCGTCTGGTGCTACTTTTCCACTGCGCGGCAGGGGGCGATTTTTTCGCTACTCAATGTCATTCAGACCGTGCCTTCGGTGGCGCTCTTTGGCCTGTTGATTGCGCCGCTTGCCGCGCTGGTTACGGCCTTTCCGTGGCTGGGTAAGCTCGGCATAGCAGGAACCGGAATGACACCCGCACTGATTGCGCTGGTGCTCTATGCCTTGCTGCCGCTGGTGCGCGGCGTGGTAGTCGGCTTGAACCAGATCCCGCGCGATGTGCTGGAGAGCGCCAGAGCGATGGGGATGAGCGGGGCGCAGCGTTTCCTGCATGTTCAGTTACCGCTGGCGTTACCGGTATTTCTGCGCAGCCTGCGGGTGGTGATGGTGCAAACTGTAGGTATGGCGGTGATTGCGGCGTTAATCGGTGCAGGCGGTTTTGGTGCGCTGGTTTTCCAGGGGCTGCTAAGCAGTGCCATTGATTTAGTGTTGCTGGGGGTGATCCCGGTAATTGTTCTGGCGGTGCTGATCGATGCGCTGTTCGATTTGCTTATCGCACTGCTGAAGGTGAAACGTAATGATTGAATTTAGCCATGTCAGCAAACTGTTCGGCATACAAAAAGCCGTTAACGATCTCAATCTCAATTTTCAGGAGGGGAGTTTTTCGGTGCTGATTGGTACATCAGGCTCCGGTAAATCCACCACTCTGAAAATGATTAACCGCCTGGTGGAGCATGACAATGGCGTGATCCGCTTTGCCGGAGAAGAAATTCGCTCGCTGCCAGTGCTGGAGTTGCGCCGCCGGATGGGCTATGCCATTCAATCTATTGGCCTGTTTCCCCACTGGAGCGTGGCGCAAAATATTGCCACCGTGCCGCAATTACAAAAATGGTCACGGGCGCGGATCGACGATCGTATCGACGAATTAATGGCGCTACTGGGGTTGGAGCCAAATTTGCGTGAGCGTTATCCGCATCAGCTTTCCGGTGGTCAGCAGCAACGTGTGGGAGTGGCGCGCGCACTGGCTGCCGATCCGCAAGTCTTACTGATGGATGAACCTTTTGGCGCGCTGGACCCGGTAACGCGCGGCGCGTTGCAACAAGAGATGACGCGCATACACCGTTTGCTGGGGCGTACCATTGTGCTGGTCACTCATGATATTGATGAGGCGCTACGACTGGCAGAACATCTGGTGTTGATGGATCACGGTGAAGTGGTGCAGCAGGGCAATCCGCTGACGATGCTGACTCGTCCGGCGAATGATTTTGTCCGCCAGTTTTTTGGGCATAGTGAACTGGGTGTCCGCCTGCTTTCGTTACGTAGTGTGGCGGATTACGTGCGTCGCGAAGAACGGGCAGAAGGTGAGGCACTGGCAGAAGAGATGACGCTACGCGATGCGCTCTCCCTGTTTGTCGCGCGGGGATGCGAGGTGCTGCCGGTGGTGAACACGCAGGGCCAGCCTTGCGGCACGCTGCATTTTCAGGATCTGCTGGTGGAGGCGTAAGCGTATGAAGATGTTGCGCGATCCGCTGTTCTGGCTCATTGCTTTGTTTGTGGCACTGCTTTTCTGGCTGCCTTACAGCCAGCCGCTGTTTGCTGCCTTGTTCCCACAACTGCCACGACCCGTTTATCAGCAGGAAAGCTTTGCAGCTCTGGCACTGGCTCATTTCTGGCTGGTGGGAATTTCGAGTTTGTTTGCGGTGATCATTGGTACTGGTGCCGGAATTATTGTTACTCGCCCGTGGGGCGCGGAATTTCGCCCACTGGTGGAAACTATTGCCGCCGTTGGGCAGACTTTTCCGCCCGTTGCGGTGCTGGCGATTGCCGTTCCGGTGATCGGCTTTGGTCTGCAACCCGCGATTATCGCCTTGATCCTTTACGGCGTGCTGCCCGTCCTGCAGGCGACACTTGCCGGGCTGGGAGCGATTGATGTCAGCGTGACAGAAGTTGCGAAAGGTATGGGAATGAGCCGTGGTCAGCGACTGCGTAAGGTCGAGCTACCGCTGGCGGCTCCGGTGATTCTGGCGGGCGTGCGAACTTCGGTGATTATCAACATTGGTACGGCGACGATCGCCTCAACGGTAGGGGCCAGCACGCTGGGTACGCCCATCATCATCGGGCTTAGCGGATTTAATACCGCGTATGTGATCCAGGGGGCGTTACTGGTGGCACTGGCGGCGATCATTGCAGACCGCCTGTTTGAAAGGCTGGTGCAGGCGCTTAGCCAGCACGCAAAATAAAGGTATAACCTGCGAGCATGACGCCACCAATTCCGCCTAACGCCATAAACAGGAACAGGGCGATGACCCCAATTTTAGCTATGCGCATGATGCACTCCTTATGTTAACGAAAGGATTGTACAGTAAAGCGCATTTGTTAACGAATGATTAAATGCCGAGTGGGAAAATATCATGGCCTTGTTCCTGCCAACTGGTGAGTTGCTGCTGTTGGGCGGAGGTTCGATTTTCACCGCACCACACCAGCAATGTACGGCCTTCGAACAGTTCAGGGCGTAGTTGATTGAGCGAGTGGGCGAGGACATCAATGCGCCATCCTTGTTGACTGGCAATCCAGCCCTCCAGCCACAGACGGGTGGTATCGTGAATATTCCAGCCAACCACCAGCGCATCTTTACCCTGTTTTTTACGTGCCGAAGCCAGGCAAATGGCGATGTAGTTGATCAGTACGCCGTCGAGGATCGCCAGCAGCGCCTGGAGAGTCGGTTGTTGGCACTGAAGTCGTCGGCGCAGAGGAATAAACAGATGTGTGGTGAGCGTCTGGGCGGGGTAATCCTGACCGCGCTCTTTGATCCACGTTCGCAGGCTATGCAGATTGCCGCTTTGCAGGTAAGTCAGTAATGTTTCTTGCTGATCGCGCCAGCCGTTCTGCACATCAACATTTTCATTACTGAGCAGCATTTTAACTTTGCTGACCTGCACGCCGTTGTCGATCCAGCGTTTGATCTCGCGGATCCGGTCAATATCGGCATCGTTGAACAGCCGATGGCCGCCGTCTGTCCGTTGCGGTTTCAGCAATCCGTAACGCCTCTGCCACGCGCGTAACGTGACAGGGTTAATATCACAAAGCAACGCCACTTCACCAATTGTGTAAAGCGCCATCGTCTCACCCTTGCTCGCGAGGTCCCGGTTTAACTTTAGACGCAGTTTTGCGAACCAGGTAGTTTTGCCCGTTTTTTGTGCATCTATAGGGTGATTTTATTTTTGCCAGGCGATTTTGAGTGATCGTACTCACGAATTCTCATTTTTCTGCAAGAGTTCAAAGAAAGTTAAACGCAGGCAATGTATGTTACGCGTTTTAAAGGGAAGTGTGGTTTGCGGGTATGTACGATTTTAATCTGGTGTTGCTGCTGCTTCAGCAGATGTGCGTTTTTTTAGTCATTGCGTGGTTAATGAGTAAAACGCCATTATTCATACCGTTAATGCAGGTCACGGTTCGTCTGCCGCATAAATTTCTCTGCTACATCGTCTTTTCCATCTTCTGCATCATGGGCACCTGGTTTGGGTTGCACATTGACGATTCTATTGCCAATACCCGTGCGATAGGCGCGGTAATGGGCGGCTTACTCGGCGGTCCGGTCGTCGGTGGGCTGGTTGGTCTGACCGGCGGGTTACATCGATATTCGATGGGGGGCATGACCGCGCTAAGTTGCATGATCTCGACCATCGTTGAAGGGTTGCTCGGCGGCCTGGTACACAGCATCCTGATCCGTCGCGGGCGCACTGATAAAGTCTTTAACCCCATTACCGCCGGTGCCGTCACGTTCGTCGCTGAAATGGTGCAAATGTTGATCATCCTGGCAATCGCCCGACCTTATGAAGATGCGGTGCGTCTGGTGAGTAATATTGCTGCGCCAATGATGGTCACCAATACCGTCGGCGCGGCGCTGTTTATGCGTATATTGCTCGATAAACGCGCGATGTTTGAAAAATACACTTCGGCTTTTTCTGCCACTGCGCTAAAAGTGGCTGCCTCGACGGAAGGCATTTTGCGCCAGGGGTTTAACGAAGTGAACAGCATGAAAGTGGCACAGGTGCTGTATCAGGAGCTGGATATTGGTGCAGTCGCGATTACCGATCGAGAGAAATTGCTGGCCTTTACCGGAATTGGTGACGATCACCATTTACCCGGCAAACCGATTTCTTCGACTTACACCTTAAAAGCGATTGAAACCGGTGAAGTGGTCTACGCTGATGGCAACGAAGTACCTTATCGTTGCTCTTTGCATCCGCAATGCAAACTGGGGTCGACGCTGGTAATTCCGTTGCGTGGTGAAAATCAGCGGGTGATGGGTACCATCAAATTGTATGAAGCCAAAAACCGTTTATTCAGTTCAATCAATCGCACGCTGGGTGAGGGGATTGCGCAACTGCTTTCGGCGCAGATCCTCGCCGGGCAATATGAGCGGCAAAAAGCGATGCTCACCCAGTCAGAGATCAAACTGCTTCACGCCCAGGTGAACCCCCATTTTTTGTTTAATGCGCTTAACACCATTAAAGCGGTGATCCGCCGCGACAGCGAACAGGCCAGCCAGCTGGTGCAGTATCTTTCCACTTTTTTCCGCAAAAACTTAAAGCGGCCTTCGGAGTTTGTTACTCTCGCCGACGAAATTGAACATGTGAACGCTTATCTGCAAATTGAAAAGGCGCGCTTCCAGTCGCGGTTGCAGGTCAATATTGCTATTCCGCAAGAATTATCCCAGCAGCAATTGCCCGCGTTTACCCTGCAACCGATAGTGGAAAACGCCATTAAACATGGGACATCACAACTGCTGGATACAGGGCGAGTGGCGATCAGCGCCCGACGTGAGGGGCAACATTTGATGCTGGAGATCGAAGACAATGCCGGTTTGTATCAACCGGTAACCAATGCCAGTGGGCTGGGGATGAATCTGGTGGATAAGCGTTTACGTGAACGGTTTGGCGATGACTATGGGATAAGCGTCGCCTGTGAGCCTGATTGTTACACCCGAATAACGTTACGACTACCATGGAGGGACGAGGCATGATTAAAGTCTTAATTGTCGATGATGAACCGCTTGCACGGGAGAACCTGCGCGTATTTTTGCAGGAGCAGAGCGATATTGAAATCGTTGGAGAGTGTTCAAACGCCGTAGAAGGGATCGGCGCGGTGCATAAACTGCGCCCGGATGTGCTGTTTCTCGATATCCAGATGCCGCGCATCAGTGGTCTGGAAATGGTGGGGATGCTCGACCCCGAACATCGACCGTATATCGTTTTTCTCACCGCGTTTGACGAATACGCTATTAAAGCCTTTGAAGAACATGCCTTTGATTATCTGCTGAAGCCAATTGATGAAGCGCGACTGGAAAAAACGCTGGCGCGATTGCGTCAGGAGCGCAGCAAGCAGGATGTTTCGCTGTTACCGGAAAATCAACAGGCGCTGAAGTTTATCCCTTGTACGGGGCATAGTCGGATTTATTTGCTGCAAATGAAAGATGTGGCATTTGTCAGCAGTCGGATGAGCGGTGTCTACGTTACCAGCCACGAAGGGAAAGAGGGCTTTACCGAATTGACATTACGTACCCTGGAAAGTCGTACACCACTACTGCGCTGCCATCGTCAGTATCTGGTTAACCTCGCGCATTTACAGGAGATTCGTCTGGAAGATAACGGCCAGGCCGAGTTGATTTTGCGTAATGGCTTAACCGTGCCGGTCAGCCGCCGTTATCTGAAAAGCTTAAAAGAGGCGATTGGCCTTTAAAAGACTGCTAAAATGGCTTTTTGCCTCATCAACACCTGAAGGCCTCATGCTAAGTAACGATATTCTGCGCAGCGTGCGCTACATTTTGAAAGCCAATAATAATGACCTGGTGCGTATTCTGGCGCTGGGTAATGTCGAAGCCACCGCGGAACAGATCGCCGTCTGGCTACGTAAAGAAGACGAAGAGGGTTTTCAGCGTTGTCCGGACATTGTTTTGTCGTCATTCCTCAATGGCCTGATTTATGAAAAACGCGGCAAGGATGAGTCTGCTCCGGCACTGGAGCCGGAACGTCGCATTAATAACAACATCGTGCTGAAAAAATTACGCATCGCGTTTTCGCTGAAAACCGATGACATTCTGGCGATCCTTACCGAACAGCAGTTCCGCGTTTCGATGCCGGAAATTACGGCGATGATGCGTGCACCGGATCATAAAAACTTCCGCGAATGCGGCGATCAATTTTTACGTTATTTTCTGCGTGGACTGGCAGCGCGCCAGCATGTGAAGAAAAGCTAAGACGGGTATGGCGGCCATGCAAAAACATGGCCGCCGACAGATTATTTCACTTCTTTAAAACCAGCGGCTTTCATCACCAGTTCCATTTGCGCCATAGTGATACCTTTTTTGGCATCTTCAGCAGAAACGTTGATTCCTGAAATACCCTGCAGGGCTTTAAAATCCACTTTTTCCATATCGATAGTCACGTTTTCCTGCGCGTAAGTATCGGTATAGGTTAATTTTTCTTCAACACCCGCGATGTTTTTGTATTTGGCGCTTAACGGCTCAAGTGTCTTGGCAGCATCTTCTTTGGTGGTTGCACCAATGGAGGCAAATTGAATTTTGGTTTCAGAAGATTGCTTAAGCACCTTGTCACCTTTGTAGACATAGGTAATGGCAATTTCAGTACCGTTCAGATTGGCGCTGAATTTTTTCGATTCTTCTTTGTCACCGCAGCCAGCAAGAGAGAAAACCAGAACAGATGCAACAACGAGGGAAAACAGCTTATTGAAAGCCTTCATGTAAAACTCCATTTTATTTAATCAAGAAACTGGTGACTCTCACCAGGGGCTATATAGGATATGCCTAATACCGTGGCGTGAGCAGTCCGGAACTGGAGTGGAACTCTTAGTAAAAAGCACTATTTCATCCTTGTTGCTGAAGCATGGGGAATAATTGTTCGCAAATCAAAACACCGTTATTCATTGCTTCTACCCGTGCCTCGCTTTCTGTATTACGAAATTGTGCCAACACATGTGCCAGCCGATAAAAACCGACCGCGGTGAGGTCATTCGCCAGCAACTCTGCCTGACCAATAGCACTCTGTTCCTGATAGCGCCAGCCGTTATGGAGCAGTTGAATAAGTAACGCCTGGCAGCGCATCAGCAACTGATGAGCGGTAGACGGCACAGGCAAAACGCTGGCAGAAGGTAGCGGTGCCACAGGCGCAGTTTCTGCGTCCAGCGCCCAGGCGCGGGTTTTTGTCATCATCACCCGTGGTTCCAGTGTCAATTGCCCCTCTACAAAGCTGACAAAGCCAGAAACCAGACTCACGGGGTCGTCTGTTTGTTGCAAAAGCGCCGCCATGCGTTCAACGGCAAAAGGAGAACAGGCAGATGCCGGAAGGGATAACGTCAGCACATTATCTTCCCCTTCGCCGCTAATGACCTGCGCATCCAGTGTCTGGCGGCTGCTATCCCAACCGAGCGAAATACACTCAGCGACCGGCAGAATAAATAAGTTATCGACCTGGTTGAGTGGTCGTATGCAGGCGGGGGGACGCTGGCGTAAATATTCCCGCAAAGCCACAATGCCTGGCTGGCGCAGCGGCGCACTCAACATTTGCCAGGCGTCTGGCGACAGTGGAACAACACTACTCAAGCGGTTGCGGGTAGCTAATAGCAGTTCGCCATCGGCACTGCGTTTTGCTGCTTGTGAAACAATTTGCCCACCTGCCAGTGCGCCAGCCTGAAAACTAAACAGCCGACGTTTTGCAGCGGGAGCGTTTTCTTGTTCGCTTCTCGGCCAACTACGCGAAAGATGCAAAATACTGCCGGTGTCGGGATCGGTGAACCAGATGCGTAAACCATACTGCTCAATATCCTGCCAGCAACGCATACCTAAAGACACCAGCCGCAGATGATCAAGCTTTGCTTCTCCGGCAATGCCAGCGCCAACGACCGTGCGCCACGGTACAGGAGGAACTTCACCGATACTGTCGCGCCGGGCCATCTCTTGTGCGCAATTTAATCGACTGTTTAATGCCGCAAGCTGACGTAAGCATTCTCCGGCATGATAGTGGCTGGCGCGGGCGTGGAAGGCATCAACGCTGGCGCGCAGTTGCCGTAGCGATTCACTCACCCATCGCCAGTTGCAGCGTTCCGCCGTCTGCTGTGCGCGGCTGAAAGCGGCCTCGTAATGGATTGGCGGCTGGCTGATGCCGCCCAGCCATAATGCCTGACTTAATTGCTGAACATATTGACGACACGCGTTGCCCTCTTCGCTGGCAAACGGATCGTCAGATGGTGTGACGTGTTCGCTGCGCATCTGCCAGATTAAATGAGTAAATTCCGCTTGCTGAGTTTTGGCCTCGACGAAGGCCTGCACAGCCAGTACGACATGTTCGCAAAGTGTGCCGTCAATACAATCACAACGGGCGAAACGAATACTGCTGCGGGAATAAAAACGCACATCGCTCATCGGTAAGCGGGCAGAGGGAATTTCGCCCGGCGTACAGAACAACTCAATGGTGATGCCTTTAGCGACCAGCGCCTGTGCGCGTTTGCGGGTGGCATCGGGAAGGGTAGCCAGTTCTTCCAGCCAGATTGCCGGATCCCACTCTTCTTCTTTTTCCGTAGGCTGGGTGGTGGCGCAAAGTCGCTGATAACTTAAAACCAGCATCACGCGATGGCGGCACATGCCGCTGGCCCCGCAGCTGCACTGAGCCTCTTTCAGTGCCTGACCGTTCGCCAGCTGGGTGCGGACACCGTCACTGAAGGTGGCGATTAAAGCGCCGTTCTCATGGCTGATCTCCGGGACGTTGCCATTTTCCAGTTCCTTAAGACTGCGCTTAACAAAACCGGCATTGCTTAACGCCGTCAGGGCCTGCGGCGTGAGTTCTAATAATTCCGGACGTAGTGAATTCATGACTGCAAATTCTCCGCAAGCCAGGTAGCGAGTTCGCCCGGCGTCATCGCGGCTATTTGTGCGCCGACATTAACCAGCGTCAGGGCCATATCGCGGTCATAGCAAGGCGTTGCGGTGCTATCGAGCGCCGCCAGTCCCAGCACTTTGATGCCGCTCTGGACACACTTTTTCACCTGATGCGTCAGCATGGATGATGAACCCCCTTCATAAAAATCGCTCACGAGGATAATGACACTTTTCGCTGGTTGTTCAATAAGTTGCCGACCATACTCCACGGCACTGGCGATATTGGTCCCGCCGCCCAGTTGTACTTTCATTAATAACTCTACCGGATCAGCAACGTCTGCCGTGAGATCAACGACGCTTGTGTCAAACGCCACCAGATGGGTACGAATGCCGGGTAACTGCCATAAACAGGCCGCCATCACCGCTGAGTGGATCACCGAGTCAACCATCGATCCGCTTTGATCAACCAGTAAGACCAGTTGCCATTGATCGCTATGGCGCTTAATACGGCTGTTAAAGCGGGGGGATTCGATATACAACTTGCCGTGTTGCGGATGCCAGTGTTGCAGGTTGGCACGCAGCGTACTTTTGAAATCGAAATTACGCGCCAGTGGAATAAATGAGCGACGGCGGCGATCGCGGACACCAGAAAAAGCCTGGCGAACTTCCTTTGCCAGTCGCGCCATAATTTCTTCAACAACCTGGCGCACTATCCGGCGGGCGGCAGCCAGCACTTCGGGATTCATCAGATGTTTGGTGTGCAAAACGGCGCGTAGCAGGCTTTCAGAAGGCTGCATACGTTCCAGCACGTCGAGATTCGTCACCACATCTTCAATGCCGTAGCGCAGTACGGCATCGCTTTCCAGCCGCTCAATCACCTGTTGCGGAAACAGCGTGTGAATACTGTTGATCCACTCAGGGGTAGTGAGATTTGAGCCACCTAATCCACCGGAGCGTTCACCACGCTGGAGCCGTTCAGGATCGCGCCCATACAGCCACTCCAGCGCGTGATCTATTTGCCGGGCATTGCCATCCAGCCCACAAAGCGTCGTTTCTGCCGCTTCGCCAAGAATTAATCGCCAGCGTTGTAGCTCACGGGTGGTCAGAAGATCGTTCAGTTCAGACATGGAAAACTCCCCAGTGTTGCAGCGATCCCAGTGCCTGCTGTTCGAGTTGTTGATGATGTGCAATGGCTTGCGGTGGACAATGCAACGGCATTTGCAGCGCTGAAACGGGAAGCTGTGCGAGCTGGTAATGCTCAAGCACCTGATGCGCCAGCGTCCCGCGTTCTCGTGGCGGTAGCCAGGCCATCGCCGCGCGTAAATCGGGCAGGGCGTTAATAAAATCGGCATCACTCAGTTGATTTAAATGACTACTGAAACCGGCGATAAATGCCGGCTGACAGGCCAGTTGATGGCGGGCCAGCGCCAGCAAACCGTGCAGCGCCTCGCCGGATTGTGCCGGGGATAATTGCGCCAGCATCGTCAGCGCCGCTTCGGCACTGGCGTTGGGATGTTCCAGACGCATCAGTGCGCCAAGAGCCGCGCCGCGATCCAGTGCCGGGGCATGAACCGCCTGACTGCAGCGCTCCAGTAAGGCCACCGCCGCAGAAAGCGAAACGCCGGGTAAATTAACGCCGCTATGTAGATCGCGCAGGATATGGCAAAGCGCCTGCCAGCTATGCAGGTGAGCGTGAAACTCCTTTTCCTCCGGTCTGCCGTTGGATTCACACAGCCAGAGTGTGCGATCGATGGCCGCGCATAATGTCGTTTGTAATATCTGCGCGCCTTGCATACCGCTAATTTCATCCAACCGCCATAAGGCATATAGCACTTCCAGCGCCTGGCCCATTTCGGCAAACTGATTTTCCTGGGCGATTAATAATGTAAGTTGCTCCAGTAATTGTTGACTGAAGGACGCCAGACCCGCTAACGCCGCCTGGCTAAGACATGTGGTGATACTGCCGATTCCACCCGCGTCCAGCATATCGGCTTCTAATTTATTACGTGCGGCTTCCTGGAGTGTGGCGCCAAAGCATGCGGCCTCAATTAATGCCGCATGCTGGCTAAGCGGCTGGGTTAATTTCCACTGTTCTTCACCGTTACCCGCAAGCGTCAGTGTACTTCCGTGCTGGCGCACAATGCCGGGAATCTCCAGTATTGCCAACCGATGCAGCACCTGGCTTTGCGCCAGTCCATCGGGGGTAAAGCGATTTAAGGTAAGCTCCGCCGGAAAAGAGATTCCTGTACGTTCCAGTTCGCAGGTGACATCTTTTGGCAGAGGCGGCTGTGGCGTAGAGGGGGCAAGTTTACCGAATCCGTCACCCGCTAATGTGTCTATCAACGTTAGCAGAATCGGATCGGTATCGGGATGAATAACTCCGCGATAGCTCCACGGCAACGGCGCGTTCAAGGCTTCTTTAATCAGCGAGCCTGCTATGGCATCCAGCCAGTCAGTGCGTAACGGTAGTGTATGACCGCGCAACTGTGCCAGCGCCATCGCATGCAGATGAGCGGCAGCCATATCAGCGGTAGAAGCGGGCAATTTGTGCTGGCGCAAACGGGTAAGAACCGTTTTCAGCAGTTGTTCACCTGCCTGCTGCAAGCCCCACCGCCAGCACCAGTTTTGCCAGACCGGGGCAGGCATACCGGAAAGGTATCCTGCCAGCACATCAAGGCGCTTTTCACTGTAGGGGGTGAGATAACAACCTGTAACGGCATCTGCCAGCGAGGGCAATTCCGGCGTGTTAATTTCCTGCGTGTATTCGCGCCACATCTTTGCCAGTGCCGGAGCATGCCAGCCGCCGCAGACGACTAACACGTCCCCATTATTTTGCTGCATCGCCCATCCAATCCAGCGGGCCATAAAGGCTTCGCGCTGACGATTGAGAGCATCTCCGGGGGAATCGCCCCGCAGTTGTGCAAAATAGTGCGCCAGTGCAGAGGGTAATATAGTTTGCTGGCTTTCATCTTCGAATAAGTGATCCCACAGGGTATCGCTGTTATCCATGCGGGTGGCACGCAGCAGTAAGGTCTGGATTTCCTCTTGCGTATCAGGCGAATCGTCCTCTTCTTCACTCTGTGCCCAGCAAGGCAAATCGATGAAGTAAGTTTGTGCCTGAATACGACGTGCGGCTTGTAGCGCCTGCCACTCCGGCGAAAATTCAGCAAATGGCGTCCAGGCACCACGCCCGGGGGCCGCACCGTCCTGATACTGGCAATAACTGTAAATAGCTACCGGAAGCTGGTGGGCTAACAACAGTTCGTCTACCCGGTCATTAAAATCAGCCGGGCCTTCAATCAACACGTATCGTGGCCGCTGGCTTTCGATTAACGATTTCACCAGCCGGGCGCAGGCCGGACTATGATGCCGGATGCCGACAATTAACGGCTCGCTCATGCATCTTTCCTCACGGCAAGCGGTGGCGAGCTTGATAATAAGCCTGCCAGTGAGCTTCTTTATGTGTGGCGACGCGCTGTTCGAAGTAACGGCGCAGACGCGCGCGATCTTCTTCGTTATCTTTGACGATGGTTCCGGCAATACAGTCCACCAGGTCGGCAGGCTCCCCCGCGCGATTCGCTAAAAACCAGGCGCGGACGCCCACTGCGTGGGCCACGTTCACGGCTTCAGCGGTGGACATAATCGCTGTCAGTGTATCCATTGACGTTTTCTTTTCGCCGTTGGCACGCAGATCGCGGAAGGTGCGGACCAGTAACTCCAGTACCGCGTCAGGCACTTTATGCGGAATACCGCTATGGGCCATCAAACGCGCCGAAGCACTGGCGACAAGCTCCAGCTCCTGAGCGAAATCCATAATCGGAAAGACAGTTTCAAAATCGAAACGACGCTTTAGCGCAGCACTCATTTCATTGACGCCGCGATCGCGGGTATTGGCAGTGGCAATAATGTTAAAGCCTTCTCGCGCATAGAGTTGACTGGCTTCACCAGTGAGTTCCGGCACCGTCATCACCCTGTCAGAAAGCATACCTAACAGACAGTCTTGTACTTCCAGCGGTGTACGCGTTATCTCTTCAAAACGGACGATTTTGCCGTCGCGCATTCCCTGGTAAAGCGGGGCAGGGACCAGTGCTTCCGTTGACGGACCATGGTTGATAAGCAGGGCGTAGTTCCAGCCGTACTTGATTTGATCTTCAGTAGTAGATGCGCCGCCCTGGATGGTTAACCCGGCATCGCCGCTAATAGCGGTTGCCAGTAATTCAGACAGGAGAGATTTTGCGGTGCCAGGTTCCCCCACCAACATCAAACCGCGCCCGGTGGCAAGAGTGACTAACATACGTTCGACAGCGGAGGGACTAATCACCACTTTACGGCTAATATTTTGCGCGCTATCGCCAAGGATAAAAGCACGGGCCGCAGGTAAACTTAACTGCCAACCGGGCGGGCAAGGAGCGTTATCATTTTGTTTTAATTTTGCCAGTTCATCGGCGTATAACACAGCAGCAGGCGGACGCTGCAGATGATTATTCTGCGGTGACATATATTCATCCCTGAAATGTATTAATGAAATAAACGATATTTTACGCGCAATAAATGTTTGGCGCATTAGTTGTTTGAGCGAAAAATATCTGGAAAGCAGATCACAGTAAATAAAAAAACCTGCTGGTGAGGCAGGTTCTTTTATTTACTATTTTCAGGCCCAACACCGCAGCCTGTGCAACATCGTGTTCCAACGAACGAATTATAACCATCGGTGGACCCCGTTGCAATTAAGATAATGAGATTTATAATCCAGACGGTTGGGACGTTGCGCCGGATCGGACCAATTTTAAGTCCTGGCTACCGGACGGGTGGTGCTGCAGGTGGTGCCCTGATCCGGAGTGCAACATCGTGGTCCAACATACGTAAACCGGTATCGACAGGCAGTGTAAGGGTAAGGTGCTGGTGTTGCGCTCCTTAATAAGGAGAGCGAATGGACACGCTGACACAAAAGTTAACCGTGCTCATTGCTGTACTGGAGCTATTAGTGGCTCTGTTACGGTTGATTGATTTGTTGAAGTAACGGGCAAATTGAAACGCATCTAAGGGGGAAAACCGCTTCCCCCTTTAATAAAATGATTACTGTTTTTATTAATTCATCATATAACTCATTTTTATTTATAAATTCATCGATTTTATATTCAACGTACCGTTTAACCGGGATGTGAATATTTATGGTGGGCTATTGGCAAAAAATATCTGGAAAGTAGATCGCAGAAAATAAAAAAACCTGCTGGTGAGGCAGGTTCTTTTATTTACTACTTTGATGTTAAGTTACTGATAGTGCAACATGGCATCTCAACGAACGAATTATAACCACCTCTGGACAGTGTTGCAATTAAGATAATGAGATTTATAATCCTGACTGTTGGGAAGTTGCGCCGGATCGAACCCATTTCAAGTCCTGGCTACCGGACGGGTGGTGCCGCAGGTAGTGCTCTGATCCGGAGTGCAACATGGCGACTCAACATACGTAAACCAGTATCGACAGGCAGCGTAAGGGTAAGGTGCTGGTGTTGCGCTCCTTAATAAGGAGAGCGGATGGACACGCTGACACAAAAGTTAACCGTGCTCATTGCCGTACTGGAGTTATTAGTGGCTCTGTTACGGTTGATTGATTTGTTGAAGTAACGGGCAAATTGAAACGCATCTAAGGGGGAATACCGTTTCCCCCTTTAATAAAGCTATTTTTCTATTTCTTGGTTGAATATATTCTGTAGTTCGCGATTAAAAATTGCTATTACCGTTTCAGGTGATTCACCTCGTAATTTCCGCTCATCAATAAACTCATCTCTTATATAAATCAACGCATCATTTATTAGCGGGTCGGCATCATTAAATGTTGGATGTAGCTGGAACCGTTCCAGTCGGTAGACGGAACCTGTAAATAATTCAGAGCATTTATGGATCTCAAGTCTGAAGGAAAACGGATCTTCAGGTACAGGGACCTCATAATTGTAAATAGCGACCAGCTCTTTTTGCACGCTCATCGCTTTTCCCGATGGTAAGTCGTGTTGATAACGGGCAGTCGCATCACTGCCCGTTGTGTTTTAATGGAAAATGACGTCGGGTGCGCTTAACGCCTCACTCAAATCAAACACATCAAGTTCGGCAAAAGTGACAGATTTATTGTCACGGTATACATGAAGAGAACGGAAGCTCATTAGCGCTTTGCTATCAACATTGTAGTGGTTAAAACCGGGTGAAAACTTAAGGACCAGCCGGTACGCACCCAGGTCATAGACAAATGCGTCCTCATAGCCTGACTCCCAGCCTTTGTATCGCATTCCCATCAGTTGCCCAACGGTAGCGGATTTACCTTCCCAGCGATTCAAACTATTACTGGCTGACTCGTCAGGTGTGAGCAGCACCGTACGCCGTGCCAACTGGCGAAAAGGCGGCATAATTTCGTAATCGGCAAAAAGCTGTGCAAATTCACTGCGCATTTCTGCTGTCATTTCTAACGGGTGGGCAATGCCAATCAGAGCATCGGCAGGCAGGTCAATTGGCTCATCTTGCTCATTGCAGAACTCCCCCTCAGCGGCCACACGAAAGGCGTTGAGTAAACAACGCGGTTCATTTGCCGGATAAACACCCCATATCAATCGCTGAGTAACCAGGCGGGTAAAGGGATGATTAACAAACAGAGAATGAAAATCTGCCAGCGACCAGCGTCGGGTGGTGCGCAGGGCAGTTTCAAGACGCGGGAGCAGGTTTTTGCTCACCTGAGTAGCATCTTTTTTTAGCCCTTTTAGTCGGGCCAGTGCCTCGGGTGCTTTCAGTTGATCGTCATCGGCGCGCAACCGGGGAACGCTTTTCTGGCGAACGTTTTGCTGATCAAAGATAACCGGGTTAAGGTTTTCATCGAAGCGAACGGTAAATTGCCGTGGACCAAAATCAAAAATCAACGCCTGCGGATCATCAAGACCCAGCGTTGGGACTAATCTGTCCGCTAACTGTTCCTGGCTTAGACCGCGATTTTCTGCGACCACATGAAGAAATTCCGCCGCGTTATCACGTAAGGGGCGGGATTTCGCCCGTTGCGATATATGATGCAGCTGTATCAGTGCCATATCATTATTCATCTGAGTAAGTATATTCAGACCACTGACGGCACGGGCAGATTTGCCCTCTTGTGGCCAGGCGAGAATCAGTGTCGTCAGATCCCGTGCCGTGCTTTCGTCGCCAAAGAGACTTAACGCCAGAAATGCCCAGTTGTCTTTTGCGGGAGCACCAGCTTGTTGCCACGCGGTGAAAAGATCCCAGGCAAAGGCTGCCAACGTTTGCGGCTGGCAAAACGTTTTCAGCTGTTCCAGTCCGCAATAAAAACGTCCGCCTTGGGTAAAGCGCAGCATTTCGCCGATAATTTCCAGAGCGTCATCAGTAACAGGCTGATTATTCGTGATAAGGCGCGGCCTGGACCACATTGCCGGCTGCCAGAAATCAGGGGCTTTTGGAATGCGTGTCGGGTAAATCTCTATTGGACTCTGTTTAAGTAAATGCTCTAGGGCAGGCCATACATCTGTACGCTGCCAGCGGTTTGCCACGGTTTGCAGTAACTCGCCATGCCCCTGTTCGTAAAGTAAACGCAGGGCAAGTAATGCAGCTTCGCTATTATCGCTGGATTTGGTGAAGACAAGAGGGATAAGTGCAGTAGCTGTATGTTCCGGCCAATGTAAAATCCACTGGCGAGCCAGATCACGCTGCGCCGCGAAACGTCGCCAGACGCGGGCAACGGGCAGGGCCAGTTCGGTTGCGCCGAAATTTAAAATTAATGGAAATGTTTCTTTTGGACGATGTGAAAAAGCCAACAGCAGACCTGGTAGAGCATCCAATCCGAAGATACTGAGAAAATAGTCCTCACCCGCAGACAGATGCTTTTTCTCATTGATACGTAGCCAGAAAGTCAAAGCTATCTCACGCGGCAACTGCGCCAATAAATACAGGTTCCAGATACTCTTTTCCCGACGATAGCGTGAGTAGCTGTCATTTTCCCATATGTTAATTAACACTTCTACGTGACCGTTGCGAAGCGCCTGTTCTGCTAATTGAGCTTCCGGGGAGCTCCAGCCATTCATGATCTCTTCAACCCGCCCTGGGTAGTAATGCCACTGAACAATGAGTGAATTGCATGCAGCATCCAGTTTTCCGGGGAGTATATAATTCAAAAACAGCCATACATCATCTCCAAAACCCAGCTCCTGTAATACAACTCGTCCACTTTTTTGTTCCATGCGTTCCGCAAGAGATTCCGTGCTGAAATAACGGGCAGACTCAGTGGCGGCAAGCCTCTCTCGTTCGCCTGGTTGCCAGTAAACTTGCGGCGTTAATTCGAACGGTGCCAAATCAAGACGTGGAACTGTCATTTTTTTCTTACTACGCCACGGTGGTGAAACGAGGATTTCAGGCATTTGGCTGTTATCGGTGCTATCAATAACCGTTTTGGACGGTGCCGATAAAAAACTATTCAGCACTGCCCGGGCTTGAGTACTTAACCACGGCATCACCTCTTCTGCCAGTTGTGGCTGCAATGCCATCAGCGTTTGTAACAGCGTACGCCAGTATTCATCTCGAGCTTTTTGCTGTGCAGGCAGCTTTTTGTCTTCGATGATTGGATAACCAGGGCGTGCAGGCGGTTCTTTTAACGCCAGAAGCTCTGCCAGTGCGGCAAGCGTCGCATGGGGGAAGTTTTTACTGTATTTAGCCACACGTTGCAGGCTGGGTTTGTTTTTATCAGCAACTAACAGCAAGATGCGGATGACCTGCGGATGGTTAATTTGTACCAGCAGACTGCCGCAATCTTCTTTATGGGCATACATTGCCAGGCGTGGAACGGCTGCCAGTCCTTGTTCGCGCAAAAGGGCAGCGCAGGCCGCGTAGCCGAAGTGGTTTTCATGCGACATGTAGCTGGCTTCCCGATCGCTAAATATATCCTGGCTCCAGTAGCGTTCGAGTTTTCTCACCGCTCTGGGGTCATTAGCAACAACTTTTAACCACTCCTTAGAATGAAAATGAGTCCACGGGCATTCAAGGCTTACCAACTCATTGGCGATTTCTGGTTTTTCCGGGAGGATCAGAGCAATAAAAGGGCGGCGAACTTTGGTTATTCCTGGCAGTGCGGCAATGAGTTTGTCGGCGCAACGCTGCCAGCTGCTTTCCTCTGCCAGAGAGAGATGCTTACGCAGTCGGAGATCGAATTCGTTATAGGTTTCTGATCGATAACCATAGCCATAATCCTCGTTCTGATACTGCAATGTCACTAGCAGAGGATCACTTTCATAACACCGTGCAATAAACTGGCGTGCAATCACCACCTCAGTCGCATATTCCAGTCCCTCTTGTTGGACGATTTCGTCGAGCAACTGTTGGCTATCATTTTGCGCGATACAGGCTAGCGCCGCCATTGTCCGGGCCGGAACTGAGGGTTTGTGTTCTCCGATCAAGTTGATGGCCTGCGTAATGGCCGACTGCCACTCCAGTGAAAAATTTTCATAACGCCAGACAATGTTTTTTTTCTTCTCAGCTTTTTGTAGCAATTCATCACCCAGTGTCTGGATGAGGCTTTCAGTGATAACAGGCACTGGTTCGCCCGGCCAACTGCGATGGCTGAGCGGCGTTTTGCCTTTTTTATATTTCAGTTCCACTTGGGCGTTATCCGCCAGCCACGGTAATTCCTTGTCCATGCTCTTTCCTTATTCAAACAGGGCTTCAATATCGTTAATGAGTTCGCTGGCGGTGATGTCGTCGAGCACGGAGAACTGCGCTTCCTGTGTTGAATGACTCCCCCAGCCATAGCTTTCCGCTTTGCCTTCCCATAGCCACAGCTTGCTTAAGAGTTGCTCGGCACTGAGTTCGGCTGGCGACATGCCGACCGCAAAACCTTCATCGATTTCCATGATTAACGACCAGCGGCCCAGAGGTTTGATCATCCAGCCGATCCAGCCTGCATCCAGCGGGGTGCCCTTTATCCAACCTTTATTCGCCAGTCCCATGACCCGACCGCTCGGGCATTTTCTGCCTGCCCAGCGGATCAATTCGCTGGCATTGCGCTCGGTTTCTGTCAGGGCGTAACTGTTACGGTCGAGCTGGCGAAACGGCGGTAGCAGTTCGTAGTCGGCAAAAAGCTGACCAAAGGCGGCAGCATCCGTGGGTGATATTTCCAGAACGTGAGGAATACCAACAGAGATATCGCCTTCCGGCAGGGTGAAAAGATCATCGTCTGCGGTGCTGTAGCTGTTATCTTCCGCCACGCGAAAGCAAGCCAGTAGCTCGTTTTCGGTGCTATAAACGCCCCAAATCAGACGGCGGGTTAAGTGACGAACCAGCGGATGCTCAACCAGGAAGAGCTGAAAGTTTTCCGGCGACCAGCGGCGGCGCAGGCACATGGCGGATTCCAGCCTTGCTACCTGCTGGGCGGCGACGGTACGCGCATCTTTTTTCAGCAATTTGTAGCGGTTAACCGCATCGTTCGACCGCGATTCATCATCGCTTTTGTTCGGTTTGGGTAAATCTTTCAGGCGGCTGCCGGAAGCATCGCGCATAAACGGTTTTAAGGTTTCATCAAAGCTGACGGTGAACTGACGTGGCCCGAAATCCAGCAGTAGCGAACCGTTATCATCCAGTCCCAGATCCGGGGCCAGGCGATCTTCAAGCTCCGCCACCGTGAGTTCGCGGCTCTCGGCAATGTCGGCAATTTTCTCTTTCGCCCGCTCCTGTAAGGCTTTGAATTTCAGTTTCTGGGCGATGCCGTTAAGCTGCATCAGGGCGATATCGCTGCTGATAGCGGCGAGGATATCAAGCCCGACGGTGGCGCGTTTATGCTGGGATTCGCCAGGCCAGGCGCGAATCAAAGGCGTCAGTTTGCGGGCGGTGTCATCGTTGCCGAGAACACCTAACGCAGTGAATGCCCAGCTTTCTTTAGACGGTGCGCCAGCGGTCTGCCAGGCGGTAAACAGATCCCAGGCAAATTCAGCCAGTGAGTCGGCGGTACAGGCGGCTTTCACCTGCAATAATCCCGGATACAGTGCCTCTTCCTGAGGGAAGCGGAGCATTTCACCGAGGCGTAGGAGGGCGCTATCTGGCAGTGATTGGGCATTTGCTTTTAATACCGGGCGGGTCCAGAGCGATGGCTGATAAAAGGCCGGAAGAGTGGGGATTTTTGTCGGGTGATTATCTAAGGCATCGAGCGCAAGCAGAGCGTTCACCGCATCGGTTACTTCCGGCTGGTTATAACGCCGGGCGATTTCTTGCAGTAATGGCTGATGACCGTTTTCGGTAAGCATACGCAAGGCAGCGCGGGCGTTATCCTGGGCTTCACCGGCTTTGCCGAGCGCCGCGGGCAGCAGGCCGGTAATGGCGTGTTCCGGGTATTTCAGCAGCCAGCTACGGGCGTCTTGTCGTAGGGTTTTGAGTTTGTTGAAGGCGCGGGCGATCAGTGGCGCTAATTCGATAGCCGCAAAATATTGTGCTACAGGCAGAGCTTCTTGTGGATAGCGTGAAAAGGAGTGAATAAAACCCTGTAACCCAGCGAGTTGCAGGTGCGTCATGACAAACTCGACACCGACGTGTGGCTCTTTACTGAGGACATTCCACGCCTGCGCTGTTTTTTCGATAGGCAGGGCGGCTAACATGTAAAGTTGCCATTCCCGTTGATAGGAGTGCCAGAAGGTTTTAAATTCGCTGATTAGCGCAGAATAATCTCCCCTCTGCCAGAGTTCTACAACAGCATCAGACGCTTTCATATACTGGCCATTATTCCAGCGATTGAAACCCAGACGTGTCAGGTAGTTCTGAATATCCTCTTTTTGGCCGATGTCTATTTGATGTGCGTGCCAGCGATGCCTTGCATGAATCTCTTTTTCTGCCGTCTCGGTCAATGTGCAGCATGACTCCAGCGGTAATGGCGTTAAATCCAATACCGGCATTACAGATTTTTTCTTTTTCGAAAGCCAGGGCGGTGAGACTAATATGGCTGGCAGCATATCGGCGCTGGCATGGTTTGAGGGCTGTTTCAGTTGTTGCTGGCATGATTTCAGTACGGCAACTGCGGGTGTCGAGAGCCAGGGAATGACCTGTTCTGCTAGTATCGGTTGCGAGATAAGCATCGTCATTAGCATCATGCGCCAGCGCTTTTCATCTTTTTGTGCCAGAAGTTCTGCTAATGCCGCCAGCGCTGCGTGTGGGAAGCGAACGAAAGCCTTTGTCATGCGATCGTGGCAACGCTTTCCTTGCTCGCTTGCATGGATAAGTAGTGTAAGTGCCTGCGGGTGGTTGATATGCATCAACACTTCACCACATGTGTCACCAGTAGCGTAATGGGCAAAACGGGCCAGCGCAGTGGCTCCTTGCTCCTGGAGTGCTGTCGCACACCAGATGTTACCGCCATAGTAATCATCAAATACCTGCCCAGGCTGTCCTGGATAGTATTTTTCCAGGTCTGCTAATACCTGAGCATCGGTGACCGTCAGTTTTAGCCATTCCAGCGCATATAACCCTTTTTGCCCGCAAAAATGTCTGGCAATCTCATGAGCTACTTCTGGTTTTTCCGGCAACAATAGTGCAACCAGCGGCTGGTGCCAGGCGGGCATGTTTCCGAGAGCGGCAATCAGTTTGTCGGCGCAGCGCTGCCATACATCGTCATTTGCAAGTGAGAAATGCTTACGCAGGCGCATTTCAACCGAGGCAAAGCGCAACAGATAGCCAGGCTGCCTGTCATCCGGGGTGAACGTAATAAGATGGGCATCATAATCCCAGTCGAAGCGGATGAATTGCAGTGCAATGACAACCTCAGTGGCATATTCCAGACCACCTTCCTGGACAATTTGATCCATTAACTCTTCGTGATCGTTACGATTGAAGCCTTGTTCCAGCGCAACCAGTACCGCCAGAACCATCGGTGGTAGCGTGGTGCTAATCGGCGAGTCGATAAGGCCCACTGCTTGTGTTATCGCCTGCTGCCAGTCCAGTGAACAGGTGCTGTAATCGAAGGTGATCACCTTTTTAAAACGTCGGTGAGTATTCGCGGCGACGGAGCGTAGCAGAGTTAATTCATTCTCCTGTGGCACAGGATCGCCAGGCCAGCGTCGATGACTTAGTGTGGTTGGCGCAACCTCTGTCGGTAAAATGATTTGGGCGTCGTCTGCCAGCCAGGGGAGGTTGTCTCCAACAAATACTGGTTTGTCTTGTGGCAAAGGGGCTATTTCGGGGCATTCGATAACCTGGACGGGGACAGATGTCGGTGTTATCACGGATACTTCTTCTACGTAGCCCTTTTTTGTTTTCTCCGCAATCAACTTCAGTTCCGCTTTTTCCGCCGCCGCAGCATCAGCAAAGCTTTTTACCTGACTTTGCCCGTTGGTGCTGACTTTACCCCAGCTAATATGCAGCTCGTTTCCCTGCTGCTCCACCGCCCAGAATTTATGTGATTTTTCGTCCTGATAAATATAGGTTTTCATTGCTAAATCCTTTTAATCAAACAGTGATTCAATATCGTTAATCAGCTCGCTAGCGGTGATGTTGTCGAGCACGGAGAAAGTGGGGGAGGATTGTTTACCGTAGCGATCATAAGAGGCAGTGATTTTTACGCTTTCGACAGGCAGCAGGTCGCTATACCCCGTTTCGCCATAAATTAATGAAAAATGTTCTGTTTCAAGTTCGAGAGCGCCATAAGGGGTAGATTTGCGCATCGCATAGACGCTGCCGCTTTCTTCCAGACGTTGCCAGCCTCTGCGTTCCAGCCCGACAATGCGACCAGCCTGGCAGAGCCGTCCGTCCCAGCGTGACAATTCATGGACATTACGTTCGTTATCAGCAAGGTGGTAACTACCACGTTCGAGCTGTTGGAAAGGGGGAAGCAGTTCGTAATCAACGTAAATTTGCCTGAATGCAGCGGCGGATTCAGGGGGGATTTCCAGCACATGCGGTATACCGATGTTTCCTGCTGGCAGCGTGAATAACTCATCCTGCGCATCGCTGTAAGTGCTGTCTTCTGCGACCCGGAAGCAGGCAATCAGCGTGTTTTCCTCAGTATATACCCCCCATAACAGCCGTCGGGTTAAGTGACGTACCAGCGGATGCTCCACCAGGAACAGGCGGAACTGTTCTGCCGTCCAGCGTCTGCGCTGGCACATAGCCTGCTCCAGACGATCAACCTGCTGGCTGGCAATGGCGCGCACATCTTTCTTCAATTGTTTAAAGAGGTTAACGGCGTCAGTTGCCAGTGTTTTATCATCGCTCTGGTTTTGTTTGGGTAAATCTTTCAGGACCTTTCCGTTTGCATCGCGCACTACAGGTTTTAAGGTTTCGTCAAAACCAACGGTGAATTGGCGTGGGCCGAAATCAAGTGTCAGCGAGCCACTGCTATCAAGCCCTAAATCTGGAGCCAGGCGGTCTTCCAGTTCAGCCATAGTCAGCCCACGGTTTTCAGCAACTATGTTGATTTTCTCGCGGGCATGTTCCTGTAATGCAACGAATTTAATCTTTTTCGCAATGCCATTAAGTAGCATTAGCGCAACATCGCTGCCAATATCAGCTAATACATCCAGCCCGGACACCGCCCGTTTATGCTGGGATTCCCCAGGCCAGGCGCGGATAAGCGGGGTTAACTTACGCGCGGTGTCGTCATTGCCTAAAATCCCCAGCGAAGTAAATGCCCAGTTTTCTTTTGCGGGTGCGCCAGCTTCTGTCCATGCGGTATACAGATCCCAGCCAAAGTCAGCCAGTGATTCGCGGGTGAAGGTCTCTTTGATGGTCGCCAGCCCAGCGTAGGCGGTAATGTCGCGTGGAAAGCTCAACATTGTGCCTAGGTGGCGCATAGCGTCATCTGGCAGAGGCAGGTTGTTACTTTTAAGCCGTGGTCTGCGCCATAAGGTGAACTGATAAAAGCCGGGCGGTGGGGCGATTTTAGCGGGATATTCTTCCAGCGGATCGCTATCGAACAATGTTGCCAGCGCAGCTAAAACATCAGGTTGGTTGTATCTCCGGGCGATTTCTTCAATCGTTTCTCGCTGGTTTAATTTCACTAGCAGGCGGAGTGCCTGGCGGGCATATTCCCGATTTTGGCACGGTTTGCCCAGCGCCAAAGGCAGTAGCCCGGCGGTGGCATGGCGCGGGTTATTTGCCAGCCAATTAACGGCATCCTTGTAAGCCATTTTTTTCTGTAACCGCTGCGCCATTGGTAAGGCTAGTTCACTGGCCCCAATAAAGAGGGTGAATATCCACAGTCGTTGATGATCTCGTTGCAAGCAGGTCATAAACGCAGGAATGGCTGTACTACCAAAAACCGCCAGAATCTCTTTCTCACCTGAATATCGCTCCTCAATGATTATTTGGTTGAGAAATGAAATCGCCTGTTGTCCCGGTAAGTAACAAAGCGCAGATAGATTCCAGCTTTTGTTGGCATTGTTGTGATATTTCGCAAACTCAGCTTTTAGTGCTGGAAAATCAAAGCGCAACAACGCATCAACAGCGCTTTGCGGTATATATTTTTTTTCATGTAAGTCATCTTCGCAATGCAGCCATTCATTAAAACCTAATTGCCAAAGGATTTGTTGTTCTGGTGTAAAAGGAATGAAAGATGTCTCCCAGCTTTCTTTTTCAATTAGTGGCAGGTCGGTAAATAAGGTTTGCTGTGATGACTGAAATTGCGCGATTTCACTGAATCTGGATATGTCAGTATGACTGATTAACTCTGTAATTCCTGGCGTGATGTCAGTGACGGCAGGGATGGGAAGCACCGGTAAATCAAATACGGGTATTACATTCGTTTTCTTATTTATTACCCACGGTGGAGCGACAAACAGCTCCGGCAACATATCCGCAGTGGCGTATTCACATTCTTCAGCGACTAACTGAGTACGACATTCAGATAAAATTCCTGCCGCTTTAGCATTAACCCTGGGAATGACGTCAGTGACTAACTCTGGCGTGGCGGTAATCAGTTTGACAAGCGCTTTACGCCACTCTTTGTCTTCATGTATTGCCAGCAAAGTAGCATAAGCGGCAAGAGCCGCAGCGGGATGTTTTTGACAGGCTTTGCTTAAGTATTCCAGGTGCTTTTTCTTGCCAATCACACCGAGGATCAGAATTTGAATCGCATCCGGGTGATTCGTTTTCCATAGCCATTTGACAAGATCTTCAGTCTCGCTGATACGCTCGAAAAGATAAGTGGGATTGTCAGAATGCTCTTCCGTAAACTCAAGAAGTATCCGGCTTACACCGCGCACCCCATTATTTGCCAGCAACATTGCCAGATAAGCGCGAAAATCATGATACAACGGTGGGAAGTCGTATTTTTCTGCTGTAGTCAGAGCGGCGTCATCGGTTACCACCAGTCTTAACCAGGTCATCGCCGGAACGTTTTGATCTGCATAACGTAGCGCCATAGCATTGGCAATATCCGGGCGTTCAGGGAGCAGTAACGCCGCAAAAGGTTGTCGTGCTGGGGATAGCGAGGGAATAGCAGCGAGTACTTTATCTACACAGCGTTGCCACTCATCTTCTGAAGCGAGTGAAAGATGATGACATAGACGTTGATGCCAACTAGGTAGCGATTCTGCTTCGTGATTAGGTGGAATGATGGTGGTTACTGCGCCTTTTACTGGTTTATATTTGAGTTGAAGAGCGAGAAGGGCGATTTCAACGGCACTTTCCAGACCACAGCGAATGACTAAGTCATCGACCAGTTCATCTTGAGAGTAAGAGTTCCAAAAGCCCCAGAGCAATGCTGCATCAGATTGCGCACTCCCTGTCGGTTGATTACCCTTAACTCGAATTTGTAACTCAGCAAAAGCCTGCTGCCAGTTTTCTGGATAAGAGCGGTAATTGTTGTCGGGATCATATGCCCTGGTGTTATTCGCGATGCGCTTCCATATTTGGCCATCTTTGTACAGATAATTGATCTCTCTGGGGCGAGAGCGATGAGGAAAAGCAAATCGATTAATATCGTCAGTGACCGGAATGACTGCATCATCAGCCAGCCATGGGCGTTTGTTTTTACTCTCAAGGGAGGTTTCAACTTCAGGAGTGGCTTTGGTGATGGGGGGGATATGCACGTTTGCTGAAGCATTTTCCACATAGCCTTTTTTCGTTTTCTCTGCGATCAGCTTAAGCTCCGCTTTTGCCGCCGCCGCAGCATCTGCAAAGCTTTTTACCTGACTTTGCCCGTTAGTGCCGACTTTACCCCAGTTAATATGCAGCTCGTTTCCCTGTTGCTCCACCGCCCAGAATTTATGTGATTTTTCGTCCTGAAAGATAAAGTGTCTCATTCTGCATCCCTGTAATTTTATCCAGTTGAATGCTGATGCTACCAGTATTTATGCGGGTTAGAGAGAGACAAAATCGCAAGAAAACAACTTTAGGAATTTATAAAGAAAAGGCGCTGTCGATGCAGCGCCTTGAAGGGGGATTATTTCACCTGATGACCCGGTTTAGCACCAGCATCCGGGCTTAGCAGGAAAATATCTTTCCCGCCAGGACCGGCAGCCATCACCATGCCTTCGGAGATACCGAAGCGCATTTTACGTGGTGCCAGGTTAGCCACCATAATGGTATGACGACCAATCAGTGCCTGCGGATCCGGGTAAGCAGAACGAATGCCGGAGAAGACATTGCGTTTTTCACCGCCGAGATCCAGCGTCAGGCGCAGCAGTTTGTCAGAACCTTCAACAAACTCTGCGTTTTCGATCAACGCCACGCGCAGGTCAACTTTGGCGAAGTCGTCAAAGGTGATGGTTTCCTGAATCGGATCATCTGCCAGTGGGCCAGTTACTGGCGTGGCAGCTGCTTTCACTTCTTCTTTAGACGCTTCCACCAGTGCTTCAACCTGCTTCATGTCAATACGGTTATACAGCGCCTTGAACGGATTCACTTTGTGGCCCAGCAGCGGTTGCTGGATACCATGCCAGGTCAGTTCTGTATTGAGGAATGCTTCTGCACGCTCGGTCAGTTTCGGCAGTACCGGCTTCAGGTAAGTCATCAGCACGCGGAACAGGTTTATGCCCATCGAGCAAATTGCCTGCAGGTCGGCATCGCGTCCTTCCTGTTTCGCCACCACCCACGGAGCCTGTTCATCGACATAACGGTTAGCCAGATCTGCCAGCGCCATGATTTCGCGGATCGCTTTACCAAATTCGCGGCTTTCCCACGCTTCACCAATCACTTCAGCGGCATCCGTGAAGGTTTTGTACAGTTGCGGGTCAGCCAGTTCGCTTGCCAGCACACCGTCAAAACGCTTGTTGATAAAGCCCGCGTTACGGGAGGCCAGGTTAACCACTTTATTCACGATATCGGCATTCACACGCTGAACGAAATCTTCCAGGTTGAGATCGATATCATCAATGCGCGAAGAAAGTTTCGCAGTGTAGTAGTAACGCAGGCTGTCGGCGTCAAAATGATTCAGCCAGGTGCTGGCTTTAATAAAGGTGCCGCGAGACTTGGACATCTTCGCGCCGTTCACCGTCACATAGCCATGAACAAACAGGTTAGTCGGCTTGCGGAAGTTGCTGCCTTCCAGCATGGCAGGCCAGAACAGGCTGTGGAAGTAAACGATATCTTTACCGATGAAGTGGTACAGCTCGGCGGTGGAATCTTTCTTCCAGTATTCATCGAAGCTGGTGGTGTCGCCGCGTTTGTCGCACAGATTCTTGAAGGAACCCATGTAGCCAATCGGCGCGTCCAGCCAGACGTAGAAATATTTGCCCGGTGCGTTCGGAATTTCAAAACCGAAGTACGGCGCATCGCGGGAGATATCCCACTGTTGCAGGCCGGATTCAAACCACTCCTGCATTTTGTTTGCCACCTGCTCCTGCAACGCACCGCTGCGGGTCCATGCCTGCAACATTTCGCTGAAAGAGGGCAGATCAAAGAAGAAGTGTTCGGAATCACGCATTACCGGCGTAGCGCCAGAAACCACCGATTTCGGCTCGATCAGTTCAGTCGGGCTGTAGGTCGCGCCGCAGACTTCGCAGTTATCGCCGTATTGATCCGGGGATTTACATTTCGGGCAGGTGCCTTTTACAAAACGGTCCGGCAGGAACATGCCTTTTTCCGGATCGTAAAGCTGAGAGATGGTGCGGTTTTTAATAAAACCGTTCTCTTTCAGGCGAGAATAAATAAGTTCTGACAACTGGCGGTTCTCTTCGCTGTGCGTCGAGTGATAGTTGTCGTAGCTGATGTTAAAGCCTGCGAAATCAGTCTGATGCTCCTGACTCATTTCGCCAATCATCTGCTCCGGAGTGATACCAAGCTGCTGAGCTTTCAGCATGATCGGTGTGCCGTGGGCATCGTCGGCGCAGATGAAGTTGACCTCGTGGCCGCGCATTCGCTGGTAACGGACCCAGACATCAGCCTGGATGTGCTCCAGCATATGGCCGAGGTGGATTGAGCCGTTAGCGTACGGCAGTGCGCACGTCACCAGAATTTTCTTCGCGACTTGAGTCATAGTAGGCATTACTTCTTAATAGTGAAAAGGGGTTAGATAGTACCAAATGGGAAAATGTTAAGTAAGTACTTCTCTATATTCTTCAGGTAAACTATCAGCTGATGGTTTATCTATACAAAAAAGGAGTCGGGATGAACGAACAATCCCAGGCCAAATCACCAGAAGCCTTGCGCGCAATGGTCGCCGGGACACTGGCCAATTTTCAGCACCCAACCCTGAAGCATAACCTCACCACGCTGAAAGCGTTGCACCATGTCGCCTGGATGGACGACACGTTGCATGTGGAACTGGTTATGCCATTCGTCTGGCATAGCGCGTTCGAAGAGTTAAAAGAGCAATGTAGCGCCGAACTGCTGCGCATCACCGGGGCGAAAGCTATCGACTGGAAACTGTCGCACAATATCGCCACCTTAAAACGCGTGAAGAATCAGCCGGGAATTAACGGCGTGAAGAACATCATTGCGGTCAGCTCCGGTAAAGGCGGCGTGGGTAAATCCTCCACGGCGGTAAACCTGGCGCTGGCACTGGCGGCGGAAGGGGCGAAAGTCGGCATTCTGGACGCCGATATCTACGGCCCATCAATACCCACCATGCTGGGCGCAGAAAATCAGCGTCCAACTTCGCCGGACGGTACCCATATGGCACCGATTATGTCTCATGGACTGGCAACCAATTCAATTGGTTATCTGGTCACTGACGACAATGCGATGGTGTGGCGTGGTCCGATGGCGAGCAAGGCGTTAATGCAGATGTTGCAGGAAACCTTGTGGCCGGATCTCGACTATCTGGTGCTTGATATGCCGCCAGGCACCGGTGACATTCAATTGACACTGGCACAAAACATTCCAGTAACTGGCGCGGTAGTGGTCACCACCCCGCAGGACATTGCGTTGATCGATGCGAAAAAAGGCATTGTGATGTTCGAGAAAGTCGAGGTTCCGGTGCTCGGTATTGTCGAGAACATGAGTGTGCATATTTGCAGTAACTGTGGTCACCATGAACCGATTTTCGGTACCGGTGGTGCAGAGAAACTGGCCGAGAAATACCACACGCAGTTGCTGGGGCAGATGCCGTTACACATCTCCTTACGTGAAGATCTCGATAAAGGCACGCCAACGGTTATCAGCCGTCCGGAGAGCGAATTTACCGCTATCTACCGCCAGCTGGCTGACCGCGTTGCAGCCCAGCTTTATTGGCAGGGAGAAGTCATTCCTGGCGAGATTTCCTTCCGCGCGGTCTAACGCGTATTAACCTTTTTGGTTGCTTTTCATACACCGCAGAGATGTTACATTGATGCGGTGTATTTGTTTTTGCCGCATTAATGAACACTTATTTAATGCTGCGAATATTCTGCGGACCTTCGTCCGAAACTCTATAAAGTCGATTGATCGTACAGGCAATGCTTCATTATCATCCTTCGTGGCTGTGTAGTGGATGTACAGCTATAGTTTGTTATGCACTCATTCTATCCAGGCATAACCTTTACTACAGGGATAACGTTCAATGAATAAGTACTGGCTGTCAGGAATTATTTTTCTTGCCTATGGAATGGCTTCTCCCGCGTTCTCTTCACAGACTGCCACATTAACGATTAATGGCAGGATCAGTCCCCCAACATGCAGTATGGCTATGGTTAATGGTCAACCTCAACAGCATTGTGGTCAGTTAACGTATGATGTTGATACCCGTCATCAGGTTTCTTCGCCAGTCAAAGGTGTAACGACAGAAGTGGTTGTTGCAGGTAGCGATAGCAAACGTCGAATCGTGTTAAATCGCTACGATTAATTTGCCACCCTGGTTTTTTAATCGGATTTAGAAAGCTGAAATCATTCGTGTGAATGATTTCAGCTTTTTTATTGATATCAATAATACCATTTACAAAAATCTGCATTAATTAATAGATGTGATAAATATTTAATATGCTTAAGTATTTGTTGTATTTATATTGCAATAGTTAATTTGTTTTAAATCAATAAAACAATGTGTTTACATTGCGGCAACTTTTTTGATGTGAGAAATTTGTTTCCAAGAGACACAGACTCTTAACAACCAAAAATAAATTTTATTAAGGAACATATTATGAAACGTTCAATTATTGCTGCCGCTGTCTTTTCTTCTTTTTTTATGAGCGCTGGGGTATTTGCCGCAGACGTTGATACCGGAACATTAACCATTAAAGGGAATATTGCAGAATCTCCGTGTAAATTCGAAGCGGGTGGCGATTCAGTAAGTATTAATATGCCAACTGTACCAACCACTGTCTTTGAAGGTAAAGCTAAATACTCGACCTATGATGATGCAGTCGGTGTAACCAGCAGCATGTTAAAAATTAGCTGTCCGAAAGAAGTTGCTGGTGTAAAACTCTCGTTGATTACCAACGATAAAATAACCGGAAACGATAAGGCGATAGCCAGTAGCAACGATACCGTGGGGTACTATCTCTATTTAGGTGATAACAGCGATGTCCTGGATGTTTCTGCACCTTTTAACATTGAGAGTTATAAAACAGCGGAAGGTCAATATGCTATTCCGTTTAAAGCAAAATACCTGAAGCTGACAGATAATTCAGTGCAATCAGGTGATGTGTTATCTTCTCTGGTTATGCGTGTGGCGCAGGATTAATAAATAAAATTTCAAGTTTCTCCAGTTAATAAACATGGCCGCTATCCCCATGGCGGCCTTTTAATTTAAGAGGCATTAAGATGAAAGGATTATTAGCTTTACTCATTTCTTCTATGGTCCTTCCTGCACATGCCGGTATTGTTATCTACGGGACGCGTATTATTTACCCGGCAGAGCACAAAGAAGTGATGGTGCAGTTGATGAACCAGGGAAACCGTTCTTCGCTGCTGCAGGCGTGGATTGATGATGGTGATACGTCGTTACCACCAGAAAAAATTCAGGTTCCTTTCATGTTAACGCCACCAGTGGCAAAAATAGGGGAAAATTCCGGGCAGCAAGTAAAAATCAAAATTATGCCGAATAAACTGCCCACTAATAAAGAGAGCATTTTTTATCTGAATGTTCTGGATATTCCACCAAATAGTCCAGAGCAAGAGGGCAAGAATGCACTGAAATTTGCAATGCAAAACAGAATCAAATTGTTTTACCGGCCTGCGGGTATTGCACCGGTAAATAAAGCGACATTTAAAAAGTTACTGGTAAATCGCAGTGGCAATGGATTGGTGATAAAAAATGACTCAGCAAATTGGGTAACGATTTCGGATGTCAAAGCTAATAATGTCAAAGTCAATTATGAAACTATTATGATTGCCCCCTTAGAAAGTCAGAGTATTAATGTCAAAAGTAATAATGCGAATAACTGGTATCTGACCATTATCGATGACCATGGCAACTATATTAGTGACAAAATTTAATTGCAGGAGCTGCCTATGTTGAGAATGACCCCACTTGCATCAGCAATCGTAGCGTTATTGCTCGGCATTGAAGCTTATGCAGCTGAAGAAACCTTTGATACCCATTTTATGATAGGTGGAATGAAAGACCAGCAGGTTGCAAATATTCGTCTTGATGATAATCAACCCTTGCCGGGGCAGTATGACATCGATATTTATGTCAATAAGCAATGGCGCGGGAAATATGAGATCATTGTTAAAGACAACCCGCAAGAAACATGTTTATCAAGGGAAATTATCAAGCGGTTAGGCATTAATACCGATAACTTTGCCAGCGGTAAGCAATGTTTAACATTTGAGCAACTTGTTCAGGGTGGGAGCTATACCTGGGATATCGGAGTTTTTCGTCTCGATTTCAGTGTCCCGCAGGCGTGGGTGGAAGAACTGGAAAGTGGCTATGTTCCACCGGAAAACTGGGAGCGAGGTATTAATGCGTTTTATACCTCTTATTATGTGAGTCAGTATTACAGCGACTATAAAGCGTCGGGTAATAGCAAGAGTACATATGTACGTTTTAACAGCGGGTTAAACTTACTGGGGTGGCAACTGCATTCTGATGCCAGTTTCAGTAAAACAAATAGCAATCCAGGGGTGTGGAAAAGCAATACCCTGTATCTGGAACGTGGATTTGCCCAACTTCTCGGCACGCTTCGCGTGGGTGATATGTACACATCAAGCGATATTTTTGATTCTGTTCGCTTCAGCGGTGTGCGGTTGTTTCGTGATATGCAGATGTTGCCTAACTCGAAACAGAATTTTACTCCACGGGTGCAGGGGATTGCTCAGAGTAACGCGCTGGTAACTATTGAACAGAACGGTTTTGTGGTTTATCAGAAAGAGGTTCCTCCTGGCCCGTTTGCGATTACAGATTTGCAGTTGGCCGGTGGTGGAGCAGATCTTGATGTCAGCGTGAAAGAGGCGGACGGTTCGGTAACCACCTATCTGGTGCCTTATGCAGCGGTGCCGAATATGCTGCAACCTGGCGTGTCGAAATATGATTTTGCGGCGGGTCGTAGCCATATTGAAGGGGCGAGCAAACAAAGTGATTTTGTCCAGGCGGGTTATCAGTATGGTTTTAATAACTTATTGACGCTGTATGGCGGATCGATGGTCGCGAATAATTATTACGCGTTCACTTTGGGGACTAGCTGGAATACACGCATTGGTGCCATTTCCGTCGATGCCACGAAGTCGCATAGTAAACAAGACAACGGCGATGTGTTTGACGGGCAAAGTTATCAAATTGCCTACAACAAATTTGTGAGCCAAACGTCGACGCGTTTTGGTCTGGCGGCCTGGCGTTATTCGTCGCGTGATTACCGGACATTTAACGATCACGTTTGGGCAAACAATAAAGATAATTATCGCCGTGATGAAAACGATATCTATGACATTGCCGATTATTACCAGAACGATTTTGGCCGTAAAAATAGCTTTTCTGCCAATATGAGCCAGTCATTGCCAGAAGGCTGGGGTTCTGTGTCCTTAAGTACGTTATGGCGAGATTACTGGGGGCGTAGCGGCAGCAGTAAGGATTATCAGTTGAGTTATTCCAACAACCTGCGACGGATAAGCTATACCCTCGCGGCAAGCCAGGCTTATGACGAGAATCATCATGAAGAGAAACGTTTTAATATTTTTATATCGATTCCCTTTGATTGGGGTGATGACGTTACGACGCCTCGTCGGCAAATATATATGTCTAACTCAACGACGTTTGATGATCAGGGTTTTGCCTCAAATAATACGGGATTATCGGGAACCGTTGGAAACCGGGATCAATTTAACTATGGGGTCAACCTGAGTCATCAGCATCAGGGAAATGAAACAACAGCTGGAGCGAATTTAACCTGGAACGCGCCGGTGGCAACGGTGAATGGCAGTTATAGTCAGTCGAGTACTTATCGACAGGCTGGAGCCAGTGTTTCAGGGGGCATTGTCGCCTGGTCGGGTGGCGTTAATCTGGCGAACCGTCTTTCCGAAACGTTTGCAGTGATGAATGCGCCAGGAATTAAAGATGCTTATGTCAATGGGCAAAAATATCGCACAACAAACCGTAATGGAGTGGTGGTATACGACGGAATGACACCTTATCGGGAAAATCACCTGATGCTGGATGTGTCGCAAAGCGATAGCGAAGCAGAATTGCGCGGTAACCGGAAAATTGCCGCACCTTATCGCGGCGCGGTTGTACTGGTTAATTTTGATACCGATCAGCGCAAGCCCTGGTTTATAAAAGCGTTAAGAACGGATGGGCAACCATTAACGTTTGGTTATGAAGTCAATGATATCCATGGTCATAATATTGGCGTTGTCGGCCAGGGAAGCCAGTTATTTATTCGCACCAATGAAGTTCCGCCATCGGTTAATGTAGCAATTGATAAGCAACAAGGACTTTCATGCACAATCACCTTCGGTAAAGAGATTGATGAAAGTAGAAATTATATTTGCCAGTAATAGTCAGGTGGTTCTATGAAAATTCGCATAATGCTATTTATATTAATGATGATGGTTATGCCAGTGAGCTATGCAGCATGTTATAGTGAGTTATCTGTTCAGCACAATTTGGTTGTTCAGGGGGATTTTGCACTTAGTCAAACACAAATAGCGACATATGAGCATAATTTTAATGATTCGTCATGCGTGAGTACAAATACTATCACCCCTATGAGCCCGTCGGATATTATTGTTGGACTTTATAACGATACCATTAAATTAAATTTACATTTTGAATGGACCAATAAAAACAACATCACGTTGTCAAATAATCAGACCAGTTTCACCAGTGGTTATTCGGTAACGGTGACACCTGCGGCCAGTAATGCAAAAGTGAATTTTTCTGCGGGGGGCGGCGGTTCAGTAATGATTAATGGTGTTGCAACATTATCCAGTGCTTCATCATCGACACGCGGGAGTGCTGCAGTACAATTTTTACTGTGTTTATTCGGTGGCAAGTCATGGGATGCATGTGTAAATAGCTACAGAAATGCATTGGCACAAAATGCAGGTGTCTATTCCTTTAATCTGACATTGTCATACAACCCGATAACCACAACCTGCAAACCGGACGATTTATTAATTACTTTAGAGAGTATTCCCGTTTCACAATTACCAGCCAAAGGTAACAAAGCAACAATAAATAGTAACAAAGGGGATATTGTTCTGCGTTGTAAAAACTTATTAGGTCAACAAAATCAAACATCACGGAAAATGCAGGTGTATTTATCAAGTTCTGACTTGTGGGGCAGTAGTAACACGATCCTGAAAGGTGCGGAAGATAATGGCGTAGGATTTATTCTTGAAAGTAATGGTTCGCCAGTCACACTTTTAAATATCACTAACAGCAGTAAAGGATATACAAATTTAAAGGAAGTTGCTGCGAAGTCAAAACTTACAGATACAACGATTTCAATTCCGATAACTGCCAGTTACTACGTCTACGATACAAACAAAGTTAAATCTGGCGCACTGGAGGCAACCGCATTAATCAACGTGAAATACGACTAATAACAAGCAAGACGAGCAAGTGGCTAATAATAAAAATAATAAGGTGTCTGCATTTCCCCCTCTCTTCGAGGGGGCTTTTTTTCAGCGATGATAAAAAATCTCACCGTCGTAGGCTTTAATGATTTTACCGTCGGTGTCGTTGATCAACACGTACGCGCCACCCATATAGGTCCAGTGTGTCCCGGCATCAGGCGCGGGCAGGTTACGTAACTGCCACTGCTTAATGTTGTACTCATCGGTGCGGTACATCTCTGGGACGGTATCGCCTGGTTTGAAATGCTTAAAGTCAGCAATGAAACTGCTTAACTCATACTTAGAAATTCCCGAGGTATTGGTCGAACCCGCGGTGGCTGGTGCGGCCCAGGCGGCACTGGTAACCAGCAAAAGCACACCCAGCAACATCTTATTTTTAATGGTCATAAACTCTCCACTTTGGGGATCTGTAATATCAGTCGCATATCTTTCCTGCCATACAATATAACTGACAAGCGATATTTTGTTAGTGATCCCATGATTTCGTAAAAAGTGTAAATGAAAGGATGCCCTAAAAGCATCCTTAGCGAGCAGAGAGTCAGCGGAAATAGCTGATTTAAGAATCATCCTGGGCTGAAGATAACATGCAAGCCTAAAGGATTGAGTTATCGCATTATGCCCATGAAGCCATGTACGCCCATATACACACCAACTAAGCCAATCAACAGACTGGAAAAATAGGGGGCGCGTTTAGCGAGAGTGTTAAATCCGCTCCAGCGTTTTGCGACCTGCTGAACGCTGATTGCTGCGCCAACGCCTACGGTGACAAGCGTTAACGCCAGGCCAATGCTGAAACTGACGACCAGTGTTGCGCCCAGTGTCAGGGCTTTCAACTGAATGCATATCAACAGCACGGTAATTGCTGCCGGGCAGGGGATAAGGCCACCGGTTAAGCCAAATAGCAAAATTTGCCAGTTGGTGACCTCTCTACCATCAAAGCGTCGTTTAATGTCATTGGCATGGGCTCGTGCATGGGCATCCTGATACTCGCCATGTTCGTGATGGTGATGATGTCCATGGTCGTGGTGATCTTCGTGATCGTGGTGATGATGCTCATGATCATGCTCGTGCATATTCTCCAGCCAGTTGCGTTCGCCGCGCCAGGTACGCCAGAACATCCAGAACGCGGTGCCAATAATGATCACTGCGGAAATCAACTGGAGCCACGGTTCTGCTGATTGAGCAGTAAAGCGCTTGCTGATCACCATCCCGCCAAAGGCAATCAACCAGACCACCGCGGTATGCGAAATGGTTGCTGCCAGTCCGAGCATCACCGCCTGTTTAATGGTGTCTTTGATGGCGATGATAAACGCCGCCATCATCGTTTTTGAGTGCCCTGGTTCCAGGCCATGAAGCGCACCAAGTAAGATGGCGCTGGGGATGAAGAACCAGGCGTTTCCTTGCTGAAGAAGAGTGGTAAATTCGGTCATGATAATAATTCTTAGTATTAATTCGGCAATCTTATTCTACTCCCCCCCAGTACCTGATACTACCCCCCAGTAGATTAATAGTGCTATGATTTTTCATATTCTTGTTAACCAGGTGTTGCCATGTCTCATACCATCCGTGATAAACAGAAACTGAAAGCGCGTGCCAGTAAGATTCAGGGCCAGGTCGTGGCGCTCAAGAAAATGCTCGACGAGCCGCACGAATGCGCTGCAGTTTTACAACAGATTGCTGCTATCCGTGGCGCGGTAAACGGTCTGATGCGGGAAGTGATTAAAGGTCATCTGACGGAACACATCGTTCACCAGGGGGATGAGCTAAAACGTGAAGAAGATCTGGATGTCGTTCTGAAGGTGCTGGATTCTTATATCAAATAATTTATTAACGCGATTGTAAAACTGCGGTTTTTACTCGTTTACAACGCGTGCGCTGGACATTACCATCCTCCTCTGCGATTTATCATCGCAATCAAACGACTCGGGGTGCCCTTCTGCGTGAAGGCTGAGAAATACCCGTATCACCTGATCTGGATAATGCCAGCGTAGGGAAGTCACGGACCACCAGGTCATTGCTTCTTCACGTTATGGCAGGAGCAAACTATGCAAGTCGACCTGCTGAGTTCCGCGCAATCTGCGCACGCGTTACACCTTTTTCACCAACATTCCCCTCTTGTGCATTGCATGACCAATGATGTGGTGCAAACTTTTACTGCCAATACCTTACTGGCGCTCGGTGCATCGCCAGCGATGGTTATCGAAACCGAAGAAGCCAGTCAGTTTGCGGCTATCGCCAGTGCGTTGCTGATTAACGTTGGCACACTGACGCAGCCACGCGCACAGGCGATGCGTGCCGCCGTTGAGCAAGCAAAACGCTCTCAAACACCCTGGACGCTTGATCCGGTTGCGGTTGGTGCACTCGACTATCGCCGCTGTTTTTGTCTGGAACTTCTGTCTCATAAGCCAACAGCCATACGTGGTAATGCTTCGGAAATCATGGCATTAGCTGGCATTGCTAATGGCGGACGGGGAGTGGATACCACTGACGCCGCAGCTAATGCGATACCCGCTGCACAAACACTGGCACGGGAAACTGGCGCAATCGTCGTGGTCACTGGCGAGGTGGATTATGTTACCGATGGACATCGTATCATTGGCATTCACGGTGGCGATCCGTTAATGACCAAAGTGGTAGGAACTGGCTGTGCATTATCGGCGGTTGTCGCTGCCTGTTGTGCGTTACCCGGCGATATGCTGGAAAACGTCGCATCTGCCTGTCACTGGATGAAACAAGCCGGAGAACGCGCAGTCGCCAGAAGCGAGGGGCCAGGCAGTTTTGTTCCACATTTCCTTGATGCGCTCTGGCAATTGACGCCGGAGGTGCAGGCATGAAACGAATTAACGCTCTGACGATTGCCGGTACTGATCCGAGTGGTGGTGCGGGGATTCAGGCCGATCTTAAAACCTTCTCGGCGCTAGGTGCGTATGGTTGCTCGGTAATCACCGCGCTGGTGGCGCAAAATACCCGTGGCGTACAGTCGGTTTATCGCATTGAGCCTGATTTTGTCGCCGCCCAGCTCGATTCGGTGTTCAGCGATGTGCGAATCGATACCACTAAAATCGGTATGTTGGCGGAAACCGATATTGTTGAAGCGGTGGCAGAACGGCTGCAACGTTATCAGATCCAAAACGTGGTACTCGACACCGTTATGCTGGCAAAAAGCGGCGACCCGCTGCTTTCACCTTCGGCAGTTGCCACGCTACGCAGTCGATTATTGCCACAGGTTTCATTAATAACGCCAAACTTGCCCGAAGCAGCCGCCTTGCTCGACGCGCCACACGCGCGCACCGAACAGGAAATGCTGGAACAAGGGCGATCGCTGTTGGCGATGGGCTGTGGCGCAGTGCTAATGAAAGGTGGTCATCTGGATGATGAGCAAAGCCCGGACTGGCTGTTTACCCGCGAGGGTGAACAACGGTTTACCGCACAGCGCATTATGACCAAAAACACTCACGGCACTGGTTGTACGCTCTCTGCGGCGTTGGCTGCACTGCGCCCGCGCCATACAAACTGGGCTGACACCGTACAGGAGGCAAAAAGCTGGCTTTCATCGGCATTAGCCCAGGCCGACACGCTGGAAGTTGGTCACGGTATTGGTCCGGTTCACCACTTCCACGCCTGGTGGTGAGCACCGTACTATAGCCGCTTTGGTTATTGTCAGCCTTTGGTGCTGACATTCAGGGATGAAACCAATGCAGTTGAGAATCACCAGTCGAAAAAAATTCACCGCTTTATTATGCGCTCTTGGGCTAATTTCCATCGTTGCAATTTATCCGCGTCAGACGGTGAATTTTTTCTATTCGACAGCAATTCAGATTAAAGACTACATCCACTTCTACGGTTATCGCCCGGTTAAATCTTTCGCTATTCGCATTCCTGCCAGTTACACCATTCACGGAATAGATGTTTCGCGCTGGCAGGAGCGGATCGACTGGCAGCGGGTGGCAAAAATGCGCGATAACGGTATTCGCTTACAATTTGCCTTTATTAAGGCGACGGAAGGCGAAAAGCTGGTGGACCCCTATTTTTCGCGTAACTGGCAACTAAGCCGCGAAAATGGCCTGCTGCGCGGGGCGTATCATTATTTTTCCCCGTCGGTATCCGCTTCAGTTCAGGCGCGATTATTTCTGCAAACGGTGGATTTTGCCCACGGCGATCTCCCTGCCGTGCTGGACGTAGAAGAACGGGGAAAATTATCGGCAAAAGAATTACGCAAGCGGGTAAGTCAGTGGCTAAAAATGGTCGAAAAACGCACGGGAAAAAAGCCGATTATTTACTCAGGAGCCGTTTTTTATCACTCGAATCTGGCGGGCTATTTTAATGAATATCCGTGGTGGGTGGCTCACTATTATCAACGTCGTCCGGACAATGACGGAATAGCCTGGCGCTTCTGGCAGCATTCCGACCGTGGACAGGTAGATGGCATTAATGGTCCGGTGGATTTTAATGTGTTTAATGGCACGGTGGAGGAGTTGCAGGCATTCGTTGATGGGATTAAAGAAACGCCTTAAATAAGAAGCAGTGATATACTCCCACCAGACTCCCTGGCAGGAAAAAGACAAATGGAACAAGCGCATACCCAGCTGATTGCACAACTGAACGAACGTATTTTAGCGGCGGATAACACGCCGCTTTATATTAAGTTTGCCGAAACGGTAAAAAATGCCGTGCGCAGCGGGGTGCTGGAGCATGGCAATATTTTGCCCGGTGAGCGTGATTTAAGTCAGTTAACCGGCGTTTCGCGCATTACGGTGCGCAAGGCGATGCAGGCGCTGGAAGAAGAGGGCGTGGTGACGCGTTCGCGTGGTTACGGCACGCAGATCAACAACATCTTCGAATACTCGTTGAAAGAAGCGCGAGGTTTTTCTCAGCAGGTGGTATTGCGCGGGAAAAAGCCCGATACACTATGGGTTAACAAGCGTGTCGTGAAATGTCCCGAAGAAGTCGCGCAGCAGCTGGCGGTCGAAGCGGGAAGTGATGTCTTTTTGCTTAAGCGTATTCGCTATGTCGATGAAGAAGCGGTATCGATTGAGGAATCGTGGGTTCCGGCACATTTAATTCATGATGTTGATGCCATCGGGATTTCTCTTTATGACTACTTCCGCAGCCAGCACATTTACCCACAACGTACGCGTTCCCGCGTTAGTGCCCGGATGCCGGATGCCGAGTTTCAGTCACATATTCAGTTAGATAGCAAAATACCGGTGCTGGTGATCAAGCAAGTGGCGCTTGACCAACAGCAACGGCCTATTGAGTACAGCATCAGCCACTGTCGCAGCGATCTATACGTTTTTGTGTGCGAGGAGTAGTTCCTCGCGCGTTGGCGCACAATCACCGCCCCGATGCCCGACAACCCACGACGCCACTGCATTGCCCAGTAATACAGCATCCGCCAGTGGCAGACCAGAGGCCAGCCCGGCAAGTACGCCACCTGCATGACTGTCGCCCGCCCCAATGGTGTCTACAACTTGCGTTGGATATGCCGGAATGCAGCCAGAAGCGTCGTTGCTGAAATACCATGCGCCTTCTTTATCGAGACGAACGATCAACGGCGCGGCAAATTTCTCCTGCCATTGCTTGCCAAGTGTTGTTATCTCTGCGGATAAAGCAAAACGTTCGGCGGCAATCTCAGCCTCCTGACGATTGAGTGACACTAAAGGTCGACAGGCCATGATCCGCGCCAGTAATGCGTCCGGGATATCGCCAATACGTGGGCCAAAATCGATAAACGGCGTCACGTCTTGCAGCTCTTCCAGCCATTCCACTAACAATTCGCCGCAGGGCGAGGCCAGTTGATAACCGGAAAAATAGAGCAGGCTGCCAGGCGCAACGGTTAATCGTGCCAACCATTGGCGATTCCATTGATTTTCCACACCGCTGAATGACATAAAAGTGCGTTCGCCATCCGGCTCAACCAGCGCCAGACACCAGCCGTTATCGCCTTCGGCGTTATCGATCAGGCTGATTAACCCCTCTTTCGCCATCCGGTTGCGAATAATCTCCGCCCACACGCCCTGACCGAGCGGCAAGGCATTACCCGCTTCGATGCCGAGGCGCTTTAACGCCACGGCAATATTCAGTGCGCAGCCGCCAACGTTAACGCTCTGCTGTTTCAGTTCGATATCGCACCCACGCCAGGGGAGGGCATAAGCGTCGGCGATCACATCAATGACCGCCGCGCCGACGACCATCACCGGCTGACGCGTGGCTAATTCAGGCAGCAGCGTGTGTAATCGAGCGCCGCTCATATCGCCTCCCGTTGTTGGCGATACTTCGCCAGCGCCGTGGCATAGCGGTTGAAATCAAGCTGATTTACCGCATCCAGTTCCGTCTTTAACGCAGGATCGATTGCGTTAACGCCATGCAATGCGCCGCAAATTGCCGTCGCCATAGCACCGATGGTGTCTGTGTCGCCGCCAAGGTTAGCGCACAGGACGGCGCAACGGTTCGGGTCGGTTTGTGCCAGTTCAACCAGCGCAATGGCGCACGGAACGGACTCAATAGTGCTGGTACCTGCGCCAACGACCTGGTAAAGCTGTTCGCTGGCGGATTCGATGCCGTCGGCATTGCGCACAATTTTCAGCGCAATCTCCAGACGTGCTGCCAGTGAGGCGCTGAAGGTAGTGATGCGTTTTTGTTGAGCATGTCGCGCAATTGAAGGCAGTGAATCAACAATTGCTGACCAGCTTTCTCCGTCAATGGCACGAGAAATCGCCCATGCGATGACTACCGCCCCCGCAACCGCCAGATCGGATTTATGTGTCGGGCTGGAGGCCAGCGCCACATCATCAATAAAGGAATCAACATCACGCGCTGGAAGCAAACAACCTAATGGCGAGACGCGCATCGCTGCGCCGTTGGTCACGCCGTTATTTTCCAGTTCAGCAACGGGTTTACCGTCGCGAATGGCGTTAAGCGCAATCTTCGAGGTCGGACCTAGTACGTTTTTGTTAAAGGCGTCGAAACGCAGCGCCCAGTCGAGAATATTACGCCCAATCAGATCTGGATCGATCTTGCCTTCACGTTCCAGTAACGCATCCGCCAGACACAGCGCCATCGAGGTATCGTCGGTGAATTCGGCGCGGTTAAAATAACAGGCTGCGTTATTCTCCTTTGGTCCAGGCAGAAAACGATCAATCCAGCCAAAGTGTGCTTTAACGCGGCTGCGTGGCCAAAGCTCGGAGGGCATCCCCATCGCATCCCCTAACGCCTGCCCATAAAGAGCACCGAGAATACGTTCTGTTTTCATTTAACTTCCCCTTGTGTCAACGCAATATCGCGATCATCGACCTTGATAGCCGTAATTTCGTTGTCGGATTCGCGGAAAAAAATCATGAACAGCACGGCGATAATGGCAATCATCACCGCGCCAAAAGTCCACATCCCGGACCAGTTGAAAGTCAGTCCGTTTACCGGTTCCTGATAAGCGAACATCTTTTCCATCATCACACCGCCAAGACGATAGCCGAGCAAACTGCCGAAGCCCTGGCAGCAGAGCGTGATCAGCCCCTGCGCGGCGGTACGCATATGCACGGGGGCTTTTTTATCGACATAGATGTAAGCGGTAACGTAGTAAAAATCGTAACTTACGCCGTGAAGCAAAATACCGAGGAACAGTAACGCGTAGGTGAAATATTCATCCGCACTACCGTAAATAAAGAAGCCATAGCGGATCGCAGCGGTGACCAGACCAAGTAATAATACCTTTTTGATACCAAAGCGTTTGGTGAAAAACGGCAATGCCAGCATAAAGAAGATTTCAGAGAACTGGCCGAGCGTCATCCAGCCAGTGGCGTTTTTCATACCGACTTCGGTCAGATAACCGTTGGCAAAGATGTAATAGAACGCCAGTGGCATCGCAAACAGGAATGAACAGAAGAAAAAGACGAGGAAGTTTTTATCGCGCAGCAGGATCAGCGCATCCAGGCCGAGCATGACTTTAATGTCCATTTTGCCGGTGCTTTTTGGCGGCGTGTCGGGCAGGAAAAACGCAAACACACCGAGCAGAGCAGAACTTCCGGCAGTAATCAGCAGCGGGATGTTAGTCGGAGAGATATCGGCATAACCCAGCATTTGCGGCAAAAATCCACATGCCAGACCAGAGGCAATCCAGCCGATAGTGCCCATCACACGAATGCGTGGGAAATCACGCTCCACATCCGGCACGTTGGCAAAAGCGATACTGTTAGTCAGCGCAATGGTCGGCATATAGGTTAGCGAGTAGGCCAGCAGTAACGGGAAGAACCCGGCAAAAGTGGTCTGTTGCGCAGCGAAATACATCAGCGCCGCACCAGCGAACATCAATACCGCCAGCACTTTCTGCGCCGAGAAAAAGCGGTCAGTGATGGAGCCAACCAGAATTGGCGACAGGATCGCCGCAATGGCGGTACAGGCATACGACCAGCCAATTTCTCCGGCACTAAAACCGCTTTTACTTAACCACAACCACAATGGCACAAACCACGCGCCCCAGATAAACCATTCAACAAACATCATGAACGACAGCTTTGCTGTTGTTTTCATCTTTTAATTCCTTCATGACAGGTAATGTAAGGTACGCGATGACAATACCATTTAATAATACCTTTTAAATACCTTTGCGGTGAAAACTTGACCGCGGTAACATTTTTTCTGATGAATCGAGCCAACAGAAAACGCTGATAAAACATCCAAAAGATGGAAAAACTCGCCTGTAACGACCAGGATTATGATTGCCCGCAAAAGGCGGGCCAGGACAATCCATAGCCGATATCCAATCGGAATTTACGGGAGCATAGTAATGACAGATATTGCGCAGTTGCTTGGCAAAGACGCCGACAACCTTTTACAGCACCGTTGTATGACTATTCCTTCTGACCAGCTTTATCTCCCCGGACATGACTACGTAGACCGCGTGATGATTGACAATAATCGCCCGCCAGCGGTGTTACGTAATATGCAGACGTTGTACAACACCGGGCGTCTGGCTGGCACAGGATATCTTTCTATTCTGCCGGTTGACCAGGGCGTTGAGCACTCTGCCGGAGCTTCATTTGCCGCTAACCCGCTCTACTTTGACCCGAAAAACATTGTTGAACTGGCGATCGAAGCGGGCTGTAACTGTGTGGCGTCAACTTACGGCGTGCTGGCATCGGTATCGCGGCGTTACGCGCATCGCATTCCATTCCTCGTCAAACTTAATCACAACGAGACGCTAAGTTACCCGAATACCTACGATCAAACGCTGTATGCCAGCGTGGAGCAGGCCTTCAACATGGGCGCGGTGGCGGTTGGTGCGACTATCTATTTTGGTTCGGAAGAGTCACGTCGCCAGATTGAAGAAATTTCTGCGGCTTTTGAACGTGCGCACGAGCTGGGCATGGTGACAGTGCTGTGGGCCTATTTGCGTAACTCCGCCTTTAAGAAAGATGGCGTTGATTACCATGTTTCCGCCGACCTGACCGGTCAGGCAAACCATCTGGCGGCGACCATAGGTGCAGATATCGTTAAACAAAAAATGGCGGAAAATAACGGCGGCTATAAAGCGATTAATTACGGTTATACCGACGATCGCGTGTACAGCAAGTTGACCAGCGAAAACCCGATTGATCTGGTGCGTTATCAGTTAGCTAACTGCTATATGGGCCGCGCAGGGTTGATAAACTCCGGCGGTGCTGCAGGCGGTGAAACTGACCTCAGCGATGCAGTGCGTACTGCGGTTATCAACAAACGCGCAGGCGGAATGGGGCTGATTCTTGGACGTAAGGCGTTCAAGAAATCGATGGCTGACGGCGTGAAACTGATTAACGCCGTGCAGGACGTTTATCTCGATAGCAAAATTACTATTGCCTGATACGCCTTATACGAACAGCACTACCACGTATGACGGAAAAGGCGTTTACGTCGCATCCGGCATAAAAACACGCGCACTTTGCTACGGCTTCCCTATCGGGAGGCCGTTTTTTTGCCTGTCATTCTGATTAATTTTCGAATTGTCGTTTTTGTGATCATTATCTCGACATTTGAAAACAAATCATTTCATTATGTTTTGAAATCGAAAGTAAACGACAGGATATGAAAATGTACGTGGTATCGACAAAGCAGATGCTGAACAACGCACAGCGCGGCGGTTATGCGGTTCCGGCATTCAATATTCACAATCTCGAAACGATGCAAGTGGTGGTAGAAACCGCTGCCAACCTGCATGCACCGGTCATCATCGCCGGAACGCCTGGCACATTTACTCATGCTGGTACAGAAAATCTGTTGGCGCTGGTCAGCGCGATGGCGAAGCAATATCACCATCCACTGGCAATTCATCTCGACCATCACACGAAATTTGACGATATCGCTCAGAAGGTTCGTTCTGGCGTGCGCTCAGTCATGATTGACGCCTCGCATTTGCCTTTTGCGCAAAATATTTCACGGGTCAAAGAGGTGGTGGATTTTTGCCATCGCTTTGATGTCAGCGTCGAAGCGGAGCTGGGGCAACTTGGCGGCCAGGAAGATGATGTGCAAGTCAATGAAGCCGATGCGTTGTACACCAACCCTGTTCAGGCGCGTGAATTTGCCGAGGCAACCGGGATTGATTCCCTGGCGGTCGCCATCGGCACGGCTCATGGTATGTATGCCAGCGCACCGGTGCTTGATTTTTCTCGACTGGAGAACATTCGCCAGTGGGTGAACTTACCGCTGGTGCTGCATGGCGCGTCAGGGTTATCGACTAAGGATATTCAGCAAACCATCAAACTGGGGATATGCAAAATCAACGTTGCAACGGAGCTGAAAAATGCCTTCTCGCAGGCGTTAAAAAATTACCTGACCGAGCACCCCGAAGCGACCGATCCCCGGGATTATTTGCAGTCGGCTAAATCCGCAATGCGCGATGTGGTGAGCAAAGTGATTGCCGATTGTGGCTGCGAGGGCAGGGCATAACGCACCTGCCATTTAACAAGGAAAAAACATGAAAACGTTAATTGCCCGGCATAAAGCTGGTGAACATATTGGCATATGTTCAGTCTGTTCTGCCCATCCGTTGGTTATCGAAGCGGCGCTGGCATTTGATCGCAACAGCACGCGCAAAGTGCTGATTGAAGCAACGTCAAACCAGGTTAATCAATTTGGCGGTTATACCGGCATGACACCGGCGGACTTTCGCGAATTTGTTTTTGCGATTGCCGATAGAGTTGGGTTTGCGCGCGAACGCATTATTCTCGGCGGCGACCATCTGGGGCCAAACTGCTGGCAGCAAGAAAATGCGGATGCGGCGATGGAAAAATCCGTCGAGCTGGTAAAGGCATATGTTCGTGCCGGCTTCAGTAAAATTCATCTTGATGCGTCAATGTCCTGCGCGGGGGATCCCATACCGTTAGCACCAGAAACGGTTGCGGAACGAGCTGCTGTGCTTTGCTTTGCTGCGGAAAGTGTGGCGACAGATTGCCAGCGTGAGCAACTGAGCTATGTCATTGGCACCGAAGTGCCGGTTCCGGGCGGTGAGGCCAGCGCCATTCAGTCAGTACACATCACCCATGTTGAAGATGCCGCCAATACTTTACGTACGCATCAAAAGGCCTTTATTGCCCATGGGCTGGCAGAGGCGTTAACACGCGTGATTGCCATTGTGGTGCAGCCAGGCGTGGAATTTGATCACAGCAATATTATCCATTATCAGCCGCAGGAAGCACAGCCGCTGGCGCAATGGATAGAAAACACCCGAATGGTTTATGAAGCACATTCTACCGATTACCAGACCCGGACGGCTTATTGGGAATTAGTCCGCGATCACTTTGCAATATTGAAAGTCGGTCCCGCATTAACCTTTGCTTTACGTGAGGCGATATTTGCGTTGGCACAAATTGAGCAGGAACTTATCGCCCCCGAAAATCGCAGCGGTTGCCTGGCTGTAATTGAAGAAGTGATGCTCGACGAACCGCAGTACTGGAAGAAATATTATCGCCCGGGTTTTAACGATTCATTACTGGATATTCGTTACAGCCTGTCGGATCGTATTCGTTATTACTGGCCGCATAGTCGGATTAAAAATAGCGTCGAAACGATGATGGTGAATCTGGAAGGCATGGAAATCCCTCTGGGCATGATTAGTCAGTATCTTCCTAAACAATTTGAACGCATTCAGTCCGGGGAATTATCAGCAATACCGCATCAGTTGATTATGGATAAAATTTATGATGTTTTGCGCGCCTATCGCTACGGCTGTGCGGAATAAGGACGGTATATGACTAACCTGTTTGTTCGTAGCGGAATTTCTTTTGTCGATCGTAGCGAAGTTTTAACCCATATCGGTAATGAGATGCTCGCGAAAGGTGTGGTTCATGATACCTGGCCACAGGCATTAATTGCCAGAGAAGCAGAATTCCCTACCGGGATAATGCTTGAGCAGCACGCCATTGCAATACCGCATTGTGAGGCGATTCATGCTAAGTCGTCAGCCATTTATCTGTTAAGGCCAACAAATAAAGTTCATTTTCAGCAAGCGGATGATGATAATGACGTGGCGGTATCGTTGGTTATTGCGTTGATTGTGGAAAATCCGCAGCAGCAATTGAAACTTTTACGCTGTTTATTTGGCAAGTTACAACAGCCCGAGATCGTCGAGACACTAATTACTCTTCCTGAAACTCAGTTAAAGGAATACTTCACAAAGTATGTTTTAGATTCAGACGAATAAATCCCTCTGTAACAATAAAAAGGACTATTTATGAAACGCAAGATTATTGTCGCTTGCGGAGGCGCGGTTGCGACCTCTACGATGGCGGCGGAAGAAATTAAAGAGTTGTGTCAGAGTCATAATATTCCTGTTGAATTAATCCAGTGTCGGGTTAATGAAATAGAGACCTATATGGATGGCGTGCATTTGATATGTACTACCGCCAAAGTTGACCGTAGTTTTGGCGATATTCCGTTAGTTCACGGCATGCCTTTTGTTTCTGGTGTCGGTATCGAAGCATTACAAAATAAAATTCTGACTATCTTACAGGGGTGACCTATGTTTTCAGAAGTCATGCGTTATATTCTCGACCTCGGCCCTACGGTGATGCTGCCGATTGTCATCATTATTTTTTCTAAAATATTAGGCATGAAGGCAGGCGATTGCTTTAAAGCGGGTCTGCATATCGGGATTGGCTTTGTTGGCATTGGCCTTGTGATTGGCTTAATGCTGGATTCCATTGGTCCGGCGGCGAAAGCGATGGCGGAAAATTTTGACCTGAATCTGCATGTGGTCGATGTCGGTTGGCCGGGCTCTTCACCAATGACCTGGGCGTCGCAAATTGCGCTAGTGGCGATTCCGATTGCGATTCTGGTTAACGTGGCGATGCTACTGACCCGTATGACGCGGGTGGTAAATGTTGATATCTGGAATATCTGGCATATGACCTTCACCGGCGCGTTGCTGCATCTGGCAACCGGTTCATGGATGATAGGGATGGCGGGTGTGGTAATTCACGCGGCGTTTGTTTATAAGCTCGGCGACTGGTTTGCCCGCGATACCCGAAATTTCTTTGAGCTGGAAGGCATTGCTATTCCGCACGGTACGTCGGCGTATCTGGGGCCAATTGCGGTGCTGGTGGATGCTATCATCGAGAAAATCCCAGGCGTTAACCGTATTAAATTTAGCGCCGACGATATTCAGCGCAAATTTGGTCCGTTTGGCGAGCCTGTCACCGTGGGTTTTGTGATGGGGCTGATTATCGGCATCCTCGCGGGTTACGATGTCAAAGGTGTATTGCAGCTGGCGGTAAAAACGGCGGCAGTTATGCTGCTGATGCCACGGGTGATTAAACCTATCATGGATGGTTTAACGCCCATCGCTAAGCAGGCCCGTAGTCGTTTACAGGCGAAGTTCGGCGGTCAGGAGTTCCTGATTGGCCTTGATCCGGCGTTGCTGCTGGGGCATACGGCGGTGGTATCGGCAAGCCTGATTTTTATCCCTCTCACCATTTTAATTGCTGTTTGTGTGCCGGGTAATCAGGTGTTGCCGTTTGGCGATCTTGCCACCATCGGCTTCTTCGTGGCGATGGCGGTCGCGGTGCATCGTGGAAATCTGTTCCGCACCTTAATCTCGGGTGTCATCATTATGAGCATCACCCTGTGGATCGCGACGCAAACTATTGGTTTGCACACCCAACTGGCGGCTAATGCTGGGGCGTTAAAAGCCGGGGGTATGGTGGCTTCAATGGATCAGGGCGGTTCTCCCATTACCTGGTTACTGATTCAGGTTTTCTCCCCGCAAAATATTCCCGGTTTCATTATTATCGGTGCCATTTATCTTACCGGTATTTTCATGACCTGGCGTAGAGCGTGTGGTTTTATTAAACAAGAGAAAGCCGTTCTCGCAGAATAATTTTTACCTGAGGGGGAGTTTATCCCCCTTAACAATCAGGAGTTTTTATGAAATCAGTGGTGAATGATACTGATGGTATCGTGCGCGTTGCAGAAAGCGTCATTCCTGAAATTAAACATCAGGATGAGGTACGGGTAAAAATTGCCAGCTCGGGCTTATGTGGTTCCGATTTACCCAGGATATTTAAAAATGGTGCACATTATTATCCAATAACGTTAGGCCATGAATTTAGCGGCTATATTGATGCGGTGGGATCCGGTGTTGATGATTTACACCCTGGCGATGCGGTTGCCTGTGTGCCGTTATTACCCTGTTTTACTTGTCCAGAGTGTTTGAAAGGGTTTTATTCCCAGTGCGCAAAATATGATTTTATTGGCTCACGGCGTGATGGTGGATTTGCTGAATATATTGTCGTTAAGCGAAAAAATGTCTTTGCTCTACCCACGGATATGCCTATTGAGGATGGGGCTTTTATTGAACCGATTACCGTTGGCCTGCATGCTTTTCATTTAGCGCAAGGTTGTGAGAATAAAAACGTTATTATTATTGGTGCCGGAACCATTGGCCTGCTGGCTATTCAGTGCGCTGTCGCGCTGGGAGCAAAGAGTGTGACGGCTATCGACATTAGCTCAGAAAAACTGGCACTGGCAAAATCTTTCGGTGCGATGCAAACATTTAACAGCCTTGAAATGAGCGCGCCGCAAATGCAGGGCGTTTTACGCGAGCTGCGCTTTAATCAGCTTATCCTCGAGACGGCTGGCGTACCGCAAACTGTCGAACTGGCGGTAGAGATTGCCGGTCCTCATGCCCAACTGGCGCTGGTGGGCACGTTGCATCAGGATCTGCATTTAATATCGGCAACGTTTGGCAAAATATTGCGTAAAGAGCTGACGGTTATCGGCAGTTGGATGAACTACTCCAGCCCTTGGCCGGGGCAGGAGTGGGAAACGGCGAGCCGGTTGCTGACAGAACGTAAGTTAAGCCTGGAGCCATTAATCGCTCACCGTGGAAGCTTTGAAAGCTTCGCCCAGGCGGTGCGTGACATCGCTCGTAATGCTATGCCGGGCAAAGTGTTGCTTATTCCCTGAAACCGCGGGCCAGCGTGATGCTGGCCCGGTATTGTGCAAAACAGATCATTCACCAATGGTCCCCCTTCGTTTACACTAGCCACAATTGAATATGGGTAAATGACGATGAATTCATTCGAGCGAAGGAATAAGATCATCCAATTAGTGAATGAACAGGGAACCGTGCTTGTTCAGGATCTGGCGGGAGTATTTGCTGCCTCGGAAGCGACAATCCGTGCCGATTTGCGCTTTCTCGAACAAAAAGGCGTGGTTACGCGCTTTCATGGCGGTGCGGCGAAAATAATGTCCGGTAATAGTGAAACCGAGACCCAGGAAGTTGGGTTTAAAGAGCGATTTCAGCTCGCCAGTGCGCCAAAAAACAGAATAGCGCAAGCGGCAGTCAAAATGATCCACGAAGGGATGACCGTTATTCTCGACAGCGGAAGTACGACAATGCTTATCGCCGAAGGTTTAATGACCGCCAAAAATATCACGGTGATTACCAACAGTCTCCCGGCGGCGTTTGCCCTTTCCGAAAATAAAGACATTACTCTGGTCGTCTGTGGTGGCACCGTCCGCCATAAAACGCGCTCGATGCATGGTTCCATTGCCGAGCGTTCATTGCAGGATATTAATGCCGATTTAATGTTTGTCGGTGCTGATGGTATTGATGCGGTTAATGGTATTACGACCTTTAATGAAGGTTATTCGATTAGCGGGGCGATGGTCACAGCCGCTAATAAAGTGATTGCCGTTCTCGATTCATCGAAATTTAACCGTCGCGGTTTTAATCAGGTACTCCCAATCGAAAAAATTGACATTATTATTACCGATGATGCCGTGTCAGAGGTGGATAAACTGGCATTGCAGAAGACACGGGTAAAATTAATTACGGTGTAGTATTGTTCTGTATGCCGGATAAGGTGTTTATACCGCATCCGGCATTACGGATTCTCCCTGGTTCAAGAGAGAATAGTGTGATTAACGCAACAATGGGCAATCTGGTGGTAATCGACAACGCAACGCCGCCGGAAGTATTTCAATATGAAAGTTTTGTCCGCTCAACGGTTCGCCATCAAGATTAAAAGTGATTTCGTGTGGGGCTTGTATATCAAACCACGACGAAGCGCCTTCGATAATATTCGGGTTATCTTCGTCAGATTTTAATGTTGATACGAGAGCCGGAAGAATTTCATCGCCGGTAAAAATGCGCAGTTGCAGCAAGCCATCGTTAATTAACGCGTTCGGGCACAATTGCTGACCGCCACCGGCCTGACGCCCGTTACCAATACCAATGACCAGGGCGTCACCTTGCCAGTGAAAGTTTTCACCGCGGATCTCACAACGGTCCGGTTGCAGAGTATCCATGCGCATTAAGCCATGAATGATGTAAGAGACGCCACCCAGCGCGGCTTTTAATTTTTCCGGCGTTTCTGTGGTAATACGCGTCCCAAATCCGCCTGTCGCCATATTAATAAAACAGGTTTGTTTGTTGACCTGCGCCATATCTATCGCAATGGCGTCACCGGCAATTGCCAGTTTCAGCGCCTTATCCAGTGCCTCAGGAATCCTTACACTGGTGGCAAAATCATTGGCGGTTCCTAATGGCAAAATTCCTAGCGCGGGTATGTCATCCCCCTCACACTGAATCAACGCCGTAGAAACTTCATTAATGGTGCCATCGCCACCACCGGCAATCACCGTTGCGACGCCCAACTTCCGGGCCTCCTCTACATATCGTGCGGCATCGCCTTTCTCCCAGGTGACCCGCACATGGATCGTCATTCCTTCCTCACGCAACAGCATAATTGCTTCGCGCAATGGTAAATTGTCAGTACTTTTGCCATTAAGAATCAGTAAGCTGGCGGGAAATTCTGCCATGATCGTATGTGCCTTTATGATTGGTCTGTAGATAGTGTAGAGCAGAAAAGAAAAGGTGGAGTCAGAACAGGATGAAAGTCGGAGGATAAAAAATCAGTTCAAGTATAGAGGATTCAGTGGTTACCACCAGGAGCTTGCAATGGGGACAGTGAATGTTAACGGTAGCCATAGGTAAATTTCAAAAAAGAGCATATACCTAATATTCAACTAAACAGTGGCATCTTCAATATACTATTAAAAATATATTAACCCCCCCATGGGGTTACCCGGAAGGGCCTCCGTGTATGTAATTCCTACTTATGTAGGAAATGTTGTACAGAACATTTATTATAATCCTATTCAATTATAATAATCATGCCATTATTATATTTTAACACCAGAGCGTGTCGTTGGTATTTAATGGGGGAAGGTAAGATGAAAAAGATAGCTGCTATATCATTAATTAGTGTTTTTCTTATGTCTGGGTGTGCTGTACATAATGATGAGACAAGTATCGGTAAATTTGGTCTTGCATATAAAAGTAATATTCAGCGTAAACTCGATAACCAATACTACACCGAAGCCGAAGCTTCTTTAGCCAGGGGCAGAATTTCTGGTGCAGAAAATATAGTAAAAAATGATGCAGCTCATTTCTGTGTTACTCAGGGCAAAAAAATGCAGATAGTTGACCTGAAGACAGAAGGTGCAGGATTACATGGCGTCGCTCGTCTGACATTCAAATGTGGAGAGTGAGAATATTTTTTGGTAAGCGTCAAACATGCGCGTTCTGGTTGTGCGTAGCCGGAATCTGTACGAGCACGATGCCGTTACGTGAAAGGCATCGTGTTATGAAGGGGGATTCTATCGATGTGGTCAATGGAAGACGGTGACCAGGATACGGCTTATGCATAAAAAATAAGCCCGTGTAAGGGAGATTTAGGGTGTCACCAGTAGGGGCTTTCAACGGTACAATGCGGGTTTGAGCGGCATAAATTACCACTGAAAGCCCTTAAACGTTACTCTACTGTGGACACTGTGTGGACACTCTCGGCCTCAGTACCACCTCTTAGCGGATTAAGAGAAATGGCGTCCTGAAGGTACTCTGGCGCAAAATGAGCGTAAACCATAGTTTGCTCAATCCGCGTGTGACCTAGTATCCGTTGTAGCGTGATAATACTTCCTCCATTAATCATGAAATGAGTGGCAAAGCTGTGCCTTAGTGCATGTGTGGCTTGCCCCATTGGCAAATCCGGTTTTATTGCTTTCATTGTTCGTCTGAAGCGAGGGTAATCAGCATCAGGGAATAAAAAACCTCGTTTGTTATCCGCGATCATTTTGGCAACAGCCTCTGAAATCGGGACGGTGCGTGGTTTGTTTGTTTTCGTTTTAACAAACGTGACGCGGTTATGGATGATATTTTCTGCTTTCAAACGAGCTGCTTCTCCCCAACGTGCTCCTGTACTCAGGCAAAGAATCGCAATCTTTTTATTGTCGCCGTCAAGTGCTGCAAGCAGTAAGGCAATTTCTTCCTGTGTGAGATAGCCTGTTTCTGGTTTTTCCTCCTTAAGCCTCTTTGTCCCTCTGATAGGGTGCTCACCAAAGAATAACTCCGCTTCAATCAGGGCTGTAAACATGCCGCTAATACATGTTAAATCACGATTGATACTCGAAGGTTTAATACCCTGACTTCTTCGGGTGGCGCAGTACTGGCTGATAAGGGATTTCGTGATTTGAAATGCGCATGGGTCATTCGTTATTTTTGTGAAGATTTCAATTTTTCCAAGATTAGATTTCCCATGATCTTCGTGTTTACCCTTTAAATCCCACCAGATCTGTGTCAGTTCCGACAGACGTCGTTTGTCTGTTGGTTTTGATAGCCATTCTTTATTGTGGTGGTTGTACAACGTGTATTTTTCGAAAGCGACAGCTTCGCTTTTCTTATCAAACTTCCTACGGATGCGTTTTCCGTTACGTCCAGTAGGGCGGATGTCCACTTCATATCGACCATCATCGAGTTTTTTGATTGCCATCAGAAAACCCTCCGAGTGGTACTTTTTTTTGCTACTACTAATCGCTTTTTTCGTGGTGGCTGAAATTTAGCCACCAATAGTAGGCACTTGTGATGAATATATTCACGATAAATTGTTAACCAGTCTTTTGACCGGAGTGGGGCGACGTTGTTTCGTTTTGCCCAAAGTGTGCGAGAGCGGGCGCAATTTGCCCGGCTTCTGGAGCTACCTGATCAGTCATGAACCACAAAGTATATTTAGTAAATCTAGGATGTTGTAAGACCTTCATTATGGCTTCAACTCCAGCGTTTTTTGACCGGCTCTCATAGCTCGAAAGTGAGCTGTAGGCTACACCAGTTAATTCACTGAATTCTTTACGGTTTAACCTTTCAGATTCACGGATTAGCTTCAACTTCTCCGAAACGTCTATTGACATAATTACTCCGATTGCGTAATTTCTTGCTGATAGTGTGAAATGTTGTGCTTCTGGAGTTATCCTTTTAGGCAATAATTAGCCATTAGGAGCCATTAGAAGCACTAAGGGAGAATCGTAGCAGATGAATAGACAGCTTGTAAGCGTGACTGATGCCGTGCCTTATCAGGAGTTTGCAAAACTCATTGGTAAAACTCCAAGAGCTGTAAGGGGCATGATTGAGAAAGGGAAATTACCAGTTATTGAGATTACTGACCCTCAGTCAGTATCGGGGCGTGCTGGTGAATATTGGGTATACCTTCCGGCATGGAATAACGGACTAAAACTGGCTTATGAAAGCCGTCCTAAAGAGATTCGTGACGGCTGGTTGATGTGGTTAGGTCTCGGTGAACCACGTTAAGGAGAACCGTATGAATGAGCCTCGTTGTATTGCTCAGTTATTGCGTAACGAAAGCCCCAGGGCGATTGACTTCACCATCACCCACGGTAAGGGGCGTAAGGGAATCATTATCCGCACCAAAAAACAGAGTCCGTTAAAAAAGGCTCTGACCTTTCTGAAAAGCCGGAGGGTCTGGAAATGACAGTGATGACGCTCAATCTCGTCGAAAAACAGCCAGCAGCTATGCGCCGGATAATTGGTAAGCATCTTGCCGTCCCTCGCTGGCAGGATACATGTGATTATTATAATCAGATGATGGAGCGCGAACGGCTAACAGTTTGCTTTCATGCGCAGTTAAAACAACGTCACGCAACGATGCGTTTTGAAGAAATGAACGACGTCGAACGTGAACGGCTGGTTTGTGCAATTGATGAACTGCGTGGGGCATTCTCAAAACGCCGTCAGGTTGGCGCAAGTGAGTATGCATATATTAGTTTTTTAACCGTCAGTCAGCGCCGTACTTTATTTATGCACGCACGACTGACAGAAAAAGAATTTAACCAGCCATACTGGCGAATTAATGAAGAATCATGTTACTGGCGTGATGCTTTATTCCGTGCATTACGTGAATTATTCAGCCTGTTTGAGTATGCACCGACAATTCTGACGTCGGTAAAACCAGAGCAATATCTGCATTAAATAATTAACCAGAGTTTTTAACGCACTTAATTGTGCGGGGTTTCTTTTTGCCTGGAGAAAGTCATGCATACAGTTTCTGAAAATCAGTGCGGTAAATACGCATTACTGCTGCAACAGGCCAGAACCGAAGCACAGGCCGACGCTGCGACGCGCTTTTCTTCTCATCTTGACGCCATGATTCGCCACATCACAAAGGCGGAGTTATCCCGCGTGGAGATAGTCGAGCTGCTCAGTCAGGAGTCGGAAAAATTTCACAATATCGGATTGTCTCGCGGGGAGGTGCTTTGATGTCCTGTTCTCGTTCAGTTGTATTACTGAATAACGCCTTAAAAATCACCGTTATGAAAAATGGCGATTTATCTCTTATTCAACTTGGTCTTGATAAAGAAAAACGCGAAATAACTGAGTCTGTTATCGCGATTTATCAGAACGAATTAAATCTCCTGTCTGATGTGGTCAATTTACTTGTTAAACGCGCTGTATTTCACAAGCAAATCTCCTCCGTGGATGAACTGACGAAATTAACGACAGAAATTGCCAGCTATTGCGCTGATGAATTTAAAAAACTTAACGACAAAAGGAGCTGGTAATGCCGGACAACGTAGATTTTATTCAGGAACAACAGGCTGAATTACTGGAGCGTCAGATTAACGCGGCAAGGGTAAAACATTGCGGTGCTTCTGCGCTGGTTTGCGAAGAGTGTGACGCGCCAATACCTGCTGCCCGTCGTGCGGCTTATCCGTCAGCCACGCGTTGTGTTTCCTGCCAGTCAGTCTTTGAAGCAAAAAACAAACATTACCGGAGAACGGCATGAGTATTCGTATTGAAATTGGCGAACGTTATGTCGTTACCAGTGACAGCTTTCAGTTTATTCTCCACGAGAAAAAGAGAGCGGAAAGCGGTAAAAACGCCGGTCAGGAATGGCTGGCGGTGGTTGGTTATTATCCGAAATTAAGCCAGCTCGTTTCCGGCCTGATGCATCACGATATTCTGACCGGAAGCGCAAAGTCTTTTGCTGATTTAAACGCGCAGGTTGAGCAACTCAGCAGGCGTTGTTCAGAGGCTTTTGGCTCATATGGCCGTTAAAGCCTCCGGGCGTTTTGTCCCTCCGTCAGCATTTGCCGCAGGCACCGGTAAGGCGTTTACCGGTGCTTATGCATGGAACGCGCCACGCGAGGCTGTCGGGCGCGAAAGACCCCTTACACGTGACGAGATGCGTCAGGTGCAAGGGGTTTTATCCACGATTAACCGTCTGCCTTACTTTTTGCGCTCGCTGTTTACTTCACGCTATGACTACATCCGGCGCAATAAAAGCCCGGTGCACGGGTTTTATTTCCTCACATCCACTTTTCAGCGTCGTTTATGGCCGCGCATTGAGCGTGTGAATCAGCGCCATGAAATGAACACCGACGCGTCGTTGCTGTTTCTGGCAGAGCGCGACCAGTATGCGCGCCTGCCGGGGATGAATGACAAGGAGCTGAAAAAGTTTGCTGCCCGTATCTCATCGCAGCTTTTCATGATGTATGAGGAACTCTGCGATGCCTGGGTTGATGCACATGGCGAAAAAGAATCGCTGTTTACGGATGAGGTGCAGGCTCACCTCTATGGTCATGTTGCTGGCGCTGCACGTGCTTTCAATATTTCCCCGCTTTACTGGAAAAAATACCGTAAAGGGCAGATGACCACGAGGCAGGCATATTCTGCCATTGCCCGCCTGTTTAACGATGAGTGGTGGACTCATCAGCTTAAAGGCCAGCGTATGCGCTGGCATGAGGCGTTACTGATTGCTGTCGGGGAGGTCAATAAAGACCGTTCTCCTTATGCCAGTAAACATGCCATTCGTGATGTGCGTGCGCGCCGCCAGGCAAATCTGGAATTTCTTAAATCGTGTGACCTCGAAAACAGGGAAACCGGCGAGCGCATCGACCTTATCAGTAAGGTGATGGGCAGTATTTCTAATCCTGAAATTCGCCGGATGGAGCTGATGAACACCATTGCCGGTATTGAGCGTTACGCCGCCGCAGAGGGTGATGTGGGGATGTTTATCACGCTGACCGCGCCGTCAAAGTATCACCCGACACGTCAGGTCAGAAAAGGCGAAAGTAAAACCGTTCAGCTTAATCACGGCTGGAACGATGAGGCATTTAATCCAAAGGATGCGCAGCGTTATCTCTGCCGCATCTGGAGCCTGATGCGCACGGCATTCAAGGATAATGATTTACAGGTCTACGGTTTGCGTGTCGTCGAGCCACACCACGACGGAACGCCGCACTGGCATATGATGCTTTTTTGTAATCCACGCCAGCGTAACCAGATTATCGAAATCATGCGTCGCTACGCGCTCAAAGAGGATGGAGACGAAAGAGGAGCTGCGCGAAACCGTTTTCAGGCAAAACACCTTAACCGGGGCGGTGCTGCGGGATATATCGCGAAATACATTTCAAAAAACATCGACGGCTATGCACTGGATGGTCAGCTCGATAACGACACCGGCAGGCCGCTGAAAGACACTGCAGCGGCTGTTACCGCATGGGCGTCAACGTGGCGCATCCCGCAATTTAAAACGGTTGGCCTGCCGACAATGGGGGCTTACCGTGAACTACGCAAATTGCCGCGCGGCGTCAGCATTGCTGATGAGTTTGACGAGCGCGTCGAGGCTGCACGCGCCGCCGCAGACAGTGGTGATTTTGCGTTGTATATCAGCGCGCAGGGTGGGGCAAATGTTCCGCGCGATTGTCAGACTGTCAGAGTCGCCCGTAGCCCGTCGGATGACGTTAACGAGTACGAGGAAGAAGTCGAGAGAGTGGTCGGCATTTACGCACCGCATCTCGGCGCGCGTCATATTCATATCACCAGAACCACGGATTGGCGCATTGTGCCGAAAGTTCCGGTCGTTGAGCCTTTGACTTTAAAAAGCGGCATCGCCGCGCCTCGGAGTCCTGTCAATAACTGTGGAAAGCTCAACGGTGGTGATACTTCGTTACCGGCTCCCACACCTTCTGAGCACGCCGCAGCAGTGCTTAATCTGGTTGATGACGGTGTTATCGAATGGAATGACCCGGAGGTTGTGAGGGCGCTCAGAAGCGCATTAAAACACGGCCTGAGAAGACCAAACCGTCAGCAAAGAAACGGAAGCCCGTTAAAACCACATGAAATTGCACCATCGGCCAGACTGACCCGGTCGGAAAGAATGCAAATCACCCGTATCCGCGTTGACCTTGCTCTGAACGGTATCAGGCCGCAGCGATGGGAACTTGAGGCGCTGGCGCGTGGAGCGACATTGGTATATGGCGAAAAAAAATTCACATATCAGCTTGTTGATAAGCAGTTTGGTTTTTAATCAAATAGTGTATTAAATGTACTAAAATGTATCTTTTTATATAAAAAACAAAGTGTTGAATTAATTCTCGGCTTTTGTATTTTTTAGATCGTAAACCGATTAGTGTTACCAAGAGTATTCAGTTAATAGGGCTTTAATTTTTTGCTTCCCTGTTTTGGTGGTTATGTGGTACTGTGTTTTTATACAGTTTTTGAGGTTGCTGAGAAATAGAGAATGATAGAGTTATATGCGAGCCTTAGTTTAATTCGTTGTAATTAGGATCGGGTATATCATTCGTGCTGTCAGTGGTCCTATACCACTAAGCAAAGCAATAGAATCCTACGAATTATTGTTTAAATAGTAACATTGGCAATTATAACGGCAGTATCTGTGTTTTGTCTGTCAGTGGTTACATCGAGAGTATGTGATTTGCATTACATAACTAGTTGATGTTCCTTAGTTGTAGATAGAAAGTATTCGATTTATTATAAGAGTACAAAAATTTATGCTAAGGATACTAGAATGGAGTGGATTACACATATCATCACTTTCTTTGTCGGACTGGGAGCGGGTTGGTCGATTCGTGTCGTGTTTTCATCTAGAAAGCAAATTGGTAATTCCAGCGTGAACTCAAACAATCATACAGTTACTCAAACTGGTAACAGTGTTACAAATGGAAGTATTGTTGGCGGTAATCAGGATAGGTCACATTAAGAGGTGTTGGTGTGTCTATCGAACAGTCAGGAAATACCGTAACAAATGGCAACATAATTTCTGGTGATCAGACTAATCATATATTCAATTATCCTGTTAAAGGAACTAACCGGGAGATACAGAAACTTTATGAGTGTTTGAAGAGAGGTGATATAGGGGAAGCGGTTCCGGGGTTTTGTGCTGAACTAGAGCATTATATGTCCCTTCAGCCTGATATTGATGTTCGGGGGTTAGACGCTAAATTACTCGAGAGTAATAGAAAAGATTTGTTGTTTTTAGCTAAGCAGATGAAGGAAAAAGCAACAAAAGCCATAATGCGTCGCCAGACGTCAAAAACTGCACAAAGAATATTTGTAATAATTTTAGATCAAATTCATTTTGATTTTATAACGAAAGTAACACCACTTATAGAAGCGGATAGCTCCAGAGTGATTGTTGATGAGAAAATCGCTTCAATAATTGATGAATTATATTCGTCTTTGGGAGAGAACTTGCTAGAGCTAACAGCAAAAGATCTCTTGGGATTACTATTTTTTCTGGGTGGCAATTGCCATATAAGGTGGGATAAATGCTAATTTACCATCCAGCATATGATGCATATCATTGTTTATTCAGAATGATTGCTCTTATAGACCATGTAAATGAAATTGAGGTAGATAAGGCCAGGATTTTGGACTTCTATCTGCTATTTCCTGCTTTGGTATCTGAAATTAGAATGCCTCATAATTATTCTTCAATGAAGAAAGAAGCGAAGAAGTATTCTAATATATATCGGGATCCTATTAATGTTAGATCTACATTCAGAGATATGTATGAAATTCAAATGGCAGCAATAAGATGTCTTGCAGCTACTGGGTTGGTTGAGATGGATTGTCTTGAGAAAAACATTATAAAGAGAACAGATAAGTCTGTTCCAGATGGCTTATTACTTTCTATTAATAATTTTATTAATACGAATAAAATTATTAATACATTTATCATAGATACACTATCTAAATTCCATTTGGTTGGAAAAGATGGTTTAAAAGATAGAACGAAGTTAATGGAGTTTAGATATGACTATTCTTAATCCATCTTTTTTTGTTAGTAAATTAAAAGTTTTCCAAGCTGGGCATGAAGCATTTAGCTGTGTTTTCCATAAAGGGGTAAATGTAATAAGGGGGCGAAATAGCTCTGGCAAAACTACTGTTATGGATCTTTTAGCATTTTCACTTGGTGCTGAAAATATTAGCTTGAAACCAACAGCTCTTTTATGTTCATTTACCATGGTTGAAGTGCTTTTGAATAATAATCTTGCCTGTTTTAAGCGGGAGATAAGTTCAGAATCCATGCGGCCGTTGAGTATTTTTTGGGGCTCGATGGATAAAGCTCTTAACTCATCACCGAGTCAGTGGCAAACTTATCCTTTTAAGCGTTCAGAAAAATCACTGAGTTTTTCTCAGGTAATCCTAAATGCTTTGGATATGCCTCTAGCTCAAGGAGAGGGTGCTTCAATTTTAACAATGCATCAAATCCTACGTGTATTATATGCAGATCAGCCATCTCTTCATAGTCCTATATTTAGGAACGATAATTTTGATAGAGCTCTAACACGAGAGACTATTGGTGATTATTTATGTGGTATATTTGATGACAAACTTTATAGCTCTTTGATTAGGCTTAAACAGGTTGATGCTGAACTTTCGACAAAAATTGTTGAGCTGAAAAGCATATTTAAAGTTCTTGGACGCTCTGGGCAATCGCAGCATGTAAGTTTTATTGACGATAAAATAAAAGAGCTAAGAGAGAAGAAAGAAAAGATCAATGGAGAGCTTATCTCTCTCAAAGAGAGTAATAACTCTTCTGTTAATGATAAAAATGCTGATAAAACTAAAACTAACAACCTTCGAAAAAATTTAAATAAAGCGAAGGAAGAAGAAGTAAAAAATATTGACAGTATCCATATGTTAGAAATGGAGATAGCTGACTCTGAAATGTTCATTAATGAGTTAGAATCCAGATTGCGCTCTCTTAATGAATCAAGTATTGCCAGAGACTATTTTAGCAACGTTAAATTTCAATTTTGTCCCAGTTGTTTAAGTGAGTTGAATATTTCCTCTGAAAATGAGTGCTCATTATGTAAAAATCACGCGCCAGAGGGTAGTGATGCTCCTCAATTATTAAGGATGAAAAATGAGATTTCTATCCAATTAAAAGAATCCAGAGATCTTCTTGAGCATAATTATGTAAAACTGAGAGAGCTTAAGAGCCAATCTCCTGCTTTAAAGCAAAAAGTGCGAGATTTAATTCGTGAATATGAAGAAGTCTCTAAGGTTTGGGAAAATGCCTATGAAATAGAGTTTGAAACTCTTACTAAGGCTCTGGGACGTGTTGAAGAAGAAATTAAACAGGCTTGTGAATTACAAAAACTTAGTGATGTAATATCTGATTTGCAAAAAGATCGTGATAGTCTGCAGTCAGAGAAGGAGAGATTGTCCTCTTTAATTGAATCTTTGGAGAGTAAAGAGGAATATAGGAAGAAGGATATTTCTAAAACTATAGAAAACATTATGAAAAGACTTCTTAAAAAAGATCTTCCATTGCAGACTGAATTTATTGATCCTAGAAAAGTTAATTTTAGCTTTGCCGATAATACTGTTTATGTAAATGGGTCTAAGTATTTTTCAGAAAGTTCAGCAGTTGTATTAAGACATCTCTTTCATTTAGCATTGTTAACTGCAAGTATTGAAAAAAAATACATGAGATTACCTCGTTTCCTAATGCTTGATGGAATTGACGATGGTGGAATGGAGAAAGAGCGCAGTCACAATCTGCAGAAAATAATAGTACAAGAAACTCAATCGTATCAATATGATTTTCAAATAATTTATGCGACATCGGAGATTAATCCAGAATATGAAAATACCGATTTGATTGTTGGTCGATATTTTAATCCAGATGATAAATCATTAAAGATAAATTATACCGCTCTTGATAAAGATTTATTGAACTAACAACCAAAACCATGCATAACCATGCATGGTTTTGCATTTATATCAGCTTGTTTTTGAATCGGGGCAAGTCCAGGGGTGGTAAGCTGTTTGGAGAAAACTGCAACTGCATTAAAACCGCCCCGTGAAGCGGGCGGGCGAGGCGGGGAAAGCACTGCGCGCTGGCGGTGGTGCTGATTTTATTTTTTCAGCGTCTGAGCGCGTCGTGACGGCGTTTAGATTGTGCGCCGGGGCGTTGGTGTGTTTGCGGGGTGTTTTGTGCGGTGGTGAGCGTGTGAGGGCGTGATGACAGGATGTAAAAAAGCCGCCCGCAGGCGGCAATGTTCAGTCGTTGTCAGTGTCCAGTGAGTAGTTTTTAAAGCGGATGACCTCCTGACCGAGCCAGCCGTTTATTTCCCGAATCCTGTCCTGTAACGGGATAAGCTCATTGCGGACAAAGACCTTTGCCACTTTCTCAATATCGCCCAGTGACCCGACGTTCTCCGGCTTGCCGCCCATCAACTGAAAGGGGATGCGGTGCGCGTCCAGCAGGTCAGCGGCGCTGGCTTTTTTGATATTAAAAAAATCGTCTTTCGTCGCCACTTCACTGAGCGGGATAATTTTAATGCCGTCGGCTTTTCCCTGCGGGGCGTAGAGAAACAGATTTTTAAAGTTGTTGCGGCCTTTCGACTTAACCATGTTTTCGCGAAGCATTTCGATATCGTTGCGATCCTGCACGGCATCGGTGACGTACATGATGTATCCGGCATGTGCGCCGTTTTCGTAATACTTGCGGCGGAACAGCGTGGCCGATTCATTCAGCCAGGCAGAGTTAAGGGCGCTGAGATATTCCGGCAGGCCGTACAGCTCCTGATTAATATCCGGCTCCAGCAGGTGAAACACGGAACCGGGCGCGAAGGCTGTCGGCTCGTTGAAGGACGGCACCCACCAGTAAACATCCTCTTCCACACCACGGCGGGTATATTTTGCCGGTGAGGTTTCCAGTCTGATGACTTTACCGGTAGTGCTGTAACGCTTTTCCAGAAACGCATTACCGAACACCAGAAAATCCAGCACAAAGCGGCTGAAATCCTGCTGGGACAGCCACGGGTGCGGGATAAACGTTGAAGCCAGAATATTACGTTTGACGTAAATCGGTGAGCTGTGATGCACGGCAGCACGCAGGCTTTTTGCCAGACCGGTAAAGCTGATTGGTGGCTCATACCATCTACCGTTACTGATGCATTCGACGTAATCCAGAATGTCACGGCGGTCGAGTACCGGCACCGGCTCACCAAAGGTGAATGCCTCCATTTTCGGGGCGCTGGCGGTCATTGTTTTTGCCGCAGGTTGCGGTGTTTTCCCTTTTTTCTTGCTCATCAGTAAAACTCCAGAATGGTGGATGTCAGCGGGGTGCTGATACCGGCGGTGAGTGGCTCATTTAACAGGGCGTGCATGGTCGCCCAGGCGAGGTCGGCGTGGCTGGCTTCCTCGCTGCGGTTGGCCTCATAGGTGGCACTGCGTCCGCTGCTGGTCATGGTCTTGCGGATAGCCATAAACGAGCTGGTGATGTCGGTGGCGCTGACGTCATATTCCAGACAGCCACGACGGATAACGTCTTTTGCCTTGAGCACCATTGCGGTTTTCATTTCCGGCGTGTAGCGGATATCGCGCGCGGCGGGATAGAACGAGCGAACGAGCTGGAACACGCCGACACCGAGGCCGGTGGCATCAATTCCGATGTATTCGACGTTGTATTTTTCGGTGAGTTTGCGGATGGATTCAGCCTGAGTGGCAAAGTCCATGCCTTTCCACTGGTGACGCTCAAGGATCCTGAATTTGCCACCGGCCACCACCGGCGGTGCCAGTACCACGCATCCGGAGCTGTCGCCACGGTGTGACGGGTCGTAACCAATCCATACCGGGCGGGAGCCGAACGGATTCGCGGCAAACGGCGCATAGTCTTCCCATTCTTCCAGCGTGTCGACCATGCAGCGTTGCAGCTCCTCGAACGGGAACACCGATGCCTTGTCGTCAACAAATTCACACATGAACAGGTTTTTAAAATCGTCGGCGCTGTTTTCACGTTTGAGCTGCTCAATGTCGAACAGCGTGCAGCCGCCTTTCAGGGCATCCTCAATGGTGACAATCTGCCGCCACTGGCCGTCCGCACAGAGAAGACCTCCGGCAAGGGCGTTATGACTGACGTCGATTTCCACGCGTTCGGCGGCGCTGGCGCGTCCCCGGTTGAACAGTTCACCCGACCAGAACGGGTAGGCGTCGTGCGCCAGCGTGGACGGGGTGGAGAAATAGGTCGAGCGCAGGTGACTCTGTGAGGCCATACCTGATGCCACCTTACGCAGTACCTGAAAATTCGGGATCCAGAAAATCTCGTCGACGTACAGGTCGCCGTTATGGCTCTGTGCGGTGTTGGAGTTGGTGCCGAGAAAAATCAGTTTTGCGCCGTTATTGCCCAGGACAATCGGGTCACCGGTCAGGTCAACGTCAACCAGCCGGGCAAAGGCGATGATGTATTCGCGGAACACATACGCCTGCGTTTTACTGGCCGACAGAAAAATCTGGTTATGACCGGTTTTCAGGGCGCGCAGCAGCGCCTCGCGGGAAAAATAAAACGTCGCGCCAATCTGGCGGGATTTCAGGATATCGCGGATGCGGTGCTCAAGCCCGGCGCGATACCAGTGCAACTGATAGTCGAAAGACTGCTCAAAGAAAATCTGCTCCAGCTTTTCGATGGCCTCGTCACTGAAAAAATTCTTTTTCGGTTTGCGACGCCCGCCTTTGTTGCGGTTAGCGACGTTCGGATTAAGGTCTGCCTCGTTGCCGGTCTGACTGTAACGGTTTACCCGTGCCAGTCGTTCAATCTGGCGTCCCAGCAGGTCAATTTCCTTGAAGTCACCGCCGGTTTTCTGCGGTTTGATGATGAGCTGGGTCAGCCGCGCTTCCAGACTCATTTCGACACGGCTGATGGGGGCAACGCTGTCCCAGCCGTCGCGCTGTTTCCAGCTCTGCACCGTCGGGCGTTTCATCTGCAACATGGCGGCAATCTGCGGCACGGAAAACCCCTGCCAGTACAGCAGCGCCGCCTGACGACGCGGGTCGTGTAAAAGAGTGGTGTCTGTGGTGATGGTCATGAATACCTCGCCGTGATGAATACACGGCAAGGCTACTGAGTCGCGCCCCGCGATTCGCTAAGGTGCTGTTGTGTCAGTGATAAGCCATCCGGGACTGATGGCGGAGGATGCGCATCGTCGGGAAACTGATGCCGACATGTGACTCCTCTAATCACTATTCAGGACTCCTGACAATGGCAAAAAAAGTCTCAAAATTCTTTCGTATCGGCGTTGAGGGTGACACCTGTGACGGGCGTGTCATCAGTGCGCAGGATATTCAGGAAATGGCCGAAACCTTTGACCCGCGTGTCTATGGTTGCCGCATTAACCTGGAACATCTGCGCGGCATCCTGCCTGACGGTATTTTTAAGCGTTATGGCGATGTGGCCGAACTGAAGGCGGAAAAGATTGACGACGATTCGGCGCTGAAAGGCAAATGGGCGCTGTTTGCGAAAATCACCCCGACCGATGACCTTATCGCGATGAACAAGGCCGCGCAGAAAGTCTACACCTCAATGGAAATTCAGCCGAACTTTGCCAATACCGGCAAATGTTATCTGGTGGGGCTGGCCGTCACCGATGACCCGGCAAGCCTCGGCACGGAATACCTGGAATTCTGCCGCACGGCAAAACACAACCCCCTGAACCGCTTCAAATTAAGCCCTGAAAACCTGATTTCAGTGGCAACGCCTGTTGAGCTGGAATTTGAAGACCTGCCTGAAACCGTGTTCACCGCCCTGACCGAAAAGGTGAAATCCATTTTTGGCCGCAAACAGGCCAGCGATGACGCCCGTCTGAATGACGTGCATGAAGCGGTGACCGCTGTTGCTGAACATGTGCAGGAAAAACTGAGCGCCACTGAGCAGCGCCTCTCTGAGATGGAAACCGCCTTTTCCGCACTTAAGCAGGAGGTGACTGACAGGGCGGATGAAACCAGCCAGGCATTCACCCGCCTGAAAAACAGTCTCGACCACACCGAAAGTCTGACCCAGCAGCGCCGCAGCAAGGCCACCGGTGGTGGCGGTGACGCCCTGATGACGAACTGCTGACCGGCGTCAGTCAGTCCGGGAAAACCTTCACGATTAACCCTTAATTTCAGGAAAAACTATGCGCCAGGAAACCCGCTTTAAATTTAATGCTTACCTGTCCCGTGTTGCCGAACTGAACGGCATCGACGCCGGTGATGTGTCGAAAAAATTCACCGTTGAACCGTCGGTCACCCAGACCCTGATGAACACCATGCAGGAGTCCTCTGACTTTCTGACCCGCATCAATATTGTGCCGGTCAGCGAAATGAAAGGGGAAAAAATTGGCATCGGTGTCACCGGCTCCATCGCCAGCACCACCGACACCGCCGGTGGCACCGAGCGTCAGCCGAAGGACTTCTCGAAGCTGGCGTCTAACAAGTACGAATGCGACCAGATTAACTTCGATTTTTATATCCGCTACAAAACGCTGGACCTGTGGGCGCGTTATCAGGATTTCCAGCTCCGTGTCCGTAACGCCATTATCAAACGCCAGTCCCTTGATTTCATCATGGCCGGTTTTAACGGCGTGAAGCGTGCAGAAACCTCTGACCGCAGCAGCAATCCGATGCTGCAGGATGTGGCGGTCGGCTGGCTGCAGAAATACCGCAATGAAGCCCCGGCGCGCGTGATGAGCAAGGTCACTGACGAGGAAGGCCGCACCACCTCTGAGGTTATCCGCGTGGGCAAGGGCGGTGATTATGCCAGCCTCGATGCACTGGTGATGGATGCGACCAACAACCTGATTGAACCGTGGTATCAGGAAGACCCTGACCTTGTGGTGATTGTGGGGCGTCAGCTACTGGCGGACAAGTATTTCCCCATCGTCAACAAGGAGCAGGACAACAGCGAAATGCTGGCCGCTGACGTCATCATCAGCCAGAAACGCATCGGTAACCTGCCGGCGGTACGCGTCCCGTACTTCCCGGCGGATGCGATGCTCATCACGAAGCTGGAAAACCTGTCCATCTACTACATGGATGACAGCCATCGCCGCGTGATTGTGGAAAACCCGAAACTCGACCGCGTGGAGAACTACGAGTCAATGAACATTGATTACGTGGTGGAAGACTACGCCGCCGGTTGTCTGGTGGAAAAAATCAAGGTCGGTGACTTCTCCACACCGGCTAAAGCGACCGCAGAGCCGGGAGCGTAACCGATGACGAGTCCCGCACAGCGCCACATGATGCGGGTCTCGGCAGCGATGACCGCGCAGCGGGAAGCCGCCCCGCTGCGACATGCAACTGTCTATGAGCAGATGCTGGTTAAGCTCGCCGCAGACCAGCGCACACTGAAAGCGATTTATTCAAAAGAGCTGAAGGCCGCGAAAAAGCGCGAACTGCTGCCGTTCTGGTTGCCGTGGGTGAACGGCGTGCTGGAGCAGGGCAAAGGCGCACAGGATGACATTCTGATGACGGTCATGCTGTGGCGTCTGGATACCGGCGATATTGCCGGTGCGCTGGAGATTGCCCGTTATGCCCTGAAGTACGGTCTGACCATGCCGGGTAAACACCGCCGTACCCCGCCGTACATGTTCACCGAGGAGGTGGCGCTTGCGGCCATGCGCGCTCACGCTGCCGGTGAATCCGTGGATACCCGCCTGCTGACGGAGACCCTTGAACTGACCGCCACGGCTGACATGCCTGATGAAGTGCGCGCAAAGCTGCACAAAATCACCGGTCTGTTTCTGCGTGACGCTGGTGATGCCGCCGGTGCGCTGGCGCACCTGCAACGTGCGACACAGCTCGACTGTCAGGCAGGCGTCAAAAAAGAGATTGAACGACTGGAGCGGGAGCTGAAACCGAAGCCGGAGCCAAAAGCGGCCACCCGCGCCCCGCGTAAGACCCGGAGCGTGACACCGGCAAAACGTGGACGCCCGAAAAAGAAAGCCAGTTAACAACCGAATGCGCCCCGCGCCAGGGCGGCACGCCGGTCAGTGAGGGTGAATCACCTGACACTGCACCGGCGTCCACCGCCCGACTTTTCAGAGGTAGTCATGATGACGCTGATTATTCCGCGAAAGGAGGCTCCTGTATCCGGTGAGGGTACGGTGGTCATCCCGCAACCGGCAGGCGACGAGCCGGTGATTAAAAACACGTTCTTTTTTCCCGATATCGACCCGAAGCGCGTCCGGGAACGTATGCGCCTTGAGCAGACCGTCGCCCACGCCCGTCTGCGTGAGGCCATCAAGTCAGGCATGGCGGAAACAAATGCGGAGCTGTACGAGTACCGCGAACAGAAAATTGCCGCCGGTTTTACGCGTCTGGCGGACGTTCCGGCGGACGACATCGACGGTGAAAGTATCAAAGTTTTTTACTACGAGCGCGCCGTGTGTGCGATGGCGACCGCGTCGCTTTATGAGCGTTATCGCGGCGTGGATGCCAGTGCGAAAGGAGACAAGAAGGCCGACAGCATTGACAGCACCATTGATGAACTGTGGCGGGATATGCGCTGGGCGGTGGCGCGTATCCAGGACAAGCCGCGCTGCATCGTGAGTCAAATCTGATGAAGACCTTTGCGCTACAGGGCGACACGCTCGACGCCATTTGTGTCCGCTATTACGGGCGCACTGAGGGCGTGGTCGAGGCCGTGCTCGCCGCAAATCCGGGACTGGCTGAACTGGGCGCGGTGCTGCCACACGGCACCGCCGTCGAACTGCCCGACGTTCAGACCGCGCCCGTGGCTGAAACTGTCAATCTGTGGGAGTAACGCATGACAGCAGAAGAAAAAAGCGTCCTGTCGCTTTTCATGATTGGGGTGCTGATTGTTGTCGGCAAGGTGCTTGCCGGTGGTGAACCCATCACCCCGCGTCTGTTTATCGGGCGCATGTTGCTCGGTGGTTTTGTCTCGATGGTTGCCGGTGTTGTTCTGGTGCAGTTTCCTGACCTGTCACTGCCTGCGGTGTGCGGCATCGGCTCCATGCTGGGTATCGCCGGTTATCAGGTGATTGAGATTGCCATTCAGCGCCGCTTTAAAGGCAGGGGGAAACAGTAATGCCGGTAATTAACACGCACCAGAATATCGCCGCCTTTCTCGACATGCTGGCCGTGTCCGAAGGGACGGCGAACCATCCGCTGACGAAAAACCGGGGCTATGACGTGATAGTCACCGGACTGGACGGGAAGCCGGAAATTTTCACCGACTACAGTGACCACCCGTTCGCACATGGCCGACCGGCGAAGGTGTTTAACCGTCGCGGTGAAAAATCCACGGCCTCCGGTCGCTATCAGCAGCTTTACCTGTTCTGGCCGCATTACCGCAAACAGCTTGCCCTGCCGGATTTCAGTCCGTTGTCACAGGACAGACTTGCCATTCAGTTGATCCGCGAACGCGGTGCACTGGATGACATCCGGGCGGGACGCATTGAGCGCGCCATTTCACGCTGTCGCAATATCTGGGCGTCCCTGCCGGGTGCCGGTTACGGTCAGCGTGAGCATTCACTGGAAAAACTGGTCGCCGTCTGGCGTACCGCCGGCGGCGTACCGGCTTAAACGGAGTAAACACCATGAAGAAATTATCCCTTTCACAGATGCTGAACGTGTCGCTGGCGCTGATGCTGGCACTGTCCCTGATTTACCCGCAGAGCGTGGCCGTCAATTTTGTCGCCGCCTGGGCGATTCTGGCGACGGTTATCTGTGTGGTTGCCGGTGGTGTCGGGGTGTATGCCACTGAGTATGTGCTGGAACGCTACGGGCTGGAGCTGCCGCCGGAATCGCTGGCCGTGAAGATTGTCACGTCGCTGTTTTTGCAGCCGGTGCCGTGGCGCAGACGGGCGGCGGCTCTGGTGGTGATGGTGGCGACGTTTATCGCGCTGGTCGCTGCCGGGTGGATTTTTACCGCGCTGATTTATCTTGTGGCGTCGGTGTTCTTCCGGCTGATACGTACGGCCTGCCGTCAGCGTTTTGAGGGGCGGGAGCCATGTCAAAGCTGATGATTGTGCTGGTTGTGTTGTTATCACTGGCGGTGCCGGGGCTGTTTCTGGTGAAGCATGAAAATGCCAGCCTGCGCACCTCACTGGACAGGGCGAACAGCGTCGCCAGCGGGCAGCAGACGACCATCACCATGCTGAAAAATCAGCTTCATGTTGCACTCACCAGGGCAGACAAAAACGAGCTGGCGCAGGTGGCACTGCGTCAGGAACTGGAGAACGCCGCGAAGCGTGAAGCACTGCGCGAGAAAACCATCACGAGGTTACTTAATGAAAACGAGGATTTCCGCCGCTGGTATGGCGCTGATCTGCCTGATGCTGTGCGCCGGTTGCACCAGCGTCCGGCCTGCACTGACGCCAGTGATTGTCGCCAACGCCTGCCCGAAAGTGAGCCTTTGCCCGATGCCGGGCAGTGACCCGCAGAAGAACGGCGATTTAAGTGCCGATATCCGGCAGCTTGAGAACGCGCTGGCACGCTGTGCCAGCCAGGTAAAAATGATTAAACACTGTCAGGACGAAAACGATGCTCAAACCCGACAGCCTGCGCAGGGCGCTGACTGATGCCGTCACGGTGCTGAAAACTAACCCCGATATGCTGCGGATATTCGTGGATAACGGGAGTATTGCCTCCACACTGGCGACGTCGCTGTCATTCGAAAAGCGTTACACGCTCAATGTCATTGTGACCGACTTTACCGGTGATTTTGACCTGCTCATCGTGCCGGTGCTGGCGTGGCTGCGGGAAAATCAGCCCGACATCATGACCACCGACGAAGGCCAGAAAAAGGGCTTCACGTTTTATGCGGACATCAACAATGACAGCAGCTTTGATATCAGCATCAGCCTGATGCTGACCGAGCGCACGCTGGTCAGTGAGGTGGAAGGCGCGCTGCATGTGAAGAATATCCCTGAACCTCCGCCGCCGGAGCCGGTTACCCGCCCGATGGAGCTGTATATCAATGGCGAACTGGTGAGCAAGTGGGATGAATGAGTTTAAGCGTTTTGAAGACCGGCTGACCGGACTTATTGAATCGCTGTCACCGTCAGGGCGTCGGCGACTGGCGATAGATATTGCGAAGAAACTGCGCCAGCGCCAGCAGCAGCGAATTAAATTACAAAAAGGCCCGGATGGTACGCCGTATGTACCGAGAAAAAAACAGCCAGTGCGAAATAAGAAAGGGCGGATAAAGCGGGAAATGTTTGCGAAATTACGCACAAACCGATTTATGAAAGCAACAGGTAGCGAGAGTGCGGCTGTGGTGGAGTTTGCCAGCGGAGTACAACGAATTGCGAGAGTACATCAATTAGGGCTTAGGGATAAGCCGGGGCGTAATAGTGCTGTGGTGGAATATCCTGTTCGTGAGTTATTAGGTTTTGACAAGGAATCTATACAATTGATAGAAAAGGAGTTATTAGTGATTCTATCGAAAGATGTTATATGAGATGGGTGTTTGTGGATAAAAAGTTTTCCATTTTGAGAAAAAGAGTAAAGCATTCTCAAAAGAAAGTTATGGATTGTATTATTGCTGACCATAATGCTGATGTATGTGTGTTATGCGGGAGTTCTGACGATATTACTCGTGAGCACATTATTCCTCAGTGGGCCTTTGAGTCAAATGCTGAAAAACTTTTAATTAATAAAAAGAATAATCAGTCAACTCATTACATCAAAGCCACTGTACCAGCATGCAGAGTGTGCAATTCTGATTTGCTGGGAGCGTTTGAGTATAACCTGAAGAAATTTCTTACGGAAAAGAGGGGCGATGAGTTAACAGATTATGAATATGATTGCATCATATGGTGGTTGCAATACATGGGCTTTAAGTTGCAATTAATGGATTTACGGACCCGCTTTCTCAGGTATAAAGGGGGGGATTATATCCCTTTCCTTGCAAACTTCCCGGTTGCAATGTTTTGGGGGAATGTCGATACGACACCGGAGGATGTCTCCAGGATTATAAGAAAATCGCGACGCAATCTGATGTCGAAATGGAAGGATAAAAAACATAATTCTCTGATGGTTTTTGAAACATCAAACAAGAGTTTTCATTTCTTTCATAAGGTTGATGAATTTATTTTTATTGAAATGCCTCAGGTTAAGAAGGCGTTTTTCTTCTTTTTTAATAAAGAATTTGACAGCCATGATTTAGCTCATGAGGAGTGTATGAAGATTATAGAGAAGTGCTACAACTAATATTTATTATGTTGTGTCACGGCTGACAGAGTCCTCCATGATTGCTGCTGGTATCGTCCGGCGGCATCCTTCCCGTCATGAACACTCTCGCAAATATTCAGGAACTCGCGCGCGCACTGCGCAACATGATTCGTACCGGCCTTGTCGTCGAAACAGACCTTAACGCCGGCCGCTGCCGTGTGCAGACCGGCGGCATGTGCACTGACTGGCTTCAGTGGCTGACCCATCGTGCCGGTCGTTCGCGCACATGGTGGGCACCTTCCGTGGGGGAGCAGGTGCTGATTCTGTCCGTGGGCGGTGAACTCGACACGGCGTTCGTTCTGCCGGGGATTTATTCCGGCGATAACCCCGCGCCGTCTGCGTCGGCGGATGCCCTGCATATCCGTTTCCCTGACGGGGCGGTGATTGAATATGAACCCGAAACCAGTGCACTCACGGTAAGCGGAATTAAAACGGCCAGCGTGACGGCTTCTGATTCTGTTACTGCCACGGTGCCGGTGGTCATGGTGAAAGCATCAACCCGCGTCACCCTGGACACACCGGAGGTGGTCTGCACCAACAGGCTGATTACCGGCACGCTGGAAGTGCAGAAGGGCGGGACGATGCGCGGCAACATTGAACACACCGGCGGTGAACTCTCATCAAACGGGAAGGTACTGCATACCCATAAACACCCCGGCGACAGCGGCGGCACAACCGGGGGACCTCTATGACAGCGCGTTATCTCGGAATGAATCGCAGTGATGGCCTGACTGTCACTGACCTTGAGCATATCAGCCAGAGTATCGGCGATATCCTGCGCACGCCGGTCGGCTCACGGGTGATGCGTCGTGATTACGGCTCGTTGCTGGCGTCAATGATTGACCAGCCGCAGACCCCGGCGCTTGAGTTGCAGATTAAGGTCGCCTGTTACATGGCGGTGCTGAAATGGGAACCCCGCGTCACCCTGTCATCTGTCACCACGGCGCGCAGTTTTGACGGGCGAATGACGGTCACGTTAACCGGCCAGCACAACGACACCGGCCAGCCACTTTCGTTAACCATCCCTGTGAGTTGAAACCATGCCGATTATCGACCTGAACCAGCTACCCGCACCGGATGTGGTCGAGGAGCTGGACTTTGAAACCATTCTTGCCGAACGCAAGGCGACACTGATTTCCCTTTACCCGGAAGACCAGCAGGAGGCGGTCGCCCGTACCCTGACGCTGGAATCCGAACCTCTCGTCAAACTGCTGGAGGAAAATGCTTATCGTGAGCTTATCTGGCGTCAGCGTGTGAATGAGGCCGCACGGGCGGTGATGCTGGCCTGTGCTGCCGGTAATGACCTTGATGTGATTGGTGCCAATTACAACACCACGCGCCTGATTATCACCCCAGCAGATGATTCGACTATCCCGCCGACACCGGCAGTGATGGAATCTGACACTGATTATCGTCTGCGTATTCAGCAGGCGTTTGAAGGTTTAAGCGTCGCCGGGTCGGTGGGGGCCTATCAGTATCATGGTCGAAGTGCCGACGGGCGTGTCGCAGATATCTCTGTCACCAGTCCTTCTCCGGCCTGCGTCACCATCTCTGTGCTGTCACGTGAAAATAACGGTGTGGCATCCGAAGACCTGCTGGCCATGGTACGTAACGCCCTGAATGGCGAGGACGTCAGACCGGTGGCCGACCGCGTGACCGTACAGTCTGCCGCCATCGTTGAATACCAGATAAACGCCACGCTTTACCTTTACCCTGGTCCCGAAAGCGAACCCATCCGCGCTGCCGCCGTGAAAAAACTGGAAGCGTACATCACGGCACAGCACCGGCTGGGGCGCGACATCCGTCTGTCTGCCATTTATGCCGCTTTGCATGTGGAAGGCGTGCAGCGTGTCGAGCTGGCCGAACCACTGGCCGACATTGTGCTCAACAGTACGCAGGCGTCTTTCTGTACCGAATACCGCGTCGTGACCGGAGGCTCGGATGAGTGATTCGCGCCTGCTGCCGACCGGCTCATCACCGCTTGAAGTTGCCGCCGCAAAAGCCTGTGCGGAAATTGAAAAAACGCCGGTCAGGATTCGTGAACTGTGGAACCCGGATACCTGTCCGGCAAATCTGCTGCCGTGGCTGGCGTGGGCGTTTTCGGTCGACAGGTGGGATGAAAAGTGGCCGGAAGCGACAAAACGCGCCGTTATCCGCGATGCCTATTTCATCCACTGTCATAAGGGCACTATCGGTGCAATCCGGCGTGTGGTGGAGCCGCTCGGCTATCTCATCAACGTGACGGAGTGGTGGGAAAACAGTGACCCGCCAGGCACCTTCCGGCTTGATATTGGTGTACTGGAAAGCGGCATCACAGAGGCAATGTATCAGGAAATGGAACGGCTGATTGCTGATGCCAAACCTGCAAGCCGCCACCTTATCGGCCTGAACATTACCCGGGACATTCCCGGCTATCTGTTCGCCGGTGGTGTGGCTTACGACGGCGATGTAATTACGGTTTACCCCGGATAAGTGAGGAATAATGAGCACAAAATTCAGAACCGTTATCACCACTGCCGGTGCAGCAAAGCTGGCAGCGGCAACCGCGCCGGGAGGGCGGAAGGTCAACATTACCACGATGGCCGTCGGGGATGGCGGTGGTAAATTGCCTGTCCCGGATGCCGGACAGACCGGACTTATTCACGAAGTCTGGCGACATACGCTGAACAAAATCAGCCAGGACAAACGAAACAGTAATTATATTATCGCAGAGCTGGTTATTCCGCCGGAGGTGGGCGGTTTCTGGATGCGTGAGCTTGGCCTGTACGATGATGCGGGAACGTTAATTGCCGTGGCGAACATGGCCGAAAGTTATAAGCCAGCTCTTGCCGAAGGCTCAGGGCGTTCGCAGACCTGTCGCATGGTCATCATCGTCAGCAGTGTGGCCTCAGTGGCGCTGACCATTGACACCACAACGGTGATGGCGACGCAGGATTACGTTGATGACAAAATTGCAGAGCATGAACAGTCACGACGTCACCCGGACGCCTCGCTGACCGCAAAAGGTTTTACTCAGTTAAGCAATGCGACCAACAGCACGTCTGAAACACTGGCCGCAACGCCGAAAGCGGTTAAGGCCGCATATGACCTGGCTAACGGGAAATACACTGCGCAGGATGCCACCACAGCGCGAAAAGGCCTTGTCCAGCTCAGTAGCGCCACCAACAGCACGTCTGAAACGCTCGCCGCAACACCAAAAGCGGTAAAGGCAGCATATGACCTTGCTAACGGGAAATACACTGCACAGGACGCCACCACAGCGCGAAAAGGTCTTGTCCAGCTCAGTAGCGCCACCAACAGCGATTCTGAAACGCTTGCCGCAACGCCAAAGGCGGTTAAGACAGCGTATGACCTTGCTAACGGGAAATACACTGCACAGGATGCCACCACAGCGCGAAAAGGTCTTGTCCAGCTCAGTAGCGCCACCAACAGTGATTCTGAAACGCTTGCCGCAACACCAAAAGCGGTGAAGTCTGCCTATGACAATGCTGAAAAACGTCTTCAGAAAGATCAGAACGGTGCGGATATTCCGGGAAAGGATACCTTCACGAAAAATATCGGTGCCTGTCGTGCTTATAGCGGCGCTTTGAGCACTGAAGCCGGAAACTGGACAACCGCTCAGTTTATTGAATGGCTGGATTCCCGTGGTGCATTTAATCATCCGTACTGGATGTGCAAAGGCTCCTGGTCATATGCAAATAACAAAATCATTACGGATACCGGATGTGGTGATATCAACCTGGCTGGTTGTGTCGTCGAGGTCATGGGAACAAAATCTGCAATCACTATCCGAGTGACCACGCCGACAACATCAAGCGGTGGCGGTACAACCAGCGCGCAATTCACTTACATTAATCATGGGGACGGCTACTCCCCCGGCTGGCGTCGTGACTGGAATCGTCAGGGCGACTCAATGACCGGAACGATTAATCAGGATGGCGGAAGCCAGAATGCCTATATGTCTACGGCCTTATGTTCAGGCACCAGAGGCGGCAAAAAATATCTCAGAAAGTTTCGTGGTGGAGAAGGAGATACTATCTGGCATGAAACAGTACAGGGCGAGGTAATTCGCTGGGCGACAGGTAATACTGATGCTCGGGAAGAATTATCACTCAGCTCTGTTTATGGTCTTCGTTCAAGAGGTGAAATTACATCGCTCAGTGCTAATGGTCTGCGCGTTGCTTATGGCAATTATGGATTCTTTATCAGGAATGATGGCGGCAGCACATATTTAATGCTGACGGCCTCTGGCGATAAATTTGGGACATGGAACGGCTTAAGACCGCTGACTATCAATAACGCCAATGGCGGAGTGTCAATGGGGCATGGCCTGAGTGTTACAGGTGATATTGTCTCAAGTACCAAAGTACGTGCCGGTAGCGGGAAAAAGTTCACGGTCAGCAGCAGCAATACATCCACGAAGGAAGCCGCATTCAATTTGTGGGGAAACTCAAGTCGTCCTGTGGTGGCTGAATTAGGTGATGATGCAGGCTGGCATTTTTACAGTCAGAGAAATACAGATAACAGCATCACTTTTGCTGTTAACGGTCAGGTATCACCATCTAACTATGGCAACTTTGATTCACGCTATGTCCGGGATATCCGGCTTGGTGGTGCTGCCACATACAAACCTGCGAACAATGGCATGACATGGACACATCAGGCACCGTCCGGGTGTGTATATTCTGGCATTATTGTTCAGGATACCGGCTCAAACTCTGCCGATAACATTGGTGGCGTATATTACAGACCGGTGCAGAAATACATTAACGGGACATGGTATAACGTGGCACAGGTATAATTTATGCAGCATTTGATAAATATAACCGCGGGTAATCCAAAAACGGTTGAACAATATCAATTGACAAAGGACTTTGATGTTGTCTGGTTTTTTACAGAAGATGGTAAGAACTGGTACGAAGAACAAAAGTATTTTGCTGATGACACGATAAAAATAGCGTACGACAAGGATAATATTATCCGCTATATGGAAAAAGATGTGACAGCTATCAGACCAGATGGATTAAGTGTGGTTGAAGTGGCGGATATTACTGCTAACCGACGGGCGGACATTTCAGGGAACTGGATGTTTAAGGACGGCAAAGTGATTAAACGCATTTATACGGCAGAGGAATTGCAGCAGCAGGCAGAAAACCGGAAAGCCAGACTTCTTGCAGATGCTGAATCCGTGATTTTGCCGCTGGAGCGCGCGGTCAGACTGAACATGGCAACAGATGAGGAGCGTAGCCGACTGGATGCATGGGAGCGTTACAGCGTTCTGGTCAGTCGTGTGGATCCTGCAAATCCTGAATGGCCGGAAATGCCGCAATAAGTTGTATGATCTCTGGAGTGAGCAAACGTATCTATGGCACAGAGTAAAGCCTAATCTGACAGGCCGCTCTGTGTCTGGAGTAGATTTTAGTAAAGCATTATTTTATTAGTGCAAATTCTAATCAATACATTTTATGTATATGATATCCTGCAGACTTTAATGACTTGGTTTAGGCTAACCAGATAACACTGAAGGAATATTTTTGATAATTAAGGTGCGGTATGTTTACTAAGCGACGATTAAAAAATATTAACTGGGAGGCAAGTTCAGTGATTCTTGCTATGGTTCTCTTTGTTGGAAATATATTTTATACAAATCATCGTGATGATATAAGCATGGAGGCTGAGAGGGACAGTATCAGAACAATGTTTGCATATGAAATCGCTAATAACCATCGCGCTCTCACTTTTCTTGATAAAACGAGACATATTGGCTTTGACGAAAATTCGGAGCATTTTGTTGGCGAGCCTTTTGCCATTAATGTCAAATCATTAGGGGGGCCTCGCTTACAGATTGCATTAAACCAGACTGATAAAGTGTTTAAATCCTACTTCAGCGAATTAAGTAAGCTTGATAAAGAGGATGTTACTCTTCTTATGGACTATTACCATGAGCAAAGCATCCTGCTGGAGCGTGTAAAATCTACGTTACAGAAGATGAAAAGTGGTAATGATATTAAAGTTGATATTGATGGTTACTTATTAGAAGAACACTTCATGAATGAGCTTAATCTTTCTAATATTTTGCTTAAACGCTATAGCCATTTGTTGTCACAACACGCTAAAGAACATAAAACAAAAGATTTACATAATTGATAATCTGCTAATGGTTATTCATGGGGTAACTATGTTTTATATGTAATCCAACTCAGATGAATTATTGATTCTGGATAATAACCGCAGAACGGCATATACCCTGACAGGCAAATGTCCGCTTCTTGTTCAAAGCAGACTGTCAGATTTGACAGAATTTTGGTTACGTAATTTGTCAGTTGGAAACAGAGAGAGTACAAATCAAGGCAGGCAAGCTGATTGCCTGCCTTTTCTTTATCTGTTGTTTCATCCACTGACCAGCCAGGTCAAATAGCGTCTCATGCACTGCCCAACAGAAAATAGTTGCACCCATTAACCACGGAGTTAAACGGATGAGTGACTATCATCACGGCGTGCAGGTGCTGGAGATTAACGACGGCACCCGCGTCATTTCCACCGTATCCACGGCCATTGTCGGCATGGTCTGCACGGCCAGCGATGCGGATGCGGAAACCTTCCCCCTCAATAAACCTGTGCTGATTACCAATGTGCAGAGCGCAATTGCAAAGGCCGGTAAAAAAGGCACGCTGGCAGCGTCGTTACAGGCCATCGCTGACCAGTCAAAACCGGTCACCGTTGTTGTGCGCGTGGAAGACGGCACCGGCGACGACGAAGAAACGAAACTCGCGCAGACCGTTTCCAATATCATCGGCACCACCGACGAAAACGGTCAGTACACCGGACTGAAAGCCCTGCTGGCGGCGGAGTCGGTAACCGGTGTTAAACCGCGTATTCTCGGCGTGCCGGGACTGGATACCAAAGAGGTGGCTGTTGCACTGGCATCAGTCTGTCAGAAGCTGCGCGCTTTCGGGTATATCAGCGCATGGGGCTGTAAAACCATTTCCGAGGTGAAAGCCTGCCGCCAGAATTTCAGCCAGCGTGAGCTGATGGTCATCTGGCCGGATTTCCTCGCATGGGATACGGTCACCAGTACCACCGCCACCGCGTATGCCACCGCCCGTGCACTGGGGCTGCGTGCCAAAATCGACCAGGAGCAGGGCTGGCATAAAACGCTGTCCAATGTCGGGGTGAACGGTGTTACCGGCATCAGCGCCTCTGTATTCTGGGATTTGCAGGAGTCCGGCACCGATGCTGACCTGCTTAATGAGTCAGGCGTCACTACGCTGATTCGCCGCGACGGTTTCCGCTTCTGGGGTAACCGTACCTGCTCTGATGACCCGCTGTTCCTCTTTGAAAACTACACCCGCACCGCGCAGGTGCTGGCCGACACGATGGCTGAGGCGCACATGTGGGCGGTGGACAAGCCCATCACCGCAACGCTGATTCGCGACATCGTTGACGGCATCAATGCCAAATTCCGTGAGCTGAAAACAAACGGCTATATCGTGGATGCGACCTGCTGGTTCAGCGAAGAATCCAACGATGCGGAAACCCTCAAGGCCGGAAAACTGTATATCGACTACGACTATACCCCGGTGCCTCCTCTCGAAAACCTGACCCTGCGCCAGCGTATTACCGATAAATACCTGGCAAATCTGGTCACCTCGGTTAACAGCAATTAAGGAGCCTGACCGATGGCAATGCCGCGCAAACTCAAGTTAATGAACGTCTTTCTGAACGGCTACAGCTATCAGGGCGTTGCAAAGTCCGTCACGCTGCCAAAACTGACCCGTAAGCTCGAAAACTATCGCGGTGCGGGGATGAACGGCAGCGCACCGGTAGACCTCGGCCTTGATGACGATGCGCTGTCAATGGAGTGGTCGCTCGGGGGCTTCCCGGATTCGGTTATCTGGGAGCTTTACGCCGCAACCGGTGTGGATGCCGTGCCGATTCGTTTTGCAGGCTCTTACCAGCGCGACGATACCGGCGAAACGGTGGCCGTCGAAGTGGTCATGCGTGGACGTCAGAAAGAAATCGACACCGGCGAGGGTAAACAGGGAGAAGACACCGAGTCGAAAATCTCCGTGGTCTGCACCTATTTCCGGCTGACGATGGACGGCAAGGAGCTGGTCGAAATCGACACCATCAACATGATTGAGAAGGTGAACGGCGTCGACCGGCTGGAGCAACACCGCCGAAATATCGGCCTGTGATTTTCATCCGGTCAGCCTGGCTGACCGGTTAACCCCGATTCAGAAGTGAGAAAACCATGAACAAAGAAAATGTGATTACCCTGGACAATCCGGTCAAGCGTGGTGAGCAGGTTATCGAACAGGTCACGCTGATGAAACCTAATGCCGGGACGCTGCGCGGTGTCAGTCTGGCTGCGGTCGCGAACTCCGAAGTCGATGCACTGATTAAGGTGCTGCCGCGCATGACGGCACCGATGCTGACCGAGCAGGAAGTCGCCGCGCTGGAACTGCCTGACCTTGTGGCGCTGGCCGGTAAGGTGGTCGGTTTTTTGTCGCCGAACTCGGTACAGTAACGTTCCCGAAAAATCTCTCGGTCGATGACCTGATGGCGGATGTGGCAGTGATATTTCACTGGCCGCCATCAGAACTGTATCCCATGAGCCTGACCGAACTCATCACATGGCGCGAAAAGGCGCTCCGGCGAAGCGGAAACACGAATGAGTAACAATGTAAAATTACAGGTATTGCTCAGGGCTGTTGACCAGGCATCCCGCCCGTTTAAATCCATCCGCACAGCGAGTAAGTCGCTGTCGGGGGATATCCGGGAAACACAAAAATCACTGCGCGAGCTGAACGGTCACGCATCCCGTATTGAGGGATTTCGCAAGACCAGCGCACAGCTTGCCGTGACTGGTCATGCACTTGAAAAGGCACGGCAGGAAGCCGAAGCCCTTGCCACACAGTTTAAAAACACTGAACGTCCGACCCGTGCTCAGGCGAAAGTGCTGGAATCCGCAAAGCGTGCGGCGGAGGACTTACAGGCGAAATATAACCGCCTGACAGATTCCATTAAACGCCAGCAGCGGGAACTGGCCGCTGTGGGAATTAATACCCGCAATCTTGCACATGATGAGCAGGGACTGAAAAACCGTATCAGTGAAACCACCGCACAGCTTAACCGTCAGCGTGATGCGCTGGCGCGTGTCAGTGCGCAACAGGCAAAACTTAACGCAGTCAAACAGCGTTATCAGGCCGGAAAGGAACTGGCCGGAAATATGGCCTCAGTGGGCGCTGCCGGTGTGGGGATTGCGGCGGCGGGAACGATGGCCGGTGTTAAGCTGCTGATGCCAGGTTATGAGTTTGCGCAGAAAAACTCAGAATTGCAGGCCGTGCTCGGTGTGGCAAAAGACTCCGCCGAAATGGCTGCACTACGCAAGCAGGCGCGCCAGCTCGGCGACAACACCGCCGCTTCGGCGGATGATGCTGCCGGTGCACAGATTATTATCGCGAAAGCCGGTGGGGATGTTGATGCCATTCAGGCGGCAACGCCGGTCACGCTGAATATGGCGCTGGCGAACCGTCGCACGATGGAAGAAAACGCCGCCCTGCTGATGGGGATGAAATCCGCCTTTCAGCTTTCAAACGATAAGGTCGCTCATATCGGGGATGTTCTCTCCATGACGATGAACAAAACCGCCGCCGATTTTGACGGCATGAGCGATGCGCTGACCTATGCCGCACCTGTGGCAAAAAATGCCGGTGTCAGCATTGAAGAAACCGCCGCAATGGTCGGGGCACTGCATGATGCAAAAATTACCGGTTCAATGGCGGGGACGGGAAGCCGTGCCGTGTTAAGCCGCCTGCAGGCACCGACGGGAAAAGCATGGGATGCACTCAAAGAGCTTGGCGTGAAAACCTCAGACAGTAAAGGGAATACCCGACCAGTATTTACCATTCTGAAAGAAATGCAGGCCAGTTTTGAGAAAAACCGGCTCGGTACTGCCCAGCAGGCTGAATACATGAAAACCATTTTCGGGGAGGAGGCCAGCTCAGCCGCCGCCGTGCTGATGGCTGCCGCCTCAACCGGAAAGCTGGACAAACTGACCGCTGCGTTTAAAGCCTCAGACGGGAAGACCGCCGAGCTGGTAAATATCATGCAGGACAACCTAGGCGGTGACTTTAAAGAGTTTCAGTCCGCTTATGAGGCGGTGGGGACTGACCTGTTTGACCAGCAGGAAGGCGCGCTGCGTAAGCTCACACAGACGGCCACAAAGTATGTGTTAAAACTCGACGGCTGGATCCAGAAAAACAAATCACTGGCGTCAACCATCGGCCTCATTGTCGGTGGCGCACTGGCGCTGACTGGCGTCATCGGTGCCATTGGCCTCGTAGCCTGGCCGGTTATCACCGGCATCAATGCCATTATCGCGGCAGCAGGCGCAATGGGGGCAATCTTCACGACGATTGGCAGTGCTGTTATGACGGCCATCGGGGCAATTAGCTGGCCGGTTGTGGCTGTGGTGGCCGCCATTGTCGCCGGGGCGTTGCTTATTCGTAAATACTGGGAGCCTGTCAGCGCATTCTTTGGCGGTGTGGTGGAAGGGCTGAAAGCGGCATTTGCGCCGGTGGGGGAACTGTTCACGCCACTTAAGCCGGTGTTTGACTGGCTGGGCGAAAAGTTACAGGCCGCGTGGCAGTGGTTTAAAAACCTGATTGCCCCGGTCAAAGCCACCCAGGACACCCTGAACCGTTGCCGTGATACTGGCGTCATGTTCGGGCAGGCACTGGCTGACGCGCTGATGCTGCCGCTTAATGCGTTCAACAAACTGCGCAGCGGTATTGACTGGGTACTGGAAAAACTCGGCGTCATCAACAAAGAGTCTGACGCACTTGACCAGACTGCCGCCAGAACTCATGCCGCCACGTATGGCACCGGTGGTTATATTCCGGCGACCAGCTCTTATGCAGGCTATCAGGCTTATCAGCCGGTCACGGCACCGGCTGGCCGCTCTTATGTGGACCAGAGTAAAAACGAATATCACATCAGCCTGACGGGTGGTACTGCGCCGGGGACACAGCTTGACCGCCAGTTACAGGATGCGCTCGAAAAATACGAGCGGGATAAACGTGCGCGCGCCCGTGCCAGCATGATGCATGACGGTTAAGGAGGTGACGAAAAATGATGCTCTCGTTAGGTATGTTTGTTTTTATGCGCCAGACGCTGCCACACCAGACCATGCAGCGTGAATCAGATTATCGCTGGCCGTCAAATTCCCGTATCGGCAAACGGGATGCCTTTCAGTTTCTCGGTGTGGGTGAGGAAAACATTACGCTTGCAGGCGTGCTTTATCCCGAACTGACCGGCGGGAAGCTGACGATGACCACGCTCAGGCTGATGGCAGAGGAAGGCCGGGCGTGGCCGTTGCTGGATGGCACCGGCATGATTTACGGCATGTATGTCATCAGCAGGGTGAGTGAAACAGGGAGTATTTTCTTTGCAGACGGCACACCCAGAAAAATTGATTTTACGCTGTCGCTCACCCGCGTTGATGAATCACTGGCCGCGCTTTATGGCGATATCGGTAAACAGGCGGAATCGCTCATCGGTAAGGCTGGCAGTATGGCGACCAGATTCACGGGTATGACGGGGGCGGGATAATGCTGGATGCGCTGACATTTGATGCAGGCAGTACGCTGACGCCGGATTACATGCTGATGCTCGACAGCAGGGATATTACCGGCAATATCAGCGACCGTCTGATGAGCATGACCCTGACGGATAACCGGGGCTTTGAGGCTGACCAGCTTGATATTGAACTGAACGACGCCGACGGGCAGGTAGGGCTACCGGTTCGTGGCGCTGTCCTGACGGTGTATATCGGCTGGAAAGGTTTTGCCCTGGTATGCAAAGGGAAATTTACCGTTGATGAGGTTGAACACCGGGGCGCACCGGATGTGGTCACCATCCGCGCCCGGAGTGCAGATTTTCGCGGGACGCTCAATTCCCGCCGGGAAGGCTCCTGGCATGACACCACGCTCGGTGCGATTGTTGAGGCGATAGCCACCCGTAACAGGCTGGAATCCAGTGTCGCTCCGTCACTGGCCGGAATAAAAATTTCACACATCGACCAGTCGCAGGAGTCTGATGCGAAATTCCTGACCCGTCTTGCAGAACGCAACGGCGGTGAGGTGTCGGTAAAAATGGGAAAACTGTTGTTTCTCAAAGCGGGGCAGGGAGTGACGGCCAGCGGTAAAAAAATCCCGCAGGTCACCATAACCCGCAGCGACGGCGACCGCCATCATTTTGCGATTGCTGACCGTGGAGCCTACACCGGTGTAACGGCAAAATGGCTACACACTAAAGACCCGAAGCCGCAAAAGCAGAAGGTAAAACTGAAACGCAAAAAGAAAGAGAAACACCTGCGCGCACTGGAGCACCCGAAAGCGAAACCGGTCAGGCAGAAGAAAGCGCCTAAAGTACCGGAAGCGCGTGAAGGTGAATACATGGCCGGTGAGGCTGACAACGTTTTTGCACTGACCACGGTATATGCCACGAAAGCGCAGGCCATGCGCGCCGCTCAGGCGAAGTGGGACAAACTGCAACGGGGCGTCGCGGAGTTTTCCATCAGCCTGGCTACCGGTCGGGCTGATATTTACACGGAAACACCGGTTAAAGTGTCAGGCTTTAAGCGCGTCATAGACGAGCAGGACTGGACAATCACTAAGGTGACACATTTTCTGAATAATAGCGGCTTCACGACGTCCTTAGAGCTTGAGGTCAGGCTTTCTGATGTGGAGTACGAAACAGAAGATGATGAGTGATGTAATTTATTTATCTGTTTGTTTTGTAAGGATAAATTAACTAAAATGGCACCATCAACAAAACCGGAAGAGGTGCTCGCGATGTTTCATTGTCCTTTATGCCAGCATGCCGCACATGCGCGTACAAGTCGCTATATCACTGACACGACAAAAGAGCGTTATCACCAGTGTCAGAACGTGAATTGCAGCGCCACGTTCATCACCTATGAGTCGGTACAGCGATACATCGTGAAGCCGGGAGAAGTCCACGCCGTAAGGCCACACCCGTTGCCGTCAGGGCAGCAAATTATGTGGATGTAATTACAAACAGAAAGCCCCTCAGTCGAGGGGCTTTTTTGTCGATGTGGTCAATGTGTGGACGTGACCAGAAATAAATCCTTTTATTTCATTGTATTACGCGTAAAAAATAAGCCCGTGTAAGGGAGATTACACAGGCTAAGGAGGTGGTTCCTGGTACAGCTAGCATTTTATGGGTTATGTTTTTCAGCGAAACGGATGATAACCTTAATAAATGCAGCTGTATGTGATCGGTTTCTAAGAATTTTCCATCCGGGAAAAATAATCGAAATTAATCACTTACCGTGGGGGTTACGCGTGGTTTCCCCGGAGAAATTACGCATCAGGAGCGCGTAATTTAGCTCAAGATCCTGCGGGACCGGGAGCCACACAGTATAACCATCGCCTGGTGCGACCGGCATAGCTTCACCTTTGGCGTTTTCCATGTGCTCAAGGGTAAAGTTAATGTTGCCTTGCGGCGTCATCAGCTCAAGGCTGTCACCAACGGAGAATTTATTTTTCACCGCTACCGCCGCGAGGTCGCCCTTGCGCTCACCGGTAAACTCACCAACAAACTGCTGGCGGTCAGAAACTGAATAACCGTATTCGTAGTTCTGATAATCGTCGTGAGTATGACGACGCAGGAAACCTTCGGTATAGCCACGATGCGCCAGACCTTCCAGAGTTTCCAGCAGGCTGGTATCGAATGGTTTTCCCGCAGCTGCGTCATCGATAGCTTTACGGTAAACCTGCGCGGTGCGTGCGCAATAGTAGAAAGATTTGGTACGGCCTTCGATTTTCAGCGAATGCACTCCCATTTTGGTCAGGCGTTCTACATGGGCGATGGCGCGCAGATCTTTCGAGTTCATGATGTAAGTGCCGTGCTCATCTTCAAACGCGGTCATATACTCGCCCGGACGCTGGGCCTCTTCGATCATAAACACTTTGTCGGTTGGTGCGCCGATACCCAGCGTCGGCTCAACATTTTGCACCGGAATCGGCTCGTACTTGTGTACGATGTTGCCAACGTCATCTTCTTTCCCTTCCTGGACGTTGTATTCCCAGCGGCAGGCGTTGGTGCAGGTGCCCTGGTTCGGGTCGCGCTTGTTGATATAGCCAGAGAGCAGGCAGCGACCGGAGTAGGCCATGCACAGCGCGCCGTGAACGAAGATCTCTACCTCCATATCCGGCACCTGATTGCGGATCTCTTCAATCTCTTCCAGCGACAGCTCGCGAGAGAGGATCACGCGGGTCAGGCCCATTTGCTGCCAGAATTTCACCGTCGCCCAGTTCACGGCGTTAGCCTGTACCGAGAGATGGATCGGCATTTCAGGGAAGTGCTCACGCACCAGCATAATCAGCCCTGGATCGGACATAATCAGCGCATCCGGCCCCATTTCCACCACCGGTTTCAGGTCACGGATAAAGGTTTTCAGCTTGGCGTTGTGCGGTGCAATGTTGACCACGACATAAAACTTTTTCCCCAGCGCGTGGGCTTCATTGATGCCGAGCTGGAGATTTTCGTGGTTAAATTCGTTGTTGCGCACACGCAGGGAGTAACGCGGCTGGCCCGCATAAACAGCATCTGCGCCATAAGCGAAAGCGTAACGCATATTTTTCAGCGTTCCCGCCGGGGAAAGGAGTTCCGGTTTAAACATAATTCTCTCGTTCTGATGACAGGTCAGATCCGCTTCACCTGATGAAGCGGCCAGGGGAGTGCCCCCACTTTAAGGGCGGGCATTGTAGCGCTGTAGGGGGGAGCTGGTAAAGCGCCGGACGCCAACAACCCACGCCCGGCATCGTAATTACGTATTGTCTTTCACCGTCTGGCTTGTGCCATTGGCTTTAACGGAGGCAATTCCGGTTTCACGAGATTGCGCGGTGGCGTACATCTGGCTGGAGCCGATAATTTGATGATTAGCGGCTTTCAGATTGAAATAGAATTTGCCGTTGCTTGCCGTTTTTTTCTCATAGCGTTCTTCTTGCGGGCTGTTGCTACGCACCGACGCGATGCCCTTTTCCGCAGAGGCTTTTGAGGTATACAGCTCGCTGGTAAGGATAGTCTCACCATTGCCCGCTTTTAGCACAAACCGAAATTGATTATCACTGCTTTTACTGAGTTCAAACCAACCAGCCATAATGACTCCTTGATTGAAATTGCGTATCGAAAACAGCATCTAAAAGGACTGTTTACCGATTAAAGTATGAGCGATTTTCTGGTGCCTGCCAGGGCGGAGAGATAATGTCAGTTTGCTGACCATGCGTGGGATTATGTTGCCGGATGCGGCGTGAATGCCTTCTCCGGCAGGTAAAAATGTTAAACGATGCGGCAGGCGTCGGCTTCCCAGCGGTAACCGACGCCGTAAACGGCACGGATAAAGGACTGTTCGGCGTCGAGAGATTCCAGCTTGCGGCGCAGGTTTTTAATGTGGCTGTCGATGGTGCGGTCGGTTACTACGCGGTAGTCGTCATAAAGATGATTGAGCAATTGCTCGCGGGAGAACACTTTTCCTGGTTCATGAGAGAGCGTTTTCAGCAGACGAAATTCCGCAGGCGTCAGGTCAAGCATTTTACCGCGCCATGAAGCCTGAAAACGACCTTCGTCGATAATCAACGGGCTTTCAGCATCCTGTTGCTGCAACTCACGCTGCGGTTTGCAACGGCGCAAAATGGTTTTGACGCGCGCTACCACTTCCCGTGGGCTGTACGGCTTACAGATATAATCATCTGCGCCAATCTCCAGTCCGAGCAGGCGGTCGATCTCTTCTATTTTTGCCGTCACCATCACGATAGGAATGTCAGAAAAACGACGAATTTCCCGGCACAGCGTCAAGCCATCGGTGCCAGGGAGCATCAGATCCAACAGGATCAGATCCGGTGGTGTCTGGCGCACATACGGCAGTACCTGATCGCCGTGGCTGATAAGCGTCGGCGCATAGCTCGCAGCACGCAGATAATCAATGAGCAACTGTCCCAGCTTCGGTTCATCTTCCACGATCAAAATACGCGGTGTGTTTTCGTCGATTGGTAACTCGGTCATACTTCTCTCTGTAAATCCCGTTCCAGCGGTAACTCTACTGTAATGCTTACCCCGCCAAAAGGCGAATGGGCAGCAATAATGCGACCATTATGTGCTTCAACAATGTTCAGGCAAATCGCCAGCCCCAGCCCGGAACCGCCGCTGGCTCGGTTGCGGGAACCTTCGGTGCGATAAAAACGTTCAAACAATTTTTGTAGCTGATCGTCACTGACGCCCGGCGCGCTGTCGGCAAAGGTCAGTCGCACCGTTTTGTCGTGCTGCCCGGCAGAGATTTTCAGGCTACCGCCGCTGTCAGTGTAGCGCAGGCTGTTTTCCAGTAAGTTATTGAATAACTGCATTAAACGGTCGCGATCGCCAAATACGGTAATACTGTCTGGCAGGGAAAATTGCAGTTTCAGGCCACGGCTGGCGAATCGTTCGCGAAATGCGCCGCCCGCCACTTCCAGCAGTGGGATCAAATCTACCGGTGCTTTTTGATAGGCGAGAGCGCCTTCATCAGACATCGACAACTGATGGAGATCGTCAACCAGTTTGGTCAGTGTACCGACCTCCGCCTGTAAAGACGCCACCGTCTCCGGCGTGAATTTACGCACGCCATCCTGAATGGCTTCCAGTTCACCGCGCAGCACCGCTAATGGCGTACGCAGTTCGTGAGAAATATCGGCCATAAAATCGCGCCGCATTTGCTGGTTTTTCTCCAGCGTGCTGGCAAGCTGGTTGAAGTCTTGCGCCAGTTTGCCCAGTTCATCTTCACTGGTGGGCGTTACGCGGGTAGTGAAATCGCCCGCCGCCAGTTTGTGCGTGCCGTCCACCAGCCGTTTTACCGGTGCCAGCAAACCACGCGCCAGCAGAAAGGTAGCGAGTGCCGCGAGTAACGTTGCCAGAGCAACAATCAGCCAGCTGGTTTGCCGCTGTTGTTTATCGAAATTGATATCAGTATTGCGGGTCAGTCGCTCAACAGGGGAGGCAATCACCGCACCCACTTCCGCACCGTTGACCAGAATGGGTCGCCGTGTACCGTCAGGTGGAATCGGCGCTCGCGGACCAACCAGCACTTTGTTGTTTTGATCGACCACCCAGAACTGGGTACGCCAGCCGTGCGGCGGCATACCCGGGCCGGGTTTATCTTCCGAATTATCGTGTTCAAATGAACGCAAGATCTGAAAGACAAAGCGATCATTGTTGCGCAGGAAGCGCCAGTTGCCATGCTGCGCATACTGCTCGCCAAGCGCATCACTTAACAGTTGTAATCGCTGTTCATTACCATGCTTGATGTAATCAATAAAGCCACGCTCAAAACTGATACGCACCGCCCAGTGCATACTGATCAGCAAGACAATGCAGGTGGCGAAAATCGCCAGAAACAGTTTGCCGGTAATACCGGGTCGCCAGAACTTCATTGCGCGCTCCTTTTTCGCCGCGAAATAGCTACATTTTGATGCGTATCGTTCGGCACTCTGGCAAAGATGAACGCCGGAAGGGCGATGATAAACGCCATGCTAAGCCAGGTGTACATAAAGACGGTTTGTGTGGTGCCGCTGTCGACGCTGACATGCTGCGAACCAAAAAGTCCCAGCAACAGCCCGGCGATGGTGACGCCGATACTCATCGACAATTGCATAATCATCGACAGCAGACTATTGCCGCTGCTCGCCAGATTGTCCGGGAGATCTTTCAGCGTCAGGGTGTTCATGGAGGAGAAACGCGTCGAGTTGACCATCCCTTGTAAAAACAGGACGAACGGCAAAACGTAGTACCAGCCCAGCAGAGCGGTAGTCATAAACAACAGGGTGACCAGCGACAGACCCAGCGTGGTTGCCACCAGTACCCGACGATAACCAAAGCGATTCACTACCTGTACCACAATTCGCTTCATCCCCATGCTGCCGAGCACCATCGGGATCATCATCAGTCCGGCATGAAACGGTGAGAAGCCAAGGCCAATTTGCAGGAAAACCGGTGTCATAAAGGGCAACATGCCGCTACCGATACGTCCGGCAAAACTCCCCGCCAGGCCCAGCGAAAAGGTACGAGTGCGGAACAGTTTCAGACTGAAAAGAGCGCGGTTGTTATTTCTGGCGTGCAGCAGATAAAGCACCAGTGCTACCACGCCAACAGCGACCAGGCCAGTAATCGCCAGCGGCGATAAACCTGTACCTTTACTGCCATCCAGCGCCAGGGTTAATACCGCCATGCCAATCGCCAGCAATAAAAAACCGGAGAGATCGAAGCGCCGCGTCTGCATGGTGTAGTTCGGCATTAACATTAGTGTGGCGATCGCGCCGATAATTCCCACCGGAATGTTGATCAAAAAGATCCAGTGCCACGACGCGTACTCCACCAGCAGGCCGCCGAGCGCCGGACCGAGCAGCGGACCGACCTGACCGGGTAACGTGACAAAGGTCATCGCCGCCATATATTGCTCGCGCGGTACGATTTTCATCACCGTCAACCTGCCGACCGGCACCATCATCGCACCGCCAACGCCCTGTAACGCGCGTGCCAGCAACAGTTCGTTCAGCGTGCCGGAAAGTGCGCAAAATAGTGAACCGAGAGTAAACAGCACGATGGCGGTAAAGAAAATATTGCGCACGCCGACTTTGTCCGCCAGCCAGCCGCTGGCAGGCAACATCACCGCCACGGTCAGCACATAAGAGACAATGACCATGTGCATATGCAACGGACTTTCCCCGAGGCTTTGCGCCATTGAGGGAAGCGCGGTGTTGACGATGGTGGTGTCCAGCGACTGCATAAAGAAGCCGAAAGCCACAATCCACAATTGCCAGCGGGTGTTGTCGGGAAGATCTGTCATTTACTCTGTTACCGTTTGTTTAGGTTTACGCGAAAAACGCAGCCGCAGACGGTCGAAAAAGAGATACACCACCGGCGTGGTATACAGCGTCAGAAGCTGGCTCATTACCAGACCGCCGACAATGGTGATCCCCAGGGGTTGGCGCAGCTCCGAGCCGTCACCGCCCGACAACACCAGCGGCAGCGCACCAAACAGCGCCGCCAGGGTAGTCATCATAATCGGGCGAAAACGCAGCAGACAGGCCTGGAAAATAGCTTCCTGCGGCGTCAGGTTACCGTGCCGTTGGGCTTCAAGCGCAAAATCGACCATCATAATGGCGTTTTTCTTCACGATGCCGATTAATAGCATGATCCCTATCAGGGCGATTAGGCTGAACGGGGCATTGAACAGCTCCAGCGCCAGCAGCGCTCCAACGCCCGCCGAGGGCAGGGTGGAGAGAATCGTCAGCGGATGTACGTAACTCTCGTAAAGGATACCCAGCACGATATACACCGTGGCGATGGCGGCGATAATCAGAATCACCTGCGAGTTCATCGTCTCCTGGAACACCTGCGCCGTGCCGGCAAAACTGCCGCGTACCGTCGAAGGCACACCAAGCTGGGTCATTGCGCGATCGATCGCCGCACTGGCGTCCGAGAGCGATTTCCCGGTCGGCAGGTTAAACGAAATGGTCGAGGCTGCCGATAATCCCTGATGATTCACCGACAGCGGAGCATTCGCCGGTTGCCATTTAGCGAAATACGACAGCGGGATCGCTTTTCCTTCGTTATTGATAACGAACATTTTTTCCAGCGCACTGATGTCCTGGGTATAGCGCGGATCCACTTCCATCACCACTTTATACTGGTTCATCGGCTGGTAAATGGTCGAGATCTGCCGCTGACCGAAGGCGTTATTTAACAGGCTGTTGGCGGCCTGCACGTCGATTCCCAGCCGTGCCATGGTGTCGCGGTCGTAAACCAGATTCATCTCCGCGCCGTTATCCTGCTGATCGGAGTTCACGTCCGCCAGTTCCGGCAACGTCGCCAGTTTTTTGCGGATTTTCGGCTCCCATTCGCGCAGTGCCGCCAGGTCGTCGGATAACAACGTGTACTGGTAGCTGGCGTTCGACTGACGCCCACCAACGCGAATATCCTGTACCGCCATCAGGAACAGATTCGCCCCCGGTTCTTTCGCCAGCTTTACGCGCAGACGGTCGATAATTTGCTGCGCCGTTTCGCTGCGTTCGTCGTGTGGCTTGAGGGTGATAAACATCATCCCACTGTTCACCCGCGAACCGCCGGTAAAGCCGGTGACATTATCCACCGCCGGATCGTCACGGATAATTTTCATAAAATCCTGCAACTTGCCGCGCATCGCCTGAAACGAAATACTCTGATCCGCCTGTATCCCGCCCATCAGTACGCCAGTGTCCTGCTCCGGGAAGAAGGTTTTCGGGATCGAGATATATAGCCAGATATTCAGCGCAATGGTGCCAAGCAACACCACGCCCACCAGACGGGTATGATTAAGCCCCCATTTCAGCGACTTACCATAGCCTTGTTGCAGGGCTACCAACATGCGACCAAAACCACGTAGTCGCTTTTGCTCGCGCGGCTTGCTGGCTTTTAGCATCCAGCCGCACATCATCGGCGTTAGCGTCAGGGAAACCAGCAACGAAATCCCAATGGCGACAGAAAGCGTCACGGCAAATTCGCGTAACAGTCGGCCCGGCAATCCGCCCATCAACAGCAGCGGCAGGAACACCGCCACCAGTGACAGACTCATCGACAGCACCGTAAAACCGACTTCGCGAGTGCCTTGCAGCGCGGCCTGTAGCGGTTTCATCCCCGCCTCCAGATGACGGGCGATGTTTTCCAGCACCACGATGGCGTCATCCACCACGAAACCAGTAGCGATGGTGAGCGCCATTAACGAAAGATTATTGAGACTGAATCCGCACAGGTACATCGCCGCAAACGTACCAATCAGCGAAACCGGCACCGCAACGGCGGGAATAATAGTGGCGCGACCCGAGCGCAGGAATAAAAAGACCACCAGAATCACCAGCGCCACCGAGATAATCAGCGTTTGCTCGACTTCTTCCAGCGAGGCGCGAATGGTGGGGGAGCGATCCTGAGCAATTTGCAGATCAATCGCCGCCGGAATGGTTTCCTGCAACTCCGGTAATTTTGCCCGGATGCTGTCTACCGTCTGGATAATATTGGCTTCCGGCAGCTTGCGGATCATCAGCAAAATAGCCGGTTTGGCGTTGGTCATCCCGGCGTTGCGCACATCCTGCACTGAGTCGGTCACCGTCGCTACATCGCCCAGACGAACCGCGCCGCCGTTGTTGTAATGAATAATCAGCGGCTGATATTCAGCGGCAGTTTTCAGTTCATCGTTAGTCTGGATCTGCCAGCGGTGAGTGCCATCTTCCAGCGCCCCTTGCGGTTTACGCACGTTGGCATTGCTGATGGCAGTGCGTACGTCGTCCAGCGAGACGCCCTGATTAAACAGCGCCTGCGGGTTCAGCCCGACGCGCACCGCAGGTAGCGAGCTGCCGCCAACATCGACATCACCGACACCGTCGATTTGCGAAATCGTCGGAGCCAGCTGCGTCGAGGCAAAATCGTACAGTTCACCTTGCGAATAAGTATCGGATGTTAGCGTCAGGATCATAATTGGCGCATCCGACGGGTTCGCTTTGCGATAGGTCGGACGGCTTGGCATCCCGCTGGGCAGCAAACTTTGCGCGGCGTTGATCGCCGCTTGCACATCGCGCGCTGCGCCGTTGATATCGCGGTCAAAATCAAACTGCAAAATAATGCGCGTGCTGCCGAGCGAACTGCTGGAGGTCATTTCACTGACCCCGGCAATGCGCCCAAGCGAACGTTCCAGCGGCGTGGCAACGGAAGACGCCATTGTTTCTGGTGACGCACCGGGCAGCGAGGCGCTGACCATAATCACCGGAAAATCGACCTGCGGCAGTGGGGCGACCGGCAGCATACGGAAGCCCAGTATGCCGCACAGGGTAATGGCGACCGACAGTAAAATCGTCGCCACCGGGCGGTAAATGAAGAGGGCAAAAAACTTCACTTACGCCTCCTCTTCATGACGAGCAAAGCGGCTTTTGGTCCACAATGCCAGGCGGTCGAACAGCAAATAAATCACCGGCGTGGTAAACAGCGTCAGCACCTGGCTGACTATCAGACCGCCGACCATGCCGATACCTAACGGACGACGCAGTTCCGCGCCGACCCCGGTACTTAACATCAGCGGCAACGCGCCAAGCAGAGCCGCCAGAGTAGTCATCAGGATCGGACGAAAACGCAACAGACAAGCCTGGTAGATTGCATCGCGCGGCGACATGCCTTGCTCGCGCTCAGCAGCCAGCGCGAAGTCGATCATCATGATGGCGTTCTTCTTCACGATACCGATCAGCAAAATAATGCCGATAATGGCGATTACATCCAGTTCGCTACCGGCAATCAGCAACGCCAGCAGTGCGCCGACCCCTGCCGTTGGCAACGTCGAGAGAATGGTGATCGGGTGAATAAAGCTTTCGTAAAGAATGCCGAGTACGATATACATCGCCACCACCGCCGCGACAATCAGCCAGACAGTGCTGCCCAGCGCCGACTGGAAGGCGAGGGTGCTGCCCTGGAACTGCGTGGTGATATCCACCGGCAGATTCAGCGTCTTTTCGGTGTCCATAATCGCCTGCACCGCATCGCCCAGCGAATAGTTATCTGGCACGTTAAAGGAGATGGTCGTTACCGGGAACTGATCCAGATGGTTGATGGAGAGCGGCGCAAAACGCTGCTCAATTTTGGCAATTGAGCTTAACGGCACCACGCCACCGTCGCTGCTGGTCAGGCGAATGGTATCCAGCGCCGCGAGGCCTGGGGTATTTTCAGTGTTGTGTTCCAGCACCACGCGATACTGGTTAGCCTGAGTATAAATAGTGGAAATCAGCCGCTGACCAAACGCGTTGTACAGGGCGTTATCGACATCCGCCATGTTGATCCCCAGACGGCTGGCGCTGTCGCGATCAACATTGACATACGCCACCAGCCCTTTGTCCTGCCAGTCGCTGGAGACATCAGAAAGCTGTGGCAGTTGCTGGAGTTTTTCCATCAACTGTGGCACCCAGGTACTGAGCGCATCCAGTGACGTGGCCTGCAAGGTAAACTGGTACTGGGTGCGGCTGACCTGAGTATCGATGGTCAGGTCCTGCGTTGGTTGCAGGAAGAGATCGACGCCCGGCACTTTATCCACCGCCGTTTGCAGACGGGCGATGACTTTTTGCACCCGATCATCACGTTCATCCAACGGTTTGAGGTTGATCTGCAAACGCGCACTGTTCAGCGACGGGTTAGTGCCATCAACGCCAACAAATGAGGTCAGACTTTGCACTGCCGGATCCTGCAAAATCACATCCGCGACCTGGCGTTGCCGCTGGGCCATATTGGTAAAGGAGCTGGATTGCGGTGCCTGCAAAGTACCCTGAATAATGCCGTTGTCCTGTACCGGGAAGAAACCTTTCGGAATAAACACCCACAAGAGAACGCTAAGCAGCAGCGTGCTGAGCGCTACGCTTAAAGTCAGCCACGGATGATTCAGCACTTTCGCCAGTCCGCGACCATAGGCGGCGATTATCCTTTCGAACATTTTCTCTGAGGCACGGGAGAAGCGGTTCTGTTTACGCAGCGACTCCTGGCTGAGCATCCGTGCGCACATCATCGGCGTCAGGGTCAGCGACACCACGGCTGAGATCAAAATCGCTACCGCCAGTGTAATAGCAAATTCGCGGAACAGTCGCCCGACGATATCGCCCATAAACAGCAGTGGGATCAACACCGCAATCAGTGAGAAGGTCAGCGAGATAATGGTAAAACCGATTTCACCTGCGCCTTTGAGCGCCGCCGCCAGCGGTTTTTCGCCTTTTTCGATATAGCGGGAAATGTTTTCGATCACCACGATGGCGTCATCGACCACGAATCCGGTGGCGATAGTTAACGCCATCAGCGTCAGGTTATTGATTGAAAAATCGAGAAACACCATAACCGCAAAGGTGCCAATTAACGACAGCGGCACTGCGACGCCAGGAATGATGGTCGCCGGAATATTGCGCAAAAACAGGTAGATAATCATGACTACCAGCGCGATAGCCATCATCAGTTCAAACTGGGTATCGTTGACCGATGCGCGGATATTGGTGGTACGGTCAGAAAGTACCGTCACCTTCACCGATTTCGGCAGACTCTCGGTGAGCTGTGGCAGCATCTGCCGGATGCTGTCGGCGGTGGAGATAATGTTAGCACCGGGCTGGCGCTGAACATTCATCACAATGGCCTGTTCTTTATTTGCCCACGCCCCAAGCCAGCTATTTTCTGCACCTTGCTCTACGGTTGCGACATCGCCCAGACGAATCGGTGCGCCGTTCTGGTAGGCGATGATTAGCTGGCGATATTCTTCGGCGGATTGCATCTGGTCGTTCGCGGAAAGCGTGACCGCACGGGAAGGGCCGTCGAGGCTACCTTTAGCCGAGTTAACGTTAGCACCGGTAATGGCGGTGCGCACGGTTTCGCTGGTCAGGCCGAGGGCGGCAATCGCCTGGGCGTTAAGTTTGACGCGAACAGCCGGACGCTGGCCGCCGGAAAGCGTCACCAGGCCGACGCCGGAAATCTGCGAGATTTTCTGCGCGACGCGGGTTTCCACCATATCTTCCACTTGCGTCATCGGCATGGCGGTTGAGGTGACAGCGAGCGTCATGATTGGCGGATCTGCCGGGTTCACTTTGCTGTAAACCGGCGGGTTAGGCAGATCGCTCGGCAACAGGTTGGTCGCAGCGTTAATCGCGGCCTGCACTTCCTGCTCGGCGACATCCAGCGGTAATGTTAGCTGGAACTGCAAAGTGATAACTGACGCACCGCCGGAACTTTGCGACGACATCTGTTTCAGGCCGGACATCTGCCCGAACTGGCGTTCGAGCGGTGCGGTAACGGCAGAGGTCATGACATCTGGGCTGGCACCTGGGTAGAGGGTGACCACCTGAATGGTTGGATAGTCCACTTCCGGCAGCGCCGAAACGGGCAGGGCACGATAACCGATAATCCCGGCGAGTAAGATCGCCACCATCAGCAGCGTGGTGGCGACAGGACGCATAATAAACAGGCGCGACGGGCCGCCTGTGCTGCTCGGGGGTAACACCTGCATCAGGAGCGTGCTCCTTTTTTCGCGTATTCGCGGCTGGTGGCTTTCTCTTCCGAAGTGGTGGCGCTTTGAGCTTCTACCACTTCCACTTTCGCCCCTTCGGTCAGGCGATCAATTCCGTCCGTCACTACGCGGTCGCCCGCAGAAATACCTGCGCGGATCACCACTTTCTGACTGTCCTGAATGCCCGGCGTCACCAGATGTTTGCTGACCTTGTTTTCGCTATTCAGCACCCAGACAAAATGGCCTTCATTGCCCATTTGCAGGGCGGCGGTGGGGATCACCACGGCGTTTTGTTCGGTGTCGACTAACATACGCGCGTTAACAAACTGATTGGGAAACAGTGCATCATCCTGATTATTAAAGCGTGCTTTCACTTTAATCGTACCGGTAGTGGCATCGATTTGGTTATCGAGGCTTAACAGCGTGCCTTCACTTAATTTCTTCGAGTTGGTGCGATCCCAGGCTTCAACAACCAGCGGTTTTCCGGCTTTTTGCGCCTGTACTACGGTAGCGATATCGCTTTCCGGCAGGGTAAAGACTAAATCGATAGGGTGCGTCTGGGTGATCACCACAATCCCGGTGGTATCACCACTGGAGATTTGGTTACCAACATCAACCTGCTTGAGACCAACGCGACCATCGACTGGTGCGGTGATGCGGCTCCAGTCGAGTTGCAGCTGCGCGCTGGCGACGCTTGCTTCATCAGCCTTAATGGTGCCTTCGGTTTCACTGACCAGCGCCTGTTGGGCATCCAGCTCCTGACGAGATACGAGATTGGTTTTTACCAGTTGTTGATAACGCGCCAGGTCACGGCGGGCGTTGGCAAGCGTGGCTTTATCTTTTGCCAGTTGGCCCTGGGCTTGTGCTAATGCAACTTTGAACTGGCTTGGGTCAATTTCTGCCAGTAAATCGCCTGCTTTGACCTGCTGGCCTTCCTGGAAATGTAACGCTATCAGTTGGCCGTCCACGCGGCTGCGCACCGTAACGGTATTAGCGGCGGTAATGGTGCCAAGCCCGGTGAGGTAACGCGGAACTGCCTGTTCTACGGCGGTCGCCGCCTGAACCGGGGCTAATGGGCCGGAACGCATACCACGGCGACCACCCGCTGGCGATTGCTGCGCTTGTTTCGTCGCCCCTGGGGCTGCACTCCGGGAGTCATTGCGGCCTTGCCAGAACCAGAATGCGGCGATGGCGGCGATAACCACCACGATTACGATTACCCAACGGGATTTATAACTGCCTTTCATCGTTAAGAGTTTCTCTTCCTGAAACGTTTCGCGGAATGATACTAGTGTAGCCAGCCAATAAGGGAGAAAAATGGAGGAATTATGAAACACTGTCGGGAATCGTCTGAATGACGGGCACATTTGCGAGCACGCATCCAGTAATAACACATGAAACTATTTTATCTACGCGTTAGCGATAGACTGCTTGCATGGCGAAAGGAGGTAAGCCGACGATTTCAGCGGGACGCTGAAACGGGAAAGCCCCTCCCGAGGAAGGGGCCTTAAATAAGGAAAGGGTCATGATGAAGATACTCATCATCGTGGTGCTCTTAGTGATTAGCTACCCAGCATACTAAGACTACCAGGGCGGGGGAAACCCCGCTCTACCCTCACTCCTGAAAGTATGCCTTCACGATAAGATTGTCAATCTGCAGGCTTTGCAGTCTGCGATCCTGCCAGCAAATATTCTTTGCGAGACGTTACACAATAATCACATGTGAAACTATTTTATCCGCAAGTCAGCGATAGACTGCATTCAGGGCGAAAGGAGGTAAGCCGATGATTTCAGCGGGACGCTGAAACGGGAAAGCCCCTCCCGAGGAAGGGGCCTTAAATAAGGAAAGGGTCATGATGAAGATACTCATCATCGTGGTGCTCTTAGTGATTAGCTACCCAGCATACTAAGACTACCAGGGCGGGGGAAACCCCGCTCTACCCTCACTCCTGAAAGTATGCCTTCACGATAAGATTGTCAATCTGCAGGCTTTGCAGTCTGCGATCCTGCCAGCAAATATTCTTTGCGAGTCGTTACGCAATAATCACAGAGGAAACTATTTTGTTCACGCGTTAGCGATAGACTGCATTCAGGGCGAAAGGAGGTAAGCCGACGATTTTAGCGGGACGCTGAAACGGGAAAGCCCCTCCCGAGGAAGGGGCCTTAAATAAGGAAAGGGTCATGATGAAGATACTCATCATCGTGGTGCTCTTAGTGATTAGCTACCCAGCATACTAAGACTACCAGGGCGGGGGAAACCCCGCTCTACCCTCACTCCTGAAAGTATGCCTTCACGATAAGATTGTCAATCTGCAGGCTTTGCAGTCTGCGATCCTGCCAGCAAATATTCTTTGCGAGTCGTTACGCAATAATCACAGAGGAAACTATTTTGTTCACGCGTTAGCGATAGACTGCATTCAGGGCGAAAGGAGGTAAGCCGACGATTTCAGCGGGACGCTGAAGCGGGAAACCCTCTCCCGGAGAAGAGGGCTTTTAATAAGGAAAGGGTTATGATGAAGCACGTCATCATACTGGTGATACTCTTAGTGATTAGCTTCCAGGCTTACTAAGAACACCAGGGGGAGGGGGAAACCTCTCCCTAACCCTCACTCCTGAAATTATGTCACTCCGCCCTTAGTGTCAATCGACGGCTCTCCGTTCTTGCGAGGCGAATAGCAAAATTTTCTGCGCCGCCGGGCCTAATTCTGAAAGTTTCTTCGTTTGCTCTTATTTCATTATTGCAATCGGTATGATACCGGACCTCAATAATTCTCTAAGAAAGGATTTCTTATGAGCGAACAAATCATGTTTGCCACCAGCGATTTTGCCAGTAACCCGGAACCACGTTGCCCCTGCATTTTGCTGCTGGATGTTTCTGGTTCTATGAACGGTAGACCTATTAATGAACTTAACGCCGGATTGGTTACCTTTCGCGATGAGCTGCTTGCCGATTCGCTGGCCTTAAAAAGAGTGGAACTCGGCATTGTGACGTTCGGCCCGGTGCATGTGGAACAACCCTTTACCAGCGCCGCTAATTTTTTCCCGCCCATCCTGTTTGCCCAAGGCGATACACCAATGGGGGCCGCCATTACCAAAGCCCTGGATATGGTTGAGGAGCGCAAACGTGAGTATCGCGCCAATGGTATTTCCTATTATCGTCCGTGGATTTTCCTGATCACTGATGGCGCACCAACCGATGAGTGGCAGGCTGCCGCCAACAAAGTGTTTCAGGGGGAAGAAGATAAGAAGTTTGCCTTCTTTTCCATCGGTGTTCAGGGGGCGGATATGAAGACTTTGGCACAAATCAGCGTTCGTCAGCCTTTGCCACTGCAGGGATTACAATTCCGTGAACTGTTTAGCTGGTTATCCAGTTCGCTGCGTTCGGTTTCCCGCTCCACGCCGGGAACGGAAGTTGTGCTGGAAGCGCCAAAAGGCTGGACGTCAGTGTGAGCTGGCGTCTGGTCTATGCATCAACCGTTGGAACGTCGCACATCAGCGCGGACTTGCCTTGCCAGGATGCCTGCCAGATGCAGGTTGCCTGGTTAAATGACCAGCAGCCATTATTGTCGGTATTTGTCGCTGATGGCGCAGGCAGTGTCTCGCAGGGTGGCGAAGGCGCGATGCTCGCCGTCAATGAAGCGATGGCTTATATGTCGCAAAAAGTGCAGGGCGGGGAATTGGGGCTTAATGATGTCCTCGCCACGGATATTGTGCTGACCATTCGTCAGCGACTTTTTGCCGAGGCGGAAGCCAAAGAATTAGCGGTTCGCGATTTTGCCTGCACATTTCTGGGACTGATTTCATCGCCTGACGGCACCTTGATTATGCAGATTGGCGATGGCGGCGTGGTGGTAGATTTGGGGCACGGTCTGCAACTGCCGCTCACGCCGATGGTGGGTGAATATGCCAACATGACGCACTTCATTACCGATGAAGATGCGGTTTCCAGACTGGAAACTTTCACCAGCACTGAGCGTGCGCACAAAGTTGCAGCATTTACGGATGGTATCCAGCGGCTGGCGTTAAATATGCTGGATAATTCTCCCCATGTGCCTTTCTTTACCCCGTTTTTCAATGGGCTGGCGTCAGCAACGCAGGAACAACTCGATTTATTACCTGAATTGTTAAAGCAGTTTTTGTCCGGCCCGGCGGTAAACGAGCGTACCGATGATGATAAAACGTTGGCACTGGCGCTGTGGACAGAATGAACATCGCATGGCGGTTGAAGACAACAGTTCAACCGCCAGTTTAAGCAATTAATATAATGGCTGGTTAGCGAACTAATTTTGCTCTTAGCTCGTCGGCTTCTTCTTTTGGATAGGTGACCAATAAAGGAACAATGGTATAACCGCCGTAAATTTTATCCCCGCGCGTATACATCCAGTCTGAAATATCTTCTTTCTTGATTTTCCACTCCTGACCATATTCTACGTTTGTAACAATACCAGGGTCATTGCTTATTACGCCAATAAACATGCCGTTAGAATAAGTGACATCCGTAAGCCAGAAATGCTCTGTTCTTCCGTGATCGGTTATCGGGGCTTTGACCGCGAAAGTATCGGCATCTTTTTTATTCATAATTTCGATGAATTGATCGGTTTCTTTCCGCGCATGTTGAATGGCGTCAGACATCGCTTGTTTATCATAACCTCCCGTCACTAACGTATCCGAAACTTCACTAAAGCCCGCGGTAGTAAAAAATAGCAGACTCAACATAAGTAATATCTTTTTCATCTTTTTTCCAGAATCCCTGTGTAGTAAAAGTTAGCAAAAAATCTGTGGAAGTGAATCATTATCAGGTTGGAATTGAATTGTATCCTGATGAAATTGCATTATCATTTTTATTCTTGAGTGGGACTCTTCCAATATGGAAATAATTATAATGGGCAGTGTTATTATTCATTAAAATATAATATGACTGCCCTTAAAACATTATGAAGACAAATATAAAAGTATTTACATCGACAGGTGAATTGACCACTCTCGGGCGTGAACTGGGAAAAGGTGGCGAAGGCGCGGTTTATGATATCGAGGAGTTTGTCGATAGCGTCGCCAAGATTTATCACACGCCGCCACCCGCCTTAAAACAGGACAAACTTGCCTTTATGGCTGCGACAGCTGACGCGCAATTGTTGAATTATGTCGCCTGGCCGCAGGCAACGCTTCACGGTGGACGAGGCGGAAAGGTTATCGGTTTTATGATGCCAAAAGTTTCTGGTAAAGAACCGATTCATATGATCTATAGCCCGGCACATCGTCGCCAACGTTACCCTCATTGTGCGTGGGATTTTCTACTCTATGTTGCGCGCAATATTGCTTCATCTTTTGCTACGGTTCACGAGCACGGGCATGTCGTGGGTGACGTAAACCAGAACAGCTTTATGGTAGGCCGTGACAGCAAAGTGGTGTTGATTGATAGCGACTCCTTTCAGATTAACGCCAATGGCACACTGCATTTATGCGAAGTCGGCGTGTCGCATTTTACGCCGCCAGAGCTGCAAACCTTGCCATCATTTGTCGGCTTTGAACGCACAGAAAATCACGATAATTTTGGCCTTGCGTTGCTGATTTTTCACGTCTTGTTTGGTGGGCGGCATCCTTATTCTGGTGTGCCGCTTATCTCTGATGCGGGGAATGCACTGGAGACGGATATTGCCCATTTCCGTTATGCCTACGCGTCAGATAATCAGCGACGTGGTTTAAAACCGCCGCCACGATCTATTCCGCTGTCGATGTTACCGGGCGATGTTGAAGCCATGTTTCAGCAGGCATTCACGGAAAGTGGCGTGGCAACCGGGCGTCCGACGGCAAAAGCGTGGGTAGCGGCACTTGATTCTCTACGCCAACAGTTAAAGAAATGTACCGTTTCGGCAATGCATGTTTACCCCGGTCATTTGACTGACTGCCCGTGGTGTGCGCTGGATAATCAAGGCGTTATCTATTTTATTGATCTCGGCGAAGAGGTCATTACCACCGGCGGTGATTTTGTGCTGGCGAAAGTCTGGGCAATGGTGATGGCGTCAGTAGCACCACCAGCATTGCAACTGCCATTACCCGATCATTTCCAGGCTGCTGGCAGGCCGCTTCCTTTAGGCCTGTTACGGCGTGAATACATCATTCTGATTGAGATCGCACTGTCAGCGTTATCGCTGTTGCTTTGCGGCCTTCAGGCAGAACCGCGTTATATTATTTTGGTTCCTGTGCTGGCGGCTATCTGGATTATTGGCAGCCTGACAAGCAAAGCGTACAAAGCAGAAATCCAGCAACGTCGTGAGGCGTTTAATCGCGCGAAAATGGACTATGACCATTTAGTCAGCCAGATCCAACAGTTGGGCGGGCTGGAAGGTTTTATCGCCAAACGGACGATGCTCGAAAAAATGAAGGACGAAATGCTCGGGTTACCGGAAGAAGAGAAACGCGCTCTGGCAGCACTTCAGGACACCGCAAGGGAACGGCAGAAGCAGAAGTTTCTGGAGGGATTTTTTATTGATGTTGCCTCTATTCCCGGCGTTGGCCCTGCGCGTAAAGCTGCGTTACGGTCCTTTGGTATTGAAACGGCGGCAGACGTTACCCGACGGAGCGTTAAGCAAGTGAAAGGTTTTGGTGATCATCTGACCCAGGCGGTTATCGACTGGAAAGCGAGTTGCGAACGCCGTTTTGTTTTCAGGCCGAACGAAGCGGTAACGCCTGCAGACAGACAAGCGGTAATGGCAAAAATGGCCGCCAAACGACATCGGCTGGAATCGGCGTTGACTGTCGGTGCGACAGAGTTGCAGCGATTCCGCCTTCATGCTCCAGCACGGACCATGCCGTTGATGGAACCGTTACGTCAGGCGGCAGAAAAACTGGCTCAGGCGCAGGCTGATTTAAGCCGTTGCTGAACCAGTTTTCAATTAACGAAACACCACTTCCGCCCAGCGTGCGAGCCCGGCGGTGACGGAGCCAAAGTCATCGCCACCTGCAATCGGAATGCCCGGCAACTGTTCTGTCAGCGCTTTTTTAATCAGCGGTGAACGGGCGCTACCGCCGGTCAGATAGATAACATCCGGTTTTTCCTGGGCGTTATCCAGCGCCAGTTGCACCTGTTCCAGAATCCGCGCCAGTGGCTGGCTGAGGGCGCTTTCCAGCCCTTGCTGGCTAATCAGCGTAGCCAGTTCATCGCTGATAAACGGCAGTGAGGCGCGGGTTTCCGCTACGCTTGAAAGCGCAATTTTGCTCTCTTCTGCGCTACGTACCAGGCGATAGCTTAAACGCTGACGCCAGACTTTCTGTAACAGGGCCACTTTTTCCGGTTCGCGGGCATCGCGTACCAGGTCGTTAAGCAGACGACCGTTGGCACTACTGTAGAAATCACTCTGTGCAGGAACGTCGTTGATGGCAACCGCATTCCACCACGGCAGAATAGGCAGGGCGATGCCTTTTTCGGTTTCGCCACCCATGCCCAGTAACGGCATCAGGTTTTTAAACGCCAGCGCGATATCCAGATCGTTACCGCCAATACGGCAACCACTGTGACCCAGCAGGCTGGCTTCACGATCGAGACGCGAACGCCACTGCGGCCCCATCAGCAGCAATGAACAGTCAGTCGTACCACCGCCGATATCCACCACCAGCACCCGTTTTTCTTCCTGCAAGGTGGCTTCGTAATCCAGCCCAGCCGCGACCGGCTCGTACTGGAATACCACATCCTTAAACCCGGCACGCTTCGCCGCGCGTTCCAGAATCCCCTGCGCCTGGGTGTTTGCTTCATCGCCGCCAAGCCCCTGGAAGTTGATAGGGCGACCAATCACCGCCTGAGTAATCGCTTCTGGCAGCTGTGCCTGCGCCTGCTGGCGAATGTGCAACATCATTGCGCAGACCAGATCCTCAAACAGCGCTACCTGCTGCGGTTTTAAGCCGCTGGCACCGAGGAACGATTTTGGTGATTTCACAAACCACACTTCTTCTGGATCATCAATGTACTGTGCCAGTGAGGAAAGACCGAACTGCACGCTTTTCGCCGTAACATCGATATCTTCTTCGCGGTTATAACGAATCGCCCGACGCAGCAGCGCCTGCGTTTCATCGTCGTCTGCCGGAACATCATGATGGCGGTACAGCCATTCGCTTACCGCTTCACGCGTTGGCGCGCAAAGCATTGAAGGCAGCAGCGTGCTGTCGTTTTCCATTTTCAGTAATTGCGGCTTACCGTCGCGCATGACCGCCACTGAACAGTTTGCTGTACCGTAATCAAAACCAATAAACACGAAATAATCCCCATGCCGGTGAAGAAGGGGCGTGACTTTAGCGAAATGTTGCCGTCGCGACAACCGGAATATGAAAGCAAAGCGTAGCGTCTGAATAACGTTTATGCTGAAAGCGGATTAACAAGGAGATGCGATGTATACCCTGAACTGGCAGCCGCCGTATGACTGGTCGTGGATGTTGGGATTTCTCGCCGCCCGTGCGGTGAACGGTGTGGAAACGGTCGCTGACGATTATTATGCCCGTAGTCTGGCGGTGGGCGAATATCGCGGCGTGGTGACTGCTATTCCGGATATAGCCCGCCATACTCTGCACATAAATTTAAGTGCAGGTTTAGAACCTGTTGCCGCAGAGTGTCTGGCGAAAATGAGCCGCCTGTTTGATCTGCAATGTAACCCGCAGATTGTTAACGGTGCGTTGGGCAAGTTAGGCGCGGCGCGGCCCGGATTGCGTTTACCTGGTTGTGTTGATGCTTTTGAGCAGGGCGTGCGGGCGATTTTAGGCCAACTGGTGAGCGTGGCGATGGCGGCAAAATTGACCGCCAGAGTGGCACAGCTTTATGGCGAACGGCTGGATGATTTTCCGGATTATGTCTGCTTCCCCACGCCTCAGCGGCTGGCAGCAGCCGACCCGCAGGCATTAAAAGCGTTAGGTATGCCGTTGAAACGGGCAGAGGCACTGATTCATCTGGCAAATGCGGCGCTGGAGGGCACCTTATCAATGACAATTCCGGGCGATGTGGAGCAGGCGATGAAAATGCTGCAAACTTTTCCGGGTATCGGGCGCTGGACGGCGAATTATTTCGCCTTACGTGGCTGGCAGGCGAAAGATGTTTTCCTGCCGGATGATTATCTGATTAAACAGCGATTTCCGGGAATGACACCGGCACAAATCCGCCGTTATGCCGAACGCTGGAAGCCCTGGCGTTCTTATGCGCTGTTGCATATCTGGTATACGGAAGGCTGGCAACCAGACGGAACGGACGAATTGTAGGCCTGATACGCCGCATCAGGCGATGGGGAAGCACGCCTTAGTTAATCGCGAAATAACTGCTATTCACCAGCAAATCCAGCGGTTGGGCATCGGCAATCACATCGCCATAAATCAGATCGACGCCGATGCCAGAAAGCGTATCCATCACCAGGGGTAAAACTACTGGCCCGGCGATGGTCTTCATCCCGAGCCGCTGAGCGTGCCCCTGAATGATCGTAATCAGCATCTCATCCATCAAATTTCCCTGCACGTTGGCGCATAACTCACCATCAAGTAGCAGGTAATCTGCCATATTTGCTTTCAGCGAGTTGAAGATTTGCAGATCGCGGCCCACCTGACTGAATACGATCCGACATCCCGCCAGCCGCAGTTTTTGCACGCTTTCTGCGTGATCTAAAATCGCGTCTGCCGGAATAATCAGATGTAATAACCGTGGTGGTAGAGGGCTATTTTCCAGCTGCTCAATTAGTTCATTCACCAGCGTGGCGCTACTCAAACCGGCAACGGAAAGGGGGAGGGCGATACTTAAGCCTTTACTGGCAATAGCTTTTGCGGCCTGCTGGAAAAAATCGTGGAATACCCGTCGGTCAAGAGCATGGCTAAGTGCCGGATCGCTGAAGCTACGACGAAATGTTTGTTCATCAATAATCTCGCCTTCGCAACTCCAGAGCTTAAGTGAAATCAGCCACAAATTACGTGCTTCCGGGATCCGCGGCGAAGCGACACCGTGGGCGATCATCATCAACTGATTTTCTTTAATCATCCGCCACTGTTCATCAAGCGATATCGCCGCCCGTTCGCTATGTGTGGCAGCTTGCTGCGGTTCGTAAATCGTCACCCGGCCCCGTCCACCATTTTTGGAGGCATAACAGGCGATATCAGCCTGCGACATCACTTCAGCTGCCTGATGATTGTTGTCATCAATCAAGGTAATCCCGGCACTGGCACCTACCCGATGTACTCGTCCTTCCCAGATAAAGTGATAGTCATTAACGGCGCTGATAATGCGTGTAGCGATAAAACGCGCACTTTCGACATTACAGTCTGGCAGCAGCAGACCAAATTCATCGCCACCGAGTCGCGCCAGCACGTCGCTGGAGCGCAGCATACTCAGCATCAATGACGCCAGTTCGCGCAACAAAGCGTCGCCAGCGGCGTGCCCGGCGCTGTCATTCACCGCTTTAAAGCGATCAAGATCGATAAACACCAGTGCATGTCGCTGATGTGTATTGTTTACCGTTTGCAGCAGGATACGCAGTTGCTTCTCAAAACTGGCGCGATTGGCGAGATGCGTCAGTGCATCATGGGTGGCGCTGTAGCTCAGCTGGCGCAGCATTTTGCGTGATTCGGTGACGTCCTGAATCACCAGAACCGAACCAATATTGCTGCCGTCCAGAGTACTTAACGGCGTAATACTGTAATGCACGTCGTAGCTGCCGCCGCTTCGGCAGTGCAACACCACATCTTGTTCAATCGCGGAACGTGAGGTGTCGGCACTGTAAATGTTCTCCATTAATGGTCCGTTGTCGCCAAAAGTAATATGCAACACCGTCAGGAGTGGAACACCTAACGCTTCTTCCTGCGTCCAGCCGCTCATCTTCTCCGCCACCGGATTCATAAAGGTAATTTTCATTGCCATATCAATACAGACCACGGCTTCGCCGATGGAATCCAGCGTAATGTGCAGGCGCTCTTTTTCCTGAAACAATGCCTCGTTAAGCTGTTTTACCTCGGTCATATCCATATTAATGCCGAGCAGGCGTTCGACTTCGCCTTCTTTATTCAGTACCCGGTTAGCGAGGGCGCGGATATGGCGAATGCCGTCTTTCACGGTAATGCGAAATTCCAGTTTAAAGGGAGAGCGTGATTGCAATGAATCGCGAATCACTTTTTCGGCGTGCTGGCGATCTTCCGGCAGCACGCACTCGTACCACACCTGCCAGTTCGGTTTGATATGCGGAGGAATTTCATACAGCTCGAACATCCGCTTATCCCAGCTAAAAATATTCGGCTTTAGCTCCCACTCCCAGATGCCAATCCCGCCCGCTTCGTTAGCCAGCGTGATGCGCTCCATCAGTTGCTGATTCACCTGTTCGGTGCGTTTTAGCTCGTTAATGTCTTCAATCTGAGCGATAAAATAGAGCGGCGTGCCATCCGTGTGGCGTACCAGTGAGACGGCAAGCAACGCCCAGACAACATCGCCATTGCGGTTGTAGTAGCGTTTTTCCATTGAATAGGTGTTTATTTCACCGCTGATCAGCTTTTCAACCTGTTGCAGATCTTTATTGAGATCCTCCGGCCAGGTCAGTTGCTGAAAGGTGAGTCCGCGCAGTTCTTCCTGACTGTAACCGAGAAACTGGCAGAGTGCTTTGTTGGATTGCAGCCATTGCCCTTCGGTGCCCACTAATGCCATGCCGATGGCGGAATATTCCATCGCGTTACGAAAACGGGTTTCGCTTTCGGAAATGTGTTTGCGTTCCGCACGAAAGGCATACATCACCATGGTCATGATGTTGGCGGGCAGCAGGATCAGCAAAAACGGTAGCCACGGCATATGGCTCATCAGGTATGTACGCGGCGTAGCAAGCAGGGAGGGATCAGCGGCCATCATCAGTGACACCATCATCACCGTGGTAAGGAAGATCAAAAAGGCTTCCATTCGTGGCAGGCGCACGGCGCTCCACATCAACAGCACAATAATGAAAGTAAAAGGCCACGGCAGATACAGCATCGAAAGCCAGCTTAACGTCAGTGTGATGGCTAACGTGAGCAGCGACTCAAAAAGCAACCGTGGGTTGCGATGGCGCAGCAGATAGTGTGGTTTAAATAACAACCCCAGCGGCACCAGTGCCAGTGCGCCGATGGATTCTGAAAGTACCCATATCAAAAATGCCCTGAGAGGATCGTCTCCGGGCGTCAGCAGGACAACCAGAACACCCCCCAACAGAGGCGGAACAATGGCGCTGCCGAGTGCCAGACGCAGCCAGTCAGCCAGATTTTGCAATGGGTTATACCACGGCAGCAATTTACGCAGTAGCACTGCCCCGACCACGGCTTCAACAATATTGATGGTCGTCCAGGTCATGTTCAGCGAGCTGGTGGAAAAAAGCAGGATGGATGCGGCGATATTTCCCAGCGAGCAGCTCAGCGCAATCCCCGGCCACATGCGCCCGGCATGGCGATAAAACGCCACCATCATGATGGACGTCGGGAACCACAATGGGGCGAGTTGGGTGCCAAACTGCGAAAGCTCAAGCGAGAAAAGGGTAAAGATAAACGAGACTAAACCTAAACTGACCAGGTGAAGCAGCGGGTGGGGCAGGGCAATTAATACATGCTGTGATTGTTTGCTCATTACCGCTTTATCCGCAAGACCAGGTCGCCAGTATTCGTTTCTGTGTTTATGCTAGTACAAAAGTTTTACATTTTATATGCGAATTGCTCATAAAGTGACGTAAAGGCGGATAATTTGCGCAACTTCGTATAACAATTTTTACCTTGCATTAAAACTGAACAACGTAATTTGCCACCGGGAATTATTCGTCAACAATTACTCTGAGCGCGCGGCAACGCTATTCGACTGGTATCAGGCGGATGAAATCCCTATAATTGCCGCGTTTGGCGCTTCGTCGCCCCCTTCCTAACATCCAGGTTAATCAGGTCGCTAAATATATGACTGATCAGTCTCATCAGTGCGTCATTATCGGTATCGCTGGCGCATCGGCTTCCGGCAAGAGTCTTATTGCCAGTACCCTTTATCGTGAATTACGTGAGCAAGTCGGTGATGAACACATCGGCGTAATTCCCGAAGACTGCTATTACAAAGATCAAAGCCATCTGTCGATGGAAGAACGCGTTAAGACCAACTACGACCATCCCAGCGCGATGGATCACAGCCTGCTGCTTGAGCATTTACAAGCATTGAAACGCGGCTCGGCCATTGACCTGCCGGTTTACAGCTATGTTGAACATACGCGTATGAAAGAAACGGTGACGGTTGAGCCGAAGAAAGTCATCATTCTCGAAGGCATTTTGCTGCTGACGGATGCGCGTTTGCGTGATGAACTTAACTTCTCAATTTTCGTTGATACCCCGCTGGATATCTGCCTGATGCGCCGCATCAAGCGTGACGTTAACGAGCGTGGGCGTTCAATGGATTCAGTGATGGCGCAATATCAAAAAACCGTGCGCCCGATGTTCCTGCAATTCATTGAGCCTTCTAAACAATATGCGGACATTATCGTGCCGCGCGGCGGGAAAAACCGCATCGCCATCGATATATTGAAAGCGAAAATAAGTCAGTTCTTTGAATAAGCTTGATAAATTGTGTACCGTTCAGTGATAACCTGGTATGCCCTTGACGTAATTGGCGTTAAGGGAGTGATGCACGAAAGGAGAAAATGCCATGCGTCTGTGTGACCGAGATATTGAAGCCTGGCTTGATGAAGGCCGTTTGTCGATCAACCCACGTCCGCCAGTGGAGCGTATTAATGGCGCGACGGTGGATGTGCGCCTGGGCAATAAATTTCGTACCTTCCGTGGTCACACGGCAGCGTTTATCGATCTGAGCGGTCCCAAAGATGAAGTGAGCGCCGCGCTTGACCGCGTGATGAGCGATGAGATCGTACTCGATGAAAGCGAGGCGTTTTATCTTCACCCAGGAGAGCTGGCGCTGGCGGTGACGCTGGAGTCGGTGACGCTGCCAGCCGATCTGGTGGGATGGCTGGACGGTCGTTCCTCACTGGCGCGTCTGGGGCTTATGGTGCACGTCACCGCGCACCGTATCGATCCGGGCTGGTCTGGCTGTATTGTGCTGGAGTTCTACAACTCCGGTAAGCTGCCGCTGGCGCTGCGTCCGGGCATGTTAATTGGTGCGCTGAGCTTTGAGCCGCTTTCCGGCCCGGCGGCGCGACCTTACAACCGCCGTGAAGATGCGAAATATCGCAACCAGCAGGGCGCGGTAGCCAGCCGAATCGATAAAGACTAATTCAGGCCCATTGAGGATACCATGAGACGATTTCTGACGACGCTGATGATACTCCTGGTCGTGCTGGTGGCCGGGTTATCTGCGTTAGTGTTGCTGGTGAATCCGAATGATTTCCGCGACTATATGGTCAAGCAAGTTGCTGCACGTAGCGGTTATCAATTGCAGCTCGACGGGCCACTGCGTTGGCACGTCTGGCCGCAGCTTAGTATCCTCTCCGGGCGAATGTCTCTCACCGCCCAGGGCGCAAGCCAGCCACTGGTTCGCGCCGACAACATGCGTCTGGACGTGGCGCTTTTACCACTACTGAGTCATCAACTGAGCGTTAAGCAGGTGATGCTAAAAGGGGCAGTGATCCAACTGACGCCGCAGACGGAAGCGGTGCGCAGTGAAGACGCTCCGGTTGCACCGCGCGACAATACCTTGCCGGATCTGTCAGACGATCGCGGATGGTCGTTTGATATATCCAGTCTTAAGGTGGCGGACAGCGTGCTGGTGTTCCAGCATGAAGATGACGAGCAGGTGACAATCCGCAATATCCGCCTGCAAATGGAACAAGATCCCCAACATCGTGGCTCATTTGAGTTCTCCGGGCGGGTTAATCGCGATCAGCGCGATCTCACGATATCCCTTAACGGTACGGTAGATGCTTCTGATTATCCGCATGATTTAACGGCGGCTATTGAACAAATTAACTGGCAGTTGCAGGGTGCAGATTTACCAAAACAAGGTATTCAGGGGCAGGGGAGTTTCCAGGCCCAGTGGCAGGAGTCACATAAACGCCTTTCATTTAACCAAATCAGCTTGACCGCCAATGACAGCACGCTGAGCGGGCAAGCACAGGTCACGCTGACAGAGAAACCTGAATGGCAGCTGAGACTGCAATTCCCGCAACTGAATCTTGACAACCTCATCCCGCTTAATGAAACAGCGAATGGTGAAAACGGTGCCGCGCAGCAGGGGCAGAGCCAATCAACATTGCCGCGCCCGGTCATTTCTTCGCGTATTGATGAACCGGCATATCAGGGACTGCAAGGCTTTACGGCTGATATTTTGTTGCAGGCCAGTAACGTGCGCTGGCGCGGAATGAATTTTACAGATGTTGCCACGCAAATGACCAACAAGTCGGGTTTGCTGGAGATTATCCAGTTGCAGGGCAAACTTAACGGTGGACAGGTTTCACTGCCGGGCACGCTGGACGCGACATCAGTAAATCCGCGGATAAACTTCCAGCCACGGCTGGAAAACGTTGAGATTGGTACCATTCTGAAGGCGTTTAACTATCCGATTTCGTTGACCGGAAAAATGTCACTGGCTGGTGATTTCTCCGGTGCTGACATAGATGCCGACGCATTCCGCCACAACTGGCAAGGACAGGCACATGTCGAAATGACCGACACGCGCATGGAAGGGATGAACTTCCAGCAGATGATTCAGCAAGCGGTAGAACGTAATGGTGGTGATGTGAAGGCCGCTGAAAACTTCGATAACGTAACGCGTCTTGACCGCTTTACCACCGATTTGACGTTGAAGGATGGCGTCGTGACGTTAAACGACATGCAAGGTCAATCGCCTGTGCTGGCGCTGACAGGGGAAGGCATGTTGAATCTGGCAGATCAAACCTGCGACACCCAGTTTGATATTCGGGTCGTGGGTGGCTGGAACGGGGAAAGCAAACTGATTGATTTCCTCAAAGAAACGCCAGTACCGCTGCGGGTTTATGGCAACTGGCAGCAACTCAATTACAGTCTGCAAGTGGATCAGTTACTGCGCAAACATCTACAGGACGAAGCGAAACGTCGCCTGAATGACTGGGCCGAGCGGAATAAAGATTCCCGCAATGGCAAAGATGTGAAGAAGTTGCTGGAGAAGATGTAGGTTACCAGGTGACCTGTCCTGTAGGCCTGATAAGACGCGTAAAGCGTCGCATCAGGCGTTCGCGGCGGCACCATTATATTCTGAATATGTAAGATCGAAGGCTGTTCCGTTCACTTGATGTTCCTCACTACTATGGAACGCTCAAGCCGGTGAACGTGCCAGGGTGGCTCAATCGCCACCACCCTGGCAACCCGGGCTCCCGGCGGTAAATCGCCGCTGGCGCGGTTCCCTCATCTTATTCCTTTCGGCTATCGGGTAAAATGACCGATACCATCACACCTCGTACTCCAACTCGCCATCCTTATGCAGCGGAATAATCTGCACCTTCTGCACGCGATGGCTTTCCACCTGCAACGTTTTAAGCAAATAATCCCCCACCTGAACTTCTTCGCCAGGTTTTGGAATACGCTGCAAATATTCCATCAATAGCCCGGCAATGGTGTGATATTCACGTTTTTCATCCAGCGGCAGCGGCACATATTGCACCAGATCCTCCAGCGGCATATGACCATTCGCCGTCCAGGAACCGTCCGCATTTTTCTGAATATCATGGCGGGCGTCGATCTCTTCCACTTCGTTCGGTAAGTTACCGGCAATGGTTTCAGTGACGTCACTTAATGTCACAATCCCTTCCACCGAGCCAAACTCATCCACTACAAAAGCAAAGTGCGTGCGGGCATTACGGAACTGCTCCAGGGCAGGTAACAACGGCAAGGTTTCCGGGAACACCAGCGGCTGGCGAATCAACACCCGCAGGTTGAGCGGTTCGCCGCGCAGAGACTGTTGTAGCAGGTCGATAACGTGAACAACACCGAGCAAATCTTCTGCGTCATCACCGTCGGTAACCACCACCCGCGTATGCTGATTTCGCTCCAGCAACTGGCGGATTTCTTCTTCCGGCGCGTTGAGATCGATATGCTCAATATCGTGGCGCGACGTCATAATGCTGCTGACGGTACGCTGATTAAGATTAAGTACCCGCTCAATCATCCGCCGTTCCTGCGGATTAAAGATCTGCTGGTTACCATGATCCACCAGCATGGACGCGGTTTCGGCGTCCAGTTCCGCATCTTCTTTTTGCCCGCTAAGCAGGCGCATTACCGCTTCGGTAGTCCGCTGGCGCAGTGTCTGGTTAGCGGAAAGAAAACGTCGACGGTTAAAGATAGCCAACTGATTGAGCGCCTCGATCATCACCGAGAAACCAATGGCAGCGTACAGGTAGCCTTTCGGAATGACGAAGCCGAAACCTTCTGCCACCAGGCTAAAGCCAATCATCAACAGGAAGCTTAAGCAGAGAATAACGATGGTCGGGTGACTGTTAACAAATTGCGTTAACGGCTTGCTGGCCATCAACATCAGGCTGATAGCGATAACCACGGCGGCCATCATGACCAGTAAATGGTCGACCATCCCGACGGCGGTAATCACCGAGTCGAGTGAGAAGATGGCGTCCAGTACCACAATTTGTGTCACCACCCCCCAGAACTTCGCACCTTTGCGTTGCGTGGGGTTATTGCTGTCTTTCCCCTCCAGCCGTTCGTTCAGCTCCATCGTGGCTTTGAACAGCAGGAAGAAACCACCAAACAGCATGATTAAGTCGCGGGCGCTAAAGGTAAACGAGCGGAAGCTGAACAGCGGTTGCGTCAGGGTGACCAGCCAGGAGATTGACGCCAGCAGTAACAGGCGCATTAACATCGCCAGCAGCAGCCCGGTAACCCGTGCGCGGTCGCGCTGCTTCGGCGGTAGTTTTTCGGCGAGGATGGCAATAAAGACCAGGTTATCAATGCCGAGGACCAGTTCGATCACAATCAGCGTGATTAACCCGGCCCAGATAGACGGATCGGCAATCCATTCCATAGTAAGTACAAAACCTATTCGTTGTATGACAAATGTCACAATTCGATCATGGATAAATCGGGGCAAAAATGCAATGTTGCAGCACTATTTATCTCATATTATTTGAGGGTAATAACCTCACATTATCCCTGAATTAAAAGTGGTAATAATAAAACATTATTTAAGAAATATCGCATGTGGAGGCGCAATATTAAATATTGTCAACCTAAAGAAACTCCTAAAAACCATATTGAATGACACTTAATATAATTCTTAAAAATAGCCAATTACCGAATTGTTACCTTGCCTGCTATTCCGTTAGCTGTAACACTTCCTCCTGCATTATTGGAGAGCCAATATTCAATTACCATAATGTCACCTTATATTCGGAAGTTAATTTCCGCAATAACCCTTTCTCATCAACGACTGTATGTTGAGAGGGTTTTAAAAATTAAGCTAAATCAGTGTATTGGTAGCTAAAAAGCCAGGGGCGGTAGCGTGTCTGGATGCCTGAAAGACCAGTCTGAATTATTCTGTCAATAGCCTGCGGATGAAATCAATTTTTTTAGGACTGATGCCAGTTAAATTTTTATTCAATTAACTGCAAGGTAAATGTGCATGGCGACATTGCTATTAATAGTGCACAGGATAATTACTCTGCCAAAGTGATAAATAAACAATGATGAAATCCAAAATGAAATTGATGCCATTATTGGTGTCAGTAACCTTGATAAGCGGTTGCACAGTACTTCCGGGCAGCAATATGTCGACGATGGGCAAAGACGTCATCAAACAGCAGGACGCTGATTTCGATCTCGACAAAATGGTGAATGTTTATCCGCTGACCCCGCGCCTGATTGACCAATTACGCCCACGCCCGAATGTAGCGCGCCCCAATATGACGCTGGAAAGTGAGATCGCGAATTACCAGTATCGCGTCGGGCCGGGCGACGTTCTGAATGTCACCGTCTGGGATCACCCGGAACTCACCACGCCAGCCGGTCAGTACCGCAGCTCCAGCGACACCGGCAACTGGGTACAGCCTGACGGCACTATGTTTTACCCGTATATCGGCAAGGTCCACGTAGTCGGGAAAACGCTCGCTGAAATCCGCAGTGATATTACCGGGCGCTTAGCGACGTACATCGCTGACCCGCAGGTGGATGTTAATATCGCCGCCTTCCGCTCGCAAAAGGCCTATATCTCAGGTCAGGTGAATAAATCCGGTCAACAGGCGATCACCAACGTACCACTGACCATTCTCGACGCCATCAACGCCGCAGGTGGCCTGACCGACACCGCTGACTGGCGCAACGTGGTGCTAACACACAATGGTCGTGAAGAACGCATTTCTTTGCAGGCGCTGATGCAAAACGGCGACCTCAATCAGAACCGACTGCTTTACCCCGGCGATATTCTCTACGTGCCGCGTAATGATGATCTGAAAGTGTTTGTGATGGGTGAAGTGAAGAAACAGAGCACCCTGAAAATGGACTTTAGCGGCATGACCCTGACTGAAGCCCTGGGCAATGCCGAAGGTATCGACATGACCACCTCCAACGCCAGCGGCATCTTTGTCATTCGTCCGCTGAAAGGCGAGGGCGGGCGTAACGGCAAGATTGCCAATATCTACCAGCTGGATATGTCCGATGCGACGTCGCTGGTGATGGCGACAGAATTCCGCCTGCAACCTTATGACGTGGTGTATGTCACCACCGCCCCGGTTTCCCGCTGGAACCGTCTGATCAATCAGTTGCTGCCAACTATTAGCGGTGTCCGTTACATGACGGATACAGCCAGCGACATTCATAACTGGTAATCGTCATGTTTAACAACATCTTAGTTGTCTGTGTCGGCAATATTTGCCGTTCCCCGACGGCGGAACGCTTACTGCAACGTTATCACCCGGAGCTGAAAGTGGAGTCCGCTGGACTCGGCGCGCTGGTCGGTAAGGGCGCTGATCCTACCGCTATCAGCGTCGCCGCAGAACATCAACTGTCTCTGGAAGGTCACTGTGCACGGCAAATCAGCCGCCGCCTGTGTCGCAACTATGACCTGATTTTGACCATGGAAAAGCGCCATATCGAACGCTTATGCGAGATGGCACCTGAGATGCGCGGCAAAGTGATGCTGTTTGGTCACTGGGATAACGAATGTGAAATCCCCGATCCGTATCGCAAAAGCCGGGAAACGTTTGCAGCGGTGTACACATTACTTGAACGGTCTGCCCGCCAGTGGGCGCAGGCATTGAACGCAGAGCAGGTATAAGAATGACAGAAAAAGTAAAACAACATGCCGCTCCGGTAACGGGCAGTGATGAAATCGATATTGGTCGCCTGGTCGGCACCGTCATTGAAGCGCGCTGGTGGGTAATTGGCATCACCGCCGTATTCGCCCTCTGTGCCGTGGTTTACACCTTCTTCGCCACGCCGATATACAGCGCCGACGCACTGGTACAAATCGAACAAAGCAGCGGCAATTCGCTGGTGCAGGATATCGGATCGGCATTAGCCAACAAACCGCCAGCATCGGATGCCGAGATCCAGTTGATTCGTTCGCGCCTGGTGCTTGGTAAAACGGTGGACGATCTCGACCTCGATATTGCGGTGAGCAAAAACACGTTCCCGATTTTCGGTGCGGGCTGGGATCGCCTGATGGGGCGTCAGAACGAGACGGTAAAAGTGACTACCTTTAACCGCCCGAAAGAGATGGCGGATCAGGTGTTTACGCTTAATGTGCTGGACGATAAAAACTACACTCTGAGCAGCGATGGCGGCTTTAGCGCCCGTGGGCAAGCGGGCCAGATACTGAAAAAAGAAGGCGTCACGCTGATGGTTGAAGCCATTCACGCCCGCCCGGGCAGTGAGTTTACCGTCACCAAATACTCCACGCTGGGGATGATCAATCAACTGCAAAACAGCCTGACGGTAACGGAGAACGGCAAAGACGCAGGCGTACTGAGCCTGACTTATACCGGTGAAGATCGCGAACAGATCCGCGACATTCTTAACAGCATCGCTCGTAACTATCAGGAACAAAATATTGAGCGCAAATCGGCGGAAGCGTCGAAAAGCCTCGCCTTCCTCGCGCAACAGTTACCGGAAGTACGTAGCCGCCTTGATGTTGCCGAAAACAAACTGAATGCCTTCCGTCAGGATAAAGATTCTGTTGATCTGCCGCTGGAAGCGAAAGCGGTGCTCGATTCGATGGTGAACATCGACGCGCAGTTGAACGAACTGACCTTTAAAGAGGCGGAAATCTCCAAGCTGTACACCAAAGTTCACCCGGCGTACCGCACGCTGCTGGAGAAACGTCAGGCGCTGGAAGAAGATAAAGCCAAACTTAACGGTCGCGTAACGGCGATGCCGAAAACCCAGCAGGAGATTGTCCGTCTGACCCGCGATGTCGAGTCTGGGCAGCAGGTCTATATGCAACTGCTGAATAAAGAGCAGGAGCTGAAAATCACCGAAGCCAGTACCGTCGGCGATGTGCGCATTGTTGACCCGGCAATCACCCAGCCTGGCGTGTTAAAACCGAAGAAAGGGCTGATTATCCTCGGCGCGATTATCCTCGGCCTGATGCTTTCTATCGTGGGTGTGCTGCTGCGCTCGTTGTTTAATCGCGGCATCGAAAGCCCGCAAGTACTGGAAGAACACGGTATCAGCGTCTATGCCAGCATCCCGCTGTCGGAATGGCAAAAAGCGCGCGATAGCGTCAAAACCATCAAAGGGATTAAACGCTATAAACAGAGCCAGCTACTGGCGGTGGGGAATCCAACCGATCTGGCGATTGAAGCCATCCGTAGTCTGCGTACCAGTTTGCACTTCGCGATGATGCAGGCGCAGAACAATGTGTTGATGATGACAGGGGTTAGCCCGTCAATCGGTAAAACCTTTGTCTGCGCCAACCTGGCGGCGGTGATCAGTCAGACCAATAAACGGGTGTTGTTGATCGACTGCGATATGCGCAAAGGCTACACCCACGAGCTGTTGGGTACCAATAACGTCAATGGCCTGTCGGAAATTCTGATTGGTCAGGGCGATATTACTACCGCTGCTAAACCGACCTCTATTGCCAAATTTGACCTGATCCCGCGCGGTCAGGTACCGCCAAATCCTTCTGAACTGTTGATGAGCGAACGCTTTGCCGAACTGGTGAACTGGGCGAGTAAAAACTACGACCTGGTGTTGATTGATACGCCGCCGATTCTGGCAGTGACCGATGCGGCAATTGTTGGTCGTCATGTTGGAACCACGTTAATGGTGGCGCGTTATGCGGTCAACACATTGAAAGAAGTGGAAACCAGTCTGAGCCGCTTTGAGCAAAACGGTATTCCGGTGAAAGGGGTGATTCTGAACTCCATCTTCCGCCGCGCCAGCGCGTATCAGGATTATGGCTATTACGAATACGAATATAAGTCGGATGCGAAATAACGACGCCTGCATTCGCACCGCCCCGTAGGCCGGATAAGGCGCTCACGCCGCATCCGGCAAGCAAACCAGCTCATAAGCCGGGAGAACAACCTATGAAAGATAATCCGCTGATCTCAATCTATATGCCAACCTGGAACCGCCAACAACTGGCGATTCGGGCGATAAAATCGGTCCTGCGCCAGGACTACAGCAACTGGGAGATGATCATCGTGGATGATTGCTCCACCTCCTGGGAACAACTGCAACAGTACGTCACCGCCCTCAACGATCCGCGTATCACTTACATCCACAACGATATTAACAGCGGGGCGTGCGCGGTACGTAACCAGGCTATTATGCTGGCGCAAGGGGAATACATTACCGGGATCGATGACGATGACGAATGGACACCCAACCGTCTGAGCGTCTTCCTCGCCCATAAACAGCAACTGGTCACTCACGCCTTTTTGTACGCTAACGACTACGTATGCCAGGGAGAAGTTTATTCCCAACCGGCAAGCTTACCACTGTATCCCAAATCGCCGTACTCACGCCGCCTGTTCTATAAACGCAATATCATTGGCAATCAGGTTTTTACCTGGGCGTGGCGTTTCAAAGAGTGCTTGTTCGATACCGAACTGAAAGCAGCACAGGATTACGACATCTTCCTGCGGATGGTGGTGGAGTATGGCGAACCGTGGAAAGTGGAAGAGGCGACGCAGATCCTGCATATCAATCACGGTGAAATGCAGATCACCTCGTCACCGAAAAAATTCTCCGGGTACTTCCACTTTTACCGCAAGCACAAAGATAAATTTGACCGTGCAAGCAAAAAATATCAGCTGTTTACCCTCTACCAGATCCGCAATAAACGTATGACCTGGCGCACGTTGCTGACGCTGCTGTCGGTGCGTAACGGCAAACGTCTGGCTGATGGTATTCGGGGGCGCTAAAGATGCTGGAAGATCTGCGTGCCAACAGCTGGAGTTTACGCCCGTGCTGCATGGTTCTTGCCTATCGTGTTGCTCATTTTTGTTCGGTGTGGCGCAAAAAGAACGTCCTCAACAATCTGTGGGCGGCCCCGCTGCTGGTGCTGTATCGCATTATCACCGAATGCTTTTTCGGTTATGAAATCCAGGCCGCCGCGACCATTGGCCGCCGCTTTACTATCCATCACGGTTACGCCGTAGTGATCAATAAAAACGTGGTGGCGGGGGATGATTTCACCATTCGCCACGGCGTCACTATCGGCAATCGGGGTGCCGATAACATGGCATGTCCACACATTGGCAACGGCGTCGAACTCGGTGCCAACGTTATTATTCTTGGTGATATCACGCTTGGTAACAATGTCACCGTGGGCGCGGGCAGCGTGGTGCTCGACTCTGTCCCGGACAACGCGCTGGTGGTGGGAGAAAAAGCGCGAGTGAAGGTAATTAAATGAATATTTTGCAATTTAATGTGCGACTGGCGGAAGGCGGGGCAGCAGGTGTGGCGTTAGATCTTCACCAGCGTGCGCTGCAACAGGGGCTGGCGTCACATTTTGTCTACGGCTACGGCAAAGGCGGCAAAGAGAGCGTCAGCCATCAGAACTATCCGCAGGTCATCAAACATACGCCGCGGATGACCGCGATGGCGAACATTGCGTTGTTTCGTCTGTTTAATCGCGATCTGTTCGGCAATTTCAATGAGTTATATCGCACCATTACTCGCACACCGGGCCCGGTGGTCCTGCATTTGCATGTGCTGCACAGCTACTGGTTGAATCTTAAGAGCGTGGTGCGCTTTTGCGAGAAGGTGAAAAACCATAAACCGGACGTCACTCTGGTCTGGACGTTACACGACCACTGGAGCGTTACCGGACGCTGCGCCTTTACCGACGGTTGCGAAGGCTGGAAAACGGGCTGCCAGAAATGCCCGACCTTAAATAACTATCCGCCGGTGAAGATTGATCGCGCGCACCAGCTGGTGGCGGGCAAACGCCAGTTATTCCGCGAGATGCTGGCGCTGGGCTGTCAGTTTATTTCCCCCAGCCAGCATGTGGCTGACGCTTTCAATAGTCTGTACGGGCCAGGGCGTTGCCGGATTATCAATAATGGTATTGATATGGCAACCGAAGCGATTCTGGCGGACTTGCCTCCGGTGCGCGAAACCCAGGGCAAGCCGAAAATCGCGGTGGTGGCGCATGACCTGCGTTACGACGGCAAGACTAACCAGCAACTGGTGCGTCAGATGATGGCGCTGGGCGACAAAATTGAACTGCATACCTTTGGTAAGTTCTCGCCGTTCACCGCTGGCAACGTGGTTAATCACGGCTTTGAAACTGACAAGCGCAAGTTGATGAGCGCGCTCAATCAGATGGATGCGCTGGTGTTCAGTTCTCGCGTCGATAACTACCCGCTGATTTTGTGTGAGGCGCTATCGATTGGCGTGCCGGTGATCGCCACCCATAGCGATGCGGCGCGGGAAGTGCTGCAAAAATCCGGTGGTAAAACCGTCAGTGAAGAAGAGGTGCTGCAACTGGTGCAGTTAAGCAAACCGGAAATCGCGCAGGCGATATTTGGTACCACGCTGGCTGAGTTCAGCCAACGCAGCCGCGCCGCCTACAGTGGACAACAGATGCTGGAGGAGTATGTCAACTTCTATCAGAATCTGTAGCTACCTGCTGCTGCCGCTGATCTACCTGCTGGTTAACGTCAAAATCGCCCAGCTTGGTGAAAGTTTCCCCATCACTATCGTCACTTTTTTACCTGTCTTGTTACTGCTGTTTTTAGAACGCATCAGCGTTAAAAAATTGATGATTGCCTTAGGGATTGGTGCGGGACTCACGGCGTTCAACTATCTGTTTGGTCAGTCGTTGGATGCCAGTAAATACGTCACTTCAACCATGCTGTTTGTCTATATTGTGATCATTATTGGCATGGTGTGGAGTATTCGCTTTAAAACGATTTCGCCACACAACCATCGCAAGATATTACGTTTCTTTTATCTGGTGGTCGGGCTGGTGGTGGCGCTGGCGGCGGTGGAGATGGCGCAAATTATCCTCACCGGTGGCAGCAGTATTATGGAGTCGATTTCGAAATATCTGATTTACAGCAACAGCTATGTACTGAATTTCATTAAATTCGGCGGCAAGCGCACGACAGCACTTTATTTCGAACCGGCATTTTTCGCTCTGGCATTAATCTCAATTTGGCTCAGCATCAAACAGTTTGGTATCAAAACGCCTAAAACCGATGCTATGATTCTCGCAGGGATAATATTATCCGGATCGTTTTCAGGGGTTATGACCTTTATCCTGTTTTATTTGCTGGAGTGGGCATTTCAATATCTGAATAAAGAGGCGATTAAGAAAAAGTTACCGTTGGCATTGATTTCTCTGGCTGTATTCCTGGTTGGTGTGGTAATCGCGTTTCCTTATATTTCCACCCGTCTGGGCGATTTAGGTACGGAAGGATCGTCATCGTATTATCGTATTGTCGGTCCGCTGGTGATGGTCGGTTATTCTTTGACCCATATTGACGGTGTAGTCAGATTTGGCTCACTTTATGAATACGTCGCATCATTCGGAATATTTAACGGTGCGGATGTCGGAAAAACCATAGACAATGGTTTGTATCTGCTGATTATTTATTTTTCCTGGTTCGCAGTGTTTTTATCGCTGTGGTACATGGGGAAAGTGATAAAAATGATGATCAACGCTTTTGGTGATAACCGCAATTTTCGCGTGCAATTATATCTTTTTACTCCGGTATCGCTGTTTTTTACCGGTTCGATATTTAGCCCGGAATATGCATTTTTAATCGTCTGTCCGTTTATTTTGCGAAAAGCGTTAAATATTACGAGGTAAGAATAAGAACATGTTGCTTAGCATAATCACTGTCGCGTTTCGTAACCTCGAAGGGATAGTCAAAACACATGCCTCGCTGGCGCATCTGGCGCAGGCGGAAGATATCAGCTTCGAATGGATTGTTGTCGATGGCGGTTCCAATGACGGCACCCGTGAGTATCTGGAAAATCTCAATGGTATCTATAACCTACGCTTTGTCAGCGAGCCAGATAACGGTATCTACGACGCCATGAACAAAGGCATTACGATGGCACAAGGCAAGTTCGCGTTGTTTCTCAATTCGGGCGATATTTTTCATCAGGATGCCGCAAATTTTGTCCGTAAGTTAAAAATGCAAAAAGATAACATGATGATCACCGGCGATGCGCTGCTGGATTTTGGCGACGGGCATAAAATTAAACGTAGCGCCAAACCGGGCTGGTATATTTATCACAGCCTGCCCGCCAGTCATCAGGCGATATTTTTCCCTGTATCCGGCTTGAAAAAATGGCGTTATGACCTGGAATATAAAGTTTCTTCCGACTACGCGCTGGCAGCCAAAATGTATAAAGCCGGTTATGCATTTAAAAAACTCAATGGCCTGGTGTCTGAATTTTCCATGGGTGGGGTATCAACCACCAATAATATGGAATTGTGTGCTGACGCGAAAAAAGTCCAACGACAAATATTACATGTGCCTGGCTTCTGGGCTGAATTATCCTGGCATTTACGCCAACGTACTACCTCAAAGACGAAAGCCTTATATAACAAAGTCTGAATATAAGGAAAACCAATGCAAGATTTAAGCGGTTTCTCGGTGCCGAAAGGGTTCCGGGGCGGCAACGCTATTAAAGTGCAATTATGGTGGGCAGTACAGGCAACAATATTTGCCTGGTCGCCACAAGTATTGTATCGCTGGCGGGCTTTTTTATTACGTTTATTCGGAGCAAAAATAGGAAAAAACGTAGTTATTCGTCCGTCAGTAAAAATTACCTATCCGTGGAAATTAACCTTAGGTGATTACGCGTGGGTCGGCGATGACGTCAATTTATATACCCTCGGTGAAATAACCATTGGCGCACATTCGGTGATATCGCAAAAAAGTTATTTATGCACCGGTAGCCACGACCATGCAAGTCAACATTTCACCATTAACGCCACGCCTATTGTGATTGGCGAGAAATGCTGGCTGGCAACCGATGTCTTTGTTGCCCCAGGCGTCACGATTGGCTACGGCACCGTCGTGGGTGCACGAAGCAGTGTTTTTAAATCGCTTCCGGCAAATGTGGTTTGCCGGGGGAATCCCGCAGTGGTGATACGCGAACGCGTTGAAACTGAATAAATTCAAAAATACAGAGGAATAAGACATGTCAAAAGTCGCTCTCATCACCGGTGTAACCGGACAAGACGGTTCTTACCTGGCAGAGTTTCTGCTGGAAAAAGGTTACGAGGTGCATGGTATTAAGCGTCGTGCATCGTCATTCAACACCGAGCGCGTGGATCACATTTATCAGGATCCGCACACCTGCAACCCGAAATTCCATCTGCATTATGGCGACCTGAGTGATACCTCCAACCTGACGCGCATTTTGCGTGAAGTGCAGCCGGATGAAGTGTACAACCTGGGCGCAATGAGCCACGTTGCGGTTTCTTTTGAGTCACCGGAATATACCGCTGACGTCGACGCGATGGGTACGCTGCGCCTGCTGGAGGCGATCCGCTTCCTCGGTCTGGAAAAGAAAACCCGTTTCTATCAGGCTTCCACCTCTGAACTGTACGGTCTGGTGCAGGAAATTCCGCAGAAAGAAACCACGCCGTTCTACCCGCGATCTCCGTATGCGGTCGCCAAACTGTATGCCTACTGGATCACCGTTAACTACCGCGAATCCTACGGCATGTACGCCTGTAACGGTATTCTCTTCAACCATGAATCCCCGCGCCGCGGCGAAACCTTCGTTACCCGCAAAATCACCCGCGCAATCGCCAACATCGCCCAGGGGCTGGAGTCGTGCCTGTACCTCGGCAATATGGATTCCCTGCGTGACTGGGGCCACGCCAAAGACTACGTAAAAATGCAGTGGATGATGCTGCAACAGGAACAGCCAGAAGATTTCGTTATCGCGACCGGCGTTCAGTACTCCGTACGTCAGTTCGTGGAAATGGCGGCAGCACAGCTGGGCATCAAACTGCGCTTTGAAGGCACGGGCGTTGAAGAGAAGGGCATTGTGGTTTCCGTCACCGGGCATGACGCGCCGGGCGTTAAACCGGGCGATGTGATTATCGCCGTTGACCCGCGTTACTTCCGTCCGGCGGAAGTTGAAACGCTGCTCGGCGACCCGACCAAAGCGCACGAAAAACTGGGCTGGAAACCGGAAATCACCCTCAGAGAGATGGTGTCTGAAATGGTGGCTAATGACCTCGAAGCGGCGAAAAAACACTCTCTGCTGAAATCTCACGGCTACGACGTGGCGATCGCGCTGGAGTCATAAGCATGAGTAAACAACGCATTTTTATCGCTGGCCATCGTGGGATGGTCGGTTCTGCCATCAAGCGGCAGCTCGAACAGCGCGGTGATGTGGAGCTGGTATTACGTACCCGCGACGAGCTGAACCTGCTGGACAGCCGCGCCGTGCATGATTTCTTTGCCAGCGAACGCATTGACCAGGTCTATCTGGCGGCGGCGAAAGTGGGCGGCATTGTTGCCAACAACACCTATCCGGCGGATTTCATCTACCAGAACATGATGATTGAGAGCAACATCATTCACGCCGCGCATCAGAACGACGCGAACAAACTGCTGTTTCTCGGATCGTCCTGCATCTACCCGAAACTGGCAAAACAGCCGATGGCAGAAAGCGAGTTATTGCAGGGCACGCTGGAGCCGACCAACGAGCCTTACGCCATTGCCAAAATCGCCGGGATCAAACTGTGCGAATCATACAACCGCCAGTATGGACGCGATTACCGCTCTGTCATGCCGACCAACCTGTACGGGCCGCATGACAACTTCCACCCGAGTAACTCGCATGTGATCCCAGCATTGCTGCGTCGCTTCCACGAGGCGACGGCACAGAATGCGCCGGACGTGGTGGTATGGGGCAGCGGTACACCGATGCGTGAATTCCTGCACGTCGATGACATGGCGGCGGCGAGCATTCATGTCATGGAGCTGGCGCATGAAGTCTGGCTGGAGAACACCCAGCCGATGCTGTCGCACATTAACGTTGGTACGGGCGTTGACTGCACTATCCGCGAGCTGGCGCAAACCATCGCCAAAGTGGTGGGTTACAAAGGTCGGGTGGTTTTTGATGCCAGCAAACCGGATGGTACGCCGCGCAAACTGCTGGATGTGACGCGCCTGCATCAGCTTGGCTGGTATCACGAAATCTCACTGGAAGCGGGGCTTGCCAGCACTTACCAGTGGTTCCTTGAGAATCAAGACCGCTTTCGGGGGGAATGATGTTTTTACGTCAGGAAGACTTTGCCACTGTAGTGCGCTCCACACCGCTTGTCTCTCTCGACTTTATTGTCGAGAACAGTCGCGGCGAGTTTCTGCTTGGCAAAAGAACCAACCGCCCGGCGCAGGGTTACTGGTTTGTGCCGGGAGGGCGCGTGCAGAAAGACGAAACGCTGGAAGCCGCATTTGTGCGGCTGACGATGGCGGAACTGGGGCTGCGTCTGCCGATAACATCAGGCAAGTTTTACGGTGTCTGGCAGCACTTTTATGACGATAACTTCTCCGGCACGGATTTCACCACTCACTATGTGGTGCTCGGTTTTCGCTTCAGAGTCGCTGAAGAAGAGCTGTTACTGCCGGATGAACAGCATGACGATTACCGCTGGCTGACGCCGGACGCACTGCTCGCCAGTGACAATGTTCACGCTAACAGCCGCGCCTATTTTCTCGCTGAGAAGCGTGCCGGAGTACCCGGATTATGAAAATACTGGTCTACGGCATTAACTACTCGCCGGAGTTAACCGGCATCGGCAAATACACCGGCGAGATGGTGGAATGGCTGGCGGCACAAGGTCATGAGGTGCGGGTCATTACCGCACCGCCTTACTACCCGCAGTGGCAGGTGGGCGAGAACTATTCCGCCTGGCGCTACAAACGAGAAGAGGGGGCCGCCACGGTGTGGCGCTGCCCGCTGTACGTGCCAAAACAGCCGAGCACCCTGAAACGCCTGTTGCATCTCGGCAGTTTTGCCGTCAGCAGTTTTTTCCCGTTGATGGCGCAACGTCGCTGGAAGCCGGATCGCATTATCGGCGTGGTGCCAACGCTGTTTTGCACGCCGGGAATGCGTCTGCTGGCGAAACTCTCTGGTGCGCGTACCGTGCTGCATATTCAGGATTACGAAGTGAACGCCATGCTGGGGCTGGGCCTTGCCGGAAAAGGCAAAGGCGGCAAAGTGGCACAGCTGGCAACGGCGTTCGAACGTAGCGGACTGCATAACGTCGATAACGTCTCCACGATTTCGCGTTCGATGATGAATAAAGCCATCGAAAAAGGCGTGGCGGCGGAAAACGTCATCTTCTTCCCCAACTGGTCGGAAATTGCCCGTTTTCAGCATGTTGCAGATGCCGATGTTGACGCCCTTCGTAACCAGCTTGACCTGCCGGATAACAAAAAAATCATTCTTTACTCCGGCAATATTGGTGAAAAGCAGGGGCTGGAAAACGTTATTGAAGCTGCCGATCGTCTGCGCGATGAACCGCTGATTTTTGCCATTGTCGGGCAGGGCGGCGGCAAAGCGCGGCTGGAAAAAATGGCGCAGCAGCGTGGACTGCGCAACATGCAATTTTTCCCGCTGCAATCGTATGACGCTTTACCCGCACTGCTGAAGATGGGCGATTGCCATCTGGTGGTGCAAAAACGCGGCGCGGCAGATGCCGTATTGCCGTCGAAACTGACCAATATTCTGGCGGTAGGCGGTAACGCGGTGATTACCGCAGAGGCCCACACAGAACTGGGGCAGCTTTGCGAAACCTTTCCGGGCATTGCGGTTTGCGTAGAACCGGAATCGGTCGAGGCGCTGGTGGCGGGGATCCGTCAGGCGCTCCTGCTGCCCAAACACAACACGGTGGCACGTGAATATGCCGAACGCACACTCGATAAAGAGAACGTGTTACGTCAATTTATAAATGATATTCGGGGATAATTATGGCGCAGTCGAAACTCTATCCAGTTGTGATGGCAGGTGGCTCCGGTAGCCGCTTATGGCCGCTTTCCCGCGTACTTTACCCCAAGCAGTTTTTATGCCTGAAAGGCGATCTCACCATGCTGCAAACCACCATCTGCCGCCTGAACGGCGTGGAGTGCGAAAGCCCGGTGGTGATTTGCAATGAGCAGCACCGCTTTATTGTCGCGGAACAGCTGCGTCAACTGAACAAACTTACCGAGAACATTATTCTCGAACCGGCAGGGCGAAACACGGCACCTGCCATTGCGCTGGCGGCGCTGGCGGCAAAACGTCATAGCCCGGAGAGCGACCCGTTAATGCTGGTATTGGCGGCGGATCATGTGATTGCCGATGAAGACGCGTTCCGTGCCGCCGTGCGTAATGCCATGCCATATGCCGAAGCGGGCAAGCTGGTGACCTTCGGCATTGTGCCGGATCTACCAGAAACCGGTTATGGCTATATTCGTCGCGGTGAAGTGTCTGCGGGTGAGCAGGATACGGTGGCCTTTGAAGTGGCGCAGTTTGTCGAAAAACCGAATCTGGAAACCGCCCAGGCCTATGTGGCAAGCGGCGAATATTACTGGAACAGCGGCATGTTCCTGTTCCGCGCCGGACGCTATCTCGAAGAACTGAAAAAATATCGTCCGGATATTCTCGATGCCTGTGAAAAAGCGATGAGCGCCGTCGATCCGGATCTCGATTTTATTCGTGTGGATGAAGAAGCGTTTCTCGCCTGCCCGGAAGAGTCGGTGGATTACGCGGTCATGGAACGTACGGCAGATGCCGTTGTGGTGCCGATGGATGCGGGCTGGAGCGATGTCGGCTCCTGGTCCTCATTATGGGAAATTAGCGCCCACACCGCCGAGGGCAACGTTTGCCACGGCGATGTGATTAATCACAAAACTGAAAACAGCTATGTGTACGCCGAATCTGGCCTCGTAACCACCGTCGGGGTGAAAGATCTGGTAGTGGTGCAGACCAAAGATGCGGTGCTGATTGCCGACCGTAACGCGGTGCAGGATGTGAAAAAAGTGGTCGAGCAGATCAAAGCCGATGGTCGCCATGAGCATCGGGTGCATCGCGAAGTCTATCGCCCGTGGGGCAAATATGACTCTATCGACGCGGGCGACCGCTACCAGGTGAAACGCATCACCGTGAAACCGGGCGAGGGCTTGTCGGTACAGATGCACCATCACCGCGCGGAACACTGGGTGGTTGTCGCGGGAACGGCAAAAGTCACCATTGATGGTGATATCAAACTGCTTGGTGAAAACGAGTCCATTTATATTCCGCTGGGGGCGACGCACTGCCTGGAAAACCCGGGGAAAATTCCGCTCGATTTAATTGAAGTGCGCTCCGGCTCTTATCTCGAAGAGGATGATGTGGTGCGCTTCGCGGATCGCTACGGACGGGTGTAAACGTCGCATCAGGAGCTGTTTGTCGGATGCGGCGTGAACGCCTTATCCGACCTACGGTTCGGGTTTGTAGTCCTGATAAGACGCGGCAGCGTCGCATCAGGCAATGAATGCGAAACCGAGATGTAAATAACGACAAAAACAAAATTGGCCGTTTCGGTCAGGGCCAACTATTGCCTGAAAAAGGGTAACGACATGAAAAAATTAACCTGCTTTAAAGCCTATGATATTCGCGGGAAATTAGGCGAAGAACTGAATGAAGATATCGCCTGGCGCATTGGTCGCGCCTATGGCGAATTTCTCAAACCGAAAACCATTGTGTTAGGCGGTGATGTCCGTCTCACCAGCGAAACCTTAAAACTGGCGCTGGCAAAAGGTTTACAGGATGCGGGCGTTGACGTGCTGGATATTGGTATGTCCGGCACCGAAGAGATCTATTTCGCCACGTTCCATCTCGGCGTGGATGGCGGCATTGAAGTTACCGCCAGCCATAATCCGATGGATTACAACGGCATGAAGCTGGTGCGCGAGGGGGCTCGCCCGATCAGCGGTGATACCGGACTGCGCGATGTCCAGCGCCTGGCTGAAGCCAACGACTTTCCTCCCGTCGATGAAACCAAACGCGGTCGCTATCAGCAAATCAACCTGCGTGACGCTTACGTTGATCACCTGTTCGGTTATATCAATGTCAAAAATCTCACGCCGCTCAAGCTGGTGATCAACTCCGGGAATGGCGCAGCGGGTCCGGTGGTGGACGCCATTGAAGCCCGCTTTAAAGCCCTCGGCGCGCCCGTGGAATTAATCAAAGTACACAACACACCGGACGGCAATTTCCCCAACGGTATTCCTAACCCGCTGCTACCGGAATGTCGCGACGACACCCGCAATGCGGTCATCAAACACGGCGCGGATATGGGCATTGCCTTTGATGGCGATTTTGACCGCTGTTTCCTGTTTGACGAAAAAGGGCAGTTTATCGAGGGCTATTACATTGTCGGCCTGCTGGCAGAAGCATTCCTCGAAAAAAATCCCGGCGCGAAGATCATCCACGATCCACGTCTCTCCTGGAACACCGTTGATGTGGTGACTGCCGCAGGTGGCACGCCGGTAATGTCGAAAACCGGACACGCCTTTATTAAAGAACGTATGCGCAAGGAGGACGCCATCTACGGTGGCGAAATGAGCGCTCACCATTACTTCCGTGATTTCGCTTACTGCGACAGCGGCATGATCCCGTGGCTACTGGTAGCCGAACTGGTGTGCCTGAAAGAGAAAACGCTGGGCGAACTGGTACGCGACCGGATGGTGGCGTTTCCGGCAAGCGGTGAGATCAACAGCAAACTGGCGCAACCCGCTGAGGCGATTAACCGCGTGGAACAGCATTTTAGCCGTGAGGCGCTGGCGGTGGATCGTACCGATGGCATCAGTATGACCTTTGCCGACTGGCGTTTTAACCTGCGCTCCTCCAACACCGAACCGGTGGTGCGGTTGAATGTGGAATCGCGCGGTGATGTGCCGCTGATGGAAGCGCGAACGCGAACTCTGCTGACGTTGCTGAACGAGTAATGTCGGATCTTCCCTTACCCCACTGCGGGTAAGGGGCTAATAACAGGAACAACGATGACAAATCTAAAAAAGCGCGAGCGAGCGAAAACCAATGCATCGTTAATCTCTATGGTGCAACGCTTTTCAGATATCACCATCATGTTTGCCGGACTATGGCTGGTTTGCGAAGTGAGCGGCCTGTCATTCCTCTACATGCACCTGTTGGTGGCACTGATTACGCTGGTGGTGTTCCAGATGCTGGGCGGCATCACCGATTTTTATCGCTCATGGCGCGGTGTTCGGGCAGCGACAGAATTTGCTCTGTTGCTACAAAACTGGACGTTAAGCGTGATTTTCAGCGCCGGACTGGTGGCGTTCAACAATGATTTCGACACGCAACTGAAAATCTGGCTGGCGTGGTATGGGCTGACCAGCATCGGACTGGTGGTTTGCCGTTCATGTATTCGTATTGGGGCGGGCTGGCTGCGTAATCATGGCTATAACAAGCGCATGGTCGCCGTAGCGGGGGATTTAGCCGCCGGACAAATGCTGATGGAGAGCTTCCGTAATCAGCCGTGGTTAGGGTTTGAAGTGGTGGGGGTTTACCACGACCCGAAACCGGGCGGCGTTTCTAACGACTGGGCGGGTAACCTGCAACAGCTGGTCGAGGATGCTAAAGCGGGTAAGATTCATAACGTCTATATCGCGATGCAAATGTGCGACGGCGCGCGAGTGAAAAAACTGGTCCATCAACTGGCGGACACCACCTGTTCGGTGCTGCTGATCCCCGATGTCTTTACCTTCAACATTCTCCATTCACGTCTCGAAGAGATGAACGGCGTTCCGGTGGTGCCGCTGTATGACACGCCGCTTTCCGGGGTTAACCGCCTGCTAAAACGTGCGGAAGACATTGTGCTGGCGACGCTGATCTTGCTGCTGATCTCCCCGGTGCTGTGCTGTATTGCGCTGGCGGTGAAACTCAGTTCACCTGGGCCGGTTATTTTCCGCCAGACTCGCTATGGCATGGATGGCAAGCCGATCAAAGTGTGGAAGTTCCGTTCCATGAAAGTGATGGAGAACGACAAAGTGGTGACTCAGGCGACGCAGAACGATCCGCGCGTCACCAAAGTGGGGAACTTTCTGCGCCGCACCTCGCTGGATGAACTGCCGCAGTTTATCAATGTGCTGACCGGGGGGATGTCGATTGTCGGTCCACGTCCGCACGCAGTAGCGCATAACGAACAGTATCGCCAGCTCATTGAAGGCTACATGCTGCGCCACAAAGTGAAACCGGGCATTACCGGCTGGGCGCAGATTAATGGCTGGCGCGGCGAAACCGACACGCTGGAGAAAATGGAAAAACGCGTCGAGTTCGACCTTGAGTACATCCGCGAATGGAGCGTCTGGTTCGATATCAAAATCGTTTTCCTGACGGTGTTCAAAGGTTTCGTTAACAAAGCGGCATATTGATATGAGCTTACGTGAAAAAACCATCAGCGGCGCGAAGTGGTCGGCGATTGCCACGGTGATCATCATCGGCCTCGGGCTGGTGCAGATGACCGTGCTGGCGCGGATTATCGACAACCACCAGTTCGGCCTGCTGACTGTGTCGCTGGTGATTATCGCGCTGGCAGATACGCTTTCTGACTTCGGTATCGCTAACTCGATTATTCAGCGAAAAGAAATCAGTCACCTTGAACTCACCACGTTGTACTGGCTGAACGTCGGGCTGGGGATCGTGGTGTGCGTGGCGGTGTTTTTGTTGAGTGATCTCATCGGCGACGTGCTGAATAACCCGGACCTGGCACCGTTGATTAAAACATTGTCGCTGGCGTTTGTGGTGATCCCCCACGGGCAACAGTTCCGCGCGTTGATGCAGAAGGAGCTGGAGTTCAACAAAATCGGCATGATCGAAACCAGCGCGGTGCTGGCGGGCTTCACTTTTACGGTGGTTAGCGCCCATTTCTGGCCGCTGGCGATGACCGCGATCCTCGGTTATCTGGTCAATAGTGCGGTGAGAACGCTGCTGTTTGGCTACTTTGGTCGAAAAATTTATCGCCCCGGTCTGCATTTCTCGCTGGCGTCTGTGGCACCAAACTTACGTTTTGGTGCCTGGCTGACGGCGGACAGCATCATCAACTATCTCAATACCAACCTTTCAACGCTGGTGCTGGCGCGTATTCTCGGCGCGGGCGTGGCAGGGGGATACAACCTGGCGTACAACGTGGCCGTTGTGCCGCCGATGAAGCTGAACCCAATCATCACCCGTGTGTTGTTTCCGGCGTTTGCCAAAATTCAGGACGATACCGAAAAGCTGCGCGTCAACTTCTACAAGCTGCTGTCGGTGGTGGGGATTATCAACTTTCCGGCGCTGCTCGGGCTGATGGTGGTGTCAAATAACTTTGTACCGCTGGTATTTGGCGAAAAGTGGAACAGCATTATTCCGGTGCTGCAATTGCTGTGTGTGGTGGGGCTACTGCGCTCCGTGGGTAACCCGATTGGTTCGCTGCTGATGGCGAAAGCGCGGGTCGATATCAGCTTTAAATTCAACGTATTCAAAACATTTCTGTTTATTCCGGCGATTGTTATTGGTGGGCAGATGGCGGGCGCAATCGGCGTCACGTTCGGTTTCCTGCTGGTGCAGATTATCAACACCATTCTGAGTTACTTCGTGATGATTAAACCGGTTCTTGGTTCCAGTTATCGCCAGTACATCCTGAGTTTGTGGCTGCCGTTTTATCTCTCGTTGCCGACGCTGGTGGTCAGTTATGCGCTGGGCATTGTGCTGAAAGGGCAACTGGCGCTGGGGATGCTGCTGGCGGTGCAAATAGCCGCGGGCGTGCTGGCGTTTGTGGTGATGATTGTGCTGTCGCGCCATCCGCTGGTGGTGGAAGTGAAGCGTCAGTTTTGTCGCAGCGAAAAAATGAAAATGCTTTTACGGGCGGGGTGAGTTGTTGTTTTCGGTTCCGACAACGGTTGCCGGGTGCAGCGTAAAACGCCTTATCCATCCTACGGTTCTGTGCTCGGGTCTTGTAGGCCTGATAAGACGCGTCAGCGTCGCATCAGGCACTGAATGCCGGATGCGGCGTGAACGCCTTATCCGGCCTACGGTTCTGTGCTCGGGTCTTGTAGGCCTGATAAGACGTGCCAGCGTCGCATCAGGCAAAAAACGGCAACGAACACAACAAACACAGCCTCACCTGGCATCAAATTTATGAGGAAAAAATGAAATTACTTATTCTGGGCAACCACACTTGCGGCAACCGCGGCGACAGCGCCATCCTGCGCGGCTTACTTGATGCCATCAACATCCTCAATCCACACGCCGAAGTGGACGTGATGAGCCGCTATCCGGTCAGTTCTTCCTGGCTGCTCAACCGCCCGGTAATGGGCGATCCGCTGTTCCTGCAAATGAAACAACACAATAGCGCGGCGGGCGTTGTCGGGCGCGTTAAAAAAGTCCTCCGTCGCCGCTATCAACACCAGGTACTGCTCTCACGCGTCACCGACACTGGCAAGCTGCGCAATATCGCCATCGCCCAGGGATTCACCGACTTCGTGCGCCTGCTGTCAGGTTACGACGCCATTATTCAGGTCGGCGGATCGTTTTTTGTCGATCTCTATGGCGTGCCGCAGTTTGAACATGCACTTTGCACGTTTATGGCGAAAAAGCCGCTGTTTATGATTGGTCACAGCGTCGGTCCCTTCCAGGATGAGCAATTTAACCAACTGGCGAACTATGTCTTTGGTCATTGCGACGCGCTGATCCTGCGCGAATCGGTCAGCCTCGATCTAATGAAACGCAGCAATATCACTACCGCAAAAGTGGAACATGGCGTTGATACCGCGTGGCTGGTCGATCACCACACCGAAGATTTCACCGCCAGCTATGCCGTCCAACACTGGCTGGACGTTGCCGCACAACAGAAAACGGTGGCAATTACCCTGCGCGAACTGGCACCGTTCGACAAACGTCTCGGCACCACTCAACAAGCGTATGAAAAAGCCTTTGCCGGGGTGGTCAATCGCATTCTCGATGAAGGGTATCAGGTGATTGCGCTCTCCACCTGTACGGGCATCGACAGCTATAACAAAGACGACCGCATGGTGGCGCTTAATCTGCGCCAGCACATCAGCGATCCTGCCCGTTACCACGTAGTGATGGATGAACTCAACGATCTGGAAATGGGCAAAATTCTGGAGGCCTGTGAACTCACCGTCGGTACGCGCCTGCACTCTGCCATTATCTCGATGAATTTCTCCACTCCGGCAATTGCCATCAACTACGAACATAAATCCGCCGGGATTATGCAGCAGCTGGGACTGCCAGAGATGGCGATTGATATCCGTCATTTACTGGACGGCAGCCTGCAAGCGATGGTTGCGGATACCTTAGGCCAGCTTCCGGCGCTGAACGCACGACTTAACGAAGCTGTCAGTCGTGAGCGTCAGACGGGAATGCAGATGGTGCAATCTGTGCTTGAGCGCATCGGGGAGGTGAAATGAAGGTCGGCTTCTTTTTACTGAAATTTCCGTTGTCGTCAGAAACCTTCGTCCTCAATCAAATTACCGCGTTTATTGATATGGGATTTGAGGTGGAGATTGTTGCGCTGCAAAAAGGCGACACCCAGAACACCCACGCGGCATGGACGAAATACAACCTTGCCGCCAGAACCCGCTGGTTACAGGACGAACCTACGGGCAAAGTGGCGAAACTGCGCCACCGAGCCAGTCAGACCTTGCGCGGCATTCATCGTAAAAATACCTGGCAGGCGCTCAACCTCAAACGCTATGGTGCCGAGTCGCGGAACCTGATTTTGTCTGCCATTTGCGGCCAGGTCGCAACACCGTTTCGCGCCGATGTGTTCATCGCTCATTTTGGCCCTGCGGGGGTAACCGCAGCAAAACTACGCGAACTGGGTGTCATTCGCGGCAAAATTGCCACCATCTTCCACGGTATTGATATATCCAGTCGGGAAGTGCTCAACCACTACACTCCCGAATATCAGCAACTGTTTCGCCGTGGCGACCTGATGTTACCGATAAGCGATCTGTGGGCCGGAAGGCTGCAAAAAATGGGCTGCCCGAGGGAAAAAATCGCCGTATCGCGCATGGGCGTAGATATGACGCGCTTTAGCCCGCGTCCCGTGAAAGCGCCCGCAACACCGCTGGAAATCATCTCCGTCGCACGCTTAACCGAAAAAAAAGGCCTGCATGTGGCGATCGAAGCCTGCCGTCAGTTGAAAGAGCAGGGCATAGCATTTCGCTATCGCATCCTCGGCATTGGCCCGTGGGAACGACGCCTGCGTACCCTCATCGAACAATATCAACTGGAAGATGTGGTAGAGATGCCGGGCTTTAAACCGAGCCACGAAGTGAAAGCGATGCTCGACGACGCGGATGTCTTCCTGTTGCCATCGGTAACGGGCGCGGATGGCGATATGGAAGGCATTCCAGTGGCGCTAATGGAAGCGATGGCGGTCGGCATTCCGGTGGTTTCTACTCTGCATAGCGGAATACCGGAATTAGTGGAGGCTGACAAATCCGGCTGGCTGGTGCCTGAGAACGATGCTCGCGCACTGGCACAACGTCTGGCGGCATTTAGCCAACTGGACACCGACGAACTGGCTCCGGTCGTCAAACGTGCGCACGAAAAAGTCGAACACGATTTTAACCAGCAGGTGATTAATCGAGAACTCGCCAGCTTGCTGCAAGCTTTATAGAGGAGAACGCATGCCATTTAAAAAACTCTCCCGACGCACCTTCCTGACGGCAAGCTCGGCGCTTGCCTTCCTCCATACCCCTTTCGCTCGCGCACTTCCCGCCCGACAAAGCGTTAACATTAACGACTACAACCCACACGACTGGATCGCCTCATTTAAACAAGCCTTCAGCGAAGGGTATACGGTCGTCGTGCCTGCCGGATTGGTTTGTGACAATATCAACACAGGTATCTTTATCCCTCCCGGTAAAACGTTACACATCCTTGGAAGCCTGCGCGGCAACGGCAGAGGGCGATTTGTCTTACAGGACGGCAGCCAGGTGACAGGGGAGGAGGGCGGCAGTATGCATAACATCACCCTGGATGTGCGCGGCTCTGACTGCACCATCAAAGGGCTGGCGATGAGCGGCTTTGGCCCGGTAACGCAGATTTATATTGGCGGCAAAAACAAACGGGTCATGCGTAACCTGACCATCGATAACCTGACCATTAGCCACGCTAATTACGCCATCTTACGGCAGGGATTTCATAACCAGATTATCGGTGCCAACATCACCAATTGTAAGTTCAGCGACTTACAGGGGGACGCTATTGAATGGAACGTGGCGATTAACGACAGTGATATTTTGATATCTGACCATGTTATCGAGCGCATCAACTGTACCAACGGCAAAATCAACTGGGGCATCGGCATAGGTCTTGCGGGAAGTACCTACGATAACAACTACCCGGAAGACCAGGCAGTGAAAAACTTTGTCGTGGCGAATATCACGGGATCGGATTGTCGGCAGTTGATCCATGTTGAAAATGGTAAACATTTTGTTATTCGTAATATCAAAGCCCGCAATATCACGCCGGATTTCAGTAAGAAAGCAGGTATTGATAACGCCACAGTCGCTATTTACGGTTGTGACAATTTCGTGATTGATAATATTGAAATGATTAATAGCGCCGGGATGTTAATCGGCTATGGGGTAATTAAAGGCAAATATCTCTCGATACCGCAAAATTTCCGAGTGAATAATATTCAACTGGATAACACCCATCTTGCTTATAAATTGCGCGGTATCCAAATCTCCGCCGGGAATGCTGTCTCCTTTGTGGCGCTGACTAACATTGAGATGAAGCGTGCGTCGCTGGAGTTACACAACAAACCGCAACATCTTTTTATGCGTAATATCAAAGTGATGCAGGAATCCTCAGTTGGACCAGCATTGAGCATGAACTTCGACATGCGCAAAGACGTTCGCGGCGTCTTTATGGCGAAAAAAGAAACCCTGCTATCTCTTGCAAATGTTCATGCGGTGAATGAAAGAGGGCAAAGCTCCGTCGATATCGACAGGATTAATCACCATATTGTTAATGTGGAAAAGATTAACTTTAGATTGCCGGAACGGAGGGAGTAGATTTGCGACCATTCCTGGAAAAATGGAGCCATACTTAGGAACAATGCTACTGCAATCCACAACGAAGCGGCGTAACATCACAAGTAATTCAGTAATCAATTCAGGGTAATTGATGCTGGCGAAAAAAATCGAACAAGCTATAATTCAGCAACCATTTTACAGGTGGATGAAATAATGACGAATTTAAAAGCAGTTATTCCTGTAGCGGGTCTTGGGATGCATATGTTGCCTGCCACTAAGGCGATTCCCAAAGAGATGCTACCGATCGTCGACAAGCCAATGATTCAGTACATTGTTGACGAGATTGTGGCTGCAGGGATCAAAGAAATCCTCCTGGTAACTCACGCGTCCAAGAACGCGGTCGAAAACCACTTCGACACCTCTTATGAATTAGAATCTCTTCTTGAGCAGCGCGTGAAGCGTCAACTGCTTGCGGAAGTGCAGTCCATCTGTCCACCGGGCGTGACCATTATGAACGTGCGTCAGGGCGAACCTTTAGGTTTAGGCCACTCCATTTTATGTGCACGACCCGCCATTGGTGACAATCCATTTGTCGTGGTGCTGCCAGACGTTGTGATCGACGACGCCAGCGCCGACCCGCTGCGCTACAACCTTGCTGCCATGATTGCACGATTCAACGAAACGGGTCGTAGCCAGGTGCTGGCAAAACGTATGCCGGGTGACCTCTCTGAATACTCGGTCATCCAGACCAAAGAACCACTGGACCGTGAAGGTAAAGTCAGCCGCATTGTTGAATTTATCGAAAAACCGGATCAGCCGCAGACGTTGGACTCAGACATCATGGCCGTTGGTCGCTATGTGCTTTCTGCCGATATTTGGCCGGAACTTGAACGCACGCAGCCAGGTGCATGGGGGCGTATTCAGCTGACTGATGCCATCGCTGAACTGGCGAAAAAACAGTCCGTTGATGCCATGCTGATGACAGGTGACAGCTACGACTGCGGTAAAAAAATGGGTTATATGCAGGCATTTGTGAAGTATGGACTACGCAACCTGAAAGAAGGGGCGAAGTTCCATAAAGGGATTGAGAAGCTGTTAAGCGAATAATGAAAATCTGACCGGATGTAACGGTTGATAAGAAAATTATAACGGCAGTGAAGATTCGTGGCGAAAGTAATTTGTTGCGAATATTCCTGCCGTTGTTTTATATAAACAATCAGAATAACAACGAGTTAGCAATAGGATTTTAGTCAAAGTTTTCCAGGATTTTCCTTGTTTCCAGAGCGGATTGGTAAGACAATTAGCGTTTGAATTTTTCGAGCTAAGCGCGAGTGGGTAACGCTCGTCACATCGTAGACATGCATGCAGTGCACTGGTAGCTGTAAAGCCAGGAGCGGTAGCGTGTCTAGGGGCAGGGAAAGATTATCAGAAGTACACTTTTTGTACTAAATAATTCGCATTTTATGTTCAAAAATTGAGATATCCCTCATTACCTAAAACTGTTTTTCACAGCTTATATATGATCAAATACTCCTTGCTTAAATAAGGAGAACAAAATGGAACTTAAAAAATTGATGGAACATATTTCTGTTATTCCCGATTACAGACAAGCCTGGAAAGTGGAACATAAATTGTCGGATATTCTACTGTTGACTATTTGTGCCGTTATTTCGGGTGCAGAAGGTTGGGAAGATATAGAGGATTTTGGGGAAACACATCTCGATTTTTTGAAGCAATATGGTGATTTTGATAATGGTATTCCTGTTCACGATACCATTGCCAGAGTTGTATCCTGTATCAGTCCTGCAAAATTTCACGAGTGCTTTATTAACTGGATGCGTGACTGCCATTCTTCAGATGATAAAGACGTCATTGCAATTGATGGAAAAACGCTCCGGCACTCTTATGACAAGAGTCGCCGCAGGGGAGCGATTCATGTCATTAGTGCGTTCTCAACAATGCACAGTCTGGTCATCGGACAGATCAGGACGGATGAGAAATCCAATGAGATTACAGCTATCCCTGAACTTATTAACATGCTGGATATTAAAGGAAAAATCATCACAACTGATGCGATGGGTTGCCAGAAAGATATTGCAGAGAAGATACAAAAACAGGGCGGTGATTATTTATTCGCTGTAAAAGGAAATCAGGGGCGGCTTAATAAAGCCTTTGAGGAAAAATTCCCACTGAAAGAATTAAATAATCCAGAGCATGACAGTTACGCAATTAGTGAAAAGAGTCACGGCAGAGAAGAAATCCGTCTTCATATTGTTTGCGATGTCCCTGATGAACTTATTGATTTCACGTTTGAATGGAAAGGTCTGAAGAAATTATGCGTGGCAGTCTCCTTTCGGTCAATAATAGCAGAACAAAAGAAAGAGCCAGAAATGACGGTCAGATATTATATCAGTTCTGCTGATTTAACCGCAGAGAAGTTCGCCACAGCAATCCGAAACCACTGGCACGTGGAGAATAAGCTGCACTGGCGTCTGGACGTGGTAATGAATGAAGACGACTGCAAAATAAGAAGAGGAAATGCAGCAGAATTATTTTCAGGGATACGGCACATCGCTATTAATATTTTGACGAATGATAAGGTATTCAAGGCAGGGTTAAGACGTAAGATGCGAAAAGCAGCCATGGACAGAAACTATCTGGCGTCAGTCCTTGCGGGGAGCGGGCTTTCGTAATCTTGCCCTGAATAAACAACTTATTGATTCATGTGAATAAGTTACTCGAATGATATCTGTTGTATATGGGGCACTTCATTGAGCAAAACTAAACTAAATGTTCTTTACCTTGCAATAAGTCAGGGTGCCAATTACCTACTGCCATTATTAATTTTTCCTTATCTTGTTAGAGTCATTGGTGTATCGAATTTTGGTGATCTGAGTTTTTCATTGATAACTATACAAGTGTTGTTAATGGTTGTTGAATATGGTTTTGGATATAGTGGGACAAGAGAAATAGCACTAAATAACGATAAAAAATACCATTCTGAATTTTTTTGCGGTGTGGTGCTTGCTCGTTTTATATTAATGCTAATTGCAGCTATTATACTCATAATACTCTGTTTTTTTTATGTTTTTAACGACGTTAAGTATTTGTTATGTGTTGGTTTTCTGTCCGTAATTGCAGGTGTTTTCAATCCAAATTGGTTTTTGCAAGGTAAGGAAATGATGAGTGTGATGGCTGTGCTGTCACTATTTTCACGAGGCATAGCAGTCGTTGCAGTTTATCTAATTATAAAACCCGCAACGCCGATGTACATCAGTGCCTTATTATTGAGCATGCCATATATTTTGTATTCATTCTGTGGCGTTGCCTACTTACTTATTATCAAGGAGATTTTTTTATGTAGGCCACCGATAAAGAAAATTCAAGTAATTTTAAAAAATGGATTTCATTTTTTTTGTTCAACACTTGCGACTAGTGCATACACAATGTTGACCCCTCTTGTATTGGGTGGCGTATCTGGAAAGTTTGATGTAGGCATCTTTAACTCAGCTAACATGATCAAACAAGGTTTGGCTGGACTTGCATCACCATTAGTCCAAGCTTTTTATCCAAGAATTAACATTTTGCAAAGAGAGAATCCATATATTGCAAACTTAAAATCTAGAATGATTCTTAAATACTTGCTTGTTTTTTACATGGCTTTAGCAATGCCATTTTTACTTTTTGCCAACCAATTATCATTATTAATATTCGGCATGAAAGGTGAAGTAATTGCAGGTGCAATGCAATTAATGACATTGCTTCCTATATTCATAGGTTTTAATACAGTTGTCGGGTTACTTGTATTAGTACCTAATGGGATGCAAAAACAGTATTTCAAATCTATTTTCCTAGGAACTATTACTTGTTTAAGCATAGTTTATCCAGCATGTAAATATTATGGAGCAACGGGTGCGATTGTGAGTCTTATTGTAGCTGAAATTTTCGTTGGCATGGGAATGCTTAAACAATTCATTAAAGTAAATAAAACTGTATGTAGGCCTCATAAATTATGAATATCTCGGTAATAATATCTGTTTGGAAACGCCCAGTTCAATTAGAATTGATTCTCTCTGAGCTCGATTCTCAGGCTAAAGACAATAGTCTACACCTAGAAGTAATTGTTTCCGATAGTCATAGTGGTAAAGAAATTGATGATGTAGTTGCTGATAATATTCATAAAAAGAAAAATATTAATATTATCCATCAACATACTAAAAATATACTCTCCGCTAAGCGCAATTTCGGAGCATCCCTAGCCCATGGGGATTATTTAATATTTCTTGATGATGATTGTATACCCGCAAGTGGATATATATCATCGTTGCTGAACTATTTAAAAAAAATGAATAGTAAAAGCGTATTATGTGGGGAAGTTAGATTCGAAAATGAACTCATTGAGACCAGCAATTACTATCGCTACAGGAACTCTTTACACCCTAAGTTTAGTGATAGTCATGATATCTCTATGAATGCCTGGACTTTTGTCGCAATGAATTGTGTTCTTGATAGAAAGGCATTTTCATCAGGTATAGTTTCATATAATGAAAATTTTATTGGTTATGGTTGTGAAGATCATGAGTTTGGGTGGCAACTTGAAAAAAATGACTTCAAAATTATTTTTGCTGATTTTAAAATATTACATCACGAATACAGTGGCGATATAGAAGGATATACAAAAAAAATTCGTGCTACAGCACGTGATGGTATGAATGTATTAAGCAAAGTAAGACCTGAAATGTTTTCTACTAATAAAAAATTATTCCTGGTTGAGAAAATATTTAGTAAACACAAAATGTTTAGTAAAATATGCCAATCAATATTTTTCAATAAATTTATTTTTAAAAAAATAATACAATTTTTAAAAAAAACAGATGCAAATAAAAAACTCTATTTCCCAATTCTTTACAGATATGTGTTGATTTCGGCATATATACATGGTATTGGAGAGCGTGGCACCTCAAAAACAGATGAATTGCTTAAGAACTGGTATATATAGATGATGCTATCTTCATTTATTAAGACATTTGTATGGAAGGTAAAAGACAATGAAGTATAATGCATTGATGGCTTTTTTATTATTTTTTGTTGTTTTTTTTAGATTGTCGCTGATAATACCTTTCTTATATTTGGCATTTATTCCTGCATTTTTTGGTATTATGTATTTAGTGCGTAATTTTATGATTACTATGGGCAATGGATTGGTATCTATAGATCGTAAAAATTTGTTGCTGTTATCTATATTCATAATTATTTTTTTATTTTGTATGGTTTTCGATTCGTTTCAAAAAAGCCAATCTTTTCAAAGCTATTTTACCGTTAGATTATTTATGTTGTTTTTATTTTCATTTGTTCCTGCGTATTATTTAGTAAATAGATTCATAAAGGGTGACTTGAAATTAATGGAGCGAATATTAGTGTATTCTCTCTGGGTTCAAATAGTTATTTTTTTTGGTATGTATATAAGTCCAGAGTTAAAAAGATTGTTATATACTTTCTTTGGTATGTCTGACTCAGTTAATCTTTGGGAACAAAATGCTAAAGTAAGAGGATTTGGGTTGTCGGGTGAAATAAATTTCATGACACCATTTTTGATGATCTATATGTCATTTTTTATGATGAAAAGGCGTTATGCTTTAATTACTTTAATTTGTCTTACTCAAATCGTAAATTCTAACATGGCTGTGATTGCAGCCATTATTGGTATCGGTTGCTCTAGACTTAATATTAATATAAAAATTGCAACAGTATTGGTTTTGGGAGTTTTAGTTTATAGCTTAGGAGCGGTGTTCTTCCCTCGATTTTATGATGAGTTCGTTTCTGGAGATGGCACAAGAACTCTGGATATCTTATTACAGCAACATGTGTTTGTTGTAGGTAATTTAGATTTTTTTAATATTATATTTGGATTACAGCAAAACATATCTTCATCAATCCCCGATATTAAACAAAGTTCGGATATGGGCTGGGTTATACTGTTTAATTACGGTGGGTTAACATTTATTACACTCTTTTTATTTTTAATCTTTACTATTTCTATTGCGACATTTGGAATGACATATCAAGCAATTATATGGATGTTAATTGGGATAATTTTCAATACCAAAGGTTTAGTTTTAGGATCTAACGGCTATTTCTTTCTATCTTTTATATATATGTTTTTGAATAGAGTAACACTTAGTGGACAGAGTTCAATTACTAATAAGTTAGGCCAAGTAAGTAAATAGCTTCCAGAGTATATTTGTCAATAATTTGAGGTTCGGTTATTATGTTTTCATCTAAAACACTGTTAATTACTGGTGGTACTGGCTCTTTCGGGAATGCTGTATTAAATAGATTTCTTGATACAGATATTGCAGAAATCCGTATATTTAGTCGTGATGAAAAAAAACAAGATGATATGCGGAAAAAATACAATAATCAAAAATTAAAGTTCTATATTGGTGATGTCAGAGATTACCGTAGTATTTTGAATGCGACTCGCGGTGTTGATTTTATATATCATGCAGCGGCACTTAAGCAAGTTCCATCATGTGAATTTCATCCTATGGAAGCCGTTAAAACTAATATCCTTGGTACGGAAAATGTTCTTGAAGCAGCTATAGCGAATGAAGTGAAGAGGGTTGTATGCCTAAGTACTGATAAAGCTGTATACCCGATTAACGCAATGGGTATTTCAAAAGCTATGATGGAAAAGGTCATGGTCGCGAAATCCCGTAATGTTGATCGCAATAAAACAGTAATATGTGGTACCCGTTATGGGAATGTTATGGCATCTCGCGGTTCAGTTATTCCATTATTTGTTGATCTTATTAGAGCGGGCAAGCCACTCACAATAACTGATCCTAATATGACCCGCTTTATGATGACTCTTGAGGATGCGGTAGATTTAGTTCTTTATGCGTTTGAACATGGTAATAATGGTGATATCTTTGTGCAAAAAGCACCTGCAGCAACTATTGACACATTAGCTATTGCTTTAAAGGAATTACTAAATGTTCCAGACCATCCGGTAAATGTCATTGGAACGCGTCATGGCGAGAAATTATATGAAGCTCTACTTAGTCGTGAGGAAATGATCGCTGCTATAGATATGGGTGATTATTACCGTGTCCCGCCAGATCTTCGTGACCTTAATTATGGCAAATATGTTGAGCAAGGTGATAGCCGAATATCTGAAATAGAAGATTATAACTCTCATAATACTCAACGGTTAGATGTTGAAGGCATGAAAGAGCTCTTGCTAAAATTAGCCTTTATTCGAGCAATTCGTGCTGGTGAAAAATATAATCTGGATTCATGATATGAAAATATTAGTTACTGGTGCAAATGGTTTTATTGGTCGTAATTTATGTTTGAGGCTTGAGGAACTTGGTTATAAAGATCTTATTAGAATCGATCGAGAATCAACGAAGCAAGATCTTGAACAAGGCTTACAGGATGCCGATTTTATTTATCACTTAGCTGGTATCAATAGACCTAAGACTGATGATGAGTTTATTTCTGGAAACAGTGATTTAACAAAGCATATAGTTGAGTATCTCCTTTCTATTGGTAAGAATACACCAATTATGCTAAGTTCTTCGATACAAGCTGAACTTAATAATGCTTATGGGGTTAGCAAAGCTGTAGCTGAAAGCTATGTCCAAAAATATGCTGCTGCTAGTGGTTCTTCGTATTATATTTTCAGATATCCAAACGTTTTTGGTAAATGGTGTAAGCCAAACTATAATTCTTTTATAGCAACTTTTTGCTACAATATTTCCAATGATATTGAGATTACTATCAATGATGCATCAGCGCCAGTCAAACTGGTTTATATTGATGATGTTTGTACTGATGCTATAGCTCTTCTCTCTGGGACGGTTGAAAGCGGATATAAAGTTGTTGCACCAATTTATTCAACAACAGTTGGTGAAGTTGCAGAATTAATTTATAGCTTCAAAAATAGCCGTTCCACCCTGATCACAGAGGCTGTCGGGGCGGGATTTACCCGTGCATTGTATTCTACATGGCTGAGTTATTTACCAGCAGAGAAGTTTGCGTACAAGGTACCTTTTTATGGGGATGCCCGCGGAGTCTTTTGTGAGATGTTGAAAACGCCTTCAGCGGGGCAGTTTTCATTTTTTACTGCTCACCCTGGTATTACGCGTGGCGGACATTACCATCACAGTAAAAATGAGAAGTTTTTGGTCATTCGAGGTCAGGCATGCTTTAAATTTGAACATGTGATTACCGGTGAGCGATATGAACTGCAAGTTTCATCGGGTGAGTTTAAGATTGTTGAAACAGTTCCTGGTTGGACACATGACATTACAAATATTGGAACTGATGAATTAATAGTCATGCTCTGGGCAAATGAAATTTTCAACCGTGATGAGCCCGATACTATTGCGAGACCTCTATAATGAAAAAATTAAAAGTTATGTCTGTTGTTGGAACCCGTCCTGAGATTATCCGTTTGTCGAGGGTTCTTGCTAAGTTTGATGAATACTGCGAGCATATTATTGTCCATACTGGTCAAAATTATGATTACGAATTAAATGAAGTGTTCTTCAATGACTTGGGTGTTCGAAAACCTGATTATTTTTTAAATGCAGCGGGTAAAAATGCGGCGGAAACCATTGGCCAGGTTATTATTAAGGTAGATGAAGTATTAGAAATCGAAAAACCTGAAGCAATACTGGTATTGGGCGATACGAATTCATGTATTTCTGCCATTCCGGCCAAACGCCGTAAAGTGCCTATATTTCATATGGAAGCAGGTAACCGGTGTTTCGATCAACGCGTGCCTGAAGAAACCAACAGACGTATTGTTGACCATACGGCTGATATCAATATGACCTACAGTGATATTGCTCGTGAATATCTCTTGGCTGAAGGTATCCCAGCTGATCGGATCATAAAAACTGGTAGCCCTATGTTTGAGGTTCTTTCATATTATATGCCCCAAATTGATGGTTCAGATGTGCTATCGCGTTTGAATCTACAGTCTGGTGAGTTTTTTGTAGTAAGTGCGCATCGTGAAGAGAATGTTGATTCGCCAAAACAGCTCGTAAAGCTTGCGAACATTCTAAATACTGTTGCTGAAAAATATAATCTTCCAGTTATTGTCTCCACACACCCAAGGACACGTAACCGAATCCGTGAGCAAGGAATTGAATTTCATTCAAATATAAATCTACTAAAACCATTGGGTTTCCATGATTATAACCACTTGCAGAAGAACTCACGAGCTGTGCTTTCAGATAGCGGTACTATCACTGAAGAGTCATCCATCATGAATTTCCCAGCGGTAAACATCCGGGAAGCGCATGAGCGTCCGGAAGGCTTTGAGGAAGCATCCGTCATGATGGTGGGGTTAGAGTGTGAACGCGTATTACAAGCGCTGGATATTCTGGCAACACAACCGAGAGGTGAAGTCCGTCTTTTACGTCAGGTTAGTGATTACAGCATGCCAAATGTGTCGGATAAAGTTGTCAGAATTGTTCACTCTTACACAGATTATGTTAAGAGAGTCGTCTGGAAAGAATATTGATGAAACTTGCTTTAATCATAGATGATTACCTGCCCAACAGTACTCGTGTTGGTGCAAAAATGTTTCATGAACTTGCTCAAGAATTTATCCAGCGTGGGCACGATGTTACGGTAATTACTCCTGGTACGGGCATGCAAGAAGAGATTTCTTTTGATACCTTTCAGGGGGTAAAAACATGGCGTTTTAAAAGCGGGCCGCTCAAGGATGTAAGTAAAATTCAGCGAGCGATCAATGAAACGCTTTTGTCCTATCGGGCGTGGAAAGCCATCAAAAAATGGGTAAAAAAAGAGACCTTTGAGGGGGTGATTTATTATTCACCTTCCATATTCTGGGGGCATTTAGTTAAAAAAATTAAAGCTCGTTGCCAATGTCCTGCTTATCTTATTTTAAGAGATATGTTTCCACAATGGGTAATTGATGCAGGAATGCTTAATGCTGGTTCCCCAATAGAACGCTACTTTCGTCTTTTTGAAAAAATATCTTATCGTCAGGCAAATTTTATTGGACTTATGTCTGATAAGAATCTTGATGTTTTTCGGAAAGATAATAAAGGCTATCCGTGCGAAGTTTTGCGTAATTGGGCCTCCCTAACACCAACGATCATACCCAAGGATTATATACCACTACGTAAGCGACTTGGCCTAGAGGATAAAACCATTTTCTTCTATGGTGGAAACATAGGTCATGCACAGGACATGACAAACTTGATGCGACTTGTGAGAAACATGGCAGCATATCCTCAAGCTCATTTCCTATTTATTGGCCAGGGGGATGAAGTTGAATTAATTAATTCATTAGCCTCTGAGTGGGCATTGACGAATTTCACCTATTTGCCCTCGGTTAATCAGGATGAATTTAAGTTCATTTTGTCGGAAATGGATATCGGCTTGTTTTCTCTTTCCGCTAGACACTCTTCCCATAATTTTCCTGGTAAGTTATTAGGCTATATGGTTCAGTCGCTACCTATTTTAGGTAGCGTAAATGCCGGAAATGATTTGCTCGACATTGTCAATCAAAATAATGCCGGATTAATCCATGTCAATGGTGAGGATGATAAATTATGTCAATCTGCGCTATTAATGTTGCATGATATTGATGTGCGCCGGCAACTTGGTTCGGGGGCGAATATATTGTTGAAAGAACAATTCTCCGTTGAGTCTGCGGCACAGACGATAGAAATGAGGTTGGAGGCATGCAATGCGATTAATTGATAATGACCAACTCGACGAATTATATGATCAAGCCGGGCAATCGGAACGTTTACGTTCCCACCTTATGATGCACGGCTCGCATCAAGAAAAGGTACAGCGTTTACTTATTGCATTAGTAAAGGGCAGCTATGTTGAACCGCATTATCACGAACTTCCTCATCAGTGGGAAATGTTCATTGTTATGGAGGGGCAACTTAAGGTTTGTTTATATGGTAGAAATGGTGAGGTTATAAAGCAATTTATAGCAGGAGATAATACTGGAATAAGCATTGTGGAGTTTTCTCCGGGCGATATACACAGTGTCGAATGCCTATCTCCGCGTGCTCTTATGGTGGAAGTTAAGGAGGGGCCATTTGACCCTTCTTTTGCAAAATCGTTCGTGTGATGCTTGTCTAAAGTACATCTTCTGCTATCTACCCAAGCTAAACCTGAGTTAACATCCATACCATATTTCAAGCTGCGCATATCTTGCGCGGTGACCACCCCTGACAGGAGTAAACAATGTCAAAGCAACAGATCGGCGTCGTCGGTATGGCAGTGATGGGGCGCAATCTTGCGCTTAACATCGAAAGCCGTGGTTATACCGTCTCTATTTTCAACCGTTCCCGTGAAAAGACGGAAGAAGTGATTGCCGAAAATCCAGGCAAAAAACTGGTTCCTTACTATACGGTGAAAGAGTTCGTTGAATCTCTGGAAACGCCTCGTCGCATCCTGTTAATGGTTAAAGCAGGTGCAGGCACGGATGCTGCTATTGATTCCCTCAAACCATATCTCGATAAAGGTGACATCATCATTGATGGTGGTAACACCTTCTTCCAGGACACTATTCGTCGTAACCGTGAGCTTTCTGCAGAAGGCTTTAACTTCATCGGTACCGGTGTTTCCGGCGGTGAAGAGGGGGCGCTGAAAGGGCCTTCCATTATGCCTGGTGGGCAGAAAGAAGCCTATGAACTGGTTGCTCCGATCCTGACCAAAATCGCCGCCGTTGCTGAAGATGGCGAACCGTGCGTTACCTATATTGGTGCCGATGGCGCGGGTCACTATGTGAAGATGGTTCACAACGGTATTGAATACGGTGATATGCAACTGATTGCTGAAGCCTATTCTCTGCTTAAAGGTGGCCTGAATCTTTCCAACGAAGAACTGGCGCAGACGTTTACCGAGTGGAATAACGGTGAACTGAGCAGCTACCTGATCGACATCACCAAAGACATCTTCACTAAAAAAGATGAAGACGGTAACTACCTGGTTGATGTGATCCTGGATGAAGCGGCTAACAAAGGTACCGGTAAATGGACCAGCCAGAGCGCGCTTGATCTCGGCGAACCGCTGTCGCTGATTACCGAGTCTGTGTTTGCACGATACATCTCTTCTCTGAAAGAGCAGCGTGTTGCCGCATCTAAAGTTCTTTCTGGTCCGCAAGCGCAGCCTGCTGGCGACAAAGGTGAATTCATCGAAAAAGTTCGCCGTGCGCTGTATCTGGGTAAAATCGTTTCTTACGCTCAGGGCTTCTCTCAGCTACGCGCTGCGTCTGAAGAGTACAACTGGGATCTGAACTACGGTGAAATCGCGAAGATTTTCCGTGCTGGCTGCATCATCCGTGCGCAGTTCCTGCAGAAAATCACCGATGCTTATGCCGAAAATCCGCAGATCGCTAACCTGTTGCTGGCTCCTTACTTCAAGCAAATTGCCGATGACTACCAGCAGGCGCTGCGCGATGTCGTCGCTTACGCAGTACAGAACGGTATCCCGGTGCCGACCTTCGCCGCTGCTGTTGCCTATTACGACAGCTACCGCGCCGCTGTTCTGCCTGCGAACCTGATCCAGGCACAGCGTGACTATTTCGGTGCGCATACTTATAAGCGCATTGATAAAGAAGGTGTGTTCCATACTGAATGGCTGGATTAATCTGATTTAACCAACAATAAAATTGAGGCCCGGCGTATATTGCACCGGGCTTTTTTTTGCCAATTATCTTATAGACTAAATTTCACTGCTTAATATTAACTTAATAAATATCAGCTATTCTTATAAAGAAAATCTGAATTGTTTTTCGTTGCGTTGACCATCGAACAACGTAGCGTTAAAACTTTTAGCTCTTATCAGGATGCTAAAAACATCATGATTCACAGTTAAGTTAATTCTGAGAGCATGAAATGAAAATCACCATTTCCGGTACTGGCTATGTAGGCTTGTCAAACGGGCTTCTAATCGCACAAAATCATGAGGTTGTGGCATTAGATATTTTACCGTCACGCGTTGCTATGCTGAATGATCGGATATCTCCTATTGTTGATAAGGAAATTCAGCAGTTTTTGCAGTCAGATAAAATACACTTTAATGCCACATTAGATAAAAATGAAGCCTACCGGGATGCTGATTATGTCATCATCGCCACTCCAACCGACTATGATCCTAAAACTAATTATTTCAATACATCCAGTGTAGAATCAGTAATTAAAGACGTAGTTGAGATAAACCCTTATGCGGTTATGGTCATCAAATCAACGGTTCCCGTTGGTTTTACCGCAGCGATGCATAAGAAATATCGTACTGAAAATATTATATTCTCCCCGGAATTTCTCCGTGAGGGTAAAGCCCTTTACGATAATCTCCATCCTTCACGTATTGTCATCGGTGAGCGTTCAGAACGCGCAGAACGTTTTGCTGCGCTGTTACAGGAAGGCGCGATTAAGCAAAATATCCCGACCCTGTTTACCGACTCCACTGAAGCAGAAGCGATTAAACTTTTTGCAAACACCTACCTGGCGATGCGCGTGGCGTACTTTAACGAACTGGATAGCTACGCAGAAAGTTTAGGTCTGAATTCCCGTCAAATAATCGAAGGCGTTTGTCTCGATCCGCGTATTGGCAACCATTACAACAATCCGTCGTTTGGTTATGGTGGTTATTGTCTGCCGAAAGATACCAAGCAGTTACTGGCGAACTACCAGTCTGTGCCGAATAACCTGATCTCGGCAATTGTCGATGCTAACCGCACGCGTAAAGATTTTATTGCCGATGCCATTTTGTCACGCAAGCCGCAAGTGGTAGGTATTTATCGTCTGATTATGAAGAGCGGTTCAGATAACTTCCGTGCGTCTTCTATTCAGGGGATTATGAAGCGTATCAAGGCGAAAGGTGTTGAAGTAATCATCTACGAGCCAGTGATGAAAGAAGACTCATTCTTCAACTCTCGCCTGGAACGTGATCTCGCCACCTTCAAACAACAAGCCGACGTCATTATCTCTAACCGAATGGCAGAAGAGCTTAAAGATGTGGCAGATAAGGTATACACCCGCGATCTCTTTGGCAGCGACTAACATCTTGTTATCAGGGCTATTTACGCCCTGATTGTCTTTTGTTACCTCCGCAATAATTCATTATTTTTATCGCTTATCCTATAGCATTCACGGGGATTATCGCTAAACTATGCGGACTTGGAAATTTCCGTCAGTTAGGGTAATGATGAGAGTAGAAAATAATAATGTTTCTGGGCAAAACCATGACCCGGAACAGATTGATTTGATTGATTTACTAGTGCAGTTGTGGCGTGGCAAGATGACAATCATCATTTCCGTCATTGTGGCTATTGCCCTGGCTATTGGATATTTGGCAGTAGCGAAGGAGAAATGGACGTCAACAGCAATTATCACTCAGCCCGACGTGGGGCAAATTGCTGGCTATAACAATGCCATGAATGTTATCTATGGTCAGGCTGCGCCGAAAGTATCGGATTTACAGGAAACGTTGATTGGTCGCTTCAGTTCTGCCTTCTCTGCATTAGCAGAAACGCTGGATAATCAGGAAGAGCCAGAAAAGCTTACCATCGAACCTTCTGTTAAGAACCAGCAATTACCATTGACTGTTTCTTATGTTGGGCAAACTGCAGAGGGCGCACAAATGAAGTTGGCCCAATACATTCAGCAAGTTGACGATAAAGTGAATCAAGAGCTAGAAAAGGATCTCAAGGACAACATTGCTCTGGGACGGAAAAACTTGCAGGACTCTTTAAGAACGCAGGAAGTGGTTGCGCAGGAGCAGAAAGATCTGCGTATCCGTCAGATTCAGGAAGCGTTGCAGTATGCGAATCAGGCGCAGGTGACAAAGCCGCAGATTCAGCAGACACAGGACGTAACCCAAGATACTATGTTCCTTTTGGGGAGCGAAGCGCTGGAGTCGATGATTAAGCACGAGGCGACTCGTCCGTTGGTGTTCTCATCAAACTACTATCAGACTCGTCAAAACCTGCTGGATATCGAAAGCTTAAAAGTTGATGATCTTGATATTCATGCTTACCGCTATGTGATGAAACCGACGTTACCTATTCGTCGCGATAGCCCGAAAAAGGCAATTACCTTGATTCTGGCGGTGCTGCTGGGCGGCATGGTTGGCGCGGGGATTGTGTTGGGGCGTAATGCTCTGCGTAATTACAACGCGAAGTAATCTTTGCAGCTTTAAAGAAAACGGGCAGGGTGGTGACACCTTGCCCGTTTTTTTTGCCGGATGCGACAACAACATCGCATCCGCTTACCCCGCAACTCACTGATGCCGTTTACGCAGGTTCTCAATTACTGTCGTTAAATCCAGATCCTGATCCTGCAACAGCACCAGCAGGTGATACATCAAATCAGATGCCTCGTTGGTCAGCTCAAAGCGGTCATGTACAGTCGCGGCCAGTGCGGTTTCCACGCCTTCTTCGCCCACTTTCTGCGCAATGCGTTTGGTGCCGCTGGCATACAGTTTGGCAGTGTAAGAGGTTTCCGGGTCGGCAGATTTGCGTTCGGCGAGCAGTTGTTCCAGTTGATAAAGGAACAGCCACTGGTGAGCGGTGTCGCCGAAGCAGCTGCTGGTGCCTTTGTGGCAGGTCGGGCCGATGGGATTCGCCAGCAACAGTAACGTGTCGTTGTCGCAGTCCGGCGTAATATTTACTACGTTGAGGAAATTGCCCGACGTTTCGCCTTTGGTCCACAGTCGCTGTTTAGTGCGCGAGAAGAAGGTGACTTTGCCGCTTTCGATGGTTTTATCTAAGGCTTCCGGGTTCATATAGCCCAGCATTAACACTTCACCGGATACCGCGTGTTGCACAATCACCGGCATAAGTCCGTCGGTTTTTTCCCAGTCCAGTTCGCGGCGTTGTTGTTCTGTTAACATATCCTGATCTCCACGCCCTGTGTTGCCAGGTACGCTTTTAATTCACCAATATTGATTATTTGTTTGTGGAATACGGAAGCTGCCAGCGCACCGTCAACGTCGGCATCGCGGAAAGCTTCGAGGAAGTGTTCCATGGTGCCCGCGCCACCGGAGGCAATTAGCGGGACGTGGCAAACTTCACGCACTTTTTTCAGTTGTTCGAGGTCGTAACCGTTACGCACGCCGTCCTGATTCATCATGTTGAGGACGATTTCTCCGGCACCGCGTTTTTGCACTTCCTGTACCCAGTCGAGCGTTTCCCACTGAGTGACGCGGGTGCGGCTTTCGTCGCCGGTATATTGATTCACATGATATTTACCGGTTTCGCCGTCGTACCAGGTATCAATACCGACCACAATACACTGCACGCCAAAGCGATCCGCCAGGCGAGTAATTAACGTCGGGTCCGCCAGTGCAGGGGAGTTAATGGAGATTTTATCCGCGCCAAAGGAAAGAATTTTCGCGGCATCTTCCAGAGACTTAATCCCACCCGCCACGCAGAACGGAATGTCGATCACTTCCGCCACGCGAGATACCCAGCTTTTATCTACCACACGGCCATCGCTGGAAGCGGTGATATCGTAGAACACCAGTTCGTCTGCACCTTCTTCGGCGTAGCGTTTTGCCAGCGGCACGATATCGCCAATGATTTCATGGTTGCGAAACTGTACGCCTTTCACCACCTGACCATCACGAACGTCGAGACACGGAATTATGCGTTTTGCCAGCATGCGATGGCCTCCTTCACGGTGAATTTACCTTCCAGTAATGCCCGACCAACTATTACGCCGCGCACACCAGTGCCACGCAGGGCCGCCACATCATCAATGTCGCCAATACCGCCGGAGGACTGAAATGCCACCTGCGGATATCTGGCGCACACTTCTTCATATAAAGAGACGTTAGAGCCTGCCAGCGTGCCGTCGCGCGAGATATCGGTACACAGCACATGTTTCAGGCCGACGGGCAAATAGGTTTCCACCAGTTGTTCCAGCGACACACCCGAGTTCTCTTGCCAGCCGCTGACTGCCACCTGCTTGTTGCCTTGCTCGTCAATACGGACATCCAGCGCCAGCACCAGCGCATCGACACCGAAGCGTTCAAACCAGCCTTTCACCATATCTGGTGATTTCACCGCGGTGGAGCCGACCACCACGCGCGCAACGCCCGCTTCCAGTAACGCCGCCACATCTTCTTCGCTACGCACGCCGCCGCCAACCTGCACCGGAACGTTAACGCCCGCCACCAGGGTTTTAATCAGCGGGATTTGACGTTTTGCTGGATCTTTTGCCCCGGTCAGATCCACCAGATGCAGCACTTCGGCACCCTGCGCGGCGTAATCCTGTAAGCGCGGCAGCGGGTCGTTACCGTAATCGCGCTGTTTGCCATAATCGCCCTGATGGAGACGCACCACGGTGCCGTCGATTAAATCTAATGCCGGAATAATCATCACATCTCCAGGAAATTTTTCAGCAACTTAGCGCCAGCGGCACCAGAACGCTCCGGGTGGAACTGCACGCCGTAGAAGTTATCTTTTTGTACCGCCGCGGTGAACGGTTCGCCGTAATTACACTGGGCGATGGTCCACGGATTGACCGGCATTGCGTAACTGTGAACAAAGTAAAAGTACGCGCCGTCTTCAATCCCCTGAAACAGGCGGTTGCCTGCCTGCGGGTAAACGCGATTCCAGCCCATATGCGGCAGCGGCAGACCAAAGTCGGTCATTTTCGGCACGTCTTCGTCGATGATGTCCAGCAAATCGACGCCGTTGCTCTCTTCACTGCGCCGCCCCAGCAGTTGCATCCCTAAGCAGATGCCCAGCACCGGTTGGGTACAGGCTTTGATGAGATCAAACAGCTCGCGCTCACGCACCTGATCCATCGCTGCTTGTGCAGTGCCAACGCCGGGTAAAAATAGTTTATCGGCCAGCAACACGACGTCCGGGTCACGGCTGACTTTGGGTTCATAACCGTGACGCGCAATGGCTGACTTCACCGAGTTCAAATTGGCGCAGCCGGTATCAAGGATCACCACGTTCATTACAGCACTCCTTTCGACGAGGGCAGGGTGTCGCCTTCCACGCGGATGGCCTGGCGCAGGGTGCGACCAAAGGCTTTGAACAGGCTCTCTACACGGTGATGATCGTTTTTACCTTTGGTTTTCAGGTGCAGGGTCACGCCCATGGTGTATGAGAGCGAACGGAAGAAGTGCTCGATCATCTCGGTGCTGAGATCGCCCACGCGCTGGTAGGTAAATTCAGCTTTATATTCCAGGTGCGGGCGACCAGATATATCCAGCGCGCAGCGGGCAAGGCATTCGTCCATCGGCAGCACAAAACCAAAGCGGCAAATACCGCGTTTGTCGCCGAGGGCGATTTTTAACGCTTCGCCCAGCGCCAGGCCGGTATCTTCGACGGTGTGGTGATCGTCGATATAGAGGTCGCCTTTGACGTTGATTTCCATGCGGAAACCGCCGTGGGTGGCGATCTGATCCAGCATGTGATCAAAGAAGCCAACGCCGGTATTAATCTTGCTGCCACCTTCACGATCCAGCCACACCTGGACGTCAATTTGCGTCTCTTTGGTGTTGCGCACTACATGGGCGTAACGGTCTCGTTTAGTGAGTTGCTCGCCAATCATCGGCCAGTTCAGGGTTTCGCGGTCGTAGCGTAAACCATTAATGCCCATGTTTTCCGCCAGTTGAATGTCGGTCGCGCGATCGCCAATCACATAACTGTTAGCGCGATCCATCGCTTGCTCAGCGAGATAACGCTCCACCAGTTTTACTTTCGGCTTACGGCAGTCGCACTCATCGGCGGGCAGGTGCGGACAAATCAGCACTTCATCAAACTGTACGCCTTGCGAGGTGAAGATCTGCATCATCAGGTTGTGCGGGCCATCGAAATCCGCCTGTGGGAAACTTTGTGTTCCCAGACCATCCTGATTAGTGATCATCACCAGCTTGTAGCCCGCTTTTTGCAGCTTCAGCAGTTCCGGGATCACGCCCGGTTCAAAGGCGAGTTTGTCAAAACGGTCCACCTGAAAATCACTCGGCGGTTCGCTAATCAGGGTTCCATCGCGATCGATAAAAAGATACTTCTGACTCATCAAACTTGCTCCGCACGTAAGGCGTCAATGACGCGCTGGCTTTCTTCACGGGTTCCGACGGTAATTCGCAGGCAGCCGCTTAAAGAGGGTTGTTTATTCTGATCACGTAAGATAATGCCCTGATCCCACAAAGATTTAAACACTGCACTGGAGGCTTTAAAGCGCGCCAGAATGTAGTTGGTTTCAGAGTCAAAAACCTGCTCCACGCAGGGGATCTCTTTCAGTGCGGCAATCAGGTATTCGCGTTCTGCAATAATTTGCGCTACCCGTTCGCGCATGGCGACGATCCCCTGCGGGCTTAACGCCTGGGCCGCAATGTCGGCAACCGGCGTCGAGAGCGGGTAGGGGGCGATCACTTTCATCAGCAGGTTGATGACTTCTTCGTTTGCCAGCGTAAATCCGCAACGAAGCCCCGCCAGAGCAAAAGCTTTCGATAGTGTGCGCAAAATAGCCAGGTGCGGATATTCCGCCAGCCAGCCAGCCAGCGATGCCTGCGGGCAAAACTCGATATAGGCTTCATCGGCAACCACAATGGCTTTACCGCGGGTTAACTCCAGCAGGGTGCGAAAATCCTGCGGATTGATCAGTTGCCCGGTTGGGTTGTTGGGGCTGCAAACATAGACCACTTTTACGCCGTCCAGCTTGTCGGAAATGCCCTTTAAGTCGAGTTGCCAGTTGTCCAGCGTCGGCACTGTGCGGCACTCGACGCCAATCGTTTCGGCGCTGACGCTGTACATGCCGTACGTTGGCGGGCAGTAGAGGATGGCATCTTTACCCGGTTCGCAAAAAGCGCGAATCAGCAGTTCAATACCTTCGTCCGCGCCACGGCTGACCAGCACCTGCTCCGGTTTTACGCCTGCATATTGCGCGTAATTTTCAATCACCGCTTTCGGCTGGCATTCCGGGTAGCGGTTGAGCGTTTGCTGAGTGAGCTGAAACTCCACGGCTGTGGGGTATTCGTTGGCGTTCAGCCAGACATCGCCGTTACCGCCCAGACGACGCGCTGACTGATACGGCGTCAGGTTGCGGACGTTTTCACGCGCTAAATCGGTAATAGTCACGGTGCTCATGCTTGCTCCTTAAGGGCGTTAACACGCAAAGTAACGGCATTTTTATGGGCGGTCAGGCGCTCGGCGGCGGCCAGTGTTTCTATGGTCGAAGCCAGCGCAGAAAAGCCTTCTTTCGAGAGTTCCTGCACGGTCATGCGCTTCTGGAAATCTGCCAGCCCGAGGCTGGAACAGGTGGCGGTGTAACCGTAAGTCGGCAGCACGTGGTTGGTGCCGGAAGCGTAATCACCTGCCGATTCCGGTGACCAGTCACCAAGAAATACCGAACCGGCGCTGGTGATGCCATCGACCAGTTCGCGGGCGTTGCGTGTCTGAATGATCAGGTGCTCCGGGCCGTACTGGTTGGAAATCTCTACGCACTGCGCTAAATCTTTAGTCACGATCAGGCGGCTGGCGCTCAGTGCCTGGCGGGCGGTTTCGGCACGCGGCAGTTCTGCCAGTTGGCGTTCGACGGCCTCGGCAACTTGATGCGCCATATCAGCATCGGGCGTCAGTAAAATCACCTGTGAGTCCGGGCCGTGTTCAGCCTGAGAAAGCAAATCAGAAGCCACGAAATCCGGCGTAGCGCCGCTGTCAGCAATCACCAGCACTTCCGACGGGCCTGCGGGCATATCGATCGCCGCACCGTCCAGACGCTGGCTTACCTGGCGTTTTGCTTCGGTGACAAAGGCGTTACCCGGCCCGAAGATTTTGTCCACTTTCGGCACAGATTCAGTACCAAACGCCAGCGCGGCAATGGCCTGTGCGCCGCCGACGTTAAACACGTCCTGCACACCGCACAGCTGCGCCGCATAAAGGATCTCATCGGCAATCGGCGGCGGTGAGCACAGCACCACTTTTTTACAGCCCGCAATACGCGCCGGAGTCGCCAGCATTAATACCGTTGAGAAGAGCGGGGCGGAGCCGCCAGGAATATACAACCCAACTGAAGCGACCGGGCGCGTGACCTGCTGGCAACGCACGCCTGGCTGCGTTTCTACATCTACCGGCGGCAGTTTTTGCGCAGTGTGGAAGGTTTCAATATTCTTTACTGCCACCGCCATCGCCTGTTTTAGCTCGTCGCTCAGGCGTCCGCTGGCGGCGGCAATTTCCTCAGCAGACACCTTCAGTGCGGTAACCGTGGTTTTATCAAACTTCGCGCTGTATTCCCGCAGGGCCTCATCGCCGCGTGCTTTCACGTTATCGAGAATATCGTTAACAGTGCGGGTAATGCTTTCAGAAGCGGAGATCGCCGGGCGCATTAACAGCTGGCGTTGTTGCTCCGCAGTACAGCTATTCCAGTCAATGATTGTGTTAAAGCTCATGGCGATCACTCCATCATCTTCTCAATCGGCAGGACCAGGATTGAACTGGCACCCAGCGCTTTCAGTTTTTCCATCGTTTCCCAGAACAGGGTTTCGCTACTGACCATGTGCATCGCTACGCGTTGTTGGTCACCCGCCAGCGGCAGAATGGTTGGGCGTTCGGCACCTGGCAGCAGGGCGATGACTTCATCCAGACGTTCGGTCGGTGCGTGCATCATGATGTATTTTGATTCGCGCGCCTGGATCACACCCTGAATACGGGTCAGCAGTTTGTCGATCAGTTGCTGTTTGGATTCTTCCATTTCGCCATCGCGCTGGATCAGGCAGGCTTTCGAGCGGTAGATAACTTCGACTTCGCGCAGGCCGTTAGCTTCCAGCGTGGCACCGGTGGAAACCAGATCGCAAATCGCATCCGCCAGTCCGGCACGCGGCGCAACTTCGACAGAGCCGTTCAGTAAGCAGGATTTAAAAGAGATACCTTTCTGGTCGAGATAACGCTTGAGCAGGTGAGGATAAGAGGTGGCGATACGTTTACCGTTTAAGGAGAGCGGGCCATCCCAGGCTTCATCAACCGGCGTTGCCAGTGAAAGTCGGCAGCCGCCGAAATCCAGACGACGCAGGGTAAAGTAGCGTGGATCTTCACCCTGGGCGCGGCGGTTAAGCAGCTCTTCTTCCAGCACGTTTTCGCCGATAATCCCGAGGTCAACCACGCCGTCCATTACCAGACCGGGAATGTCGTCGTCACGCACGCGCAGAATATCAATCGGCATGTTTTCTGCCATCGCGATCAGGCGCTGGGTGTGAAGATTGATTTTAATGCCACAGCGCGCCAGCAATTCGCGTGAGTCATCACTTAAACGGCCGGATTTCTGCATAGCTATGCGTAAACGAGTGTTGTCTGTCATTTTCTTATTCCTCTTTAAACCTGTCTGAACCGTTATCAACCGCGCAATAAAAAAGCCCCCGGAAGGTGATCTTCCGGGGGCTTTCTCATGCGTTCATGCACCACTGGAAGATCTGAATGTCTTCCAGCACACATCGCCTGAAAGACTAGTCAGGATGATGGTGATGATGGTGGTGTTTAAATTGAACGCGTGTCATAAAAGTCTCTGTGAATGTTTATTCAACTGATGTCTTTTAACCTAAACCACTTTCACGTTAGAAAGCAAGGGCTTTTTTATATATTTTATGGCGATGGATTTGTTTAATGAATGAGCGGGGAAAGGAGGGGGCTAAGAGGACTGTCCTCTAAGCTGACGGCACCAAAAATAGCGAAGCCTGGATTTTCGTCTCACTGACAATACCTTGATCTACAAACTAATTAATAAATAGTTAATTAACGCCCATCATTGTACAATGAACTGTACAAAAGAGGAGATTGACATGCGTACAATTAGCTACAGCGAAGCGCGTCAGAATTTGTCGGCAACAATGATGAAAGCCGTTGAAGATCATGCCCCGATCCTTATTACTCGTCAGAATGGAGAGGCTTGTGTTCTGATGTCACTCGAAGAATACAACTCGCTGGAAGAGACGGCTTATCTACTGCGTTCCCCCGCTAACGCCCGGAGATTGATGGACTCAATCGATAGCCTGAAATCAGGCAAAGGAACAGAAAAGGACATTATTGAGTGAAACTAATCTGGTCTGAGGAATCATGGGATGATTATCTGTACTGGCAGGAAACAGATAAGCGAATTGTTAAAAAGATCAATGAACTTATCAAAGATACCCGCAGAACGCCATTTGAAGGTAAGGGGAAGCCAGAACCCCTGAAACATAATTTGTCAGGTTTCTGGTCCCGACGCATTACAGAGGAGCACCGTCTGGTATACGCGGTTACCGACGATTCACTGCTCATTGCAGCATGTCGTTATCATTATTGAACAGATTCATTCATAGAATGAATTGTCAGTTTTGATACGCTAGCGTAGCCTTATAGATCTAAGGTGTATCAGGAGATAACGGATGAAAAAGGTCGCAATTGTCGGGTTAGGGTGGTTAGGCATGCCGCTGGCGATGTCACTTTCAGCGCGAGGCTGGCAAGTCACCGGGAGTAAAACCACACAAGATGGTGTCGAAGCGGCCCGAATGAGTGGCATTGATAGCTATCTGCTTCGCATGGAGCCTGAGTTAGTTTGCGATTCTGACGATCTGGATGCCCTGATGGATGCCGACGCGCTGGTCATTACGCTTCCGGCACGTCGTAGCGGCCCCGGCGATGAGTTCTATTTACAAGCGGTACAAGAGTTAGTGGATAGCGCGCTGGCCCATCGTATTCCCCGAATTATTTTTACCAGCTCAACGTCTGTCTATGGCGACGCGCAAGGCACGGTGAAAGAAACCACCCCGCGTAATCCGGTAACCAACAGTGGACGAGTATTAGAAGAACTCGAAGACTGGCTGCACAATTTACCCGGTACTTCGGTCGATATTCTGCGTCTTGCGGGGCTGGTCGGACCGGGACGTCATCCCGGACGCTTCTTTGCCGGAAAAACCGCGCCTGATGGTGAACATGGTGTTAATTTAGTCCATTTAGAAGATGTTATTGGCGCTATCACTCTGTTGTTACAGGCACCTAAAGGCGGACACATCTATAATATATGTGCGCCAGCTCACCCTGCGCGTAATGTTTTCTATCCGCAGATGGCCCGTTTACTGGGGCTGGAACCTCCGCAGTTCAGAAATAGTCTGGACAGCGGCAAAGGTAAGATTATTGATGGCAGTCGGATTTGTAATGAACTGGGGTTTGAATACCAGTATCCCGATCCGCTGGTAATGCCGCTGGAGTAAACGATCACGCCAGCAGGACGCCGCATACACTGCAAGGGGGCGTGTATGAAACCACTGCTGGATGTGTTGATGATCCTCGATGCCTTAGAAAAAGAAGGCAGTTTTGCGGCGGCGTCGGCCAAACTCTACAAGACGCCGTCCGCTCTGAGTTACACCGTTCACAAGCTGGAAAGCGACCTTAATATTCAATTGCTTGATCGTAGCGGACACCGCGCTAAATTCACCCGCACCGGAAAAATGTTATTAGAGAAAGGGCGGGAAGTTCTGCATACCGTGCGGGAACTGGAAAAGCAGGCGATCAAACTGCATGAAGGCTGGGAAAACGAGCTGGTGATTGGCGTGGACGACACGTTTCCTTTTTCTCTGCTTGCGCCACTGATTGAAGCTTTTTATCAACATCATAGCGTGACGCGCCTGAAGTTTATCAATGGCGTACTCGGTGGTTCCTGGGATGCCCTGACTCAGGGGCGAGCGGATATTATTGTTGGCGCGATGCATGAGCCACCATCTTCCAGTGAGTTTGGTTTCTCGCGGTTGGGCGATCTGGAACAAGTCTTTGCGGTCGCGCCTCATCATCCGTTAGCCATGGAAGAAGAGCCGTTAAATCGTCGTATTATTAAGCGATATCGGGCGATTGTGGTGGGGGATACCGCGCAGGCAGGCGCTTCTACGGCCTCACAACTTCTCGACGAACAAGAAGCCATTACCGTTTTCGATTTTAAAACCAAGCTGGAGCTGCAAATTAGCGGCCTCGGCTGTGGCTATTTACCCCGTTATCTGGCGCAACGTTTTCTCGATAGTGGCGCGTTAATCGAGAAGAAAGTGGTCGCCCAAACTCTCTTTGAACCCGTCTGGATTGGCTGGAACGAACAGACCGCAGGGCTTGCCAGCGGCTGGTGGCGGGATGAAATTTTAGCAAATAGTGCGATCGCCGGTGTTTATGCAAAATCTGATGACGGAAAATCAGCCATTTAAAGAAAAATTATTATGACAAGCCTCTCATTCTCTTGTCATTTCCCCCCCATTTAGGCACAATGCGCCGCTGTCAAAAAATGACTAAAAACCGACGTTTCATCAGCGTCGGTTATTTTTTGCTTCAAACCAATCATTCATACCAAGAGGCCGGGCTTCGTACCGGATAGATATTTACTAAAAATCGACAGTTGTTGTCGCTGAGGAATCCAAAAAAATGGGGCAATTTTTTGCTTACGCGACGGTTATCACCGTAAAGGAGAATGACCATGTCGCATAACGTTACTCCAAACACCTCTCGCGTGGAATTGCGTAAAACGCTTACGTTAGTTCCGGTTGTAATGATGGGTCTTGCCTATATGCAGCCGATGACGCTGTTTGATACTTTTGGTATCGTTTCAGGCCTCACGGATGGTCATGTGCCGACAGCCTATGCGTTCGCATTGATTGCGATCCTGTTTACGGCTCTGAGCTACGGGAAGCTGGTTCGCCGCTATCCTTCTGCTGGCTCTGCATACACTTACGCCCAGAAATCCATTAGCCCGACTGTCGGCTTTATGGTGGGTTGGTCTTCTCTGCTCGACTATCTGTTCGCGCCGATGATCAACATTCTGCTGGCGAAAATCTATTTTGAAGCTCTGGTGCCTTCCATCCCATCGTGGATGTTTGTGGTGGCGTTGGTGGCCTTCATGACCGCCTTTAACCTGCGTAGTCTGAAATCCGTAGCGAACTTCAACACTGTAATCGTCGTGTTGCAGGTGGTGCTGATCGCGGTGATTCTGGGCATGGTTGTTTATGGCGTATTTGAAGGTGAAGGCGCTGGTACGCTGGCGAGCACTCGTCCATTCTGGTCTGGCGATGCGCATGTTATCCCGATGATTACCGGGGCGACAATCCTGTGCTTCTCCTTTACCGGCTTTGACGGCATCAGCAACCTGTCGGAAGAAACCAAAGATGCAGAGCGCGTGATCCCGCGTGCGATTTTCCTGACCGCGCTGATTGGCGGCATGATCTTCATCTTTGCAACTTACTTCCTGCAGCTGTACTTCCCGGATATCTCTCGCTTTAAAGATCCGGATGCGTCACAGCCTGAAATCATGCTGTATGTTGCAGGTAAAGCATTCCAGGTTGGTGCGCTGATCTTCTCCACCATTACCGTACTGGCGTCCGGTATGGCGGCGCACGCAGGCGTAGCGCGTCTGATGTACGTAATGGGTCGTGACGGCGTGTTCCCGAAAAGCTTCTTCGGTTATGTACACCCGAAATGGCGTACTCCGGCGATGAACATCATCCTGGTTGGCGCGATTGCCTTGCTGGCAATCAACTTCGACCTGGTAATGGCTACAGCGCTGATCAACTTTGGTGCGTTGGTGGCGTTCACCTTCGTTAACCTGTCGGTCATCTCGCAGTTCTGGATCCGTGAGAAGCGTAACAAGACGCTGAAAGATCACTTCCAGTATCTGTTCCTGCCGATGTGTGGTGCGCTGACCGTTGGTGCGCTGTGGGTTAACCTGGAAGAAAGCTCAATGGTTCTGGGTCTGATCTGGGCGGCTATCGGTCTGATTTACCTGGCTTGCGTCACCAAGAGTTTCCGTAACCCGGTTCCGCAGTACGAAGACGTAGCGTAATCATCTTTTGTAATAATAAACCGGAGTCGAATGAATATTGGGCTCCGGTTTTTTTATTCTTTTTTATCGACATCCTCATTAATAACCATTTGTTCTAATTTAGAGAATTTGGTTATTGGTCTGCATTCCACCAGTCATGAATAATTTCCCTATTAACATTCATCTGGTTAATTAATTTATGTTTTCAATGATATTAAGCGGGCTAATTTGTGGTGCTCTGCTGGGATTTGTCATGCAGCGTGGGCGTTTTTGTCTGACAGGTGGTTTTCGCGATATGTATATCGTGAAAAATAATCGCATGTTTTACGCCTTGCTGATTGCAATTTCGGTACAAAGCGTGGGGGTTTTTGCGTTAATTCAGGCGGGCCTACTGACTTACGAAGCCGGGGCGTTCCCGTGGCTTGGTACTGTTATAGGTGGGTATATCTTCGGGCTGGGAATTGTTCTGGCGGGTGGATGTGCCACCGGGACCTGGTATCGCGCGGGTGAGGGATTGATCGGCAGTTGGATCGCGCTTTTCACTTATATGGTGATGAGTGCGGTGATGCGTTCTCCACATGCCAGTGGTTTAAATCAAACCTTGCAGCACTACAGTACTGAACATAACTCTATTGCTGAGACTTTTAATTTGTCTGTGTGGCCGTTGGTTGCCGTTTTGCTGGTGATAACGCTCTGGGTGGTGATGAAAGAGTTGAAGAAGCCAAAACTCAAAGTCGCGACCTTACCGCCGCGCCGAACCGGGATCGCTCATATTCTGTTTGAAAAACGCTGGCATCCCTTTGTCACTGCTGTACTCATCGGTTTGATTGCGCTTTTAGCCTGGCCCCTGAGTGAAGCAACCGGACGCATGTTTGGGTTAGGAATCACTTCCCCAACGGCCAATATTCTGCAATTTCTGGTCGCGGGTGACGTGAAATACATTAACTGGGGCGTTTTCCTGGTGTTAGGGATCTTCGTGGGGTCATTTATTGCAGCCAAAGCGAGCCGTGAGTTCCGCGTTCGCGCAGCTGATGCACAAACAACATTACGTAGCGGGTTAGGTGGTGTACTGATGGGCTTCGGTGCCAGTATTGCAGGTGGTTGCTCTATCGGTAATGGACTGGTTATGACTGCAATGATGACCTGGCAGGGCTGGATTGGCCTTGTATTTATGATTCTCGGAGTCTGGACTGCGTCCTGGCTTGTGTATGTTCGACCGCAGCGTAAGGCGCGACTGGCAACTGCTGCGGCAAATTAAGTAAGGTGTAAAGATGGCGATTAAAAAGCTGGATGTGGTGACGCAGGTCTGTCCGTTTCCACTCATAGAAGCAAAAGCAGCACTGGCAGAAATGGCCAGCGGCGATGAGTTGGTAATTGAGTTTGATTGCACCCAGGCAACAGAAGCAATCCCACAATGGGCGGCAGAAGAAGGACATGCCATCACCGATTATCAGCAGATTGGCGATGCTGCGTGGAGCATCACCGTTCAAAAAGCCTGACCCAACATTGTCCTCCGCCGTATCAGCGGCGGAGGCTTCAAACTAGACGATCTCTTCCGCGTACTGCCAAAGCGCTTTTAACAGCGCCACTTTTTCTTTATCGTCGGCATACTGCTGCGCCAGCATCTGAATCTCTTCTGCATAGCCTTGTAAAAACTCGGGTGTGAATACCTGGCGGCGGTGCTCCAGCCAGCGTTGCTGCTCGGCATAATCCAGCGTCCCCGGGAAGTTGCGCGCCCGATAATTGAACAACAGTTTTTCAATTCGTTTATCAACAAAAGTGATATCCAGTGCCGGTAAATTACGTGGCTCGGTTTCCAGCACAATTTTCATTGCTGCGCGATCGGCGTCACTGAAAAAGCCGTTATAAAGCTGTGCATCCACGTTATCTGAAGGCGTAAACGGTTCGGCTTCCGCGAATATCGCCACCACTTTTTCGCGCACTTGCGGATTTTCACGCAGAATTTTTAGGTTATCGAGGCAATGCTGACGATTAATTCCCAGTCGGTCGGCATCTTCCGGGCGTAGCGTATTCGCCTGGGCCAGCACCGGACATTTATTGATATGCACCAGCTTAACCGGAACGGCGGCGTTATCGCCAAGATCGGTTTTTGCGGTATATAAACGCTCGCGCAATGTGTCGCTATCCAGTTCCAGTAATGGCGAAATGTCTCCTGCCAAATCCACCATAATTACGGCATTGCGATTTTCTGGATGCCACGCCAGCGGTGCCACCCAGCTGGTATTGCCGCGCCATGCCCCAAACATTCCGGAAACGTGAACCAGGGGTTTCATCTGCGGAACATCAATCAACGCCATCAGTTTGTGTTTATTACGATGGGTAAAGAGATAATCAAACAGGCGTGGCTGACGCGTTTTTACCAGTTTCGCCATCGCAATAGTGGCGTACACATCAGCCATCGCATCGTGGGCGTTGCTATGTTCAATACCATTCGCTTTGGTTAAATGCTCAAGGCGAAAGCTCGGTAGACCGTCATCATTTTCAGGCCAGTTTATTCCTTCCGGGCGCAGGGCATAACAGGCACGCATAACATCCAGTAAATCCCAGCGCGAGTTATCATGCTGCCAGCTCCAGGCGTAAGGATCGTAGAAATTACGATAAAAAACGTTGCGTGTGACTTCGTCGTCGAAACGCACATTGTTGTAGCCCAGAATACAGGTCTTCGGTACGGTAAAAAGCGAGTGAATACGGGCGGCAAACGTGGCTTCGTTTTCTCCTTTCGCCCGTGCTTCCTGCGGGGTAATACCGGTAATTAATACTGCTCCAGGCTGGGGTAAATAGTCATCCGCGGGCTTGCAGTAAAAGACTTCGGGTTCGCCGATGACATTGAATTCGTTATCAGTGCGAATGGCTGCGAACTGTGCAGGGCGATCTAACGCGGGGTGCGTTCCAAAGGTTTCGTAATCGTGAAACAAAAAGGTAGATTGTTGCTTACCGTCATTCATCATTAGGTTAAATCCGTTATTTCTGCTGTCTGCCAGAGTATCAAATATCACCGTGCTAATCAGCTTTAGCGCGACAATTTGGCAGCGAGTGACAACAGATCATGTCAGATAAAAATGAGATAGTAGTCACATTTTCTTGCACTTTATTCCAGCCAGTTCATAAGTATTTCCGTAAAAAGAACAGCTATTTGAAACACCTGAGGGTTTGCTGTTGAAACGCCGTCTTATTATTGCTGCTTCTTTGTTCGTTTTTAATTTATCGTCTGGTTTTGCGGCGGAAAACATTCCTTTTTCACCTCAGCCTCCAGAGATTCATGCCGGGTCCTGGGTATTGATGGATTACACCACCGGTCAGATTCTCACCGCGGGTAATGAGCATCAACAGCGCAATCCCGCCAGCCTGACAAAGCTGATGACGGGCTATGTCGTGGATCGCGCTATCGATAGTCATCGCATTACGCCAGACGATATTGTCACCGTGGGGCGTGATGCGTGGGCGAAAGATAATCCGGTGTTTGTCGGTTCTTCACTGATGTTTTTGAAAGAGGGCGATCGCGTATCGGTACGTGATTTAAGCCGAGGTTTAATTGTGGATTCCGGAAATGACGCGTGTGTTGCTCTGGCTGACTATATTGCCGGTGGGCAACGGCAGTTTGTTGAAATGATGAACAACTATGCCGAGAAGCTGCATCTCAAGGATACGCATTTTGAAACAGTGCATGGTCTGGATGCACCTGGCCAGCATAGCTCGGCTTATGATTTAGCCGTGCTTTCTCGCGCTATCATCCACGGCGAGCCCGAGTTTTATCATATGTACAGTGAGAAAAGCCTCACCTGGAACGGTATCACCCAGCAAAACCGTAACGGGTTATTGTGGGATAAGACCATGAATGTTGACGGCCTGAAAACGGGCCATACTTCTGGTGCCGGGTTTAATCTTATTGCTTCGGCTGTAGACGGGCAGCGTCGCCTCATTGCAGTGGTAATGGGTGCTGACAGCGCAAAAGGTCGTGAGGAAGAGGCAAAAAAATTACTGCGTTGGGGGCAACAAAACTTTACTACGGTGCAAATTTTGCACCGTAGGAAAAAGGTCGGTACGGAACGCATCTGGTATGGTGATAAAGAAAATATCGCCCTGGGAACGGAACAAGAGTTCTGGATGGTGCTACCGAAAGCCGAAATTCCACATATCAAAGCCAAATATACCCTTAATGGTAAAGAGCTCACCGCGCCAATTAGCGCCCATCAGCGGGTAGGGGAAATTGAACTTTACGACCGTGATAAACAGGTGGCGCACTGGCCGCTGGTTACCCTGGAATCTGTCGGGGAAGGCAGCATGTTTTCTCGCCTGAGTGATTATTTCCACCATAAGGCCTGACCTTTCTTTTGCAGCAGACTGGCAGGAGTGCGAGTCTGCTCGCATAATCAACACTCATTCCTTGTGGTTTTAATATTGCAACTATACTGTATATAAAAACAGTAATAATGGAGGCGTCATGAACTACGAGATTAAGCAGGAAGATAAACGTACCGTTGCAGGTTTCCATCTCGTTGGCCCGTGGGAACAGACGGTAAAGAAAGGTTTTGAGCAGTTGATGATGTGGGTAGATAGCAAAAATATTGTGCCGAAGGAGTGGGTTGCTGTCTATTACGACAATCCGGATGAAACACCCGCCGAAAAATTACGCTGCGACACCGTCGTGACGGTACCGAATAACTTTACGCTCCCCGAAAACAGTGAGGGCGTCATTCTGACAGAAATTTCAGGTGGTCAATATGCGGTGGCGGTGGCTCGTGTAGTCGGTGATGATTTTGCTAAACCCTGGTATCAGTTCTTTAATAGCCTCTTGCAGGACAGTGCTTATGAAATGTTACCAAAGCCCTGCTTCGAGGTTTACTTGAACAATGGCGCGGAAGATGGGTACTGGGATATCGAAATGTATGTTGCGGTGCAGCCAAAACATCACTAATTCATCTCAGGGCGGTGTGTTGACGCGAAGACCACTCTTTTTTTGAAAGCGAAAAGAGTAAGATGCGCCTTTCAATTTTTTCGCTCCTGCCGGGAAATTACACTGTTCCCGGTTTGTCCGTCGGATAATTCAGAGGCGCGCCTTCTGGCCGACAGATGAGTTATGAGCGCTTTTAATCTTCATTACGGAGTTTCTGCGTGCGTGCCGATAAGTCATTAAGCCCGTTTGAAATCCGGGTATACCGCCATTACCGCATTGTGCATGGTACTCGGGTCGCGCTGGCATTCCTGCTCACTTTTCTCATTATCCGCCTGTTTACTATCCCGGAAAGCACCTGGCCGCTGGTCACCATGGTGGTGATTATGGGGCCAATCTCGTTCTGGGGGAACGTTGTCCCTCGCGCATTCGAACGTATTGGCGGTACGGTGTTGGGGTCGATTTTAGGTCTTATCGCTCTGCAACTGGAGTTAATCTCGTTACCGCTGATGTTAGTCTGGTGCGCGGCGGCTATGTTTCTTTGCGGTTGGCTGGCGCTGGGCAAGAAACCGTATCAAGGTTTATTGATTGGGGTGACGCTGGCAATTGTTGTTGGTTCCCCGACAGGTGAAATTAATACGGCGTTATGGCGAAGCGGCGATGTGATCCTCGGCTCTTTACTGGCAATGTTGTTTACCGGTATCTGGCCACAACGGGCGTTCATCCACTGGCGCATTCAACTGGCAAAAAGTCTGACCGAGTATAATCGGGTCTATCAATCTGCATTCTCACCGAACTTACTCGAACGCCCGCGTCTGGAAAGCCATCTACAAAAACTCCTGACCGATGCCGTGAAAATGCGTGGGCTGATTGCGCCCGCCAGCAAAGAAACCCGTATTCCAAAATCGATATATGAAGGTATCCAGACCATTAATCGCAATCTGGTTTGTATGCTGGAGTTGCAAATCAATGCATACTGGGCCACGCGCCCCAGCCATTTCGTGTTATTGAACGCGCAAAAACTTCGTGATACCCAGCATATGATGCAGCAAATACTGCTGAGCCTTGTTCATGCGCTGTACGAAGGTAATCCGCAGCCGGTTTTTGCCAATACGGAAAAATTGAACGATGCTGTGGAAGAGCTGCGTCAGTTGCTGAATAACCACCATGACCTGAAGGTTGTGGAAACACCAATCTATGGTTATGTGTGGCTGAACATGGAAACGGCACATCAGCTTGAGTTGCTATCGAATCTGATTTGCCGGGCCTTGCGCAAATAATTCCTGAACTTCAGAATCATCTTGCTGCTGCTTCGATTCAGCAAGGATAAAGGGTATGATAGTGAAAAGGGATAAAAGCATTGTCATCTGCGGCAGCTATGAGTAATGTTGGCCCTAACGAATAGCGGTTGCTTAAACGAATCCGACTCTCACATTATCAGGGGTATAAAAATGGAAACTACCAAGCCTTCATTCCAGGACGTACTGGAATTTGTTCGTCTGTTCCGTCGTAAGAACAAACTGCAACGTGAAATTCAGGACGTTGAGAAAAAGATCCGTGACAACCAGAAGCGCGTCCTGTTGCTGGACAACCTGAGCGATTACATCAAGCCAGGGATGAGCGTTGAAGCAATCCAGGGCATCATCGCCAGCATGAAAGGTGACTATGAAGATCGCGTTGACGATTACATCATCAAAAATGCCGAGCTCTCCAAAGAACGCCGCGATATCTCCAAAAAGCTGAAAGCTATGGGCGAAATGAAAAACGGCGAAGCGAAGTAATTCCCGTTTTATTCAATGAGGGTTGCCCGGCAACCCTCATTGCTCATTGATTCTTATCTGTGTATCACCGTCATCATTCTCATCTGAGAACCAATCGAAATTAACAACAGCCTTCTTCTGTATGCAGCAAGGCAAAAAGTTCTGTAACTCCATTGTTATTAACTGCACTGGTTACTAACACGTTGTGCGCTCCAGCTTCCCGTAACCAACTTTTCACCAAAGATATTTGTTCCATGCTGGCTAAATCTGCTTTGGTTACTACTCCAATGACCGGGTGATTCATGGCCCGGTAGGGCGTTTTTACCTCTAATTCCTGCTTCAGCGCTGAGATTCCTGCTTGTTGCCGGAAAAGCAGGCACCTGCCGTCTGAACGGTATCGATCCGGAAGCGTATCTGCGCCATATTCTGAGCATACTGCCGGAATGGCCCTCCAACCGTGTTGACGAACTCCTGCCATGGAACGTAGTTCTCACCAATAAATAAGCGTCAATACGGTGCTCCGTTGACGCTTACTTTAATCCGTTTTCTGAGCTTAGATTTTTCTGTTCCTACCCAGACCGTGGATTTGGAATTCATTTTTTGTCAGGTCAATGCTAATCGTTAAAACGGCCATAACGCACCTCCACTGGAAGGTTTATCAGTAATATCCTACCGTTGCTTCATGGTCGGGGCGTCCATTCCATTATTATCGGTTTTCCTTTCTGTTTATAAATGAAAACGCCAGCTGTATTCAGGCTGGCGTCAGGGGAAATGAAGCCTGTTGAGTGAGATTCACCGGTTCTGGTGCAGAAGCTGCAGATGGCGCAGGGTAAGGACATCTTCTCTTGCCTGCTTAATACAGGACAACAGTGCTGTTTCTGTGGTTAATGGCACTATACCCTGCATCACTGCATTGTCTTACAGCAACTGGTGAGGGCTGGCATAAGTTGCCGGTGTTTCGGTAGAGTCACGGTCATCCACCACGCGGAGTGAATAACCTTTTTCAGCGGCCTTATTAATCAGTTCAGTGATATTAACACCATCAATGTCAACGACAATGTGCCCCATATCCAGCGCCTGTACGTTAACGCTGTCGGCTTCCAGTGTCATCATTTCGCCTCCGGATACTTACCCAGGGTAATGTTATTTACCGTTCTGTAATTGTCGCGGGTCATCAGGCCGGTCGCCCTGCGAGCCCGGAGGATATCGATGCTGTTTATTAACTGAGAGCGGGTACAGGCGCTGAATCCCGGCTGGTCGGTACGCACCAGCGCGTATTTTTCCACGAGAAAGTTCACCGCATCACACAGTGAAATGCCTGCCTCAATATGCTGCTCGATCACACGTTCATCGGCAAACGGTGTGTCATTCAGTGTGAGGCCGTAGTGCTGGTCCAGCAGTCGGGACAGAAGTATCTGCCAGATTTCAACAGGAGACGGGCGAGAACTGGCCGCCTGCCCGGGTAATACAGGTAATGTTTTCATACTGAAGATTTTCCTGATATGCAGATATAAAAATGGGAAAGTGGCGTGGTGAAAACACCAGGCCGTAGCAGAAGGCTATTCTGGAGAGTTAATTTTTCATTTCGGGCGTCGGATAAACAGCCAGATAAACGTAACCACAACTGCTGAGGGTATCGGCTTTGCAGGTCAGCCCTTTTGCATACAGCGTGACGGTATGCTGATGGCGGGGATTCAGTTCACCGCTGGTGAGCATGAGTTCCAGTTGTTTCATCAGCAGCGGAAAGGCCTGGTCCAGGTGGTACGCATCTGCATTGCTGTACAGGCCTCTGATACCGGCGCGGTCGGCAAGGTAATGCAACCGGTTACCCTCCTGCACCAGACGTGCCCCGAAACAGGGCGTCACGGTGCAGGGCAGCCCCCACCAGGGGCGGTCGTGATTGTCGTCGGGAAGTGTTGTCCCGGGGAGTGTGTCTGACACGATAAAATCCCTACAGAAAATCGGCTAAGAATGCTCCGGTATTGGCGATAATTCTGCTCATCAGAATTCCCACTCAGTTCAGGGTGACGCTCATCAGCCGGACATACGGACCAAAACTGTCCTTACGGCGTTCAGCAAACACGGCCAGCACACCGGGAATATCCTGCACTTCACGACCGGTATACGCTTCAGCACTGCCGTGCCAGCGGTATTTACCGGTACAGAACGGAAAAAGACGGGATGTCGGATGTTGTTGGTGAATACGCATGGCTTCACCACGGGTGATAATTTTCATAATGGGATACCTCTGAAGACAGAAGATAAAAGTGAAAACAGGTGTGATGTGGTTGTGACGGGTTAAAGCAGACCATATTCGGCAAAGGAGAAAACCTGGCTGCCACCGACTATCAGATGGTCCGGCACCCGGATATCCACCAGGCCCAGTGCCTGTACCAGACGTTCGGTGATAAGCCGGTCTGCCTTACTGGGTGTGACTTCACCGGACGGGTGATTGTGTGCCAGTACCACGGCAGCGGCATTGTGGTACAGAGCGCGTTTAATCACTTCCCGGGGATGAACTTCCGTGCGGTTGATGGTGCCGGTGAAGAGGGTTTCACCGGCAATCAGCTGATTCTGGTTGTTCAGATACAGCACCCGGAACTCTTCCCGCTCCAGTCCCGCCATGTTCAGAATCAGCCATTCCCGTGCCGCACGGGTGGAGGTGAAGGCCACGCCGGGTTCATGAAGATGGCGGTCCAGGGTTTTCAGGGCCCGTTGAATGAGGCTGCGCTCGCCGGGCGTCATCTCTCCGGGCAGAAAGGAAAGTTGTTGCATTGTGCTTCTCTCCATTCAGTCGATGATGCGCATAATGGCGCTGCATTCCGGATGCTGCAGGGCGTAATCCCGCAACCGGTAATAATGGATCGTCATGGCATAACACTCCGTACGACAGGCATGATGACTGTACGTCATCAGACAGGCAGCAATGCCGGCGGCTTCCGGGCTCATTTCAGCGCGGTTACCGTTCATGGCATTGAACAGTACCCATGTTTCGTCATCATCGTCATCCGGTTCGGGTGCCATAAATGCCCCGCCGTTGTTCAGGGTGTACAGATTCCAGATACCACCGCAGTAGTCTTCGCACAGACGGTCCATCCAGCCGAAGACACGGGGCTCCAGGGTCACCCACTGTGGAATGAGGCCAAAATGCTGCGGCCAGAAGCTGATGCGCTGTTCATCAGGGATGAGGCTGGCAACCAACTGAGGCGGATTATTCTCTGGTGTTGTAGCTGAATAAATTGTGGGGGTATTCTGAGAAACGGTTTTCATGAGATAACTCCTTAAATAACAAATAAATGTGTGTTTTTCAGGAACGAAAGCTGAATGATTCCCTCACTCAGGGAAACGGCATCAGCGCAGGCTCTCCAGCATCGTTTCTGCCATCACCCACAATGCGCGATTGAGCTTAATGTCGGTATCAATGCTGTGAATGGCCCGGGTATGGATACGTTTTCCTTTTGCACTGCGACCGGAAATCCCGCCTTTCAGCATATTCTCCTGGATGGTCTGATATGCGCTCCACAGGTCCTTACCGTAATCCTCCCGGCGTCGCGGCGTCAGAATGTCGGCGGTGGTGACGGGCTGATGTTCGTCACCATAATGGTAAGTCAGTGCCGCCTGTGCCAGCGCCTGGCGTGCCGGTGGCGGCAGGACCAGCGACTGCATGGCATCACGCTTCTCCTCTATCCGGTCAAACACGCCCACCACCTCGTAAGCCCCTTCAATGAC
>OCAS01000024.1_pt1 | contig 180811 bp, 180 predicted proteins | sample 1550751 | NCBI WGS metagenome assembly OCAS01 (sample SAMEA2580301, study PRJEB22360) | human gut metagenome | biome: human gut; feature: human-associated habitat; material: faeces | place: Denmark | collected 2008/2010
GTGTTCATAGTATTTTTCCTCCTGTAAGTATGTTTCGTATCTACATTCTTACCCGTTTTTTACTATTTACACATCTTTTGCTATATTCCCCCACTAAAAAAGAAAAAGTCTTAGAAAACCTTTATTTAAGGCATATTCTAAGACTATAAAACACTTAATTTGTTATTCCCACTCAATCGTTCCGCACGGTTTCGGTGTCAAATCATAGCACACACGATTCACATTCGCAACTTCCTTCAAAATACGATCCGTAATCCTATGCAGCACCGGCCAGTCAATATCCTCTATCGAAGCCGTCATTGCATCAATCGTATTCACCGCACGCAGAATCACAGGATACTCAAAGCTTCTCGCATTATTCTTCACACCGACAGACTTGAAATCCGGAACGATGGTGAAATACTGCCAAACCTTCTGATCCAGACCCGCTGTCGCAAACTCTTCGCGTAAAATCGCATCCGACTCACGCACCGCCTCCAGACGATCCTTTGTAATAGCTCCAAGACAGCGCACACCCAGACCAGGTCCTGGGAACGGCTGACGGAACACCATATCATGAGGCAATCCCAGCTCCAGTCCACACGCACGTACTTCATCCTTAAACAGCTGACGCAATGGCTCTACCAGCTCAAACGCCAGATCATCCGGCAATCCACCGACATTGTGATGAGATTTGACAACCTTTGCCGTCTTGGTGCCGCTCTCCACGATATCCGGATAAATGGTCCCCTGTGCCAGGAAATCGATACCCTTCAGCTTACGAGCCTCTTCCTCAAACACACGGATAAACTCCGCACCGATAATCTTACGCTTCTGCTCCGGCTCTGCCACATCCTTCAGCTTTCCAAGAAACCGTTCGCTTGCATCCACATAAATCAGATTCGCATCCATCTGATTCTTAAACACTTCAATTACACTTTCCGATTCCCCTTTGCGCATCAGCCCATGATTGACATGCACACAATACAGCTGCTTACCGATTGCCTTTAACAGCAATGCTGCCACTACAGAGCTGTCCACACCGCCGGACAATGCCAGCAGCACCTTGCGATCCTTCACCTGTTCGCGAATCAGTTCAACCTGATCCGCCACAAAATTCTTCATATTCCAGTTTGCCTCTGCCTTGCAGACAGTGAAAACAAACGTTTTTAACACTTCCTCTGACGGCCATTCCTCCAGCTTCTGTTCACATAATGCCGGTGCATGGTCAATCGCAATCACCGGATATCCCGCTTCGTAAATTTCCGGCAAGACATCGATATCCTTACCGTCGACATTGCGGTGTTCCCCACCGTTTAAGATAACACCCTTTACATTCGGCAGCTTCTGCAGCTCCGCTTTTGTGATATCATGCGGATAAATCTCGCTGTATACACCCAATGCACGAATTTCTCTGGCAAGTGTTGTATTCTCACTGCTGCCAAGATCCAGAATAACAATCATATCTTGTTTCATACGCTAATCTCCTCTACTCTTTTTATCCAAATCAAGTGTAACATATTTCATTGTTCAGTAACATAAAAAATTGGAAAATATTAACCAAAAAACGCACAAAATTACACGCGGAAAGAAAACACCGCAATTTTTACAAACCACGGTGTCTGTTTCAGCACACTGCTTCCTGCGAAGCAGATGGCTGCTGTACAAAGGTACTGGATAGTACCTTATCCTTCTTGCGAATGCGTATAAACAATAGAACCGCCACACCGGCAGCGATACTTTCAGCGATCAGGAAGGAATACCATATACCATCCAGACCGAACCAGGCTGCAAACAGCCAGGATAACGGCAGAGTGATACAAAGCTGACGAAGCAGGAAAACAATCAGGGACTGCAAGCCAAGCCCCATTGCCTGAAATAATGTCGGCAGAATAAACCCAAGGGCTGCCGGAAGGAAGCTGATACTGATGATGCGCAGGGCCGAAACACCGATACGCAGCATATCCTCACTGGCATGAAACAGCATCAGCAGCTGTGTTGGAAACAGCAGGAAAATCGCACAGCCGCAAACCATGATGGCAAGCGTCACCATGACGGCATACTTCAATGTCTGCAAAAGACGTTCATGGCTGCCTGCTCCGTAATTGTAGCCCATGATCGGCATCGCTCCCTGCGTCAGACCGCTCGCCGGCATAAATACAAAGGTCTGCAGCTTATAATAAATCCCATATACGGAAACAGCCGTATTGGAAAACTGAATCAGAATGGAATTTAAACCAATCACAAGAACACTGCCCAGTGCATTCATGCAGGCATTGGGAATCCCCACAGAAAGAATGCGGCGAATGGTATCCCAGGAGAAATGAAACTGCTTCAAATCCAGCTTCACATCGAATTTTCTTGTCAGGAATATAAACAGTGATAGCGACATAGCAAAAATCTGTCCGATAACCGTTGCGATTGCCGCTCCCTTTACCCCCATTGCAGGAAAGCCCAGCAGACCGAAAATCATGATGGGATCCAGGATGATGTTTGTGATTGCTCCTGCCGCCTGTATCGCCATGGGGAAGATCATTTTTCCCATTGACTGAAATACCTTTTCAATCAAAATATGAAAGAAACAGCCAAAGCACAGAAATACACAGACATACGTATACATACAGGCGTCATCCAGTATTGCCGCAGAATCTGTAAACATTTCAAAAAACGGACGAATCGTAAAGCTGCCGATTGCGACAAACAGCAGATATCCGATCAGCGACAGCAGCAGACCATGGGCCACAGCGCTGTTTGCTTCCGTCTGATTCTGCTCTCCAAGCTTTCTTGCTATATAGGAATTCACCCCTACACCGATTCCCACGGAACAGGCTACTATCAGCGTCTGTATCGGAAAAGCCAGGGAAACAGCCGTAAGTGCATCTTCTCCAATCTGTGCCACAAACATACTGTCTACAATGTTGTACAGCGACTGTATCAGCATGGACAGCATCGGAGGAAAAGCCATTGACATCAGCAATGGTAAAACAGGCTTATAACCCATTTTGTTTTGTTCAATTGTTTGCATGACAAACCTCCTCTTCTCACAAAAAACCTCCATTCATCTATTTTGGAAACATGAAAATAGAAAAAATGGAGGTTATTCAAACCTATTTGGTTGTTGACATCATTCTAATATAAAAATCAGGATTTGGCAATACCCTATGCATCAATTTCATGAATATATGCCACATCATGAAACATATCCAGCAGCTTGGCAGCCTGATACGTATCCGGCAGAACAACGATCAAATCCACCTGATAGCAGCTATGCTCCTGTGTCAGTCTCACATTCAGTATCTCAATCTGCATACGCTTCAAGCGTTCCTGCAAATCCTGCAAGGCCTCCTTATTCTGGTCAATCACAAAGGACAGCTCCTCCTTATATGACTCCCGCAGCCAGCGATGATTCCGGTGAAGGATGATCTGCACAAATACAATCAGCACTGCTGTAAGAATCCCAAGTGCATACAGGCCGCTGCCAATCGCCATTCCGATCGCACTGGTTGCCCATATGCCTGCCGCCGTCGTCAGTCCGCTGATCGTGTTTTTCCGCATGAAAATCATACCGGCTCCAAGAAAGCCGACTCCAGTCACAATCTGTGCCGCGATACGGGAGGGATCCAGTGCGATACCTTTATCTCCCAGAATATCAGTAAACCCGTACTTGGATACGATCATAATCAAGGCAGCGCCACTCGCCACTATCAGGTGCGTGCGAATGCCAGCCTCCTTATTGCGGCTTTTCCGTTCATAGCCGATGATACCTCCGCAGATTCCCGCAAGCAGGATCCGAACAAGAAATTCCATCTGTGTTTCCAGCTGCATGATGTTCATCATACTATCATCTTCTTTCTTCTGTATCCTTCTTTATTTTATACAACACCTTGTGTGAATCGTATATGCTGACGCAAGAAAAACGGTAAACGAAAAGCTTTATCAACGGCTATCTCGATGCCTCTCAGGTATATAAAAAACCATATCCCGAACAGATGATTTTCCACTCCTTCTGAGCGGATGAGCACCGCAATACCCACGGATACGCAGTATACTCCGCATTGGGCTCCAGCGTATAATCCCCCGCATGGAATACATTGGACACCGTAATAAAATCCGTATAAATAACCATTACCTCATCGGATTTCTGTTTCTTAAAGCCGTCCGCAAACTGCCTGTATGCTGATTCATCATAGCTGATCCTTGTCATTTTACACTCCTGCAGCTCCTGAGAAAATGTGTGCTCCACCAGTGTCATAGCGTGTTCAACATCCTTTCTTTCATAGATAGCAGACTGTATCACCTCCCGTTTGAGTTCGACATTTCTCCATGAATTGGAAAAGAAATACGGTACAAAGAAAACGAGGATTCCGCAAACAAAGATGACTGCAATGGCGATTTTCTTTTTCCTGGCATAGCCCCCTTCAGAATATGATCTTTTACAACACCAGTATATCACCTGCACAGTACAAAGAATCTTAAGAAATCTTATGCGCACCTTACAATTTTCTTACGGTACGGCTCTTTGTTTCAGTGATTTCTTCCCGTCGCAGCTTCCAGTAGGGAATGCAGCAGCCGCACAGCCTCCTCCATATCCTCCATTTTGATTGCCGCAAAAGAAAGAACAAGCTCTCCCTGCGCATTTCTCTGCAGCATCATGCTGTACTTTCTGGCTTCCTGTATAAGCGATTCCAGCGGCAGCAAATACGGAAAGCGCAGTATAAACTGCAAAGCGGCCTCCTCCAGCAATATATCCGCCTGTGGAAACCACTGTTCCAGCAGTGTCCGCATATGACTGCTCTTCTGTTCATAGTGTCTGCGCAGACGCCGTACATGTCGCTCCAGATGCCCGTCCGCAATATATCTTGCCAAAGCCAGCTGTTCGATTTTGCTGGAGGTTGGTGAATAGCTGTTTGCGCGCTGATCATAGCGGTGTTGCAAAGCCTGCGGAATCACCATATAGCTGATTCGCAGAGACGGCAACAGAATTTTTGAAAAGGAGCCGATGTATACGACATGTCCCCCGGTATCAAAGCCCTGCATGGCAGGCGTCATACGCGTATGGTAGCGCAGCTCCCCGTTATGGTCATCCTCGATGATCATGGCATTTCGCTGTGCCGCCCAGGCCAGCAGCTCCCTGCGTTTTTTCTTATCCAGAGGCTGATGGTTGTATCCCGCAGACGCGCTGTTTACATACAGCAGATTGACATCACTTGCCAGTAGCTCCTGCATGCAGATACCATCTGCTTCCCTGCTTAATCTGCGTACAGGAAATGCATAATCATGAAAGACGGCTTCTGCCTGCGGAAAGCCACTCTCCTCCAACCCGATCACGACGGGTTTATCCAGCAAGCCGCACAATACATACAGCAGCGATTGAAAGCTGGAGCCGATGAGAAGCTGATCGCTTGTACACAATACACCCCGCACGGTATAGGCGTATTTCTGCAGTGCCATCCGCAGCCGCAGCTCTCCTCTTGCCTCTCCATATGTCGCTATCTCATAATGACCGTCCAGGACCTCCTTGAGGTACTTCTTCCACAAAGTCAGATCAAATGAGCTGACATCCATTGTCTGCGACCGGAAGTCATAGCGGATTTTTTCATCCTGCAGCGCCGCCCCCTGCGCCAGCACCGCCTTACGCAGTTGAACATTCTCCGGCTCGACATCCACAAAAAAACCCTTCTGCGGGACTGACAGGATATAGCCCTCCTCCAGCAGCTTTTCATAGGCACGCTCAATGCTCGTCTTGGATACCTTCATCAAAGCCTCGCATTTCCGTATGCTAGGCAGCTGGTCACCTTTTACCAGATAGCCGGAAAGGATATCCGAGCGCAGTTTTTCATAAATTTGCAGATACAATGCCTTACCTGTGGTTCGTTCAAAATTTATTGTTTTTAATTTCATTATTATCACCATCCTCAGTATAGCATACTGTACCTTAAATTTATAATAAATCTGTATATTTTTAAATGAACAGAAAGCTGATAGAATAACGGCAGAAACGAAGGGAGTAGCACATATGAAAACAATGAAGGTAAACGATATCGTGACAGCCGCACTGGGTATAGCCCTTGTATTTCTGGCAACATGGCTGCTTAAGGTGCCAAACGGCATACAGGGATATTTCAATCTGGGTGACGGCTTTCTTCTGCTGTTCGCCTCTGTACTGAACCCCTTTCTTGCCTTTATGGTAGGTGGTGTCGGCAGTGCGCTGGCAGATATCACCGGCGGATATGGCATGTATGCCCTTTTCACCCTGCTCATTAAAGGGATGGAGGCTGTTCTTGTTTCCTGGCTTGTCTGCAGGGGACGATTCTCATTTCGCTATGTTGCCTATATACTGGGCGGTTTACTGATGGTTGGCGGATATTTTCTTGCGGATGCATATATCAATCAAAACTGGCAGCTTTCACTGACCGGTATCCCGGGGAATCTGGTACAGGCCGCAGCAGGCTATGTCATTGCACTGGCAGCCTATCCTCTCCTGCAAAAAAGGATGCACAGGCATCCGGATATGCATCATAAAACCGTCTAATACAGACGGTTCTTTTTTCTATCTGCCAGGTGACAGGTAAGCGTATGCCGCTGTATGCTTAGCAGAGATACAAGCAGGGAGCAGCCCTCTGCCAGCACGATCGCCAACCACACGCCTCTGCTTCCCAGCCAGCGTGGCAGAATGAGCAGAAACAGCAGATAAAAGCCAAAGGTTCTGGAAAATGAGATCAAGGCGGATAATCTGCCCTGTGACAATGCGGTAAACATTGCCGAAGAGAATATATTGAAGCCGCTAAACAGCAGGCTGAAGGTAAATATGGCAAAGCCCTGCAGGGCAATCCTATATACACTGGTATCCTTGTCGGTAAACAAAGTGACAAGAGGTCTTTGAAACAGAATGGTTGTGACAAAGATGGCAAGGGAGCTGATTACCACAATTCCGATGCATTTGCGTAGAAGCTGCAATAAACGCGCAGTATCCTTTCTGCCATATTGATAGCTGATCACCGGGGCAGCGCCCATGGAAAATCCGATATACAAACTGGTCAGCAGAAACTGTGTATAAACGATAATCGTTCCTGCGGCAACACCATCCTCTTGATGCAGACGAAATAGAATCGTGTTCAAAAGCAGAGTTGTCAGTGCTGATGCCAGCTGACTCACCATCTCACTGGAGCCGTTAAGACAGCTTTCCTTCAGCATGGAAGCATCCCAAGCTGGCCGTGCGAAATGCAGCTCCCTTTCCTTTCTCTGCAAGAAAAAGAGCGTTCCATATATAGCCGGAACCATATAGCCGATCCCGGTTGCCAGGGCACTGCCTTCGATTCCCATATGAAAGCCGGACATGAAGGCCAGATCCAAAGCAACATTGACTCCCCCGGCACACATTGCCAGCAGCATTCCCAGCAGCTGACGTCCCGCCGCTACAAACATGCTTTGATACAATACCTGCAGCATGCAGAAGGGAGTAAAAAGAAGAAGCATGGACAGATATCCTCTTGCATATGGCAATATTCTACCCTTGGCATGAAGCAGCTGCAGCAGTTCATCCGTAAACAGCAGACCGCCAATAGCAAGCACACAGCCAAGACCAATCGTACAGACACAAAGCAAGGCCGCATTTTTGCACACCTTTTCCAGCAGACCTGCCCCCATGTCGCGGCACAGCACAGCAACACCGCCGCTTGCCAGCATTGAGGATAAACCGATGATCAGATTGATCATGGGACAGACGATATTGATTGCGGAAAGCGCATCGGTATTCACCAGACGCGAAACAAACAGGGTATCGGTTATCGTGTAAATACCCATCACCAGCATCATTACAATAGATGGAGCTACAAAGCGAAGCAGCTGCGGCAGCGTACGGGTCGTATCCAGTGTATTCTCACGCATCCTGTGTTCTCCTGTAATACAGCCTCTGCACCGGATAGCCAAGCTCCACCAGCTCTTCACCGCATACAAAGCCGGCTTCCAGCAAAAGCCTGCGATATCCGGCATCTGCTCGATCAGCAGCGCGGAAACAGGTAATTACCAGATCGGTATGCGGGGCACAGGTACATTGCATCCATTCGACCAGCTGTTTCACAGCATCCAGACAGCGCAGCTGCGGATGAATTGCCAGAACATCAATCTGCCCGCTTTTAAGCTGCAGCTGGATCGCCGCAAACGCCGTCTTTTCAAAGGAAGCCAGAAATGCTTCCTTCTGCTTCATACACTTCAGCAGCTGCTGTTCATATGCTGCTTCCTCAAGGTAAGGAAAGAAATCCACAGCCTGACGCATCAGCTGCATCCATGTGTCCATATCCCTTGGTAATGCCTGTCGGATCTGCAGCTCCCGCATTGCAGATTCCGTCTGATTCAGCTCATGCAGCTGCAGAGGATGCTGTAGCGCATAATACTGCTGTTCCCTGCGAAACTGTGTACATGTCATCTTATATAGCTGCTTAAAGGCCTGAGAAAATGCCTGTGAGCTTTCATAACCGTAGGATATGGCGATTTCCAGTACAGATGCATCTGTTTCACACAGACATCGTGCTGCTTCACTTATTCTTCTTCGCTTCACATAATCATGCATCCGCATGCCGCACAGCTGTGTAAAGCTGCGATGCAGATAATAGGGGGAATATTGCATAAGTCGAGCTACTGCCTGCAGGGAAAGCGTTTCCTGCAGATGCTCCTCCAGATAGGAAAGCGTCCTTATGACAAGCTCCTGTTTTTCATTCATGTCGTTACCTCCTAGCTTTTCTGCAAAAGTATAGCAGGTTTCCTGCATTTCTGCGTTATCAATCTTGCCCTGCCGGCCTTCAGATATCTTTACATTGCATACCTCTGTATACCGCATCGAATAATACAAAAAAAGCTGTATAGCTTCCTAAGGTTCTTACAGGGTGAATCATCCGTAGAAGAAAGTTGAGCAAGCTGATGCTTCTTATCATTTTGCTTCTGAATGAATCCAAAGACGAGTAAGATTTTCACGGACGATACAGCTTTTCTTTTTCAGGAGCTCAAGCTCGGCTGGTGCTGAGTATGGTTAGCTCTTTCTTATCCGCATGCTTTTGAACTGCTGTGCAGAAAACAGTCCGGCTCATGGTCATTCACAATACCGACTGCCTGCAGATAGGAATAGATAATAACGCTTCCGACAAACCGCATTCCACGCTTATACAGGTCTGCACTGATTTCATCGGAAAGTGCGGTGTGGGTTGGCAGCTCCTTTTGTGTTCGGTATATCACCTTACCCTCGGTGAAGCCCCAAAGATAAGCGGAAAAGCTGCCGTATTCCCGTTGTATCTGCTGGAAAATAACAGCATTTTTCACTGCGGCCCTGATTTTGAGACGGTTGCGGATAATACCGGGATTCTGCATAAGCTCTTTCTGCTTTACCTCGGTATAGCCTGCGACCTTCGCGACATCAAAGGCATCAAAGGCTTCCCGAAACGCCTCCCGCTTTTTCAGAATGGTAAGCCATGACAAACCAGCCTGAAACGATTCCAGAAGCAGCATTTCAAACAGCTTATGGTCATCATGTACCTCTCTTCCCCACTCCTCATCATGATAACGGACATAAATCTCAGGGACATTTTCTGCCCAGAAACAGCGTTTTTTCTCCATCTTCTCATCCTCATTTCTTTTGCTTTATTATACCAGAAGCAGCAGGCAGTTGACCAGCAATCGTTGACAGTTCCTCTTTGAAGCAGATGGGAAGCTGCAAAGCAGACACCGGATCAAGCACTTTCGGAAATCCAGACGCATACAGGGCCTCCTGCATACGGGCTCTTACTTCATTCAACTGCCTCCCAAGTGCCTTGCCATATGCACTCAGCTCGATTTCATGCGCCCTTTGCACAATCAGCCCCTTTGCTTTCAGGCTTTTTACCGCACGGCAGACACTGGCACGGGAATATCCAAGATAGACAGCGACATCAATCTGGCGTACGACCCCCTGCTCCTGTTCCAGTATATCGATGACCTGCAGATATTTCTGCTGCGAGACAGTGAGCATCATTTCACACCCCATGCAATCAAGCTGCGCTCATTCACTCTTTGAACATGTACATCATGCAGCTGCTTCTGTAACAGCATACGAATCTCCTTTTCACTGTACATATGCACATCCCCCTCCTTTTGAAAATGGAAAAACAGATTCATGAGCATCCGGGACACTGTCCCCTGTGTACAATCACCAATTACAAAATAACCGCCGTATCGCAATACCCTCACCACTTCCTGCAATACCCTGCAGGGATCCGGATAATGATGAAAGGAATCATTGCAGTACACCAGATCAAAGCTCGCATCGGCAAAGGGCAGATTTGCCGCATCCCCCAACAGCAGAGTGGCTCGCTCCTTCATGACCTGTGTTCCGATATGCAGCATGCCTTCACTCAGATCGATTCCTGTAAACCGGCGTCCGCAATCCTCATCATACAGCTGCTTCATCAGTGCGCAGGTACCGCACCCAAGATCCAGTACATCCCGCACAGGAAGCTGTATCATCAGCTCCAGCATGAACGGATACAGTTCCCTTGCATGCTTGCCATGAAAATCGCTATCATAGGTATCCGCCTGTTGATCAAATGCAATTCTTGATTGTTCAGTTTTATTCATAAAAGGCCTCCTTAATGAACAATGTTCATTCATATATTAAAAAGCAATCCCTGATCAAATGGTATCATCAGGGATACATTCCTGCTTCAGCAGCAAATCAATATACACCCGCAGCTGATGGAGCTGCTGTGTGTCCGGTGAGCTCACAGATGCATGGATACCAATCTGTCCATAGGTCAGAAAGCTGAGCAGCAATTCCTCATGCTGTATCTTTAGATGATTCTGTTTTGCATACCGTTGCAGTTCCTGCTGCAGATGAGGCTGCATGTACTTGCACAGCTTCACCGCCAGTTCTTCATGAAAGCCGATATTCTCCGGTTGATGAAAGAAATCATGGTAGCGCATCTGCTGTTCCTCCTCTTTCAGCATGTGAAACAGCAGGTCTAGCTTTTCCGTCAAATCCCTTGTTTCATCATGGAGTATGATGAAATACGCCGCGCAAATATCCTCTTTATACTGCTGCATCGCCTCCTGAAAAAGCTTCTGCTTGCTGTCATAATAACGATAGCACAGGCCCAGTGAAATATTAAGATGGCGGGCAATATCACGCATGGATGTCTGCTCGTATCCTTTTGTAGCGAACAGCTCCATTGCGCCATCCAGTATTTCCCGTTTTCTTTCTGCCGGGTCCTTCACAACCCTTGTCCGTATTCTTTGTCCCATAACATCACCTACAGGTATAGTATAACAGTTTCACGGCTGCAGTCAATGAACACCGTTCATTCTTCTTAAGCTTTCTGTTAGCACTGCTTACAGGGATCGGTGTATGGCTCCTGTTTCAGCAAAACGATCTGTCTGATTCTACTATGCAAGGTATGGCAGCACAAGAAAAGCAGAGAACCTGTATTCTCTGCCCTGCTTGCTACATGATACCACCTTGTCTGAATAATTTGTACACTTGCCTTTCCTTGCCTTCGCGCGTATCCGCTTCATACATTCTCCTGCAATATGATGAGATGAACACATGAACGCACAGCGGTATTCTATGATTCAACAGCATTCGTGTTTATCACATGGGCATACCAGGAAAAGGACTTCTTCCTTTTGCGTACAAAGCTGCCGCTGCCATCATCCTGTCGGTCAACATAGATGAAGCCATAGCGTTTTTTCATTTCTCCACTCGAGGCACTGACCTGATCGATCGGACTCCATGCAAGGTACCCTAGCAGTTCGATTCCATCCTCACATACCGCCTGCTGCATCGCTTTGATATGATCATGCAGATAAGCAATCCGCCCATCATCACGAATGCTTCCGTCCTCTTCTATTTCATCCGCCATTCCCAAGCCGTTCTCAACAATGAACAGCGGCTTCTGATAGCGTTCGTATATATCATTCATCGTAATGCGTAATCCAAGTGGATCAATCGGCCAGCCCCAGTCACTGCATGTCAGATATGGATTTTTTACCGAAGCAAACAGATTTCCCTTATTCTGCTTCTTCGCCTCCTGCCGGGAAGATACACAGCGGCTGTTGTAATAGGAGAACGAAATGAAATCTACGGTATTCTTCAAAATATTCACATCATCCTCTTCCATATGCAGGTCGATTTGCTTCTCCTTCAGCAGCTGATGAAAATAGGAGGGATAGGCTCCCCGCACCTGTACATCACAGAACAGATAGCTTTTGCGATCCTCCATACGTGCCTGCCATACATCCTGCGGATGACAGCTGTAAGGATAGACACTGCCCGCAGCGAACATGCAGCCAATTTGATTCTTCGGATCAATATCATGTGCCAGCTTTGTTGCGAGTGCGCCTGCAATCAACTCATGATGTGCTGCCTGATACATGACCTGCTCCTTGTTCTCTCCTGCTTCAAAGCAGATGCCTGCACCGAGAAAGGGAGCATGCAGTATCATGTTGATTTCATTAAACGGCAGCCAGTAGCGGACACGTCCCTTAAAATGCAGAAACAGGGTTTTGCACAAACGCAGATAATGCTCAATCATAGCACGGCTTCTCCAGCCGCCCAGCGTTTGGATCAGATGCATCGGACAGTCAAAGTGTGCAATCGTTATCATTACTTCGATTCCATTCCGCGCACATTCTGTAAGTACATTGTCATAGAACTGCAGCCCTGCAGCGTTGGGCTCCATCTCATCTCCCTTTGGATAGATACGTGTCCAGGAAATGCTGATACGAAGCATTTTGAAGCCCATTTCCGCAAAGAGTGCGATGTCTTCCTTATAATGATGGTAGAAATCCACTCCCTCATGAGATGGGTATACCTCATCAAGCAGGCAGCTCGTCCTTCTTTCTCTCCCTGTGATTATGGCACTGCGGTGATCACCGCGCGGACACACATCCACATTGGCCAGCCCTCTTCCCGCTGTCTGCCAGGCCCCCTCGCACTGATTTGCCGCGAGTGCGCCTCCCCATAAAAAGTTTTCAGGAAATTTCATATGTGCGAGCCTCCTAGGAATTCATGACATGCAGCAGCACATCATCCGGCATGACCTCTTTCTGCATGGTACTCAGTATTTCCAGATAGTCATTCGTATTCGTAATGATAACCGGTGTCTGCAGACAATAGCCCTTGTCCTTTAATTCAGCCAGATCAAAGCTTAACAGATGCTGTCCCCGACTTACCCGCTCTCCCTGCTGAACATGAGCTGTAAAGCCCTCCCCGTTCAGCTGCACGGTATTCAATCCGATGTGAATCAGTACCTCCACACCTTCATCCGAGGTGATGCCAAGAGCATGCTTTGTAGGAAACAGCGTAGTCAGGACACCGTCAACCGGTGCATAAACCTCACCCTCGGCAGGTACGATGGCACACCCCTTCCCAAGAATACCGGCAGAAAATGCTGCATCCTCTACCTGTGCGAGTTCCAGAACATTGCCCTTCAGGGGTGAGCAGATCGCAATGTCCTCCAGCAGGGCAGGCGTATCCTCAACGGATTTTTCATGTTCCTTTGTATCCAACATTGTTTTGTTCGATTGACCTGCTTCCTTTTCCCTATAGAACAGAAGCATTAAGATGACCGCGGCAATCATGGTTAAAAGAACACCGGATACCGCTACCAGCAGGTTTCCCCAGGAGCCGTCTGGTTCCATCATGGCAGGAAATTCAAAGATTCCCATACCTCCCATGCTGAATTTACGGAAATTACAGAAGCCATAAAATGCCCCGCCGATTCCCCCGGCGATACAGCTGATGATGAATGGTTTTTTCAAAGGCAGCAGGATCCCATAAATACCGGGCTCCGTCACACCGAAGATACCGGAAATGAAATTCGGCAGACAAAGCTCCTTCATTTTACGGTCTCTGGTTTTCAACATGATGACCAGAATCACCGCTGAGGTCTCAAAGGTACAGGCGAAGAACGGCATCATGACATTATCATAGCCGTTTGTCACAATGTTATTGATATAGACAGGAATAAAGCCCCAGTGAAGTCCGAAAATCACCAGTATCTGCCATGTCAGACCAACCAGACCGCCCGCCAGCATCGGGGATACATTTCGGATGCTGATGATGGTTTCCGCGATTATTTTCGAGCCGAAGGTTGCGACAGGTCCAATGAGCAGGAAGCCAATGGGAAGTGCCACAAGCAGCGTCAGCATCGGTACAAAGAAGAATTTCACCAGATCCGGTACGAATTTTGAAAACAGCTTCTCGCATTTGCTGGCAAAATATACAATAAAGATCACAGGAATTACGGTGCTGGTGTAGTCCATGGATATCACGGGAATACCGAAGAAGTCAATGTATACCGGCGATGCAAACATCGTTCCCTCAAACATGGTATACAGGGGTTTTAGACTGCCGGACAGCGCACTGCTTTGAATGCCCGGATAACACATGATTCCGCCGATGACCAGTCCCACCATCGGCTTCAAACCAAACTTCCTGGCAGAGGTATATCCCAGAAAGAGGGGAAGGAAGGTAAACAATGCATCACCGATCGCATTGATGATCATATAGCCGCCGCTGGTTTCCGCGTACAGACCCAGTGTCATAAACAGCATGTTCAATCCCTTGATCATACCACACGCAGCCATGATGCCTAAAATCGGCTGGAAAATACCGGATATGATATCCACAAAGCGATCCAGCAGCTTCTCTTTCTCAGCATCCTGCACCGTCTGCGGCTGCTCTGCATGTAATAACGGCGCGAGTTGCTCATATACATCCTGTACCTGATTGCCGATAACCACCTGATACTGTCCGGCACTCTTCATAACCGTAACAACACCCTCCAGGTTTTTCAGCGCCTCATCCTGTGCTATGGATTCATCCTTTAATTTGAAGCGAAGCCGTGTAATGCAGTGTGTCAGCGAATTTACATTATCCTTTCCACCTACATAGTTCAGTATTTCTTTTGCTAAAGTTTCATAAACAGTCATGTTTTCGTCCTCCATTTCTGATGCTTATGCATACGTGAAACAAAGGTCAAGCCAACTAAATGTAACTATCCTTTATCCTGTTTTTTAAAGCTCTTAACGTCCTATTAAACGGCCTCACCGCCCTTCACTGATACCTGGTGTATCCTTGATACGTGAATACTGAGATACAGAATCTCCTCTTCACTCAGCGTATAGCCATAGCGCTGCTTTAAGAAGGCAGCGATATCCAACACACATTCCACATCCTGCGGATATTTTTCCCTGATCAGCTCCAGCAGTCCGTCCATTTCCTTTGTTGTAATCTGCTTTTCCGAGAAAATCCGTTCCGCAAAAAATTTCAAATGTGTGATGAACCGATAATAATATACAGAATCCGGGTCCAGCGTAATCGCGAAGCGCATGCGGACGATCGTTTCGATCTGTTGCATCAGAGTTGTGATTTCCCTGACGGATTTTGTTTCCAGATGCAGTTGTCCGTTGACGATATGCAATGCAATAAAGCCTGCTTCATCCTCACTCAGCTCCACACCGAAGCGCTCCCGGATAAGTGCTATCGCATACCGTCCAACCTTATACTCATCCCGATAAAATTTCTGAATATCCCAAAGCAGTACATTCTTCACTTCAATCCCCTGTTTTTTCCGCTCCACCGCCATATACATATGATCACAAAGCGCCACAATTACGTTTTCACTCACAGTTTCATCAATGTGAATTCTGGCATAGTTCATGATTTCCTCCGCCAGCTCCAAGTGCTCCATGGGAATCGTTTCCAGCAGCTCCTGCAGGCGGCGGTTCATTACCTGATCCGCTAATGCAAACACCTTTTCAACACGGCTTTCCTCTACGGTGCCCTGTTCCTTCATCTGAAAGCCAAGGCCTTTCCCGCATAATATTTTCTCCTGTCCGTTTTCATCCAGAGCAATGACCACGTTGTTATTCAGCCGTTTCTTGAAAATCATACTTCTCGCCTCCTCATAAGAAAAGACCTGCATATCAAAAAACACGAAATCCGTGATCTATTGATTAGCAGGTCGAGCTTGTTTTCACAATAACTATCCTTACTTTACCCAAAGTATAGCAGATGGATATCGTGTTTGCCAACGGTTACATTTGAAAAATGTTGAAGCCTGCATGGCCACATGCAGCCATATTCGTATGCAGCGAGTACTTTCATAAAAAATCGGATACAGAAATTGGAATACGTATAGTAAAAAGCCACAATACCTTCATAGGTTACGATCCATGAGCATATGAGTATTCTGGTTTACCTGAAATGCTCTATACTATGTGCATGAGAAAAGAGGAAATTCACATGAATACACTGGATATATTTTTAAGCCGTATCAACGGAACCTATTCGAATAAAGCTCAGCATACCGAAAATCCCCTGCTGCCACAGGCTGTCCATATCACCACACCGGTGAATGAACGTATCAAAAATCTGCCCGAGAATTTTGAAGATGTCTTTGTTATCGATGAAACCTATTACCATTATGATGATCATGTCACCCAGCTGCATCACCTTTACCGTTATCATGCACAACCGAACGGCAGAATTCAACTGGTGTCCTATGAAATCCCCTGCGAATACGCAAAGCACACATTCGACAGTCAGCATGTACAGCAGCTGCTGTATGATGAGCTTGTTGTAAAACAGGCCTTCACCCCCATCCTTTATTCCTTTGAACATGATGTCTTTGCAAGTGAGGGTACCAGTGAAATCACTTCTGGCATAACACTGCATGTCGTTATGAAGCTGTATCGTGACCATTATACCGTCATAGAAGCATGCTATGCAAATAGAAGACTTGTTTCCGGCTTCGAGGAGCCTGTGCGCTATGAGCGACTGATGAGCAAAAGCCGGAATGACATGCGGTTACAGAGCTTATTCTGATACTGTGCTGAAGCAAAGCTTTCATTGAGGCTTATATAGGCGTTTACCGTATATTGGAGAATGACTATTTTTTTGACTGACATATAAGATGCAAAAAAGATACGATTGGATAAGGTATCAGAGCTGCCTCATTTCCTCGTATCTTTTTATATTTTACTAATCAGGTATGTCTTATTTCAGCACAGCGCCTTCATCTGCACTGGCGACAAGACGGGAATACCGGTACAGCCATCCCTCTTTGATTTTCGGCTCCGGCTTTTCCCATGTCTGCAGGCGCTGCTCGATTTCTGCTGCGTCCACATTCAGGCTGATATTGCCGTTGGGAATATCAATTGTGATAGAATCCCCTTCCTGTATAATGGCAATCGGTCCCTGTGCCGCAGCTTCCGGAGAAACATGCCCGATGGCAGCACCGCGGGTTGCCCCGGAGAAGCGTCCGTCTGTGATCAGTGCCACATCCTTATCCAGCTGCATACCGACAAGTGCACTTGTCGGATTCAGCATTTCCCGCATACCAGGACCACCCTTCGGTCCTTCGTAGCGGATGACTACAACATCCCCCTTTACAATACTGCCGGCATAGATTGCCTCGATCGCAGCCTCCTCGCTGTCAAACACACGGGCAGGTCCGGTATGAGTCATCATTTTCGGATCCACAGCAGAGCGCTTTACAACACAGCCCTTCGGTGCGATGTTTCCAAACAATACGGCAATACCGCCGGTGGCAGAATTCGGATGCTCGATATCCTTGATGATATTCGTATCCATATTCACGGCAGTCGCGATATTCTCTGCGACTGTCTTTCCGGTAACGGTCATCAGGCCGGTATCAATCAGCTGCTTTCTTGACAGCTCCTTCATGACAGCCTGCACTCCGCCTGCATTATACAGATCCACAATGTGATCCGGTCCGGCAGGAGCCAGCTTGCACAGATTCGGCGTTTTCTGTGAAACCTCATTGATCATATCCAGATCAAGCTCCACCTTGGCTTCCTTGGCAATCGCCAAAAGATGCAGTACCGTATTGGAGGAACAGCCCAGTGCCATATCACAGGCCAGTCCGTTACGTAATGATTTCTCGTTTACGATATCCCTTGGACGGATATCCTTTTCCACCATATCCATAACCGCCATACCGGCCTTCTTCGCCAGCTGGGTTCGTGCGGAATACACTGCAGGAATCGTACCGTTGCCGGGTAATGCAATCCCCAGCACCTCACACAGACAGTTCATGGAATTGGCAGTAAACATACCGGAGCAGGAGCCGCAGCCCGGACAGGCATTCTGTTCGATATGCGTCAGCTCCGCCTGATCGATCAGACCTGCTTTCTTTGCACCGACCGCCTCAAACATGGTGGAAAGACTCATCGCCTTTCCTCTGTCATTTCCCGGCAGCATGGCACCGCCGCTCATGACAACACTCGGCACATTGACACGCAAGGCTCCCATCAGCATTCCCGGAACGATTTTATCACAGTTTGGCACCAGCACAAGACCGTCAAAGCCATGTGCCTTTGCCATTGTTTCCACACTGTCCGCAATCAGCTCACGGGATGCAAGAGAATATTTCATACCGATATGTCCCATGGCGATACCATCGCACACACCGATGGAAGGCACCATAATCGGGGTACCGCCGGCCATGCGGATTCCCGCCTTGACCGCTTCTGTGATTTTATCCAGATGCAGATGCCCCGGAACAATCTCGGAATAGGCACTGACCACACCGATCAGCGGCTGATTCAATTCTTCTTCTGTCAGTCCCAGTGCATAGAACAGCGAACGCTGCGGTGCACAGGCATCTCCTCGAACGACAGAATCACTTGGTCTACCCATATTGAATGCCTCCTTATTTTTTCAGCCAGCTCATCATTTTACGCAGCTTCTCGCCAACCTTTTCCGATGGGTGTGCTGCATGAACGCGACGCATTGCCAGGAAGTGGGAGCGTCCTGCGGCCTTGTTTTCCGTAATCCAGTTTCCGGCAAAGGTTCCATCCTGAATCTCTGTTAAAACCTTCTTCATCTCCTTGCGCGTTTCTTCTGTAATCAGACGTTTTCCAGTCACATAGTCACCGTATTCTGCTGTATCGGAGATGGAATAGCGCATCATTGCGAAGCCACCGCTGTTGATCAGATCGACAATCAGCTTCATTTCATGGATACATTCGAAATATGCCATTTCAGGCTCATAGCCAGCTTCCACCAGCGTATCAAAGCCTGCCTGCATCAGCTCGCAGACACCGCCGCATAAGACAGCCTGCTCACCGAACAGATCGGTTTCCGTTTCTTCCTTAAAGGTTGTTTCGATGATTCCGGCACGACCGGCACCGATACCTCCGGCATATGCCAGTGCATAGTCATGTGCTTTTCCGCTAGCATCCTGATGTACGGCGATCAGTGATGGAACACCTCTGCCCTCCTGATACTGACTGCGTACGGTATGTCCTGGACCCTTTGGTGCACACATTGTAACATCGACACCAGCGGGTGCCACGATCTGATTAAAATGGATGGAGAAGCCATGTGCAAACATCAGCATATTTCCTTCTTCCAAATTTGGTTCAATATCTTTTTTATAGATATCCGGCTGATCCTGATCCGGTGTCAGAATCATGATAACATCACCTGCTTTTGCAGCCTCTGCCGTATCCAATACCGTTAATCCTGCTTCCTCTGCCTTTGCACGGCTCTTGGAGCCCGGACGAAGACCGACTACCACATTCACTCCGCTGTCCTTCAGGTTCAGTGCATGTGCATGTCCCTGACTTCCATACCCGATGATTGCCACGGTCTTTCCTTTCAGAAGATCCATATTGCAATCTGCATCATAATAAACTTTTACCATTTTCGTTTTCCTCCTTGTTTTTGGTAATTCCAGTTCTATCAAAACGTAAGTGCTTACGTTTAATAAACAGTTTCCGTACTCAGCTGCAGCGCAGCTCCGCCTGTGCGGCTGATTTCCTTAATGTGATACTCGCGCAGCTCCTCCAGAAAATAATTTACAGAAGCCGGTGTATCCGTCAGCTCCACGATACAGCAGCCATCCTCGATAATCTGCGTCCGTCCGTTAAAGTCCTCCACACATTTTTCAAATGCCTCCATCTGATTGACGCGCGGGGCCACCTTAACGAGCATGACCTCCCGGATAAACAGCTGTTCGTCCGGTATTTCCTGCACGATTTTCACATCCTCCAGCTTATCCAGCTGCAGCTTGATCTGATTGACACTCGCTGCATCCCCGCTCGTTGTAATCGTGATACGGGAATAATTTTCATTTTCCGTTTCTCCTACAGCCAGAGAATCTATGTTGAATCCTCTTTGGGAAAACAGATTCGTCACTCTTGTCAGTACCCCGAAGTGATTGGATACCAGAATGGATAATACCGCTCGATTCATGCTCTCATCTCCCTAGTTGCCATATAGAATAATATCCTTACCGCTTTTTCCCGGAGGTATGATCGGATAGACACAGTCATCCTTGTCAATCCAGCAGTCCACAATGCAGGGAACCCTGCTGGACAGCGCCTCCTTCATGACACCTTTAATATCATGCCTCGTTTGGATACGCAATCCCTTTCCGCCAAACGCCTCTGCCAGCTTCACAAAATCCGTCTGCCGGTCAATCGTCGTATGAGAATAGCGGTGATCATAGAACAGAGTCTGCCACTGCCGCACCATGCCTAAAACATGATTGTTGAAGACAAGCACGACGATGGGAATATTGGCACTGACAGCCGCTGCCATCTCATTCATATTCATATGGAAGCTCCCATCCCCCGTAACCAGAATAACCGGACGGTGCGGATTGGCAACCTTGGCACCGATCGCCGCTCCCATTCCATAGCCCATCGTCCCCAGACCGCAGGAGCTGATCCAGCTGCGCGGACGGGAAAACTGATAATACTGTGCCATGATCATCTGATGCTGTCCGACATCGGTAACGATAATCGCATCCTCTCCGACGATTTCATGCAGGGTCAGAGCAAGATCTCTGGGATCGACATTTTCTCCCGGCTTCGGCTTTGGCAGCCCCAGCTTGGTTTTAAAATCCTTAAGTGTTCCCGTCCAGTCATCATGCTTGGTTTCCGGCATCCGCTGTATCATTTTCTTCAGAATATAGCGGGCATCTCCGACGATGGAAATGTCACTGGCTACATTCTTGGAAATTTCAGAGGCATCGATATCGAAATGGATGATTTTCGCCTCTCTGCCGAATTCTTCCCGGTTTCCCGCAACACGATCGGAAAATCTGGAGCCGATCGCGATAATCAGATCGGTATTCAGGGTTGCGTAATTGGAGACCGGTGTCCCATGCATCCCCAGCATACCCATATATAAATCATAGTCATACGGCACACTGCCAAGTCCCATCATGGAACAGCAGATAGGAATATCCATATGCCTGGAAAAATTCATTAGCTCTCTGGTCGCGTTGGAGGAAATAATCCCTCCTCCGGCATAGATCATCGGACGCTCGGCCCTGCGGATGACCTCCAGCGCCTGTTCAAATACGACATCATCCACCTTTGGAAGCTTGCGGATGCGATAGCGCGGCAGCTTGACATATTCGCTGTGCGCTGCGGTAACATCCTTCGGTATATCGATCAGAACAGGACCCTTTCGTCCGGAATTGGCGATGACAAACGCCTTGCGTACAACGGCCGCCAGGTCCTCGACATTCTGCACGATAAAGTTATGCTTGGTGATCGGCATGGTGATCCCCGTGATATTTACCTCCTGAAAGGAATCACGTCCCAGCAGATCATTGGGAACATTGCCGGTAATGGCCACCATGGGAATGGAGTCCATATAGGCTGTCGCAATACCGGTAACCAGATTGGTAGCGCCCGGTCCGCTGGTTGCCAGACAGACCCCGCATTTGCCGGTGCTTCTCGCATAGCCGTCTGCCGCATGGGCTGCCCCCTGCTCATGTGAGGTGATAATGTGACGGATATCCTCACTTCGTTCATATAACGCATCATAGATATTCAGCACCGATCCTCCGGGATATCCGAAGATGGTATCCACACCCTGGTCGATCAATGCCTGTATCAGTATCTGCGAACCATTCATTTTCATAAAACAGCCTCCCTATTCCATCGTTATTTCATATCCCTTTTGCTTTAACACCTTAATCAGTGCCTCCCCATGTTCCTTGCTGCTGACCTCAACAGCCAGATGGAGTATGGTTTCATTCAGATTCAAATCAGCCTGGATACGGTCATACTGTATTTCAATAATATTCGCATTCTGTTCACACAGGATATGCGTGAAATGCTCCAGAGCACCCGGTACATCCAGCATCAGTGTTTTGAATTTCATGTTTCTGCCGCGGCTTACCAGTCCCTTTTCAACAACCTTGTGTATAAAGGAAACATCGATATTTCCTCCGGACAGAACACAGACAACACGTTTTCCCGCAACATTGATTTTTCCGTTGAGCACAGCTGCCAGACTCGCTGCCCCCGCCGGCTCCACGACCTGCTTTTCTCTTTCCAGCAGCAGCAGAATCGTCGCTGCGATTTCACTGTCACTGACACTCACCATCTCATCCACATTTTCCTGAATAAGCTTTACCGTGGTTTTTCCCGGATTCATCACCGCGATTCCATCCGCGATCGTATTTACATGTTTAATCGCACAGTGCTTCTGCTTCTGAAAGCTCTGTACGATGGCATTGGCTCCCTCCGCCTGAACCCCGACGATTTTGATACGCGGATTGATCTGCTTGGCATAAAAGCTGATTCCGGAAAGCAGTCCGCCTCCCCCGGCCGGTACGACGATCATATCCACATTGGGCAGATCATGACAGATCTCATAGGCGATTGTTCCCTGACCGGCTATGACATCCTCATCATCAAAGGGATGAATAAAGGTTGCCCCTTTTTCCTCCTGCAGACGAAGCGCTTCCTGATAGCACTCATCATAATTATCCCCTGCCAGCACCACATCGGCACCATAGCCCTTGGTTGCCAGCACCTTGGCGATCGGTGTGCTCTTCGGCATCACGATGGTCGCATGCATGCCCAGCTTGCTTGCGGCATAGCTGACGCCCTGTGCATGGTTGCCGGCACTGCTGGCAATAACCTCGCTCGTTTTCCCCTCTTCCTTCAGCTTCGCCAGCTTGTTGAAGGCGCCGCGAACCTTGAAAGATCCGGTTTTCTGGCGGTTCTCACATTTCAGAAACAGCTGACAGCTGCTCATTTCCGAAAATGTCCGCGAGCTGGTCACCTTCACATTGTGAATCTGCCCCTGCAGTCTGGCGGCCGCCTGCTCTACATCTTTACATTCCATTCCTCTTCCTCCTGTTTCGTAAAAAAGCAGCATATCCAACGATAAGCTGCTTTTCTTTCTATCCTCACGCCTTAGTGTTTATACAACGAAAGTGTTCTGTTATGGAAATCTCACGTATGAGACTCACTAGAAAGAAAAACAGACTTGCTTAGGACTATGAGAATAATAATAATGACGATAATGTATAGTGCCATCACTTGTCCACTTCCTTTCCAACTGTGATGGTATTAGAATAAAACTTTTTCACACTTTTGTCAATAGTTTTCAGTCATATTTTCATTTATTTTACAACCCTGTTACATACGCTGCGGAAAACGAATATTTATTTTCACAAAACCCTTTTCATTCCGCCATTCCTTCTTTATAATAAAAGGCATAGACAACGGAGGTATCCCCATGTATAAGGAAACAGCAAAACTTATTTTATACCGCAGCTTTGGTGATCACAGCATTTTATCAGAGCTTTCCAAGATATTTTATGACTTTGATGCAAAAACGGCAGAGGACGCAGAGCTGATTGAACGTATATACACACAGATCAAGGCACTGCTTGATCTGGCGACCAGCTATGGCTTTGATGAAAATCTCTGGCACAATTATCTGACCTTTCTGCTTCTGATGAATGAAAATTCATTCAGCCTCGTCAGTGAAAAGAGTACGGTACAGGATGGCAGTGTACATCATTTCGCCAAAAATGATTTCAGGGTAGTGAAGCGTCTCTTTGATTTTGACTTTCACCCGATTGAAAAAGCACTCGGCATCGACTGCTTCTCAACAATCAGCAATTATAAAGCCGTTGCCAAAAAGGAGCGCATGTACAACAGGAATGTCTCCGCAATGGTACAACGTATCTCCCGCAGCATTGAGACTGCCGCCGATGAGGAGGAAATCTTCCAAATCATCACCACCTTCTATCAGGAGTACGGTGTCGGGATGTTTGGCTTAAACAAGGCGTTTCGCATCCGCTCCTGTGAAAACGGGGATGTGGAATTTCTTCCCATCAACAATATGGACAGCGTGGTTCTTGATGATCTCATCGGCTATCAGATGCAAAAGGATATGCTGCGGGAAAACACACAGGCCTTTGTTGAGGGACGCAACGCCAACAATGCTCTTTTGTACGGAGACAGCGGAACCGGAAAGTCCACCAGCATCAAGGCTATCGTCAATGAGTATTATAAGGATGGCCTGCGCATGATTGAAATTTATAAGCATCAGTTCAAGGATCTTTCAACCATTATATCGCATATCAAAAATCGCAATTACCGCTTTATCATTTATATGGATGATTTATCCTTTGAGGAATTTGAAATCGAATATAAATTTTTAAAGGCGGTCATTGAGGGCGGCGTGGAAACAAAGCCGGATAATGTCCTGATCTATGCCACCAGCAACCGGCGCCATCTGGTACGGGAAACATGGAAGGACCGCAACGATATCAATGACGATGACGAGCTGCATCATTCCGATACCATGCAGGAGAAGCTCTCGCTTGTGGCACGCTTCGGTCTCAGCATCTGCTATGAGCGCCCAAATCAGAAGAACTACTTTGAAATCGTCACGGAGCTTGCCAAGCAGTATCCGGAAATCACGCTCAGTGAGGATGAGCTGCAGGCAGAGGCCAGAAAATGGGGGCTTGGTCATGGCGGAAACAGCGGGCGTGCCGCACAGCAGCTCATCAATTATTTATCCGGACGCTCCGGTCTGAAAACATAAACGGGATATCCTGCGGCTTTCTTCCGGCAGCTTTGCGCTCTCTTTCATATCATAAAAACCTGCAGATACCATTCTTTCCTACGTAGAGGTGCCTGCATAAAGGAGAATTCAAATGGAATTCTCCCTATTTTTTTCACCCGCAATTGAGGAAGAACCACGGATACGCGCAGGCTTCTTTTCATTGCAATATCATTTTTTCATAAGATCACAGACCTATTGTGTCAGCAGCTGCTCTACAAGGGCGGAGGCATCGTTTGTCCAGATATCCGGCTCTATACCGTAATATTCTTTTGCATAGGAGTCCGAAAACTGCGTCAGCATATTGCCAAAGCTGACCTCCAGACTGGAATGCTTCAGATACACTGTCAGAAAGGAAGAACCACGCAGCATGCCTGCCGTCGGTGTACCGATGAATACAACATGATCAAGGCTGTGCAGCCGATCGATCAAATGCTCCGCTGCGGATGCGGTCTGATCATCCTGTAAGACGAACAGCAGTGTATCATTCTTTATTTGTTTCTCGCTTCTGCGCTCCACCACAGCATGCAGCTCATCCAGCTGCTTCCAGGTTTCTTTCTTTCGCAAATCCGATAAGGACTGTGCGAAGTCTTCTGCATGAAATTTCTCCTCCAGCAAGGGGTTTTCCAGAGGAAGCTTCAACAGTGTCTGCATATGACCGCCCTTTGCAGTCCCCGAGAAGCTGCGATACCAGCTTTCTGCCACCAGCAGATCACCACCGCTGTTTCCCCGCAAATCCAGAATCGCTGCTTTGCTGTCTTTGAATTTCTCTGCCGTTTTTAAAAATGCATCCGCCTTCTCCTGTTCACGTTTTGCATAAAACATCCGTGCCGTATGAACATAGGGAACACCCTGAATCTCCTTTTCAAGAATGGCTTTATCCGATGGATGTGCGGTAAGAGGCAGTACCTTCTGCCGCTGTGCCGTTTCCTTGGCAAAATGCAGGGTAACTTCTGTTTTCTGCTCGTTTGTTTTTTGATAATATACATAGCTTCCCGCATGCAGAGCATCCTCCTTCAGGACAGTCTCCAGCTTTGTTTCTTCATCTATTGCCGTTACCCTTTTATCTTTGAAATAAAATCCGTCTTTTCTCTTTTCAAACGTATCCTGCATCGTAAAGGTTACCATGGGACGTTTCAGCGGCGTCTGGTCAATCAGAAAGTGCTGATCCTCAAGAAAGCGCAGATGTGTTCGAATACACGAACGATAGGCCGTATAATCCAGCTCCCGAATTCTCTCGATGTCCTGCAGGATTGCCTCTTCTGCCTGCGCAAACGCATCACTCTGATTAAAATAGGCATAGCAGCCATACAGCTCCTTCAGCATTGCAAACAATGCCGTTGTATCCTCGCGCGCCTCTTCCTTCGTCAGTGTGCGGGAGGGTGAGGAGGCATGCTGATTTTCCAAAGCATAGTCCAGTGCCTTCCAGTACTTCTGCAGGCTGGATTTCTCTTTAGGCATTGCCGGCAGTTTGTAGGCTTCCGTTTTTCGAGTCTGATCGATCTGCTCTGCCAGCTGCTCCGTCTTCCAGGGTATTTTTCATCCTGTTTCTTCCTGCACCCCTGCAGCGGAAGAGAAAGCAGAACCACCATAATGATTCTGCCTGCTGTTTTATTCTTTATCAATGACATAATTATCCTTGCCCTGATGTTTAACATCATATAACGCGATATCCGCACGCTGATACAGACTGACAAAATCATCACCGGTGCGACTCAGCGATACCCCGATGCTGATGGTGGGAATCGGCAGTTTGGTGGTTTCTCTTTTATAACGCAGATTCTCTGTCAGAAGCTGACACTTCTCCTTCACCTGTTCTCTGCCACTGATATGCTTCATAAAGACGACAAACTCATCTCCGCCAAGCCGTCCTACAATTGCGGAATCACGGAAGACCTCCTGCAAGGCGGTTGCTGTCTGAATCAGCACCTGATCTCCCATATAATGGCCGTGTACATCATTTACCTCCTTGAAATCATCCAAGTCCATAATGTACAGCGCATGCGGTGTACTCTTTGCATTCAGTACCTCCTGAATCTGCTTCTTCACAGATGCTGCATTCAGAATATCCGTCAGAGAATCCAGCATGCTTATTTTACGCAGCTGCTCCTTTTCCATCTTTTCAGCATGGATGTTCTGGACACGTCCGATTGCGGAAACAGCCTGTGCCCCATCATAAATCACCTTGATATATATATGATACCATAAGGAAGACCCGTGAAATATCAGATTTACGTCCGCATCCGTATCCACCTTCTTCATCAGCTGTTCATAAAGCGGATTGTTCCCCTTACCATCCACAACCAGAATCTCGGATTGATAGGAAGAAAAATGCTCAATCACTTCAGGTACCTTGAAAATCTCCACAGCCTCACTGGTAAGACGCAGCATATCACTCCTGTAATCATACTCAAAAATTACTTCCTTCATAATTTCCGAGAGATAGCGGTAACGCGTGTTCTCCAGCTCGATCTGCTTTTTCATTTTCATTTGATTACGATAGTACACATATCCAAGCATCAACAGAACCGAGGCAGCTGCCACGATCAGCATCATGAATTTCAGCGGGTTTTCCTGAATATATGTCATGAAGGTAAACGGCTTTTGCTGCTGTGCATTTTCATAGATGTAGCTTTCCAGCTCACTGGTATCAATGGTACGAATACCCTTATTCAAAATTGTCGCAAGTGTGTTCTCACTGCTGTTGATAATACCCATGCTGTATTTCATCGAGGAGGAATTCGCCTGAGGATAAATAATGTAATGCGTGAAATCATCCCGGTACTGATAGAAGGATGCAGCATAGCTGTCCGTATACGTGTAATCACATATGCCCTCATCGACTGCACGCAGTGCTTCCTCGATGGAATCATAATAGACTGCATTTTTTGTATTCTCATACTTTTCTGTCACATTCCCCTTGTAGATTGCGGCCTTTTTCTCTTTCAATGTCGTTACATCGACATCATTCCCTGCGACAAGCACCCGCTCCGTTTCCAGATATGGTGTACTCAGCAGCAGGGTACTGTGACTCATCAGATCATAATCATACTGTATGTTCAATACGATATCTGCTTCTTTATCTGCAATTTTCTTTGCAAAATCATCATAGCTGTCGGTATATATATATTCCAGCCTCCAGCCCGCCTTTTTGCTGATGCTTTTCAAAAGATCATTTGCCACACCTTGTATTTCCCGATTGCCGTTATAATATTGCAGCGGTCCGAACCCGTCCTGTACCAGCACCTTCAACGCAGGATGCTCGTTGATATAGGCTTTTTCCCTGCTGTTTAAGAGCAGCTGATTGCTTGATTTCGTGAAATATTTATTGTACAGCGTAGACTGCAGCGTCGGATTGACTTCACTTATGCTGACAATGGCCCGATTCAGTTCGGAGATCAATGCGCTGTTGCCTTTTTTGGTCGCAAAATAAAATGGTGTTGGAGAAAATTTTGCAATGGAACGAAAATTATCATCAATGGAAAGATCGACGGTTATCAGAGCATCGGCTTTTCCAGACTCAACGGCCTTTTGCTGTTCCTTCGCATTTTCACACCATACCGTCTTGTATTTCATACCATTCTATTCCGCAAACTGCTCAAATGCTATATTACGATTTTCCGCATCCTTATCCAGCGCAATGCGAAAGTCTTTACTTTCTGTCAGATTATACTCATCAAAGCGCTCATCGTTTGAAAGCACTGCGATAACGCTGTATGCATTTCCATAGTTCTCTGTCGGATAATCGTATAGCTTGGAGAGTCCCTCATTGTAGCTCATGGCTCCAAGTAAATCCAAATCCCCTTTTTTCAGCATATCCAGCATGGTCGTCAGCTGCTCATTCAGATCCCCTTCTATTTCAACGAACTCATATGTCCATCCTGTGTATTGTGAGATTTCCTTCAGATAATCATAGGTGTAGCCTGTATAGGTGCCATCATCATTTTTTACTGTCAGGCCTGGCTGCGTAGGAAAGCCTACTCGTATGACACGCTTGTTTTCCTCTGCCTGCACTGATGGTACTGCCGACAGCAGAAACAGAAACATTACAACAATGCATGCCAGTATTCCCTTTTGCTTCATAATCTCACCTCGATGTCCATATATCTTATATTATACAGTATATAGAAGAAGAAAAGTAAATTTTTTCAAAGAAAAAGGCGCATTATACACCTTTTTGTCTGTTTTTGAATTTTTTTGTATCGGTTAATGCATAAACTTCATCCGCAAGGGATGCAACCACGGGTGAATGTGTGACAAGGATGATACATTTCTGTTCCTCATACGCAAGACCTTTAAAGATTTCCATGATTTCATCCTGCGTATCCTCATCCAGATTTCCGGTAGGCTCATCCGCCAGAAGAATTGCGGGATCATACGATACTGCACGGGCAATGGCTACCCGCTGCTGCTGCCCGCCGGAAAGCTTTAAAATACGGCGTTGGGATTCTTCCTTACTGAGCCCCACCTTTTCCAGCAGTTTCATTGCATATGCACGGTTGTTTTCTTTTTTTACTCCGGCGATGTCCATGGACAGCATCACATTTTCAACGGCAGTCAGATGCATCAGCAGATTAAAGCTTTGAAAAATCACACCTGCATACTGACTTCTGTATAGATACTGATCCACCTCGCTGACATCCAATCCATTGTACAGAATCTTTCCTTCCGTTGGCTTTGTCAGCTGTGAAAGCAGAGACAGCAAAGTGGTCTTACCTGCTCCGGAGCGACCGGTAATCGCGTAGATTCTGCCGCCTTCAAAGCGGTAATTCACATGGCGCAGCACCAATTCCTTACCATTATAGCTGTAGCCGACATTCTGTAATTCCAGCTGCATGTTGCTTCCTCCTATTCTCTGTTTGATAATATATTCAGCGGTTCATAACGCAGAATACGCAGTACCGCCAGGGCGGCGGATAATAGCGTCAGCAATATGGCAATACCGCCCAGCTCCAGCAGGACCTTTCCATTGGCGGCACTGCTGATTTCCTGTATATAGGATACAGTTTCTTTCTCCATTCCCTTGCTCCTGCCGCCAAACTCTATCTGCGGACCGCCTTCCTTTGGAGTGGCAGATGTCTGTACAGTCTGTGTCTGCAGCAGTGTGTTGGTCAGCGGTACACTTGCGGCAGCACCGATTCCACAGCCCAGCATAATCGCCATAAGTGTTACTATGAAGATTTCACAGATGAACTGCAAAGCAATCCTGCGCTTGTTCATACCGATGGCCGCCAACACCCCGATTTCATATTTCCGTTCCCGGATGTGATAGATATTGAGCACCACTAGAATCACACCGCCAACCAGCAATACAACCGCCAGAAAATATCCGGCATACGTACTCAGATTTTCCAGCGGGGCAAGGCTTTGTTCATAAGCAGCCACATCCTCAGAGGAAACGGTATACATATCACTCAGCCCAAGCTTTCGGGCCTGTGCTTCAAATTTATCATATGCCTCAACATTTTCAAACACATACGTGCCACGGGTCTGGGCATGCAGGGCAGTATCCGTATCAGCGGTACTCTTTTCAACCATCGCATGCAGAGCCTCATAGGACATATAAATCTGATTGGCAGGATCCATCATATTCATCCCCATAAAGGAATCAGCGGTTTTTGTAGAGGTATAGATACCGACAACCCTGACCTTGTACGTTTCCTTCTCAGCAGCGGGATTGGTAAAGGTAATCGTATCCCCGATGGACAGGTTATTCAGTGTGGCAAGCTCCTGATGGATGATACACGTAAGCGCATCATCACCTTCCGTAAAACGGACTCCCTCACTCAGCTGGGCACTGCCATCCGCAAAGGCCGTCATCGCCGCATAGCTGCTATAGCCGGTTATGGTGAAATCTCCCTGATGTTGCATACCGCCAATGCCCTTCCCCTGTTGGGGAAATCCACGTTCCTGGGATGTGTCTGCCGTGGCTGTATCAGTAGTATCAGAGGAGGTGGAAACCGCTTCTATCGAGGATGCGTTCAGGGAAACACTTTCCGTATAATAGAAATCATGGACGGATTTTGCCTGTGCATAGGTTTTTAATTCCTCCAAAGACAGCTCTTTCATCGAAGACATCCAATCCTTCATACTGCCGCTATCCGGCTGCTCTGTTTCCTCTGCATTCTTACGCATATCCTCCATCATGGACTGGCGGTCCACACGGATGGTTGCGGTGATGTTCAAATCGGATAAGCCGCTTTCACGCTCCCTGTCCGCAGCCTCGCGAATCGACAATGCAAGGCAGGCTGACAGACCTATCACAAAGGCGATACAGCCGATCAGTATATTTCTGCCCTTTGCTCTGGTTATATTCCGCAATGCATTCTTTAAAATGTACATGAGTATTCTCCTTTCACGGTTACAGTATACAGGCGGCATGTGACAACTCTGTGAACAGGCTATGAAGAGCAAAAGAAAACACCCTCTCAGGTGTTTTAGTAAGCAAATCAACTGATTTTATTCAATCGGCCGCTGATAGAATTTCCCCTCAACACTTTCCGTCTTTGTCACATTGACAAAGCTGGTCTGATCAATTTCACGGATTCGGGTGACAAGCCCCTTGACATTCTGAGAATCCACAACTGTGTACAGCATGGTTCTCGGCCGCCCGTAATAGGTACCGATCCCCTCCAGCCGCGTTACGCCGTGATGTGTGGAATTCTGAATTTCCTCAATCACGATATCCGGATTGCTGGTGACGATGAACAGCGTCATCCGCTTGTAACGGGTATGCACAAAATTGATAACCTGTGTGGAGCAGAACTGAAAGATTATGGAATACAGCGCAGCATTCCATCCGAACAGATATCCGGCAGCCACAAGCATTACGGCATTCATAGCCAGGATATAATTCCAGGCTGGCTGATTGGTCCTTTGTGAAATCCACATGGCGATGAAATCCGTTCCGCCGCTGCTGGCATTCCCGCGTAAGGCGATGCCCAAAGCGACACCCTGTAAAATTCCACCGAATATGGTAATCAGCAGAATATCCTCCGTGATATTGGTAACCGGCAGGATTTCAACAAACACACCGGTTAAAATAATCATCACACAGGAATACAGTGTGAATTTCTTTCCTACTGTTTTGTAGCCGATGTAGGCCGGTATGGCATTCAATGCAAAGTTGACGGCAGAATACGGAACCTGCAGGTTCATATATTTTTCCGCGCATCGCTGAATGAATACCGTCAGTCCGGTAAAGCCGCCCGGAAACAAGCCCCCGGCATTGATAAAGGTATTGATATTGATGGCGCAGAGAAGTGATCCGATAATCACACAGCCTACCGTAATCAGATCTCTGACACTTGGTTTTAATCTCATTCTTCTACTCCCTTTTTTCCTCTGGTCATGCATAATTATACTATCTTTTTTTCTACATGCAACCGTTTTACGGATGATACCTGTTTACTTTTTTCTATGTAAATTTTCATTCAGCCGTATCAGGTCTTACACGATTTCCCGCAAGCACTTACAGCTGTTTTTTAGCTGAACTGATACTATTGTGCTGTGAAAATTCATACAATGCATATGGAAGGAGAGTTGTTATGAAACAATTTTTAGCCGTAGCTGCCCTAAATGAGGCAGTCAAAAAGCACTGCGATACCCGCAGGGATGTCAAGATATATACCGAGGGCTTCAAAGCTGTACAGCATGAAGCAATGGAATTTTCTGTTATGTGTGATGGTGAGCTGTATCAGCTTGAAAAATTACACGAGGAATTGCGACAGGCTGGTTTTCCTAATCCCTCCAGTATGGAGGAAGCCGTCTTGTATGCCTATCTGCTCTGGGGCGAAAAAGCGATGGAGCATATGGAGGGTGCTTATTCCTTTATTATACGGAAAGGTGATTCCCTCTTCTGTGCCAAGGATCCGCTCGGGCTTCGCCCAATCTATTATCTGATCAAGGACAACTGCATTTGGATCAGCTGCCGGATTCAGCCTCTGCTGGATGCTTCGGATACACCGGCCGTTCTGAATCGTGAGGGACTTTTGGAGCTGTTTGCCTTTGGCCCCAGCATCAGTGAAAATCAGACGCTGTATAAGGATGTCCATGCATTGCCGATGGGCTCCCTGCTTCGTATATCCGCCGGTAAGCTGGAGATAAAAACATATTATAAGCTTTCCGCACATCCGCATACGGATACCTTACAGGAGACCATCACGAAGGTACACGATTTGATGAGTGCCTCTATCCACGCACAGGCGTCTGGTGCACAGGCAAGCTTTCTCTCAGGCGGACTGGATTCCAGCCTGATAACGAGCGTTGCCGCAAAAAAGAATCCTCAATGGCGTACCTATTCTCTGGATTATGAAGGGAATAAAGAAAATTTCAAGGGGAATATGTATCAGGTTTCTCTGGATGCTTCCTTTATTCAGGATATGTGTGAGTTCTGTCAATGTGAGCATACACCGCTTATGCTGTCACAGCAAGAGCTCTGTGATCTGCTGGAGGAGGCTATGCTGGCAAGAGAGGCACCGGGTATGGCAGATGTGGATTCCAGCTTGCTGTGGCTGTGCCGTAAGGTTGCTGAAAAGGAACAGATCATTTTAAGCGGAGAGTGCTCGGACGAGATTTTTGGCGGCTATCCGTGGTTCGATGTTCAAATGTGACCCCCTAAAGACCGATACATAGATTTAAAGCTGAATATTTGTTAGACAATATCTACATTGCTTTGTATTACACGTTTAAAAACAAAAAAAGTAAATAAAAATAGTTGATTCTGTCCTTTGTCTCTTGGGTTGTCTTATGACGACCCTTTTATTATATATGGAGGAAAACATGGAAAACAAAGCAAAACCACCGAAAATTAGGCTTGATGATTTAAAGGATAGCCTAATCCAGCTCATCGTGAGCAACGACTATTATAAAAAAGAATACGGTTATGACTTTCTAAAAACACATGACATTACTATTGAAAACTTGCAAAGTCTCTCTATTGATGACTTATTCATGTGGGATTACATAAAGACTTGTGAGATCCAAAATCTCATATGGGAAACAAGGAATAAGTTATCTCAAAGAAATACAGAAAGACTTATCCCTAATGATGTGAGAAAAGCTATGAAAATGATTGAGGATATCAATATTATTTATGCGAAATCCGAAACGTGCTTGGAAACACACATGAAATATACGGACAAAATTAAGGAATTAAGCAAACCACATTTTAATGTGATTGCTGATCATTTGAAAACATTATCCTGTGAAGAGTTATTAGGACTAATTAGAGCGATCAATCAAGAAGCTCTACAAGGTACTGATACACCTCAAGGTTTAGATTATTTATCCTATGGTGCTGTTGGAAGGGTAAGAGATATTGCACGTCAGCATGATATTGATCTTGATATTGTCAATTCGATAGAACAAGACGAGGATGAGGAAGAATTATGATTCCAAATTTGAAAGGAGCTATATGAAAACTATTGCAATTTATCAAAGAAAAGGCGGAGTAGGAAAAACAGTAACAGCAGTGAACCTTAGTCAAGGATTAAATTTACTTGGCTTGAAAGTATTACTTGTTGATTTTAATGAGCAAGCTGATTGTACAAGGTATTTCGTTGATGATAAAAAAATCAACATGGGTATGGATAATTTAATTACAATAGATACCAAAGCCGAACTTGATAAAGCCTGTGCTGAATGCCTCATTCATACAGAATGTGGAATTGATCTTATTGGTACTCATGAGAATAAGTTAAAAGAATCATTCATTCGTATTCAATTCGACAGTAAAATGGAGCAAACGAAACGTTTACTCAAAGTGCTTAAAAGATTTAGAGCATCTTACGATATATGCGTTATAGACTGCCATAACAGCGAGGACTTAATGTTCCTTAATATATGTTTATCTGCAGATATAATACTCGCCCCAAGTAAAACGGATGATGGCAGTATAGCTGGTCTATATTCCTTATATCAATACATAACTGACATCGCTTCGGAAGATAATTATGACCGCAAGATTGATCTAAAAATCTTATTTACAATGGTAAATAGAAATAATGATGATAAGGAAAAAATTGCAGATATTGAAAGCGATCCCCTCTTTCATGGAAAGGTTTTATCAACAAAAATCCGCTACCAAGCAAAACCAATAACTAAAATGTCACTTGAACATGGATTTGTCATCGCTCATTCAGATAAATATAATGTCGGTATGGATTATAAGAGATTGGCAACTGAAATTTTAGATATTCTGACTAGAGGTTAAGTAAGTATATGGGCTTTGTTCTGAATGATGCATCTAAAGGCATGATTATAAAGGATATCGAATTAGAAAAAATAAGAAAGAATCCTTTAAATGATAATCCTATTATAGATATTGAATCATTAGTTAAAGATATACAATCTTCAGGTCTATTAGTACCATTATCAGTTTATAAAAATGATGATGGTACTTTTACTTTGATAAGTGGAGAGCGTAGATTTACAGCAGTATCAAAAATCTTTGATAATGAGGAAACGTATTTATTCAATGATAGAGAATACGAAGATGCAGTTCCATGCTATGTATTAACTAAATCTGATAATGCCTTAATTGAATACGAACAAATTAACAGAGCAAATGATACTCGTGATATGAGCGATGAAGAAATGATTGAATTTACCCGTCTAGTTTTAAAAAGATATGAATATTTCAAAGCAAATGGTTTACGACCAAAAGGTGAAAAAAGAGAATGGGTTGGAAGGATGATACACAAAAAAGGTAGAACTGCATCTAATTGGATTGCAAAGGCTGAAAACCTTAACGAACCTATTCCATCAGAAAAGAAAGATAGCCAATCACAGAAAAAAAGCTATGATGTGATGTTACCTAAAGTTATCAAACAATTAGAAAAATTGCTAGAACTTGCCGAGAATGAATGTAAAAGTGAAGCAAGTCAGCAAATTACACATGTTTTAACATTGATGAAAAACATAAATAATGGAGGAAGATAAAATGGAAGATACAACAATTTTAGCAATAACACGAGAAAATGATGAAACTAACATCATTTTGAATAGTGATTTAGTACTTGTATTTGATAGTCTCAAAACAACTTATGAAATTATGATTGAAGGAGAAATTATAGATCGTAATGCCCTCATTGAAGTATTATATGCAACCATTAATGAAATTCGCATTTCCACACCGATCAAACGTAGCTAATGTATGTTATCAGAAATCAATAATAAAAAGACCATTAAAAATATTAAAGAGCGTTTAAACATATACGCTATTATAATGCAGTCTGGTCGATATAGTATTGATATGCGTTATGAAAATTGGTGTAATCGACTTGTAATTCATGACAACAATGCAAGTGCTGGAGAAATAGAATACGTAACTACAATCACTTGTGCATTAGACAAGATTCCACAAATACAAGCCGAGATAATATATTCTATCTATATATTAAAATACACTATTGAAGATACAAAAGAATATGTATCAAATACAAATGTTCATAGGCTTTTACGTAAAGCGCATATCAATATGGCTTTGTTATTGGGAGAGGCGGTGTTTTATGAGATACAATAAAATTGATCGTAATTTATCAGTCCTGAAAGTTAATTTAATACTTGAAAGATTCAGAAATCTAATCTTGTCACAGGACTACCTGTTAAAGAATAAATTGCATACAAATACAGGGATTATCAAGTTTTCAGATAATAAAAACAACGATTATGAAAAACAACTTATCAATAAAATTGTCGCAAGTGACCAAGAAATCAAACTTATTAAAGATGTGTTGATTGCTGTTGATAAATTACCGTATAAACAACGATATATCATAACTGAAATTTATATCAGAAATAAAGATATAGAGAAATTAAAAAAGCAAATAAATGGATTTACAAAATGCTATCATGACGCTTTATTTAGTTTAGCAGTTAATTTAGATATTGTTGAATATATAGAGTGATGAAATTTTGATCGTTATTTTGTATCATTTTTATCCTATATAGATTCTGAAATTTCAAATATATGCGATAACATAAGTATTGATGAAACATAGTCACTAAACTTTTTTTGAAGTTCTCTATGAATGAAATCGTCAGTTTCATTCTTAATTTAACCATAGTAATATATTATCATGGAAGTAAAGGACAAATCTCAATGAAGGTATGTCCTTTTTACTTTCTTTAGAAAGTAAGGTGAAAAATTTGAAACAGCTACGGATTAGATTACCTACGACAAATTCTCGTTATTAACATTATGAAAGTGAGGATGATAAAATAGACAAAGATGTTAATAAAAAAATCGTTACCGCAATAGAGCGCATAGAATCTTTATACAACGAAACGGATGGAAACTGCTTTTTATCTTATTCAGGAGGCAAGGATAGTACTGTTATCCTTGCCTTAATAAAAATGTGTCAGGAAATATATACAATACCACCCTAACGCTATACCAGCAGTATATTGCAACACTGGTTTAGAACTCAAAGCTACGAATGATTTTATAGATTACATATCTGAATACTACTATACTAACACCAAAGTGATAAGACCCGATCCAACTAAATTGTTTCCATGGATTATTGAGAGGTATGGAAAACCGATGAAATCAAAGCTAAAGAGTGAGAATTTAAGCCGTTGGCAAAAAAATAAAAATCAAACTGCTCTTGAGCTTTTAACAAGTATGGATCATGGCTATGCTAAAACAAGATTAGCCAATAAAGACATGCATTTAGTACATCCTGATTTTGACATAATGATTTCAGAGAAATGCTGTAAAAATCTAAAGAAGCGACCTTTTGATGAATTTGCAAAACGTGAATTGATGAAAGGCTATTTAACAGGATTACGAATCGCTGAAGGAGGTGCAAGAGAGCTAAATGCATCTCAAAGACTAAAAAATGGTGGGAAACTTTGCACAACGTATAAAAAAAATATCATTGTTAAAATGCCCATTATTGATTGGTCAGATAATGATATAGATACATTCATAAAAGAATATAATATACCCCTGTCTATTGCTTACACACAGTATGGCTTTACACGTACAGGGTGTTTTTTATGTCCTTTTTCTCTTAGTTTAACACATGATCTAAGCCGATTACATACTTACGAACCTGAAAGGTATGTGGTAGCAATGAAATGGATGAAAGATGTTTATATTGCCCAAAACGTATGTCTACCATTTGATCTAGCGTATGAAAAAGAAAGAAAAGAAAAATGGGAAATGCAATACGGTAAAATGCGCTATGAATCATTATTACTGTATAGACCAACTAAAGCCAACAAATATAAAAGCTATCAACCCTCACTATTTTAGCGAAAGAAAGAGAGGTATTATGAAACAAACACCGAGAGTTATTAATGTAGCCAACGACATACTACTGATACATGGTTGCAGATTGAATGATCTATTGAATATAGTTGACGAAATTTTTATTGATATTAGTTATAGCATTATAGTTAATGATCAGGTCTTTGCAACAGGTTTATACATCCTAAACAGTAAAGGATTTGTTTATTCTGAAACACTTTATCAATTTATAAAAAGTAAAATGAATAGCCAACTTATTTCAAAATTGAAAGCAAATCCCCTGTTTTTAAAACTGCCTCGTCATTTACAAGAAATTATTAAATGCTCCTGTATACAAAGGAAAAGCGTTTCTATATTAAACATCAATACGCTCAAATGGAATGATAAAGACCTAGAAAAATTACAAACAGAGATATCTACATATGATCTTCAGCCTTTTATCAGAGTTACAGATAATAAAGATATTATAATTTCAAATGGAATACATAATCATATAAACTATATTGATTCTGGTATTAAATTATGAAAAAAAACGTAACGATTGGTGAAGTTGCACGAGCTATACCTATACAAGAATTTGCACAGAACGAATACGGACTAAAACCAATTAAAAAATCTAAATACTGGTCTTTTGCTGGAGAAAAAGGTATTTCAGGCGATGGTAGTAGCATTATGATTTATCCTGATAACACCTATTGTAGTTTTTCAAAATATACAGGTGGTAATCTTGTGAATTTTATTATGGATATGGACAACACCAATTTAATGGGTGCATTAGAACACTTATATGTATATTATCATGAACATGGGGTTGTTCTACAGAATAATGGTATCATTTTACCAAAGCCATTAAAAAAAGATTTATCTATTGGCATTCCCTTACCTGAGAAAGCAGATAATAATAATGCAGTTATCGGATACTTATATGAAAAAAGAAAAATAGCATTGCCAATTATCATGGAATTTATTGATAAACATTATCTATATCAGGATACTCATAAGAATTGTGTTTTTATTGGCTTTTATAAAAATAATCCTGTGTTTGGATTTTCCCGTTCTACTGGCACAGAAAACCAGTTAGTCTATAAGAGAGATATAGCAGGAAGCTTCAAAGAAGTTGGTCTATTTATAGATCATGGATCGAATATATTAATTTGTTGTGAAGCTATCATAGATGGAATGTCAATAATGACCAAAATGATAAACGATAATATAGATTATCATAATTTCAACTGGCTTTTAATGTCAGGTGCTGGAGTTTTCGTCAAAAGCTTTGAATTTAATTTTATTCAAAGAATGAGAAACGTAAAAATTGTTAGACCTGCTTTAGATAATGACGAAAAAGGTATGCAGAACTTAGGAAAATTCAAAAAATACTGTGCTGAAAAGCATCCTGAAATTATTATTGATCCTTTGCTGTCCAAAACAAAAGATCATAATCTTGATTTACAAAGCGAAATTTCTGACTATGAAAATGATTTAGACTACCCTTAATTTCAAGGGGTATTTTCATGTATAAGTCAAAGTTCTAATCTTCAAAATACCCTTTATTTATGGGGATATTCTTCTCTTTAACATTTAAAAATTACCCAAAATATGGTATAATATATATGTGGGATATTACACATATAATGTCAATAGATAACTCTATTTCAGAGTTTATATAGAAAGAGGAGGTTTAGCATATGACTCGATTTATACAAAAGTATGGTAAGAAAAAACTCATTTGTTTTAGTATGATAGTTATTGTAGCAACTTTAGCAATAGTTTATGGAATATGGTATAAAATGGAACAGGATTATAAACAAAGCATCCTTGATAAAATATCCATTACTTGGTCAGAAGATTCCACAGTAGAATGTGGCGCTAAAAATGTAGATTATAAATCTTTTGTTGCTGAAAGTTATGGCGAAGTGACTGTTCCGAAATCTAATTTAGATACTAGCAAGGTCGGAAAAATCAAGGTTATCTATATTGCCTCACTACAGGGATATAGCAAAGAGTTTCCCCTTGAAATTACAATAGTTGATACCACCGCTCCTAAGATTCAGCTTGCAAAAGATAAAATAACTTTAAATGTAGGAAGTAAATACGATCCAAAAAATAATGTAAAAGTTACTGATCTAGCAGATGGAGAAATCAAAAATTTCAAGATAAGTGGTGATGTTGAATATGACACAGTTGGAAATTATACATTAACTGTTATTGCAAGTGATAAAGCTGGTAATCAAAGTACCAAAGATTTTATAATCTCTATTGAAGATGAAGAATCTAATCCTACGGTAAGTCATCAGCCAGCCAATAACAATTCTTCAGCAACTAAAAATCCTCAATCAAACAATTCACAATCACAACAGCATCAACCTAATCCAAGTCCACAGCCACAACCTGAGCCTGAAACCCCTCCTGCTTGTGATGACACAAAATGGAAACAAATCGGTAATAGCGGTTATGTCTCACGCAGTTGGGATGAGGCTAATACTTGGGGAATGAATAATACTCCTGAAGGCTATTTATATGGAGTATTTCCTGTTCATGATGAATGTGGAGGTCAAGGTTGGACAGTAGATTTTGAAAAACAGAATTAAATTCTTAAACACTTGGTAAAAATCCGAGTGTTTTTTTATGCCAAAATGAAAGGAGCATATTTATGAAAATAAAGAAATTAGCTAAGAAATTCACTCTAATATGGATGTGTCTATTATGTGTATTCACAAACACTGGAATCATGATACATGCTAATACTTATACACCTGTAAGCTTGGGTACTATTAAAGGCACAGGGGCAAAATTAAGCCAAGGTGGTGGCTGGGCATATTGGAAAGATGGACTAGACAAAATATCAGTTAATGGAGAAATCGCCTTTTGCATTGAGCCAATGACCTTAGGTTTTGGAGGTACTTATAGTAAAAATGATGACATCCCTATTTCCCTACAACGTAAACTTTCAAGGATCGTTTATTATGGATGGGATACTTCCAATAAATCAAATGATGATTATGCAGTCACTCAATATATGGTTTGGGAGGCAGTGGGTGCCAGCATTGATGAATGGTATGGCGATTTTGGAAGTCGTTATAATGCATTAAAAGCAAATATCCAGCAGAAAATTGATCGACACACTATTGTACCTTCTTTTGCAAGTGGAAACTATGAAGTTGATCTTGGTGAAAGTTTAACAATATCTGATACAAAAGGTGTACTGAATGAGTTTCATGTAAAATCTAATGATGGAGCAGATGTTAGAATAAGTGGTAATAATTTAATTATTACACCGAATGAGAATACAGCAGATAATATCACAATTAGTTTGCAGAAAGAACTCGATAACTGTTTAGGTACATCCATTGCTTATAGATCATCTGCTGACAATGGACAGGATGTAGCAGTTATTAAAGTATCAGACCCTAGCATCGTCAATGTGAGAGTGAAAGTAAATAAATTCGGCAATATGAATATCACAAAGCTAAATGAAGATGGTAACAGTGTCCCAAATACAAAGTTTAAACTCTCTTACAACTCTGATATGTCAGATCCCATTGGTACATATACTACTGGCAGTAATGGTTCTGTTTTAGTTCAGAAATTACGACCGAAAACAGTATATGTACAAGAAATAGAAGTGCCAGCACCTTATGTACTAGATTCTACGATAAGATCATTAAAGGTTGTTGCAAATGATACAGTAGCATATCAAGCAAATAATCGCTTTAAAGTAGGTAAAGTCAAAATACAGAAAAAAGATACTGATACTCATGCAAGTGTATTAACCGCAAATGCTGAATTTGATATTTTTACTTCTAGTGGTGTTTATGTGCAGACAGTAAAAACAAATGCTAAAGGAATAGCTGAAAGTGGATGGTTGCGGTATGGTGATTATTTTTTCACAGAAAAATTAGCCCCTGATCAATATACGCAAACAACAAAGAAAATTTATTTTGAAATTCGTAAAGATCAGGAAACCATTCAAACTGAGATAGAGAATAAGCGTGTCACAGCTTCACTACGGATTTATAAATATGATTCAGTAAATGGTAATAATCCACTCGGTGATGCAACACTGGAAGGCGCTGTATATGAGCTATATGCAAAAGATAATATTATTTCCCCTGATGACAAACATGTACTCTATAAAAAGAATGACCTTGTAACCACTTTGACCATCAAGAATGGTACTGCAAGCATAAGCAATCTGTACCTTGGAAATTATTATCTGAAAGAAAAAAAGCCTAGTAATGGCTATACACTTGATACGAATATATATCCAGTGAGTTTCAAGTATGCAGATCAAAATACTGCTAACATTCATATTGAGAAAATCTTGAAAGAGCGTGTTATTGCACAACCATTTTCTATTATAAAAGTAAGCAGTGATGGAACTTCGGGAGAAATTCCTGCTGTAAAAGGTGCTGAATTTACAGTCAAACTAAAGAGTGATGTTGAAAAAATGGGATGGGATGATGCACCTATCGCTAAAAATGCACAAGGAAAAAATGCAGATATACTTGTTACAGATGCTAAGGGCTATGCTGTGAGCAACGAATTACCTTATGGAACATATATCGTCAAAGAAACTAAAGTCCCAGATAATATGTATAAGGGTAAATCCTTTGAGGTTGTTATTGATGAAGATAGTCGTGAACCTCAAGTATGGCGCATATATAATAATGCCCCATTCAAGGCTTATTTGAAAGTTGTTAAGTTTGATGAAGAAACAAATTCTAACATTACTCTGTCAAATGCTAGTTTCAAAATCAAGAATACCGACACCAATGAATATGTAAAACAATGGGTAATGTATCCAATTCCCCATCAAGTGGAAACATTTACTACCGCTAGTGATGGTAGTTTCATAACTCCAAAAGAAATGTCTGTCGGCAACTACGCCCTTGAAGAAGTAAAAAGTCCTAATGGTTATCTTTTGAGTAAAGATCCGATACCTTTTACTATTGATAAAAATCAAGCGTATGAAGCTGGTGATGACGAAGAAAGTATCATCATAACGATCAAATTCGGTAATAAACCAGTAAAGGGTCAAATAAAAATAAAAAAAGAAGCAGAATTATTTGAAGGCTTTGACTTCAGGAATACAGAATTCGGCAAAGTATATGAACCAATATTCAAAAAAGGGATTTTAGGTGGCGTAACTTATCAAATTTATGCTAAAGAAGATATCTTAACGAATGATAATACTTTATGGTATAAGAAAGGTGAATTAGTTGAGGAAATCACAACAAAGAAAAACGAAGTATTGTATAGTAGTAAGCTACCATTAGGTAAGTATTCCGTAGTTGAGAAAAGCACTCAAACTGCCTTTATCAAAGACCCAAAATCATATGATGTAAATCTTGTTTATGATACTCCTGAAAAAGAGATTGTTACTGAGTCAATGGTATTATGGAATCAGCGACAGAGAGGCTTCATTGAGTTTAAAAAGAATATAGAACAATCCATCCATGACTATGATGTAGAAGCATATAAAAATGTCAAATTCGGATTATTCACTGATGAACCTCTTATAATTGATGGTAAAGAAGAATTACCAAAAGATTCATTATTATCAGTTATCACGCTAAATCAAACACTACAATCATCATTCAAAATTGATTTCGCTGGAAAATTCTATATCAAAGAGTTATCCACTGATGACAATTACCTGCTGAGTGATAAAAAGTATTCATTTGATTTCAAATATGATAAAGATCGAGGAAAAGCAATGACACAAATTTCAAATGATACTCTGTTTGAGAATACGTTAAAACGTGGCAGTGTTCGTATAACTAAACTGGATTCCGAAACGAAAAAACCTTTAGTTAATGTAAAATTCGATCTTAGCACAACCAAAGATATGAAAAGTATCATTAAATCTACATCTACAAGTGAACAAGGTATCGCACTCTTTGAAGAACTTGAATTAGGGAAATATTATATTCGTGAACGAGAATTAGACGGATATGTTACAAATGATAAAGTTTATGAAGTTACTATTGAAGAACATGAGCAGTTGATTGAAATTGAAATCTCTAACAAACCGATCAAAGGTATCGTAGAATTTACTAAAACAGGAATGACATTTAATTCTATAAAAGAAATTGAAACAGCTTTTGGTATAGCAAAACAACCAGTTTGGGAAGAAACTTCACTATTAGATGCTGAACTTACAGTATATGCTAAAGAGGATATCACTGGTTGGGATGGCACAGAATGGTACAAAAAAGATGAGGTTGTATGCATATTAGAATCTGATCTTGAAAAAGTCCAAAGTAAAGAATTGCCTGTCGGAAAATATTATGCGATTGAAACAAAAACTCCTGCATCCTATATTCAGTCAGAGGAGCAATATGAATTTGAAATAGTTGGTAATGGTAAAGCTGAAGTTCAAATCAATAGCATTAGTATTCATAATGATAGACTAAACCCTACACTTGATCTACATAAAGTATTGGAAGAAAATGAATACTACCCTAACAAGGATGCATATAAAGTTGTAGTTTTTGGATTATTTACTCGTGATGACACTTACGATTATAAAGGTAATGTGTTATTGCCAGCAGATACTCTGATTCAAACTTTCGGTATTAATTCTGATGGTAGTGCTAAGGACATTATCAATTTACCAATCGGTAATTATTTTATAAAGGAACTCCAAACTAGTCCTGATCACAATCTTGATCCTACGGAATACGATTTCTCATATGAATATCAAGACTCATCGAAAAAAGAATACAGTATAATAATCAACAAAGGTAAGGACATTCTAAATACGCTTAAACGATCTGATATTGTAATTAGCAAAGAGGATAAATATACACATAAGCCTTTAGCTAATGCTGAGTTTACTCTTTACAATCAATCTATGAAAGAAATCAGTAAAGCGAAAAGCGATAAAGACGGGAAAGCATATTTCAATAAATTGCCAAATGGAATTTATTATTTGAAAGAGAGCAATGCCCCATCAGGATATGCCTTATCAAAAGAGACTGTAAAGGTGGTTTTAGATAGCACAAGTAAAGAATACAAGGTTACTATGACTAATGTGTTATTGCCAAGTAATGTGGTAAACACAGGTGTACAAGATTATTCTTCTACTTACTTATTACTCATGGTGATTTCAGGATGTTTAATTACACTGGCATATGCAGTTAGTAAGAAAAAGAGCTAGTCTGCTAGTTATATTGGTTTTATGTGCGTGCAGTTCTAAGATCTCTTACAAAGTGGAATATAGTGATGAGCCTATACTTTATGACAGCACGATAAACACATGTTCACAGATATCAATCAATGGTGAAAAAATTCCATACTCAGACACTTCCGAAATTACCTATAAGGATGTGTCTGTTAGCTGTCCTTATATTGATACAAAGGTAATAGGCACGCACAAATTAACATTTGTGATAAACGGAAAAGATTATACACAAGCATTTAAAGTAATTGATATCACGTCTCCCGTTATAAAGGGAGACACAGATATCAATGTTATCAAAGGTAATGACTTTGATCTGTCTAAGCACTATACAATATATGATAATGCTGATCCAAATCCAAAAGTGTCCATTCTAGGAACAGTTGATGTAAACGAAATTGGAGAATACAAGATCAAAATCAAAGCCACAGATGCATCACAAAACGAAAGCTTTTTCGATATGGTAATTCATGTCATAGAAAAAAAGAATGTAGCAATAGACCAATATGAGGAGTCGGATGATCCAGTTCAGAATCACATTCCAGAAGTTTCTAAAAAGCCAAGTAATACTCAACAAGAAACACAACCACAATTACCTGCAAAGCCGGCAGAAAAAAGCTTTTTATTTTCTGCTGGCTTTACCTATGATAGTGCGTATACAGCATGTAATCAATATGGTAAATCATTGATAAGTCAAAACATAATAAATGGATATACTTGTACACCTATAAAAGTAGATGATGAATATACAGGTTATCATATCTCATTCCCATAGGGATAGCTTAGTGGCCATCCCTTTTACTATTTTAAGGAGGATATAGTAATGGCAACGAAAAAAACAAAAACGACTAAGAAAACAACAAAAAAACAAGTGGAAGAAAAAAAGAATATAATCAAAGAACCAACAAAAAGCACATCAGATAACTTTGTAAATTTCCATCTTAAAAAGGGTCAGTTTCGTGAATTGTCTATAAATGAAAAACAATTTGCAAGCATCTTAATACCGGGCACACCTGAACAGATATACGAATCCTTTCTACTTCCTATGTCTCTAGTCAGAAGAGCATCCTATTATTCTGAAAAAAATCCCGTTTATAATGTTGGAATACCTAAAGACTGGGAAATCAATGTGCGATCAGAAGAACATAATCCGAACACTAATGAGTATACAATTTTGAAAGAATATAAATTGAAGCCTGAAGAAATTGCGCAAAAATTCGCGAAAAAACCTGATTTAGTAAAGTTTAGCGTATCTAAAAAACAAATTCTTCAGAGTGGCATTTTACGTAATGAAAAAGAATATTCAAAATTATTATTACCTAAAGATACCACTATCGGCGGAGGTACATTTGAAATTAAATCAACATTGCTTATACCGAATCCTAATAACGACAATCGTATGATTGTTATGCTCCCCCCTCAAAACAATATTACAGTAACACGCATGATTGATCAGGGTGATGGAACAAAAATCCCTATCGAAGTGCAACATGATCCCAAAGAAATTCAGCAAGCATATGTTGAAGGGCGACGCAATTTTCTGAATCAGATGAAAAAAGAAAATACTCAGAGCATTGCAGAGTCCTCTTCTGAAATTGAGGAAGATGAAACTGAATTATAAAAAACGAAAGGAGTGTGCTGATGAACTGGAACAGTCTTTTAGAAAAACTCAAACCGTTCTTATCTGATGCATCAACAGCTATATTAGTAATTGCTCCATTAGTTGCGGTACTAATGGTCGGTGTCAATAAAGTTTTGGAAATGGTATCCGATGGTCAACAAGATCAAATGTATTCTCAAAAAACAAAAAAGATTTTTGTCTGTCTCGCTGTTATATTTTTAGCTTCACTAATTGTAAAAATCGTCGAGAATTATTTGAAATGATGGTTTGAATATGGATAATGAATATATTGAACAAGGTTTAGGTCAGTTTAATGATCTAAACCTTTCAGATAAAAACAGCGAATATTTAAAAGAGTGTTTAGAGACTTTTGGACTTCCCGAAGAAAAAACTTTATATGACTTGTATGATATGTTTGACAAACAAAAACGCTTTTTTCTTAAAGACCGCAAAGTTATAGATGAATTTTTTGACATAAAACCTAAGAAATTAGATTTGAATAAAAATCATACACCTTCTGATGATAAACAAATCATGCGTATCATTGATATGCTAGAAATGCAAGATCGAGTAAATGAAGAAATCATTTACTATTTATATGATATTTATAACTCTAATGAAATTTTAAAGAATGAAAACAAAGCATTTAAAAAAACCATTGAAATATTATTAAAGGGCAATAATTCTTTAACTGTTGAGAATATGAAAGAACTATTATACAAAGCTATAAATCCATTTAAGTATATAATGATGCTATTGCTTATCCTAGTATTGGCTTTGCTATGTTTGGTTCTTTTTCTAGTTTAGCACATGTTTGATTTCTCTTGGGTAGAAGATTTAATACGCGAATTTCAATGGCTAATATGTAAAAGCACTTTAGATATGCTTTCAGGATTATTGAATATTTTAACTGGGCATATTCTTCCCTTTAGTATTTTAAATGACAGCTTTGTAAAATCAAGTTTCAATGGATTAGTAGTTATCGCTTTCGCAATTTTACCAGTTAAATGGTCATTTGAAGTATTGTGGGCTATGATGCGAGATGATGAGCAAAATTTGAACATCTATCGTAAATCATTAACCATTGTTACTGTATCTTTAGTAATGTTAGCTACTCCAATTATTTTTGATATAGGCTCCAGTATAGTATCTTCTTCAAATACTATTATACTTGCTGGAAATGATACTAACACTATATCCGAAGGTGTCAACGAAATGCTATTTAAATCTTTCGGAGGTTTAGATGATGCAACAACAAAAAAAATTATAAAAGAGATAAAGGAAGATAAACTAGATATCAATGAGGAGGATGAAGATGATAATTACATCTATGATTTAAATTTCTTCTGGACGATTGTCGGTTCGCTAATATTTTGGATACTTCTAGCTGTTATCACTTTACAAGTATCTCTAAGAATAATATCACTAGCCTTCTATAAAGTAATCACACCCTTGTGTGCATTGTCATTAACAAATTATAATAATGCTACACCTTTTACTGTTTTAAGAAATAGCGTTTTATCGGCTTTCATCCTTAATATCGCACAAATATACTTACTTGTTTTTTTGACTAAAATTATCGTTAGCATTAATCAAGTAGGTGATACATGGGCGAAATTATATCTTTATTTAGCAGGGCTAATATTTGTGGTAGCAACACCAAATATCATAAACAGCATGGTTGGTGGGTATTTTGCTGGCATATCAGATAGCCTAAATCAAATGAGTAGTGCAATGCGTACTTCAATGGCACCGTTGCGTATGGCTAAAGGTGGATTTCAAGCAGTCTTTGGTAAACCATCTATGACAGGAGAAGGTCGCTACGGAGGCGCTATAAACACAATTAAAAAATTAGGTAGGCATGTAGGTGCTATGGGAAATAAATCCAGTGCAGATAAGTCAAGCAGTTCAAATAGCACTGGAAAGAATTATTCTCAAAGTTCTCCCACTGGCTATTCCTATCCAAATACAAATAATACGCAACCAAATAATACACCATCGAGCAATCCAACCCAGCAAGAAGGAACAAGTGATTTCAACAACGCACAACCTGATTCTGATGGAATGGATCATACAGATGTAAAGGATGCAAATAGTAATCACACACCACAACATACAGCACCTATTATAAATTCAGGCAATGCTGACGAAAGTAACAAGCAATCTCATAAGCCAAATACACTTAAATCAGCAAATAGATCTGTGAATACAAAATCATCTAATAAAGATAGTTCTTCTGATTCTAAAGCAAGTTCTCATGTAAAGCCATCTATGAATAATCATGCAAAGCGAGATATTGCTAGACAAAATACTGATTTCTTTAGAGGCTCAACGCCTATCAAAGAAAGTATTGATACATTAGAGCCTGAAAAGGAAAAAATTGATGATTTTAAAGAAGATAATGATAGATTGAAGTCTATATTTAAAAGGAGGTAACAATGGACGACTATAAAATAATTGTAAATAACATTAAAGTGAAGGAGAAAATTTTCATGATATGGGATGTAAAAGAAGTATTTAAAATCATTGCAGTATACTTCATTCTATACCTAACTTTATTCTTTCTTTCGGATTTACTACGCATTTTCATTGCATTAATGATTGCATTACTATCAGGTATTTTCTATATAACGATACCGAATATGAATCAATCATTATCAATAATTATACACAAAATTATTAAAGACTTCCGAGAACCAAAATATTTATATTTTGTGCCAAGGAGCACTATATGACATTTGATACATTCTATTCTGATGATCGAAAGACTAAAATTCAAATTAAGGATATCGGTGTTAATTCATTAAGTAAAAACGATTTCGGTATATATGATAAAAAAGAATTTTTTGATATCAGATACACAATCAATAATAACATAGAAGCAGTATTAATATATCACTCTGAAAATTTTGGCATATGGGATATTGAAAAAATAAAGCATGAGATTATGCAAATGAAAAACGAGAAGCTTGTCAAGTTTAAAGAACTTCCACTGACCCTACAGTATTTAACAAAGAAAATACTTGAGAGTGATAGCGGTATGTATTTCATGGAAACACCTGAAAAAGATTTTGTTGAATTACCTGATTATCACAGCTTTTCTGATGATTGTATAAGATTAGAATACCTTTGTGAAATATCTCCTGATAATGAAATACCTTATCTTACTGTTTATGCAGGTGCGCTTGAAAAGATTAATTTTATTGATTGCCCTGAATTATTAGACCAATACATGCAACAGTATGAGGAGGAGGCAGAATTAAATTAATGAAGAGAAAAAGAACAAATAAACACATTGCAAAAAAAATCAAGTCTCATAAAACAATACGTGATTCTTTTCCATTTTCTTACGATTATGAAAAAGCCCTTTTTTTCATAAAAGACACAAGCGAATATATCAAAATGATACAACTTTCCGCAGTAAATATTTTTGGTTTATCAAGGGACGATCAATATGATTATATATCTGCATTCCAACATATATTTACGGCAAGATGTGGTCAGATATTCAGTTATGAAATTGGTGCAGATATTGATGGTTATTTAGATGAAATAGATGATCTACAATCTATGATAGATTATACGAATGAACAAGATTTGATGCGTTATGAGGTTTTAGAACACGATAAGCAACAACTTGCTAATACCGCAAGAGAAATGTCATTGATAGATAGAGCATTCATTCTAATATTAAAAGATACAGATATAGATAGACTTGATAATAAAGTATCGGAAGTGATTAGGTCAATTAGCAACCTATTACCTTGCAAGCTGTTATCAATCCTAGAACAAACAAAAATCATTTATAACTACTATAATCCTTATACAAGCTCATTTGATGGAGCTTTTTTTGATGTCTTAGGTAACGATATCATAGATTACATTTGCCCTACTGTAATGGAGAAAGCGAATGATGGCTTAAAAAAAACTATTTGTATTGATGGAATATACACAAAAGAATTATTTGTATATTCTTATACTGCCACACCTATATTTGCATATCTGTCATATTTAACAATGATGCCTGATGTTGATTTTTCTTTACATTTTGAGCAAACCGAAGGAGATCAGTTAAGTAAACAATTAAATAAAACCCATAAAACATTAACGAGATCATATAATAAAGAATCAGATACAACTGCTAAGGCATCTATTCAAAAGCAACTCTTGGACATCGAGAAAATTATTAGTAAAATGACAGGTAGTGATTATAGACCTTTATCATTCTTTGTTTCATTACGAATCAAAAATACAGATTTAGATGATTTAAAGCGTCAGATTTCAGATATTAAGAATTATGCTAGAGATATCAATATCACTTTGCGTGAAGGTATTCAGGAACAAACAAAGCTACTACATACTACTGCACCTATTTGTAACAACTTATTAACTGAATACAATAAAATGACTACACAAGATACATTAGCATGGGGATTCCCTCTCGTCTTTGAATCCCTTTATGATAAAGGTTTAGCAGTATTCCTTGGCTATACTGATTGGTCAAATGGTGTTGTATTTTATAATAATTGTACTAGACAAAACGATCGTAGCAACAGCAATGAATTTTTAGCTGGTAATAGTGGTATGGGCAAAACAACATTATTGATGCTTTTGATTCTTACACGTTTTGCTAGAAATTATAAGCAATACATTATTGATGTTGAAGGAAAAGAACTACCAAAACTTGCCCGCTACTTAAAAGGGGCAGTAATTGATTGTGCAAATGGTAATAAAGGTATTATCAATCCACTGCATATACGTTTTGATCTGCCTGATGACGATAGCGACCTTGATCACAAGGTCGCTTTAAAAGACATATTCCCTTTATCAAGGCATATCCATTTTTTGCGTACATTCTTTCGGCTATATATACAGGATACCATAGGTATCTTACATTTTTCAGAAATCGAGCGTGCGCTTGAGGAAATCTATGAAAAATGTGGAATTACATATGATACTAGCGCAGAAGAAATTATAAAAAATTATAAAAATGAAGATTTTCCTATAATGTCAGACTTATATAATCATCTTATAGTTAAAGAAGATATGTATATTCAAAAATATGGAAAGGAAAGTAAAAAAGTTGAACGTCTTAATGAAGTCATTGCTTTGATACGACCGTTAGCCATTGGAGCAGATAGTGCAATATTTAACCATCATACAAACATAGACCTTAATAACCGCCTACTATGTTTTGTAATATCAGGACTTCAAAATGGTGATGAGCGGATTCTTAGAACACAGTATTATAATATTATTTCCTATGTATGGACAGATATATTATCTTCAGACGATAATGTTTGGAAACAACTTTATGAAGATGAGTTTCATGTAATTCTTGACCCTGATATGCCTGAAACTGGTAAATTTCAGAAAAACATTGTCAAACGAATACGAAAATACAAGGGTGGCTTATCATGTGCAACACAACAGATTTCAGATGTCCTAAATGATTCTGTAAAAGAATATGGTGAAAGTATTATAGAAAATTCAACTTATGCTTTCTATTTTGGTCTTGGTCATGCTGGTGTTTCATACTTGACATCCACAAAGCTTGTACCGAAATCAGAACTCGATTTTGTCGCAAAAGCAAAAATAGGACAATGTTATATGAGAATCGGGACAAATGCATCATGTCGCTTAAATGTAGCTTTAGATTCAGCAACCAAAGAATTATTTGACGCCATGAAGAAGAATTGATATGGAAGTAAACAAAATACTGAAGTATGCTGGTGGTAGCTTATTAGCAATTTTTATGCTACTTGTATATGTCATAATACAATCATTTACAAGCATGTTTGCAAGCAGTCAAATGAGTGATGAAATTCCCAAACAATTTTTTCAAACGGAAGAAGGTATTAAAGTTTATAATGAAATTTATTACCCTGTGATAAAGGAATATCAGAATAAGTACAGTATTGAAATTCCTTTATCTTTTCTTGCAGTACCTAATTGGTCAGCAAATATAAAAGAAACAAAAGATATTGTAAAGCATGAAGCTGAACAAGCGATAGATAAACAAGATCCTCCTGCCTTAAAAACGATTCAGAAATATAGTGAATCCTTAATCACTTTGGAGGAGTATAAGGGTCTTGATTCAAAGCGTTTGGCTGATGATATAGCAAAATACAGTTATATTGATAAAACAAATGTCGATAAGCCCAATCCGTCAGGCGATAAAGATTTACAGGATAAATATAAATTCACTTATCCATTTTCACAACGATATCCCATAACTGCTGGATATGGTTTGTACTCGCCTTTTGGTACAACCACTATGCATTATGGTGTTGATATAGGAACACCTGATGGAACTACTGTCTATGCTAGTCATGATGGCACAATCACTTATAACGGTTATGATAGTATTTCGGGTAATATGGTTATTATAAAGGTCGATGAGAACCTTTCATATCTTTATTGCCATTTAAGTAGTCTATCCCCGTTATCAGTAGGAACGATAATTAAGCAAGGTCAAGCTGTGGCGCATACAGGACACACTGGCAATGTGACTGGTTCGCATTGTCATTTTGAAATCAAGTTAAATGGTAAAGCGATTGATCCGATGCGAATTATCAATTTACAATAAGACTTGTTAAATACTTCACTTGGAGGTAAAATATGAGTAGAAACAAAGGAGTGATAAATGATGAAAATCAAATCAGCTTATTCTCCAGCTTTGATTGGGACACCAATGCAGAAGATGATCGTAGAGATCATGAAACAGGAGAATCCGAGAATCTATCACAAATTACGTTTTCAGAAAACCTTGACAACTCAAGTAAAATTGTTAGAAATAGAAGCAGAAAAAGCAGAAGTACAATTCATGAAGAACCTAAGCTTGATTTATGGGATGCCGAGAACGACCTACCCAGAGATGACCGCAAACATAGTAAAAATCAAATCGGAAGCACAAAAGCAAACAGCAGAGTTCTTGGTAAATCGGATTCGAGCTATGTCGATGACTACTGCTTAGAGATTGCTGATCAATCATTAAGCGCAAAACAAAAATTCAAAAATAATCTTAAAGCAGTTAAAGCATTAAGATCATTAGAATCAGGTGATATACAACTAACACATGAAGTGCAAGAAGTATTATCACATTACTCAGGATGGGGTGGATTACCCCATCTTTTTGATACTCAAAATTCAGAATGGGATAAAGAAAGACAGGAATTAAAAAAATATATCACTGAAAAAGAATATCAAGAATGTAAGGCATCTACACTGACAAGCTTTTATACACCTCGAATTATCATTAAATCTATGTTTGATATTGTATGCAAAATGGGTTTTGATTGTGGCAACATTTTAGACCCATGTGTTGGTACTGGAAATTTTATTGGATTAATGCCTATCGAAATGCGTGATAGTAGTTATATCAATGCTGTTGAAATTGATAATATTTCAGGTAGAATTTGCAAATATCTGTATCCAAGCATTGATGTACAAATCAAAGGTTTTGAAAAAACTGAATTTCAAAACAATTCATTTGATTTAGCCATATCTAATGTTCCCTTTGGCAGATATAAGGTTTATGATCGAGAATTTGCAAAGTATAATTTTCAAATTCACGATTATTTTTTTGCTAAAGCATTATCAAAAGTCCGTCCTAACGGACTTTTATGCTTTATTACATCAACAGAGACATTAGATAACCCAAACAATAAAATACGTGAATGGCTATATGAGCGAGCTGATTTAATCGGTGCCATACGTCTGCCGAATAACACATTTCGTATAAATGGAGCTAACACTTCCATAACGAGCGATATCATATTCTTAAAAAAGCTTGACCAACTAAGGGTTTTAACACCCAGTGACAAAAACAGTTGGTTATCAACAGATGAATTTCAGGGCAGAACAATCAATCATTATTTTACTGATAATCCCCATATGATATTGGGAACATTGGCAGTGAGGTCAAATGCTTTTGGTGGAAATGAAATTACAGTGAATCCTATTAAAAATACCACGTTGTCTGATATGCTGAACAAAGTATCAGAGCAATTCCCTTCTGATATTTATGAGGAAGAAGAAATCTTCTTAAGTGAAAATGAGACACAAATAACAAAATTAGAAAGTGATTATCAAAATGTAAAAGACAACGCCTATTTTCTAATTGGTCGTGATATATTCCGTAGACAGAGTTCAAATAAAATCAAATTGACAGATTATAAAAATGAAAGCAGAATAAGGCGTTTATTAGAACTAGAAAATATTGTAGAAAAGCTAATTAAAATTCAAACCTATAATTTTGATCAGCAGAAATTTGAAAATCTACAAAATCAGCTTAAACAATCTTACAATGAGTTTATTATCCAATTTGGTTATATAAATTCAAAAGAAAATTTCAGGATTTTTAGGAATGATCCAAATTTTTATATGCTTATGGCACTAGAGGTTATAGATAAAAAAACGAAGAAAGTTACTACTTCAGATATTTTTAGAAAACGAACTATCAAACCTCGTAGTCAAATAACACATGCAGAATCCGCAAAGGACGCTATGCTTATATCTCTCGATAAGTATGGTAGTATAAATTTAGAGTTTATACAAACGATATATGATAAAAGTAAATCAGAAATTATTGATGAATTGTTAAGCCAACATCTAATTTACATTGATCCTCAAGATGATTCCCTTAAACCAAGCAACGAATATCTAAGCGGAAATATTAGGAAAAAGTTAGAGATTGCGAACAACCGTAATGTAGATGGACGCTTTGATAATAACATAACAGATTTAAAACGATTTTTACCTGAATGGATTACGGCTGATAATATCACTTGTCAGCTTGGTACTACATGGGTTCCTGAAAAATATGTTGCTGATTTCATATGCCATCTTTTAAATATTAAATATCATAGGTCATCCGTTAAAGCAAGTTATTCTCCCCTATTAGGTGAATGGAGTTTAATGATACCTAAATTAATACTTAATATGAATTACTACGATGACTGGTCAGTCCCACCAACTGAAAACATAGATACTAAATATAGGCAACCTGATTACAGCATCATTGATCTAATAGATGATGTCATAAATTCAAAGACTATAAAAATCATGAATTATTATGATGTTTATGAAAATGGCAAGAAAAAAACAAGAAGCAAGTTGAATCAAGAGCGCACCACACAAGCACGCTATAAAGCTATTAATTTAGATACGGCTTGGCAAGATTGGATTTATGATGATATAGAACGTAGAACTGATTTAGAAAAAATATATAATGATCTCTATAATTCAGATGTTTTGCAAACTTATGATGGTGCATATCTTTCATTTCCTGAAATGAATCCTCTTATAACTTTGGAGGATTTTCAAAAAAATAGTGTCGCTCAAATGATGTATGGTGGTAATACTCTTTTAGCTCAAGCTGTAGGTGCAGGAAAGACTTTTGAAGTTATTGCGACAATTATGGAATTAAGGAGGATCGGATTAAGAACAAAACCTATGATAGCTGTACCCAATCACTTAGTCATGCAATGGGCGCAAGAATTTTATACTTTGTATCCAAATGCAAATATCCTTTGCGCTACAAAAAAAGATCTATTAAAAGATAACCGTAATGCCTTTATTCATCGTATAGCAACAAATGACTATGATGCAATCATTATTGCACATTCATCTTTTAAGTTAATTCCTTTATCTAAAGAATTTCAAATTGAAAGTATTAATAAAATTATAAATGATCTTGATGTTGCGATTGACCTTGAAAGACAATCAGAAAACCGCAATACTTATTTGATCAAACGATTGGAAAGCTCAAAAAAATCACATGAAGCTAAAATTGAATCATTATTAGATCATAAAACTGATGATGGTATTGTGTGGCAACAATTAGGTATTGACATGCTATGTGTTGATGAAGCACATTATTTCAAAAATTTAGCCATAGCCACAAGGATGTCTAATATTGCTGGAGTAAGCACAACCGCATCACAAAAAGCCTTTGATCTTTATTGCAAAGCTAATTACATTAAATCAAAAGGTGGTAGCGTTGTTATGGCGACAGGTACACCTATGAGCAATTCTATGACAGAGTTGTATACATTTCAGCGTTATTTACAGGAAGATCTACTGAATGAAAAATGCATATATAGTTTTGATGCATGGGCTAAGAACTATGGTAAAGTTACGCAAACACTAGAAATTAGTGTGGATGGAGGTAGCTATCAAAGTAAAGAAAGATTTAATAAGTTTTTCAACATACCTGAATTAATGCAAATGTTTCGTAAGAATGCAATTATCATGACTTCTAATATGCTAGCAAAAGAAATGAAAAACAGTAAATTACAAAGACAGAATTCAAACATCCCTACAAGAATTGGTGGAAAAGCGATTATCATTCAAAATGACCCTAGTCCTGAACTACAAGCATATATTGAAGATGTAGTAGAAAGAATGGAATGCATCCATTCAGGCGGTGTTGATCCACGTATAGATAACGCTCTTAAAGTCAATACAGACAGTAAGAAAGCGTCTATTGATATGAGATTAATTGATGAATTATACGGTCGAATATCCGGAACCAAAGTCCTTGGAATTGCGAACAATGTAAAAAAAGTATATGATGAATTTAGTGCAGACAAAGGTGTGCAAGTGCTGTTTTGCGATTATAGCACCCCGAATAATGAGAAATTCAATATTTATCATGAATTACGAGATTTATTGATCGACCAAGGGATACCAAAAAATGAAATAGCATTCATACATGATTATCAAACTGAAAATGAAAAAGACCAATTATTTGATGAATTAAACGATGGGATTAAACGTATCATTATTGCCAGTACCCCTAAAATGGGAGCTGGTACTAATATTCAAAAACGACTATGTGCAATTCATCATATTGACGTACCATGGAAGGCTTCAGACATTGAGCAACGTAACGGGCGTGGTTTTAGGCAAGGTAATATGTTCGATGAAATATATGAATTTAGATATGTAACAATTAAAAGTTATGATGCATATTCATGGCAAATCATTGAAACAAAAAGTACCTACATGCAACAATTACTTGAAGGATCAAATACCATACGTACGATGGATGAAATGGATGATAATATATTGTCCTATGCAGAAATTAAAGCGATAGCATCAGGTAATCCCCTTATTCGTGAAAAAATGGAAGTTGATAATCAAATCAGACAATTACAAATGCAGAAATCTAATTTTCTAAAGCAGAAATTTCAGGCGGAAAAGAGTATAATAGAGTTGCCAGCAATCATAAAAAAATTGGAGAACGATATAGCTAAATTAAAAGAAGATATATCTCTGAGAATTGCTAATGATAAAATTTTTTCAGTTAGTATTGATGACATATCTTATACAGATATGAAAAAGGCTGGTGAAAAAATTCAAAAGAAAATTCAAAATTTCAACTTATTAACGGATAATAAAAAACCTTTTGGAAAATATCAAGGATATGATATTGCTATACAAAAAGTTGGTCTTGAATTGTTTTTGATACTTATTGCTAAAAATGATATCTATCGTCCAAATACATCTTTCAGTAATCTAGCACAAGTTAATTTCAATAGATTTGATAAATTGATTTCAAATATGGAAGAAGAATTGATCAAGTTACAAGATCAAAAAGCTGTACAGATAGATAACCATAGTGTTATGGAGAAAATTATTTCAAAGCAGTTTGATGGAGCAGAAGATCTTAAACATTTATTGAATAGACAAAAGGAAATTGATATTGCATTAAATGATCCCTCAATAGAAGTGGAAATTATAAGTGAGGAAAATATAGAAATGGAGGCATAACTGTGAATAACTTAATACAAAGTATGTTACACCACCTTTCCAATGAATTATATCAAGACTATTCCGATTGGTATGAAAAGACGGTTAAAGAACGCAATACAAATGAGCAATTAGATTTATTGGTATGCTTGTTACGTAAAATCGACGAACGATTTTATAATGAATATTATCCTGAAGTACAAAGAGTCCTACGAAAACATAATACTAATGTTGACAAAATTACAATGAAGTTATTAAATGATGCTATAAATGCTGAAGATCCCGAATATGAGGATGATATCGAAATATAAGGAGGTGCTAACCATATGAAAGAATTTGATTATAATGAATATAACGCCGATTTTAGCGAGTATGAGCAACAAGAAAGCAATCAGAAGTATAAAGTCTATCTTGCATATAAAATGGCTAAAAAGGCTCATAAGGGGCAAAAAAGAGATGAGGGTACTGACTACATAACACACCCTGTCGCTGTGTCCAAAAGATTAAAGAATCCTGATGAAATCATCATTGCTTTATTGCATGATACACTAGAAGATACCAATATCACATATCAAGATATAAAAAAGGACTTTGGAAAAGCAATCGCTGATAAGGTTAAACTACTAACACATGAAAAAAATGTTCCTTATGCAGATTATTTAACAGATATATGTGATGATTGTATTGCCTTGAAAATCAAAATGCTTGATAGAATACATAATGTATCCTCATTAAGTGATTGCCCTAATACATCCAAAGTACAAAAATATATTGCAGAAACAGAAACAATCTTTTTACCAATAGTAAAAGACAAGTTGGATGAATTAGCTAACATTCATTACAATGAACTTTATAATGAACTTGAAAAGGAGGTTATGCATGTCAAACAACAAGCTGAAGAAATCGGCAATATTCTTTAGAAATTATCTTGAATCTCAGGATTATTTAAAACTACTACAATTCGATCTTATACAGCTACTAGACTCTAGTGGCTTTTTTTATGGTTTTGATTATTCACTTAAAGGTCGATATAAAACTCCACAAAGCATAATCGAAAAAATTGATCGTAAAGGATATAAAGAAATTCAACAACTTACAGACTTAATGGGTGTCAGTATAGTTTGTAAAAGTCAGGAGGATGTTCCTAAAATTCAAAATATAATCAACGAGCATTTTAAATGTGTTGAGATATCAGATTACTACACACATACGCCTAAATCTGGTTATACTGCTTTACACATGGATATCAAATATAAAAAAATGCCTGTTGAGATACAAATTAAAGACACCCTTTCAAAAATAAAACAAAAATATATTCATGATCGTATTTATAAGTCAGACCTAGAAAATAAAGAAATGGTAAACGCCATCTTTGTTCAGAAAATAGATGAAATCTTTTCTAATCGAAAAATCTCATCCATTGATCAAACTTTATCTGCACGTGATATTAAAAAATTGGATAAAGAACTATCGTATTATCCTCACAAAAAGCCTAAAATCGTTGCTTCCGCACAGTTTGAAGAAGCGATTGAGCTTTAGAAAGTAGGCAAAATTGCCCACTTTACATTTAAAGGAAAATGCGATCAAACGTGCATGGTCTGCAAAAATATTAGAGCTTGTCATGGATTACAATATGTATTCACACGAAAAACTCGAATGGTCTGATTTTGCGAATTACCTTGAAGGAAAATCTATTAAACAATATGAACAATGCTACAAAGATTTGCAAAATAAATTTAATGAAATGTTACTGGAAGAAATCGAAGAACCAATGTTATGAAAAATAAAATACTCTTGACTTTTGATATGTCATCTATAATCAAACAAAAGCGTTTAGATAAAAAGTTAAAGCAGATAGAGGTAGCAAGTCATTTACATATAGACATAAATCTATATCGCAGAATAGAACAATTTAAAATCAGAAAAATAGATGCCATATTATTAAAAAGAATACTTGAATATTTTGAAATACCACTTATCGATTTCATTTCAGCTCCAACAATTACAGTTTCCAGTAGACTGAACGAAACTGTTATGAATGATTTAGAAAAAATTAAAGCTAGAGAACATTTAGATAATACTTCTGAAGCAATAAGGTACTGTGTGGAGCAGTACCTTTATTTTGACAAATTAGCAGATTCAAAAAAAGAAATTATCAAGCTGATTGAAGATACCCTATATATCACATTTATAAAACAGATTCGCTCTGATCAAAAACGAATTGATAATCTATTAAATATATTAAAGCTTAATGGATTGAGTGATGATGAAATATCTAATTTAGAAAATCAAGGATATAAAAAATATCGTTCCAAGACGATCTAGGAGGACTATATGAAAATAATTGTTTTTGGAAATCAAAATTTTATGGAGAATTTACAGAAGGAATTTAGTGAATTAGACACTCACTTATACTTTATCAGTCATTATCATGATAAAGCGGATATCAATCTTATCGCTTTACGTATAACTAATCTCACACATCTATTGATTGATGGAGATATGTATAACGATGTAGACCTGTATTATGCTATTAAAACGATTAAATTATTAAACCCTAATGTAATTATTATATGTGTGATGAACAAAGAAAGAAAACTTATCTGCCATTATCTTACGGTTGATGAGTTGGCTTATATTGTTGGCACTGGAATAGAGATTGAACATCTTTTTCAAGATGATTTCCTTGCTTTTAATAAAAGCTTCATATTATCTATCAAAAACGAGAAAAAAATACGAAAAAAGTTTTACAAGACAGGTTATGATACAGCAACTAGAAAGCAGAAAAGAGGGTTAAAAAATGGATGAAAAGAGAAATGATTTATACTTTAATGAGTTAATTAAAATTTTGTCAGAAGCGCTGAATGATCAAGATTTTATTGAAAATGATTTTTTAAAGAATTTAAACTATTGTAGAGATATATTCCGTACATACCTTGCATTGTATAAAGACCTTGATGATATAGAGCATTTTAAAAATTATGTTAAGGATTATCTAATTGAATATGAACAATTCAAATCGGACAAATTAAGTGGTATACAGGACTTTATTAACGAAAAAGGATCGTATCTTACAGCCGAGAATAAAGAAATGCTAAAAGAATATGCAATACGAGGAAAAATTGATAAAGCACCTTTCCTTGGTAGCGTTTCTTTAGATCATGTAAATGAAATAAAACAGTATGTTAATAGATATTGTTACAAATGTGAGTATAGAACACCTATTACTTTTGATATTGACATTCGTGAAACCTTATGCAAAATATCAGAAAAAGATGGTATAGCTACTTATCGTGATCGTAATGGTTATCATAGGTACATCGAGCAACAAGAAGGAAATAATAAGGTGTGGTATGAATTAGAACGATCAAAAAAAATTCCATTGAATGATAAGGACATAATAGATATCGTTGATCCTCATGGTATTTTCCAAAAACGCCTATATTTTATGAATACAGAAGCAAACCTTCAATGTCATACTCTGATAGATAGTTTAGATTTTGAAAAAATAGATCTCCATCGAGTTGGTTATCCGCTACCAGCATTTTTATTAGATGATTCGTTTCGTCAATTCCCTCTATCACTCGTAACTCAATCATTCATATTTTATATAGACGAAAATGGTGAAGAAGTAAAAATGTATAGAACAGAGAATTTTGAACTTGTATCCGACAATTATTTCGCTACTGAAGGTTTTACTGAAGAAATCCTAGAGCTTTACCTCCAAGGTAAAGAATATAATTTAATTTATATGGATGATTCAACAAGATATGGATATAAATATATTCTATTGGATTATAAAGGTGAGATGAATGATGAAACAGATTTATTCCTTGACTTAATGTATAATGATGATTTAACAAATGAGGAAAAAAGCAATATTGATAAAAAATTGAGAAAATTACTTTCAGAATCTGAAAGCTCTTATAAATTAGAGAGCTTACAGTTTGAAAATGATTCCTCAGTAAGTCTCTATGAAAAGAAGATTTTCAATGATCATACAAGAGAAGATCAAACCATATATGCTGTTATTACAAATCAGCATAAAACCTCTAATATGCATTATGTTGGGTTCAATTATTCATTAGCATATGAGACTTTACAAGAAATTATATATGATAACGTAAATGAAAACAGACAGATCATTAACGCTGAAGATGTCTTAGCAATGACCTCTACATATGGTGAGAACATTTATAATACCAATATGGATATCATAATCAGAAATTTTTATGATATTGTCGGCACAAATAAAATTTACATTTTGCAAGCTGAGAATCTTAGATATGGTCAAGACGGAAAGCCTGAATATTTTGCTCATCAAGATGGTGATAAAAATTTTATTCAAGATTTAACAAATCATATCAACGGCACAATAATGAAAAATGAAAATAATGATCTTGTCTTATATACAAGGGATGCGGATTTTGCTGATGATTATTTAGATGGTAAATATCATATGACTATGCAAAGAATCACAATACGCTTATCGCCAAATCAAAACACTTATGAAGTAATTGATGCTGATCCTGAAACTTTATTTAGAAATTGCAGCGAATCAGATTTTCTTGGTGATAGAATAGTCAGTATTTTGCAAGAAGAAGTTTCCTTAGATGATGAAGAAATCGATCTTTAAAATTTTAAAGAAAAATATCTAGCTATTCGATTAGCCCTACCAATAACAGATTATGTATAATCTGTTATTGGTAGCAGGTTAAGGTCGTAACGAGTTCCGACTTTATGGTGCTTGTTGCCAGTGGCAACAACAGAAAACACTTATAAATGCCTATTTTTCATACAATCAATATTACTTACCTTGTGATTATCATAATCACTTTTTTTAACTGCTATTTTGTATTTTACCCTTTAAATAAAATGCATTTTGCAAGTATTTAGATTTGTCAGGATTACTGATTTTTTTCATATTCTTCATTTTAAAGCATACTGAAATCCATATGAATTAAGCGTCATTTATTATGACAGAGAGGAGTGTTTATGAAAAAACATAAATTGAATAAATGGATTGGATTTTCTATAATTTTTGTAGCATTTATGGTTATACTTCCCCTATGTATTACCATCATCATAAGTATTTTAACAAAGACATCATTCATAGATAGCTTCCAAACAAATCGCATTGAAATTATCATGCTCGCCTTAGGAATTACAATATTTCTCTTATGCACAATAATGTTTAAAATAACATCGTATAATTTAAATAAATCTACAAAATTAGCATCTTCAAGATGGGCAACATTAAAAGAGCAACTATCTTTTTTTGGTAGCACAACGATGGATGAAGAAATAAAGGTTGGTGGACTTCCAATACACTATCTTCCTAAAGGACTGAAATTTTGGAAAAAAGATGTACTGCTATATGAAAAGCATGATGTACATAGTTTAGTAATTGGTACCACTGCAAGCGGTAAAAGTCGTAAAATTGTTCGTATTTTGATCGCCCTTATTTCAAGAGCGAAGGAAAGTATCGTAGTGAACGATCCAAAAAAAGAATTGTTTTTTCTTTTCAGGAATTTTCTAATTAAACTAGGCTATGCTGTGTACTGTGTTGATTTCAGGAATCTTGAATTTAGTGATAAATGGAATCCCCTTACAAACATCATCAAGTTTCTTAGTGAAAATAACATTGATGATGCAGATGAATTAGCTGGTGATTTATCTAACAGTTTAGTAATAGATAATGGAGCTGGCGAGAAAATATGGATTGATGGTCAGAGAGCTTTGATAAAAGGATTGATACTAGCTGTTGCACAAGCTAATATGTCAAATGATCGGAAGAATTTTTACAGTGTATATCAAACCTTAGCTTTATTGTCAAAACCGATTAACAAAGTCATTCCCCTAAACGAGTTCTTCAATTCACTTGAAGAAACAGACATAGCAAGAGTAGCTTTCACAGCGGTTCAAAATGCTCCTGATAAGACAAGGGGTTCTTTCTATACTTCATCACTTGCCACTTTAAATATTTTTTCAAGTATTAAACTTGCAAAAATGATGTCTCGATCAGATTTTAATATTTCATCATTCGGAGATAAACCATGTGCTTTGTTCTGTGTGACACCTGATGAAAAGACAAGTAAAGATGCTGTGGTATCCATGCTGTTTGATGAGATTTATAAAACACTGGTATTTAAGGCAAATGAATATGGTGGTCGGCTACCAAGAAGAATACATATGATTTTAGATGAATTTGGTAATTTAATCAAACAAGAAAATATGAGTAGAAAGATTACAGTTTCAAGATCAAGAGGAATCATATATCACTTGTTTGTACAGGATACAAGTCAGGTTGATGAAATTTATGGAGATAAAGTAGCAAAAACGATTAGAGGTAACTGCAATCTATGGATTTATATTGCAAGTGGTGAAACTTCTACATGCGAAGAAATTGAAAGAAAAATAGGATCAGAAACTATATGGACAGAAAGCTATTCACAAAACTATAATTCTTCTGCGACAATCCAAGGTGGAGGAAGCTCTTACCAACAAACTAAAAGATCGCTAATTGATGCGAATGAATTACAATCGCTCGATAAAGAGAAAGGTGAAGCTATTGTTATGAGAACTTATATGCAACCAATTTTTACTACACTCCCTGATTGGACAAAGTATAAGTATAGTAAATATATTAAAGAAGATAAGACTGAAGTACCAGCAGTTGATATGGAATTGCATTATGCTGTACCAAGAGTTGTAGATTTTTTTGGTATACCTTTTTGGTATTGGTCACAAAGGAATGATATTACAAGTCTCGTTCAAGATCATATATTAGACTTCTTTGAATCTGAATGTGATGAAGAAGAAATAAACCCTGAAATCATTGAAAGAATAAACGATTATCTAAAGAGTCAAACATTTCAGAATTTCATAAATACATTAGATGAACAAAATACATTCAATACAATGTTATGCAAAGAGGTACCTGAATCAGATCCTGATACATTATTCCAAGACATTATGAATGTACTAAACAGTTAGGAGGTGTAAAAGTAGGCAATATTGCCTACTTTTAATGAAAGATAAAACACAAATAATACTGAATCTAAGATTTAAAAAAAATGATGGTATCAACATATATAGGATGTTGAACTATTATGATCGTGATGATAGATGTTGCAAATTTAATGCTGAAATAAATGATATGTTAAACTATTATGAATATCGTTTAGGAAGCACTGGTTGTTTTGGTAAGAATGGTATCTATAATCGAGAGAATGTAGAAAGGGACATACTTAAGTATAAACCAAGCTGTTATTATCAAATGGTGATTTCCTTTCGTCCTGAATTTGCTATTGCGAATGATTTAGTCGATCTAAAAGATATGCAAGCGTTTATTACGAAAACGATGAACAGAAATATCATAGAACTAGGACTAGATCCTGATAATGTAATGTGGGGTGGATATTATCATACAAATACAGAAAATCCCCATGTGCATATATGGATGTATGAAAAGACGCCAACAAAGAAAATACTCAAAATCAACAAAAAGAGATTTACTAAGATGAAATCCGTGTTAGGGTCATATCTTGTTGATTCTGCTGAACTTCTTTCTACAAAAGATATTGCATTTAAAAATTTTTTGAATGCATTGGAAAAGTGCGATATAGATAAGAAAGTTTTAAAAAGTATCAAACATCATTCCTTCAACAAGTTTTTTCCACAGGATAAATTATCAAAAGATTTATATCCATTACTAAGAAATTTATATAATGAATTACCAGCGCATGGCTCACTCAAATATAATAGTGCTAATATATTACCCTACAAAAATGATATCAATGAAATTATCAAAATCATAAAAGAAGATAATGAAATTTCTCAGATTATTCAAGAGTATAAATCACATGTGGAAAGGGTTATAGATAAAAACGTTTTCTTATATGGAGGAAATAAGTACGATAATAAATATCAACATTATAGAGATCATCAATTAAAAAAAATTGATGATCGAATTGGAAATCTTTTACTACAAACGATCAAGCAAGCACGTACTGTTGACCAGCAAACGAAAAGTAAGAAGGGATTAAGTAAAAAGGAGTGTCGAGCTTTTTCAAATTTTCTTTGTTCGACAACATTTCAAGACATTACATATGATTTAGCTGTTTTGTCTTTCTCAGCAAATCGTTTACAACAAGAAGCAGAGTCAGCTAGGCGTTTTGCTTCACAGGATTATCCTGAAATTTAACTTAATAATCTTAAGAAATAAAATATAAAAAAAGCCAGTTAAAATTTTCGTATTTTACTGGCTTTTAGCATTATGCATTATTATGCATTATTATTTTTTATTCTTCTATTCACTTGCAAGCACACAATTTCTAACAAGTTTTTGTCAATTTGTAGGCTTAAGATAGTTTCCCGCTTGAATTACAAGACAATGACACATTTCTAGTAACTTTTTGCATTTCAACACCCATAAAATATCTTGTTCCAGTAGCAGATGCATATGCAGTGTTTCCGGATTTTCTTGCTGATTTATTACTGATTTTCCAATTTGAGTTATTGCTATAAGCACTTACTGTAGCAGAAGTGCATGTAGCAGAATTACCTCCATATTTAAATTTCCCATGAACACTTACAGACCATAAAAGTGTATTGCCATTATAGTAATTAACTGTTTTAGTTCCACTTTTCTCACTAGTTCTAGCAACAGATACGTCTTCTATAATAATAGTTTCAATCCTTAAACCATTTTCATACTCAGTTGTGATATCGTATTGATTTTGTTCTGCTTTTATATTTGCAATATTGGCAGAGCTACTAAAAAGCACTAATAAAATTACTAAACATTTAATTTTTCTCATAATAATCTCCTAATTTTCTGTAATAATTTCAAATTCTCTATTTATAAATGAATCATTTGCATTGATATAATTCATAAAATATAGAATTAATATTATAAAGACTGCGATCAATATAATTACTATCATTACATTGATCATTTTTTTCTGCTTAATTTTTCTACGTAAGGTAACTTCATCATATTCTTCCAAATAATAATTTGCTAATACTTCAGGTTCCCCAAAATTCTGCACTAAATCGTGATAAGTAGTTTTATCAGTAGAAAAATGTTCTATTTCTATACTCAGAGTCTTAAGAAATTTTTTTTCCTTACTACCCACATATAATAAATGATGCTTAATTTGATTAATGTATTTCCTTTTAGCATTCATTTTCATTGTTAATCATCACTCCCTTTAAAATATCATCTATCGCCCTATACTTCCTATAGAAATCCTCCTTGAGACTACAAAAATATAAAATACCTTTTTCTTCTAAATGATAATAAACTCTTATCTTCTTGTTTACTATCTTTTCATAATATGAAACAAGTTCTTCCTCTTTTAGCCGTGTTAAAATTGGATATAATGCACCCTCTTTTATACTTATAACTCCACCACTCTTTTCTAAAATTGTTGAAGCAATTTCATAACCATAACAGTCTTTTTCAACTAATGGGGAGAGAACAAGAAGTTCCATATTAAAAAAACTTTTTTTTACTTTCCTGTCCATTTCAAACTTACCTCAACTTTTAAAATTAGGATAATAACAACCTTTCAGTAAAGTGAATTCTTATAAATTTTCTTTTCAGGATGTTATTATCTTAATAACAATTATAGCATTACTTATTTTTGTAATCAATACAAATTATCTGAGGCAATCCAAAAATCATATGTACATAAATATTTATGTACATATATATTGACACACATAAAATACATATGATATTATTTGTACATAATCTTGAACTAGGGAGGAGGAAAAAGTTAATTCATTGTTCAAAGATTATATAGAACGCATAAAGCGGAAGAATGGAGATAAAGATGAAAATATTGGCAAAAACCTTATTGGTAGGATTATTATCACTCAGTGTTGCACCATCTTTTTTTACAACTGTTGGTGCATATTCTAAGCAACTTATAACATTTAGTGGAAGTGGTATTTCAGCAGGATTAACTACAAAAAGCGCTTTTACTATATCTGATGGCGATTTTTATGCAGATGGTGAGTATTATAGAACATCTATAAAACCAAGTTATCCTGCAACTCCCCTTACCGTCGATGCCTTATACAAAGGGAAAAATGGTTATTCAGCAGTTGATTATGTAAATATTTATGGTTCATATTATGGTGCAATAAGTTATACTGGCATGAAAAATGGTACATATAAATTAGGGTTCCATAGTGCTAATTGGAATATGTATACAGCTAAAGGAACAGTTTACGATAAAAGATAATGAAAAAATTAACACATGATAAATCAATTTTAAAAATATTTTTATTTATTTTTATTATTATCATATGTTATTGGTGTAGTCAAAATATTTGTTACTATTACCTTGATGATATAGCTGTGATATATTTATCACAGCTATATCAATTTCTCATTTTGAGGATAATATTATCTAATGTTTTTTTCTTTCTCATCAATTACATATTTCAAATATTTGATATAAATTATAAATATATTTTAAAATATTGTTTCATTTTAATTTTATTATCTACGGTTCTATTAACACTTAGACCAGCAACTATGAGAGCTGCAAATTTTAATATCACTGATATTGATCAAATATGGAATGGTCAACAAGGAAGCAGGATGCTATTAATAGCAAATATTTTGTTATATGCGCCTTTAGGCTTTATTTATTATAAAATTACACATGAAAAAACAATATTAGCTTTTATTGATTTTTTAATATTTATTTCGTTAGTTGAGCTCTGTCAATATTATCTAAAACTTGGTATTTTTGATATCTATGATATATTTTTCAACACGATGGGATTCTTAATAGGGTTTCTATTCTCAAAACTTTTAGTTTATTTAATAAAACAACGGAGGTTTAAGAATGAGCAAAAAAAGGATTAGAGGTATCTTTGGAATTTTAATATCTATTGCATTTATCTTCACTTATTTTCATTCTGAAAAAAATGAAGATTCCTTAAAGTTCCCAAATGTTCAAGAAATTTCAGAATTATTTGATACAGCAAATACGACTTCATATATTGAAGGCGATTTTAAAAATTCTACTATATTCCTTTATTCTAGTACATCTAATTCTTTTCTTTTAACATTCGATGAAAATTCTCAATTTCATACAGTGAAATTAAATGATATATACACTAATATAGTAAGATTGAAAAATGGAAGTAATGAATATATTGTTTTTAATAAAGAAAGACCTAAAGACTCACTAAAAATATTAAGATATAACGATAAAATTTCTATAGATAGAAACGAAAAAGAATTTATTTCAGATGTAAGCGTAATTTTTGAAAAAATGGATGAATACTATGCTTGTTATAAAAAAGTCGAAGGTTTCTACGGTTATCAGTTTGTTTTTGAGAATAAAGATTATTTTTCGATCCTTAGTAAAAATAAGGATATCATTTATGAACTCAAAGACGTTGATCACTTAGGCTTGTAGATGAAAAAAATTAAAATCAAAGTCCATCTAAAAATTTATGAACGAATAATAAAAGAATACTAATCTTGTGAATTACACAATTAGTATTCTTTTACTATTTATTTAATACGCTTATTATTGTATCTATCTTCTCTTGTTCCTTTTTTGAAGCACAACGATAATATTTTAATAAAGCAACTTCTTCTCTATTATGAAGTATAATCTCTGTGTTTGCTCTTGGTAATATTTCACAAAATTTATTAACATCAACTTTCAATAATTCGCATAATCGCAAAAAAGTGAAAATATCAGGCGAAGCTGTACCATTTCTCCATCTATTAATTTGTCTTGGCTTTACACCGATTATGTCAGCAATCTCAGCAGTTTTCATATCTGTCATTTCTAAGCTAAGATCAATTATCTTTGATACAATATCATTTTCCATGTGCTCACCTACTACTTATCTTATACATAAAATTATATAATATTCATTATAATATAGGTTGGAATTAACCTTAACAAGACTTCATGTGTTGATAAAAGTCTGATTATGGTATATTATATGTATGTTTTGAATATACAAACGCTATACTCTTTTATGTTAAATCCTAGAAATTAAAATGAGAAAGGAGTTCAGTGAGCTTACATAATTACCAATGTAATTATAATTTTTAATGATGCAAGACTAGGCTTGTAAAGCTATCAGAATTTTATGAAAAAATATAGTATAAGAGAATTATATGATTATGATCACTCAATGATTGATGTGATTGAAAGGGAGGATGGAAAATTTCAGTATCCGTCAGGTAAATTATTCTTAGATAAGTATCATTGCACATTAGATTATATTTCAGATAAAGTTAATCATTCCTTGCCTTTCTTTGTTCCATTTACTGAATATTCATCAATAATTGATCTTTATGATGCATACGGTAAAGCATTGGAAGTATATTATCGCTTATGTTATGATGAGCATCCTTATGCAACCATACAAATGTATCTGTTTTCTAATGCATTAGATATTACATTAGGAAAAACAAAAAGATTCAAAGCAATCGACAGATATATGAAAATCGAGTTTGAATTTAATGACTTCAAAGAATTTGTGAAGCATGAATATTACCAATTTGAAAAAACTGCGATAGATAATATATTTAATAGTTATGCAAATTATACTGAAGAACTGATTTTATACATTTGTAAGCTGAAAGAAAAGAAATATAATTTGAAAGAATTATATGAGATACTAGCTCCGAAAAAAGAATTGTTATACCAGTTAGATATATCTCCGTTATTTCTAATTTTAAATTTTGAAACATTGGACATTTTAGATGACCCTGATTATCAATCAAGAATTTTAGAACGAATAAAAGAACTTGGAAACATTTGTTCAGAACAATATTTGTTCCCTGATGAGGTATTTAAATGATTGAGTATTATATAATAAATCATGAATTCTTAAAGCAGCTCTAAGTTATGATCAACGCTTATGCTGTGTTAATAACAAAATCAGGGAGATAAATGATTATATAATAAGTGAAGAAAATAAATTATGCTTTATAGGTATTGATATACTCAATACTGAAATATTAAATTTACTATATGATAATTTAGATTGTATTCTTAATAACCTCAAATTCAAATATCATCCATTTAATACGCTTAAACTAATATTAGATCAGCTAGATTATGAATTAAGAGTAGGGAAAAACAAGAGATTCTTAGTTGTTACTGATAAGGAAAACAAGGATTTTAATAATTTATATGCAATAATAAATTTTCACTATGATGAGTTGTATGAAAATGTTCATTATGTTATATGTCGTATTTGGGAGATTACTTCAGAATACGTTAGAATTATCAAAAAACAATTACTAGAAATGAATTTGAATGAAATTTACCAAAGAATTAAAATGGATGATAAGTTTATTATGCTTAAATCTATAGATGGAGTGTATTTATTAACAAACTATAAAAGGATGAAAATTTTAAAAGATACTGATTTTAATGATTTATGCTTGCAATTCATATAAACAAAAAGTGCCAAATTGTGGCACTTTTTTATTGCTAGAATAGTAAATCAAATAAATAACCAAGATCTAGAAAATCCCAAATAAAACTAATAACATATACTCCTATAACAGCCAAAACAATAAATATGAGTATACCTCCAACTAATTCGTTTGCTTCACTTTCAGCGTTTTTTTTTGCTTTTGTGCTTTCTTTTTTTATTTGTGAATTTTTTGCATGTTGAATTTCATTTTCTAATTCCATTAAATCTTTAGCCTTATACTCTAATATATCCATCACTTTATCATTACCAGTCTTTAAGTAGTTTTCATAAAAGGCTTTATATTGTTTTAGATCATTTGAGCGTTTTACTAAAAGTTTACGAATGTTAGAGTTTTCAGGATAATCAAGCCATTCTGTTAAATGTTTACTTGTATAAACCCTATCATTTATCGGAAGTACCAAATCATCATAGACACCTTTTTTAGAATAAGAATTTGGTGAATCTCTAAATTCAGGATAGTTTTTGTAAATCAAATCAACTCTATTTAATTCCCAAAAATCTTTCCTAACCTTTGCATCAACAGATCTTCCACCTGATCCCACTTTTACTATTAAACAATCATTTAAATAATCTTCATGCGAATATGCCATATTAACCCCTCCTTAATTGATAGATTCCATGACATTATTTATATTCTTTCAATTTCCCCTTTGCATTCACTGTAATTAGGCTAATGTTAAGATTCTTTCTAACATATTCAGAGATACTTTTAAAAGTCATTGTATCAGCTAAATTATACTCTAAAAGGATACTGGTCTTATCGACACAAGTACGATCTATCGTTTTGATCAAATTAAACAGTTTTGTCTGCATAGTAGTTGGTTTGCCTCTAGTCTCCAGTAACATATGTACAACCCATTGCCCATATTCTCCATTCACTATACAAGTATCATCATTAACTGAATAGCTTAAACCATTATCCTTTAACCAATTCAAGAAAGTTTCTTTCTTGAATTCAGATGATACATGACTTTCTTTCTTTTTCATTTTACTTCCTCCTCATTATTTTATTATATATATTATATTTCATTTCTTATAAAATATCATTATAAATTACTTCATTAAATAAAAACGATATCACGATTAAATATGGCAATATGAAAATGTAAGATATAGTACATCTCATTAATGCCTATTTTTTTTGCAATAAAGTTAAAAATATTACAATAATTGTCTTAAATATGCAAATATACCGCTATTGCTTTTTCTTTCGTGCTGACACGTCACAAAATGACAAAAAAAATAAATGTAACCGCTTACGATGAATATGAGGGTGAGGTTTTTAGTTAGCAGAAAGGAAAAGCGCCTGCTACCTGAATGACGTATTACCCAACTTTTGCTAACGCTCACTCTAGTGGGCGTTTTTTGCCGTTATGAAAGGATGTAGCTGGTACTACGCACGTTATCCATAACCTAACCAATTTTTCAGACCTATGAAAGATTGGAGGGTTTTATATGACGAAAAAATACACTTTAAAGGTCAAGGGTAAGGCTATACCTGTTACACAAGAAATATACAAAGAATATTACAAAATACACGATAGACAGCAATATCTTGATAAATTGGCAAAATCAAAAAATATCTACTTTGAGTTTTGCGAGGAAAAAGGTATCCCTATTGAATATGAGATTTATAAAAGAAATAAGGAAATAGATAACGACCTGAAACTTCATAATGAGGAGATTGAGAAATTAAAAAAAGCTGTTGCTATGTTGGATGATTCTGAACGAAAAATAATTGAAGTTTACTATTATCAAGGACTTAATACTGCCGATTCAGCACAACTTTTACATATGAAAACTACTACATTGCATAATCACAAAATAAAAATTTTAAGAAAGTTGAAAAAAATCATCGAAAATATGGAATAAGTTTCCAATTTTTTCCCTAGATAGTGAGGAGGTGAAAATCATTTGATCTTTGACAATCGAATATATGCAATTACGTTCCTGTCATTGAGCCATTTAGGTGCGCCGTAATACAATTTTGATAATAGAATTGTTAGCGAAATAAATCCTTATAAATATACGTGGCAGTATATGGCGATGATGTGATCAGGCATAATGATACTCCCATTGAGTCGAGGATATGCCCAGACAATGGTTGCTTTGAATAGCAATGGTGAAAACCAGTGGTACGTGCTACGTACAAATTGCATATTTGCTTATGTGAACTGCATACACATAATAAAGAGGAGGAGATTAAATGATTGTAACAGAAATATTCTGTGATAAGGGAAACACATTACAAGAGGTATTAGAAGCGATTTTACCTGACATGGTGCGTGAAGAAATCGAGCGTAAAACTGATCTTAAAACTGATGAAAGCACTCAAGTAATTAGCTGTCAGAAGTAGAAAAAAACGCCTATTTATGGTATAATATAGGTGACAAAGGACAGCGTTAATTAGGAAAGGAGCGCTATGATTGAGGTCATAAAAGACGCTGAATTGATGTCGGGTACATGGGGCTTATATTATCGTTTATCAAGAGATAACAATGTCAATGAGAGCGATAGTATTAAGAACCAGCGTGATCTAATAACCAAAGTAGTTAAACGCAGTGGGATAAAAAAATACAAAGAATATAAGGATGATGGTTTTTCAGGAGGCAATTTCAACCGCCCTGATATTGAGCGATTAAAGCAAGACATATTAGCTGGAACAATAAAGGGTGTTATTACGAAGGATTTTTCTCGACTTGGTCGTGACCATGTTGAAACTGGATATTTCATAGAAACATTCTTCCCTGAAAAGCAAGTACGCTATATTAGTCTGTTAGATGATTATGATAGTGGTGCTAAACGAGTTAATAATGCTTTATTGCCTTTAAAACTAGGTAGTAATGACATGGTGCCACTACAAACCAGTATTTCAACAAACAGTGTATTTAAGACAAAGAGAGAAAATAGAGAATACTGGCACAGTCATCCACCTTATGGATATATGCGTGATCCAAAAAATGATAAACATCTTATTCCTAATGAGGAACAAAGTATCATTGTCAAAGAAATATTTATGCTTTGTATCGACGGTAAGCCTTATACTGAAATTGCAAGCTTATTAACTGCAAGGGGCGTAAAAACACCTTGTCAGTATTTGCCCAATCCTCAAAAATTTAGTAAGCATCCTGAAATATGGAAAAGCAATACAATCAAGAGGATTATTCAGCATAAAATCTATAAAGGTTGCTATGTATCAGGTACTACAAAATCTGTGAGTTATAAATCAAGAAAACGTATACCTGTTGCTGAAGAAGATCAATCCATTGCAGAAAATTGGACTGATCCTATCGTTGATGAAGAAACTTTCGCATTAGCTAATTCCCTTGCCAACAGAAAGACAAAGGAACATGCCAATAACAAAGTTAATTATGATAATTGTCTCCTTAAATCTTTGTTATATTGCTATGACTGCGGTGCTAAGATTTCCCTGTCATTTGATAAAAAGAAGAAAAAATTCTTTTGTCAATGTAACACCTACAAAAAGTTTAGCTCTAAAGGACTATGCAGTTCACACAAATTAGATTACGCAGTGATAGAGAAAGCTGTTTTAGACAGAATTAAAAAACTATTTTTACAATTCGACTTTAATAATTTAGATGATTTTATCGCTGTATGCACAGATGTACAGGATATCATGAAAATGATCCAAAGATCAAGAGATAATATTGATGGGTTGAAACGCAAGCTTAATTTACTTTATGAAGATAGGTTGAATGAAGTAATTGAAACAAATATTTATATGAGGTTTGCTGACCGTATCAACAAAGATATAGATAATGAAACAGAAAAAATAAAGGAATTGCAATCTAGGCTCGAATCACATAAAACATCCGATTTAAATGATAATGCTATTAAAGAAATAATTAAGTCATTCTTATCAGCAGAAAGACCATCTAAGGACATCATAAATCGCCTTATCGAAAGGATATATATTGATAAGGAAAAAAATATACGTATCCATTATCGTATAAGGAAACTGAATCATTATGCGTAAACTTAATACCACCTATTATAAATCAAATAAAATCGCCTTATATTATAGGCTATCGGTGGCTGATGGTGATGCTGAGAGCGAAAGTATCAAGAATCAAAGGAAACAACTTCGTTTATATATGGAAAAGCATAATTTAACATATGTAGATGAATATATTGATGACGGTGTCAGTGGTATGACATTTGATCGACCTGATTTTAATAGGTTGATGCAAGACATTGAAAAAGGAAGAATAAATACAATCATTACAAAATCGCTTGAGCGATTAGGCAGAGATTCAAACAAAGTAGGTTTCTATGTAGAAAAATACTTTCCTGAGCATCGAATACGTTATTTAGCTCTTAATGATAACGTTGATACTGCCATAGAATGCGTTAGCAGTGATTTAATCTTAAAGATAGGGTTTAATGACTTCTACCCCTATCATGCGTCAGACAACATAAAAGCAGTGATATACAGCAAGCGACAAAAAGGAGATTATTTATCTTCCTTCGCTCCTTATGGTTATATTAAAGACCCAGCAGATCATCATCATTTGATTATTGATGATTCATCTAGCAAAATTATTAAAAGAATATTTGAATTATATATAAACAATAATTCTGCTAACGCTATTGCTGATATTCTGACTTCAGAACATATTTCAACTCCAGCGAGATATCGCAAAACAGGAAACTTGTATGAAACAGATACGGAAGTTTGTTATAAATGGGATAAATCTTTCATTTTGAATACAATACAAAACAAAGTTTATTTAGGATGTGTTCTTAGTAACAAATATATAAAAGTAAGTCTCAAAAGCAAAAAATCTGTTAGGTTGGATAAGAAATATTTATTATGCAAAGAGAACCGCCACGAACCCATCATTGATAAGTGTACCTTCGATATGGCAAATACGGTGAGACTTAATAAAAAAATGATTGCAAAGGATGTTCACAAAGCACATCATCGTTTTACCTTATTTGGTTACACGCATGACAGTAGTGATTACTATTCATTAGTTATTGACGAAAAGGTTGCATACATTGTACATGAAATATTTGATTTATATGAGCAAGGATATGGTTATAGAAATATTGCCGAAATATGCAATGACCGTAATTATATTACACCGAAGTGCTATTTGAAAACAAAGGGATCGACTACATTTAAGGATGTATGGACACCTGATAAAATAAGGTGTGTATTAAAGAACCCTAGTTATTATGGTTGTAATGTACGTAAAATAAATGGTACTAAAGTCATTACTCCAAACTGTCATATACCTTTGATAGATAAAGTACAGTTTGATCATGTACAGGAGCTTATGAAAACAAAACATAAACAAGCGACCCCATTAGATAAACCCATCTTATATAAATTTCTTTATTGCGGAAGCTGTGGGCGCAAAATGCAAGTAACAAAAATCACAGAAAAAAGGAAAAAGCTAAACATCTATTGCCCTGCTGAAAAAGTTAAGCATATAGAACCTTGTAGCATAAGCCAAAGATTTATAACTTATTTAGATATAGAAAAGCATGTCACATCACGACTTCACAAATTATCAAAATATGTACAGAGTTCCGAGTTTGAGAAAAAGGTTGAGCAGATTTATCTAGCACCTGTTGCATCCCATGTTGAGGAACGCAACCGCTTGGAAAAAGAATTAGAGATTCAAATGCATAAAATAGATATGATTTATTCTGATAGAGCAAATAATATGATTCCCGATACACTGTTTTTTGACAAAATTAAAGAGTATCAACGAGGTGTTATTTCGCTCAATAAGCAATTAGATATAGAACGCAACATTATATTTAACTATAAACAAAAATCCGAGGAAATACTAGATGAAGCAGAAATACTTAAAAATATATTTGAAAGTAAAAACTTCATAGAGAGATTCCTAGATGAAATTATATCAAAGATCAATGTAACAGATACTACTATTGAAATAGTATACAAGATCAAAAACCCTTTAATTACTGGTGAATCTGAATGATTCACTAAAAAATATATGGTGGGGGTCACTTTTACCCTCGACGTGGTTTTACCGGGACGAGTTAAAGGATTTGGATACCTTTCCATGGCTGCGCTCCACAAAAGAGAGAATCTCTTTGCTTCATCCGGATTTGCAGAGTCTTCCGTATGAGGACTATATCGCAAAGCGTTATGCGGAAAGCATACAGGATATTGAATATCTGGATACCGACAGTGAGGAGGACCGCCGTGCGCGTATTCACACCGTGCTGTGTCTGCACTGGTTTATGCAGACGCTGGTTACCCGTCAGGTATGCATGGGAGATGCAGCGCATTTGAATATCCGTGCCCCGTTTGCCAATGTGAAGCTGCTGGAATACGTATATAACATCCCATGGGAGATGAAGTTTCTGAAGCAGGAGGAAAAAGGCATTCTGCGAAAGGCATTTGAACATGAGCTGCCTGAAAGTGTTGCCCATCGGAAAAAGAACCCGTTTCCAAAGACACACAATCCCCGATACGCCGAGCTGGTCAGCAAACGTCTGCAGGAGCGTTATGAGGATCCGACAAGCCCGCTGCATGAGTTGTTTGATGATGTAAAATTAAAAGAGCTGATTGATACAAAGGGGGAAAGCTTTCAGCTGCCATGGTACGGTCAGCTTATGAGCGGACCACAGCTGCTTGCCTATCTGTATCAGATTGACCGATGGATCGTTACCAAGCATATCTCGATTGAAAAATAGTATAAGAAAAGCGGCAGAGCATCTCATTCTGCCGCTTCTTCCGTTTCCACCCCTGCCTCCTTCATGACCTTCTGCAGCTCCACAAGCTGACTGGTGCGCAGCATGTCCCGAATCTGCCGCAATTCCTTCAGACAGCTTCTCAGTAAATCAACAATGGAAGCAAGCAGAAACAAGGCACCGATAACAGCGCAGTAAGCAAGTATATCCATCCTCATCCTCCCTTTCAGAGTAACAGTTATGAATAAAAAGACGCGATCTCCTATAGCGATTCATGTATTGTCAGAATATCCTGCAATGTCTTTCTGTCAGTCTTTCGTCTCTGTTGACTGCCGTAGCCCACAGCAATAACGAGCCGTATTCTTTTTTTATCCGGTATCTGCAGCAGCTCTTTGATTTTCTTTTCGTGAAAATATCCAATCATGCATGTATCCAAACCAAGCTCAGCAGCCTGCAGGCACAGATATGCACACGCAATACCGATATCCACCTGATGAAATTCCTGATTCTTCATGCGATTCACGATTCGCTCAGAAACCACCGGCTTTTGTTCTTCAACAACGATGAATGCTGCATGCTTTGTAAAGGGCTGTGTCAGGGCTACCATGGCCGGGTCTTGGATGATGTGAAATTTCCAAGGCTGCGAGTTGCATGCGGATGGTGCCAGCCCCGCGGTTTCCACACATGTTTTCAGCAGCGCTGAATCAATCGCACGCTCTGTAAAGCTGCGGCAGCTGTATCTTGCGGTAATCGCTTCCTGTAGTTCCATAAAGTGTCTCCTATTTCCAATCGAATGGTTGAATTTCTCTGTAATTGCGAAAGAAACAGGCTATGATTGATTCATATATGTATATCGTTATTCCTGTATTCTAACTCTTCAGATTTAGCATATAGTGGAATTCAACATTTGTCAATATATAGTTTACATCAATGATACTACCAAAAGGAGTCACTGCCGTGCCCTCTTGCGATTCCAGATTTCCTGTTAAGCTATTTCTTTACAGAATCGATCTGTCATTCTTTTTTTCATACCGTTTTGAGAACGCGGATTATGCTGCGCTATCCTTCTTTTTATCCAGCTGCACCTCCTGAATCTCTTCAAAGCGCTTCACGATCTTTCCGGCTGTAATCTGCAGCTGCCGCATATCCTGATAGGTTCGCTCAAAATCACTGCCGACTGTCTGATAACGCTTATGAAACCGCTCAAACTCGACCTGCAGATGCTTCAGCTCCTGCTGAATCTGTTCCACATGCTCATTGCGCTGTACACCCAGATAGATCGCACGTATTGCGGTCAGATATGCCATCAGTGTCGTCGGTGAGACCATATACACCTTTTCTTCATAAGAGTAACGCACGACCTCATCACAGCTCGCATAAATATAGGAAAACACTGCTTCGGCAGGCAGAAACATGCAGGCAAATTCCGCTGTTTCCTGCGGCAGTATATACTTGGAAGCGATGGCGCGGATATGCCTTTTCACATCCTGTACAAACTGAGCATGTGCTCTGGCCTTTTCCTGCGCCGTATCCGCTGACATCAGACGGTTATAATTTTCCAGCGGAAATTTGGAATCAATACAAATCATACGCAGCGGTTCACTGGCGAACAGAACAGCATCCGCAATCGTTCCGTTGCTCAGCTTATACTGCTTCTGATAACGATGCTCATCCGTCCCCATCGCCGTTTCCAAAAGACTGTACAATTCTATTTCACCAAAGATGCCTCTGGTCTTTTTATCATTTAACACATTCTGCAGCTGCAGGATGGATGCAGAGACCTCCCTGATGCTCTGCTGACTTTCATCCAGCCTTCCCATCTGCTGCAGCACCTTGCCGAAAACCTGTGTTGTCGTCTGATAGCCATGGTGCAGATTCTCATTCAGCGTAAGCTCCAGATGGCTCATCCGCTGTTCGACGTTTTCATGCAGAGACTGCAAATCGGTTTTCATCAGCTGAGAAATCTGCGTCTGCAGCATCATCAGCTGATTGTTGAATTGCTGCTGCATGGCTGCCATATCCTCTCGCTGTGCGTTCAGCTCCCGCAGCACTCGTTCACTGTCTGCTGATTTTGCCGGCCGCTGCTGCAGAAACAGAAAGATAAACAGCAGTACAACACACAGAATTAAAAATATCAACACGTAAAGTTCCATAATTATCTCTGCTACTCAAAACATGGACAAATATATCCATATCGAGATGTTGAAAGTTCTTGCGAACATTTCTTACTGCTTCACCGTATATGCTTTTGTACTGGATACATCCAGATACTACTCACAAGTTCTTGTATACTCCACAGTCGTAAATTCCCGACTAAAGCCATCGGTACATGCCTACAAGTCCCTGGTTATGCTACTTTGTAGAATATAGCATCTCTTAAATTAAGACTTGCATGATAATCTCTGTCTTCATGATAGCCACATTCACATACGTATTCTCTGTCAGAAAGTTTTAAGTCCTTCTTGATACAACCACATTCATGACAAAGCTTACTGGATGCATACCATCTATCTACAATTCTTAATTCAATCCCATATTCTCTGCATTTTGCTCCCAGTTTCGCTCTAAATTCATAGAACTTCTGCGAAGCAACTGCTTTGGAATGATGCCTGTTCTTCATCATGCCAGATATATTCAAATCTTCAATCGTGATATAAGACGGCTTGGTCTTCACCATCTCATTAACACTTTTATTTATATAATCCGTACGGATATTCTCTATCCTATGATGAAGTCCTTGTACCTTTACTACTTGCTTTCGGATATTTTATCGAGTAGCTTTTCCTCCTTCATTTTTATTGCGTTTCTTTAAGCTTTCGTATTTCCTCGAAAGGCAACGCTGTTCTCGTTTTATCTGTTTCTCTACTTTCTTTAATTTTGCAGTTTTATTGATGTTCTTCTTTACAATACCCTTCTGATAACGGCAAAGTCCTTGACACCAAGGTCAATTCCTAATCCGATATCTTTTAACTGTGGACTTACCTGTTCCGGTTGTTCAACGAAAACTGACACATACTATCGTCCAGCCTTACATGTAACAGCGCCGCTCTTAATAATGTAAATACTAGAGTCCGTAGGGATTCAGCCCTTTTCTTTTCATCTTACCCATCCAAGCATTGGTATTTTCATACGATGTCTATCGCATGGTATGGTTACTTTAGAATCTGTTTTCACAAACTACATCTTACCATCCGATTTGCCTTTTTTATTGAATTTGGAAACCCGGATTGTCTTTTGAAGAAACTCCTGAATTCCCTTTCTAGTTCATAATACTTTGCTTTACAGATTTTGAACTGACTTCTTTTATCCATACATACTCAGGATTTTCTTTTAAATAGATGTTGTTTAACCATTTTGAGAAGTCCTTGCCGGATATGAATTTCTTCTCTTTTTCATAAACTTCTTTATTATGAGCCAGATAAAAGTTATATACAAAGCGGCAAGTACCAATCGTTTTATTGATTTTCTGTATTTGTTCCAGAGTTGGGTTGATTTCCGTTTTGTAACTCTTCAGTATTTCCTTGTCCTCCTTTATCTGTTTCTTGTATTACCTTAATCCATATAAGATAAATATCATATCCTGCACCAAATTCTTCGTTTGGCGAAAGAGATCCATTATTTACAACAATGATTCTAGTATTGAATTTTTGGCAGAGCTTTTCAAACCAATCACAGCCAAAGCGTATAAATCTGTCTTTACTGGAAATGACGATGATCTGGATTTTATTCTCCATAACTTCATCTAGTAAAAAGTTCCATTTTTTACGTTCATAGTTTCATTCGCTTCCATAATCCTCAATACACTGGTTGACAATACTTCCTTTTGCGTTGCAAAACTGCCTTAAAAATCAATCTGATTTTTTAAATCGTCTTTCTGGTTTCTTGTAGACACTCTCGCATATTTAACAATATCTCTTATATCATTGTATGTATTTCTTTAAATTGTAAATATTGGTCATGAGTGTAATACCTACGATTTGTTGGAGTGCGATTTGCCTTTCATATCCCCTCCCTATCCCAGCGTTGTAATGTTTTAACAGAAACACCTAATAATTCTGCAAAATCTTTTGGTTTATAATTTGCGGTATTTGATCTGTTCACAATAAGACACCTTTCTCACAAACACATTTTCTATGTTTTTATAATCTTATAATCTCTCCTTGCGGATATCATTATACCATATATATACCTCAGGAATTCAGAAAAGACAAATAGCGTTCACACAGACGCATGCTTCTGCGAATACAGCGGATATCGACTGATAAAGACAATTTACTTTCATCATGAAACTGTACCACACAGCCCTTTTCCAGACGGTGCACCTCATCTACTGCGCGGTAATTGATCCAGATACAATCGGGATTGCGCATTGCTTTTGTCGGAAATAATACATCCCGGTAAATCTCTGATAACAGAATCGGCACCTTTTGATGAATATCCAGATTGCGTGCAGCTGCTGCTCTTCTCCCCTCAAAGGTGGAGCCATGACGCATACACAGTCTTTGTAATATGACAAGTACAGGCTCCTGCAGTCGTGCCTGCTGCTGATTCTCCTGCACCATTAAGCAGCTTCTCTCATCAATTGTTTGCAAATAATAAACCATTTCCTCGCCTCCCAAAAAGCATTCACCTAATCGTTATATCACAGAAATCGGAAAATGCACAAAAAGTAATCAAATACGAGAGAATTTCCTGCATAAAAAAAGGAACAGATTTACTCCGTTCCCATATGACCTCTTCTAGCAGCAGCCTCCGTCGCATCCGCCACCACAGCCTGAGCATCCGCTTTCCTGCGCTGCCATCTGCTGTTCATAAACCAGGGTATCAATCACAATGCATTCGATTTCTACCTTAACATCCTTTGGCAGACGTGCTACCTGCACACAGCTTCTTGCCGGATATGGTTCCTCCAGATAGCTGCCGTATACCTCGTTCAGCTTATCAAAGTCATTCAGATCGCTGACAAAGATCGTCGTCTTAACGATGTGCTTGTAATCAAGCCCCATGTCCGCAAGAACAGCCTTGATGTTCTTCATGACCTGGTGAGTCTGCTCTTCGATTGTCGTTCCTTCTACCTCTCCTGTTTCCGGGTTTAAGGGAATCTGCCCGCTCAGGTAAACAAAGTCTCCCAGCTTCACTGCCGGAGAATAAGGCCCCAGCGCCTTTGGTGCGTTTGCAGGCTTTACTGCTTTCAAAAATACGTTCATAGTATTCCTCCTAGTCTAAATCGTCATCCATTTGTGACAAGATCTGCATTTCGATTCTGGCTGCCATACCATCCTTGGTATCCAGAACCTTGATTTCAAAGTTTTCAAATTCTATTTCACGGCCTTTGCGGACCTTGCGATGGTTATTCAGTTCAAAGATCCAGGCGGCGAAGGTTCTCGCCTTTGTTTTCGGCGCATCCTGATCTTCTACATATGTATCGAAGAAATCAACGAGCGACACATTCCCGTCAATCGTAAAGGTATGGTGTCCGATTTCCACGACGTGATTGGGAAGAGGATCATATTCATCATAGATCTCTCCTACCAGCTCTTCCAATACATCCTCCAGCGTGACAATTCCGACAAAAACATGGGAAGTCAAAGATTCCTCGACAATCGCCATATGCTCCCTCGATTTCTGAATATCCTCCAGAACCGCAGGCAGCTTCTTTCGCTGTGTAACGAATACCGGCTCCTGCATCATCTCAGAAATGACGATTTCCTTATCCTCCAGAAGAGCATCCAGTACATCGCGCACGCGCAGAATACCGACAACCTCGGTTGTCTGATAGGAAATCACCGGAAGCCGGGACAGCTTGTGATCATGAAGAACCTGCTTCATCTGCTCATAGGTGGCATTGTCATACAGAAAAACAACCTGATCCTTGGGTACCATGATATCGCGTACATTCTTATCATCAAACTCAATGACGCTTTCAATCAGCTCGCGCTCCTCCTGCTCCAGAACTCCCTCCTGTTCAATCGTTGAAACGATCTCCAGAAGCTCATCCTCCGTTGCCGTAACGTTTTCAATTTCCATTTTCTTTTCCCAGTGCGCTTCGATCGATTCCACAACAAAGGAAATCGGGCGAAACAGCAGCACCATGATGGAAAGCGGCTTTGCCATAAACAAAGCTACGGATTCCGCTTTTGCTTTCGCAACAATTTTCGGCGTAATTTCTCCAAATGTCAGAATCAGAACCGTCATGATTCCTGTGGCAACTGCCACACCGGCACTCCCGAACATCTGTGTAAACAGCTCTGTCGCAATGGAGGTTGCCAGAATATTCACCACGTTGTTTCCAATCAATATTGTTGTAATTGCAGCCGTAAAGTTTTTGGAAATGCTGTACGCTGTACGGGCACGCTTATCCCCGTTTTTCGCCATTTGCTTCAAACGTATCATATTCACAGAGGAATATGCCGTTTCTGTTGACGAAAACAGTGCACTGAAAGCTACCAGTATAAGTAAAACGATGAGAAGACATATTTGCGATCCATCCAAGAATTACCACTCCCTACCGTATGTCCGTTTAGAAAAAGATGGTTAAAGACTCTTCACCATAGACAATATTATAAACGAAAATCGGAAAATTTCAATGGAAACGACTATATTCTTCTTCAATCTTCACCGAACCCGTCACATTTTTCTTACAATGCCCTCATAATCCATATATACCGGTGCAGAAAGGTAGATTTTGTTGTTGGACCAGCGCAGAAGGCTTTTTCCGCCGCGGGATACGCCTACAGCTATTTTGTGCAGAAGATCGTCATGATATGCCTTGCGATAGACCGGAATCAGTGTTTCTGAGCCCTCCGGCGTACTGAAATGCATAGCATCCTGTATTTCGTAGGCTTCGGGCATGCGGTACGTATCATGCTCCCGGATTTCAAGAGTCACCAGGTTGCGGAAGCATTTCATGCGGCATTCCCGCTCCTGCATCCGGATATTGCAGGTATCCTTCTCAAACTGCTTCATATACCAGAACCCCAGACAGCATACCGCCTCCAGACTGCACAAATTTGCGGGATTTGCATCCTCCACAATCTGAAAGCGGATATCCTCCCTTACAATACTCCCCGCAAAGCTTTGATGCTCCTGCTGCATCTGTTCACTGCACAGTGTAACATCCCGCATGTGCTCTCTTCGCACACTCACCAGCAGATAATTCCTGTCATTCATTTTTAATTTCCAGAATTTCACAGTATCCCTCCTATGTATAAATATGCGATTGGTGTTCACAATAATGTCAGGAGGTAAGAAAAAATGAAAAAAGAAAAAACAAGCAAAAAGACACGTTTCGTTGCAGCTCGTCGTAACAGTGATGGTACATTAAGCGAGTTCAAGGACAACAATGGAAAGACTTACGACTACGAACAGGCTTTAGAGGCTGTTGAACAGGGTATGATCGAAAACGCTCTTCCATTCACAGGACGTGACGGAGCTCGTCACATTCGTGGAATCAACGATGGAGACGAATCCACAAACCTGCGTAACCTGAAAGAGTTCTAAGAAACGCGTACAAAAGAAGAACATGTGCTGCCATCGGCAATCGCACATGTTCTTTTTTTATTTTCTGATATGAGCAGACTGCTGTCATCAGCAGCAGTGGATGCGCATGGGCTGTCTGCCGTTTTCTTGCGCATATCACTTCGCTGATAAAATTCCTGTCATTATTTTCGAATACGGTAATAGACACATGTATGCAGATGGCCGCGATAGTCCACCTCAGCTGTTTTCTGTATCCGTTTCATACCGCACTTTTCCATAACGCGGCAGCTTGCAGTATTTTCCTGAAAGGCCCCTGCGCAGATTTCATGATAGCCTTTTTCAAACAGATCTGTTATTACTGCCTGTAACATCTCTGTGGCATAGCCGTGGTTATGATGTGCCGGATGGATCACATACCCCAGCTCAATGCAGCTTTTTTCGCTGCTTTTTTCCGCCTCCACAGTATTGACAAATCCGATGAGCTGATCACCAAGATAGATTCCACGCTCATAACGCGCTTCCTCATATGACCATTCCTTGAATTGATGAAACAGGCGCTCTGCCATGGATTTTGTTGCGAAATCCGGAATCATAAAGGTTTTCTTAATTTCTTCATTGCACAGCAGATTCACCATGCCGGTACAGTCTGCTTCCTGAAAGGGCTGTATGCTCAGCCGTTTTGTCTTTATCATAAGCTGCCTCCTGTTTCTTGTTCTTCCAATTCTTCTACCCGTATCTGCAATGCCAGATAATAGGATTTCAGCTGCCTGCGTGTATAATAGAATAGAAAGCATAATAGCACCCCGCCAAGAACACACAAAATTCCGCCGATGCAGCGGATATAGACGACTGCCTCTGCCAGCGATGTGCTGGAAAGTCCCTGCCAGGTACAGAAAAAGATACCACCTGCCGCAAGCAGTGCGGCACTCAGCACAACGGTCGTACTCCGCTTTTTCTCTACAGCCGGGAAGACGAGCAGAAACAGCAGTGCCGTTACCACCTCAAATGGACGCAGCTCCTTCAGCAGAACTGTGATCGCCTTTGTAAAAGAAAAGGATGCAAGGGAAATCGTATCCAGAATAATACGGGATACATAGGTCTGTGAAATCAGCGGTTCCTTCAGCAACGCGAATACTGAGGGATAATCAGATAGCTGCAGCAGGCGAAGGCCGAGAAACAGATAGGGCAGCACGAGCAATATGCATGCGGATAAGGCAATTAAATACAATAAATGCCGGCGCTTTGCCCGTGTATCGACGAATTGATCGAGCCATTCAATCATGTTGTCAGCCAATCCTCTCCCTTAATAACCTCAACACCGGAAAGACCCGGATAATCCAGCTGCCGCAAAGCCTCATAGAGGATGATTGCCGCGCAGTTGCTGAGGTTTAAGGAACGCGCATTGGCCACCATGGGAAGGCGCATACAGTGCTCCAGCTGCCAGGAAAGAATCGTCTTGGGAATTCCTGTACTCTCTTTGCCCAGAATAAAATAGATATCGCCCTCACATTTGGTAAAGTCAAACTGCGAAGGTGCTTTTTTGCCGTATCTCGTCATATAATAATTATCACTGGGATTTTGCTGAGTGAATTCCTCCCAGCTTTTATAGATTGTATACTCCAGCTCCTTCACATAATCCATACCTGCTCTTTTCAGATGCTGTTCATCCAGTGAAAAGCCCAGCGGCTGAATCAGATGCAGACGGGTGCCGGTTGCCATACAGGTCCGCATCATGTTACCGGTGTTCTGCGGGATTTCCGGTTCATATAGTACAAGGTGCAGCATATCAGTTCTCCTTTTCCATAAAGGCTACCAGCTTTGCCAGCGCACGCCCGCGATGGGAAACACGGTTTTTCTGTTCCTCACTCACATTTGCCAGTGTGGTTCCATAAGGCGGATAATAGAAAATAGGGTCATAGCCAAAGCCCTTTGCGCCTTCCATATGGTCTGCCACAATGCCCTCTACGACTCCGGTAAAGACATGCTCACTGCCATCTGCCTGCACATAGGCGATCGCACAGATAAACTGACAGCCCTTATCCTCGGCATGCCTGCATTGATCGATCAGATATTGATTTTTCACATCATAGGAGGTATCCCTGCCCATAAAGCGTGCGGAATAGATACCCGGTGCGCCATCCAGCGCATTGACGGCAAGACCGCTGTCATCCGCAATCACCTCGATTCCCAGACGCTCATGAATTGCCTTTGCCTTAATCAGGGCATTTTCTTCAAAGGTTGTCCCTGTTTCTTCAATCTCGATATCCTCCTTTAGATCGAGCAATGTCTTCACGGTATATCCAAGCGGCCTGAGCATTTCTTCAAATTCCTGCGCCTTATGCGCATTGGCGCTTGCAAGCATGATTTCTTTCATCGTGTCATCTCCTTGATTTCTGTCATTTCCTCATTGATAAACCACTGTCTCGGATATTGCTGGTGACGATTGTACAGCACCAGCTGATAGCCTGCTTCCCCGCAATAGCCGATATCCGCCACACCATAGCGAAACAGCGTATCCTGATTGGCAATCCCCTGCTTCAGGGCAAAGGAAAGCAGCTCCTTTTTTTTCTCCAGTGTTACCCATGGCCGTGTGAAGCGATGCGGCTTCTGTTTAAAATTACGGTAATACTGCATCAGCAGGATGGCATCCACCAGACGTTCATCCTGTGTATTCAGTAACGGATAAAAGCAGCAAAACAGCTCATAGGGCTGATAGGGACGCGGCAGCTTTTCATACTCCTGTCCCAGATCCATAAATAATGCAAATGCACTCTCATACCAGTGCAGCTTCAGGATTGCGGTAATCACACTGCGACAGGCTGCGCTGTTCCAGAATTTTTCAACCGCCTCTGCACACGCATGAATCCGCTGCAGCTCCTCTTCCTTCAGCCACGCACTGGCCCGGACATCATAGGGAGCATTTTTCTGAAACACGAAGTGATAGCTTTCCCGCTGACTTCGCAGCTTGGTTCCCTTCAGCAGCTTGAGAATACCAAGCTGCAGCTCACTGGCCTGCAGGGAAAACAGGGTATCAAAGGAGACCTGAAACAAATTCAGATCCTCATAGGGCAGGCCGGCAATCAAATCCACATGCATGACAGCACCGCTTGCCTTCAGTCGCTGAATGACCTCTATGAGACGTTCGTTATTCTGGGTACGTCCAACCGCGTGCAGCGTCCTGGTGTGAAAGGACTGCACGCCGATTTCAAAGCGGAAGCGACCGGGAACAGCCTCCTCACAGAAAAACTGCAGCAGCTCCTCACTCAGTGTTTCCGCAACGATTTCAAATTGGAAAATCTGATGAGTGCAGTACTCATTCATATAGCGTGCAATCTGCAAAGCGCGCTTGGGATCTGCATTGAAGGTGCGATCCAGCAGCTTCACCTGCGTTACCCTGCTGTCCTTCAGCTTGTGCAGTATCCTCATGATATACTCCATGGAAAACATGCGGACAGCTCGATCGGCGGAGGACAGGCAGTAGGTGCAGCCGTATGGACAGCCTCTGCTTGTCTCCAGATAAAAATACTGCCTGTCCATCCCCGCCTCATCCATTTCCATGAAATACGGTGCTTCAAAGCGCTCCAGCCATGCAAGGTCAGTTTTGCGATATTCCGTATTGGGATACTGCTTTGTGTAAATACCTGAAACCGGATACGCTTTTGCTTCCTCCAGCATGGTGATGTATTCCCATACACTCTGTTCCCCTTCTCCGATACTGATGGCATCCACACCCTCATCCAGCAGATCATAGGACTCATAGCTGACCTCCGGACCGCCAACCAGTATATGCAGATCGCTGTTTTGCTGCTTCAGCAAAACAATGACCCTTCGGATCAGCTGAATATTCCATATATAGCAGCTGAAGCATACCACCTCCGGCTGTCCGGATAAAATATCCTGTGCGATCCACTCCTCCTGCTCTTTTATCGTATATTCCCTTATCGTGACGCATTCCTTATGCGGAGCTGTCGTATACAGCCAGCGCAAAGCAAGATTCTTATGTATATATTTAGCATTGCATGTCGTCAGCAGAACTTTTTTCACTTCTTCACCTTCTCGCTATTTATTCTAACAAATTTTACTTAAATATGCTATGATTAAACAGGTGATATGAATGAAAGCAATGGATTTTCTGGATACGCTGTTTTTCGATCCGGATATTACGATACGTGATATGCATAAAGGGCTGACCAATCAGAACTTCCTTCTGGAAATGAATCAGGAAACATATGTCCTGCGCATTCCCCGCGCAGACAGCGAGCATATTGTGACCCGGCATCACGAAACGATGGCTCTGGAGGCTGTACGGGATGCGGATATCGATGTGGAAACGATTTATTATGATGAAGCAAGCGGCTATAAGGTTACACGGTATCTGCCGGATGCCAGAACCTACAGGGAATGCGAAGACCCCTGCAAGCTGGAGCGGACAGCTGCCCTTATGAAACGGTTCCATTCGCTGCAGAAGCGTGTGGATGCCGATTTTGAACCGATTCGTCGACTGCAGGGCTATCGCAACCGCCTCCGACAGCCGCTGTATGATCTGACCCCGTATGAGGATGCCGTACAGGCAGTTTATCATTTAAACAATCCCCGCATCCTCTGTCATAACGACTGGGTGGATGGGAATATCCTGTTCACAAAGGATAAGACCTATCTGATTGATTATGAATATGCAGCTAACAACGATCCGCTGTTTGATGTGATGTCTTTCCTGAGTGAGAACCAGATAGAGGATCCGGCCCTGCGGGAGCGCTTCTATGCCGTGTATTTCGACGAAATGAATGCTACCGTGCGCAGGCAGCTTGATATCTGGGAGAATTTCCAGAATCTGTTATGGTGCTGCTGGGCGATGATGATGTGGGAAAGCCGCCATGAGAGCGTATACCGCGCAATCGCCCGTGATAAATACGAGGCCTTAAAAAGAAAAAATCCGAACACCTGATACCGTTGTGCCAAAGCTTCTCAAGTATGCTGTGATATGTTGTTTCGCATACGTTGAAGCTGGCTGATGCTGCCGCAGGTGAGCGGATTTTTTTATGCTGCATCCTTTTTCCGGAAGATCCAGCGTGTTGAAACATACAGGAGTCCGCAGGATATTCCCAACGTCAGAATACCATTCAGATAGGTATAGGACGTATAGCCGCTGAGAATGTCCACGGGATTGAAATAGGTGAACGGAAGCCATGCATACCATGTCTCGGTATTGGCCGGCTGTGCAATTCCCATGCCAAGCAGCAGAATGGCAAGCGTCAGAACCAGTGATGTCATCTTGTTTCTGCAAATGGCATTAAACAGCATATTCAGCAGCATGCAGAAGATGATGACAAGCAGCGCCATCAGGACACACCAGCCTGTGAACTGCCACATCGGCAAAAAATCAAATTTGGAATTCGGACTCTGTGTCTGATAAGGAATGGAAAAATACCGCGTAATTCCAAGCGTATATGTCATTGCATTGTTTTCTTCTGTTTCCGCCAGGGTGTTCTCCATCTGTTCCAGGGAGGTCAATCCCTGCACATTGGACAACACCGGTGCCTGCATACGCTCATAGTGATCAAAGATGCCGAAGCACAGGGAAAGCAGCAGAAGCGGTATAAAGAATATGGCACACAGCGCCGCAAGATTGGTGCGTATTTTCTGGTGCAGATAACAAATGCGTTTGCGTGGCTGTGACAGCAGTGTTTTGATAACCCCGCTATCCCGATCCTCATGAATGGAGTCAAAGCACAGAAGCGTGATCAATATGACCGGCAGTATCGGAAACAGGGAGCGCATGAACTGTACGATCAGCGTAGCGCTGTCCGTTGTGGAATAGGTCAAAGTGGCAATCCCCTGCTTTTCCAGCTGATCATAAAACCGGGCGGTGAACTGATAATACGGAAACATCTGAGTTTCATCATTGTCCATGTAGCTGTTCGCCCAATCCTCTGATATTTCACGATCGGAAAATTCCGGAAGCTTTCGTTCCCTGCGCAATGCCTCCAGCGTATCCTCCTTCGTTACATACTCACGATAATACAGATCGAAGTTCCGTGTGGCATACAGAGCGGAAACACGTCTTGCATGCAGCAGATTCACTTCGGCATAATTTTTATTCACAGCCCTCCAGTCCTTATTCTGGATGGCTGATTTTAAGCGCTCACTCTTCTGTGTCAGGGTTTTGAAATACGCGGCATTGTCATCCGTCATCAGCATGAACAGCTGATGCTTCACTTTGTTCTCCGCCTCCAGTGCATCAGCGTAGAGCGCTCTGTGCTCGGTTGCCGCCTTCTCATTCAAATCCACTGCGCTCAGCACACCGCACAGCAGGACACAGACCATGGCAATCCACAGCTTTCTCTTACGCAGCAGTTTTTTTATTTCCAGCATCATCGCATACCTCCTTCCAGGTCGGATCGGTTAATCACGTGTATGGTCCCGACAAATAAAAGCGGCAGCCACAGCGCACACATCATCATACACAGGGTACTGTTCGCTGCATATTCCTGTGCAGCAATTTCCAGCGGATGCAGATAGAAAAACGGAATCCAGGAAAACAGAGGGGACGAATTTCCAAAGATACGCATCATGAAATATATCACAAGCAAAAGGGAGCCGATACACAGCAGCGTATTGGACACCGTCTTCTGCCAAGATGCCAGCCATGCTGCCGCACACATATAGCACAAAACCACAAGCATGGAAAGCGGCACCGCTTTGATCATTAAGGAAGACCAGGTACTCACCTCATACGAGCGAACGATGTATGGGTATTGCATGCTTCCCAGTCCATGCTGCAGAAGGGGCAGGATGGAAAACAGCAGCAGAGCAATCGTAAAGGAAAGCAGAATCACAAAGGATGCTGTCAGCAGTTTGGCAATCAGCAGAGTACCTCTGGAGATTGGCATACTGTATATGAGCTTATATGTCCCACTCTCAAAATCATGGCAAATCTGATCCGCCATCAATACGCCAACAACAAGCAGCAGCAACAGCATGGTATCCTGTTGAGCTATCTGCATAAGAAAGTTTAACAGTGTCGGCTCATAGGGACTGGTATACGGCTTTATATCATGATTGAGGAGATACGCATAATAGGTATGATCACGGTGCAGCGTATCCTTTGTTATCCCCAGCTCCTTCACCATGTCCATGGATAAACCAAGCTCCTGCAGCTTCTGATAACCCAGTGCACGCTCCTTCGCATAGCGAATTGTATCATGCCAGTCAAAATATTCAGGAGATTGCTGCATACTGGTCCAGGAGGATGTCGCGTATTGGATATCACACCACAAATACGCCTCCTCCCGCTGCTTCGGGGCTTCCTCCTCTTTCGGTGTACGCTGCAGATTGAACAGCAGTGTCTGACATTGATTATCTGCGACAGGATTTTCATAATGCAGCTGCATGACCAGTGCATCCCCATATGCCCTTTCCTTCTTTAAAGCAATTGCATATACTGCCGCAAAGAAACATAGAAATGCGAGAACGGATACCAGAAACCGCTTTGCTTTCCAGCTTTTCCGTATTTCCGCATACAGCAGCGCCCTCATGCAGCCCCCCTGTCCTGCCGGTATACGCAGAATCGCCGCTTCATGAGCGGACACCACCTTCCAAATCCCGTTTTTCTATGATAAAGATATGCAGCAGGAAAAACACAAGGCTGCCGGCAATGCAGAGAATTGTACACGGAAGCAAGTCCAACGTGAAATCATGCGCAGCGATTTCCATCGTATATATGTAGAAGAACGGTATCCAGGAAAACAGCGGTATGGAATATCCGAATATACGGATGAGGAAGTAAATGAGGATCAGCAGGGAGCCGATACAAAGCATGGTGTTGGATATCGTTTTCTGCCAGGAGGCCAGCAGCGCGGCCACAGTCATATAAAAGAGAATTACAAGAAGGGAGAACGGCAGGATCCGCTGCAGCAGCCATGTCCATGATACGACATCATAGGTATGTACAATGTACGGATATGCACTGCTTCCCATTCCATAGGCCGACAGCGGCACAACGGAAAATACAGCGAGTGCAGCCGGAAGGGTTAACAGAATTACAGCTGCAGCGGCGGATACCTTTGCGATAATAAGCTTTTTTCTGGAAATCGGCTGACTGTATATAGTTTTATAGGTGCCGCTGTCATAGTCATGACAAATCTGATCTGCCATTAACAGAGATACAACAACCATGAGCAGCAGCATCGTATCATGCTGAAACATCTGAAGGATGAAGTTTAAGAGATTGGGCTCATACGGTGTTGTGTATGGCGGTATATCCTGTGCTTCAAAATAACGGTAATACGCCCTGTCCGTTTCCAGGGTTTTCTTTGTGATTCCATAGCCCTTCAGCTCATCGTGGTAGTAACCGCGATCCATCAGCGCAAGAAGGGTTTCGGCACGCCCTATGGCATAGGCATTTGTATTATGCCAGTCGAAATATTCCGGTGCCTGTCGAAGATATGTCCAGCTGGATACATTATCCGTTACATTGCACCAGCCGTATGCTTCCTCACGCTGACCCGGTTTTTCTTTCTCAACAGGCGTATTCTGCAAGGTGTACATCAAATCTCCACACCTTGTACTTACGATTGCATTCTGGTAGTGCAGCTGCATGATGAGATCATCCTCATATGCCTTCTCCTTTTGCAGACAGTTTACATACACAACCGAGAAAAAGCAGAGAAAGGCCGCAAAAGCCACGAGAACCCGTTTTCCCCTCCAGCTTTTCCTTAATTCTGCCAGAATGATTTTTTTCATGAACCATCACCATATACTTCCCGGTAAACAGACTCGATATCCACATTTTCCTTAACGATATCCATGATATCAATATGCAGACGCAGCAGCTCTTGCAGATAGGCATTCATCCCCTTTTCATTACGAAAATGCGCCTTTATCCCCTGATCAACCCGCTCAAGCTGTGCATCCTCCATATGAATCGCTGCGGCTTCCGCCAAATCCTTTTCCTGCATGTAAAAGGTATATATATGCATTGTGTATGGCAGACGGCGTTTCCACGATTTCTCCCTGATTGATACAGATGATCCGGTCCGCAACTTTTTCTATTTCACCCAGCTGATGTGAGGATATAAGAATTGACACATCCTCATCATCCGCCAGCTGCCGCAGCTCCTGACGCAGCTCCATGATACCTCTGGGATCGAGTCCGTTTGTCGGCTCATCCAAAATCAGAAATTTCGGATGCCCCAGCAGTGCAATTCCAAGACCCAGACGCTGCTTCATCCCCATGGAATACTGGCCTGCACGCTTATCAAGACTCTTATGCAGACGGGTGAAGGTCGCAATTTCTTCTATCCGCTTCTGATCGACATGCTTCAGTCTTGCGAAATACTGCAGATTCTCATAGCCGCTCAGCGTCGGAAACAGCCCCGGTGCCTCAATCATCGCCGATACATACTGTAAAGCGAGCTCCCGCTCCTTTGCGAGATCATGCCCCTCGATGATGATCTGTCCGCTGGTTGGATATATCAATGACGCCATGCATTTCATCGTAGTTGATTTTCCTGCCCCGTTCGGTCCGATAAACCCTACGATCTCATGATCCTGAATCGAAAAGCTCACATTTTTCAAAACCTTATGCTTTCCGAAGGATTTGCACAGATTTCTCACTTCAGCCCTTATCATATGTTCACTCCCTAACTTTTATAAAGTCATTGTAAATGGTTACAATGGAAATTGCAATAGTATCTCTTTTTTTCAGAAAAAAAGCTGATATCTGAATATCAGCTAACGTACGCTTTCTCCTTCAAAAATCGAGAAGGCAGCCGTCTGTTCCTTAACAGCAGTTTTTTCAATCAATGCATTCATATGCGCTGCGATATCCCTGGCATATGCTGTATAATCATATGCGAGTGCATGAAGAGCAGGTGACATCACGCGGCAAATCTCATGTCCGCCAAAGCTGATTACCGATGCATTCTGCGGAATCGCGATATGATATTCCCTTGCGAATTTGGTTAGGGGAATCGCCATCTCATCACGTTCCAGTAAAAGAAGATCAATTTTCTCCGTAAAGATTTCTTTTATTTTCTCATAGATATCCGCATAGCTGCCAGTACAGAGAATCACCTTGAGATCGATGGGCTGCCGTTTTTCATGATAGCAGTTTCGGATTCCCTGCAGCCGCTGATCCGCGAGCATCTGATCAACCCCGAGATAACGGACAACCAGCTGCTGCTTTTTCAGCATATAGGCTCCCAGCACCTCTCCGGCCTGTACCTCATGCAAACAACAGCAGTTCAGCTGTTCTTTATCCTCGTTCAGGAACAGAACCGGAATCGAGGTCGTACGCATCTGCTTCTGAATAAACTCCGCACTGGAACAGCCTTCGATGATGATACCGTTCACATTTTGTACAATATAGGAGGTAAGATATTTTTCCTCCAGCTCCTCCATTCCATCGGTCACACAGATTGAGAATGTGATGCCCTGCTCCTTCAGCACATCCTTCAATGCATGAATTATATTTCTTGTGCGGGGCAGCGCAATATCCTTAACCAGCACGCCGAGCCGGTAATTTTTCTGTTTTACCCTGCCTGTGTGCTTCCCTTTTTCACTCTTTGTCTCCGCCGTTTTGTCATTTGCTTTATCTGATTTACTTCCTCTGGCAACATAACCGGTCTCTTCAATGGCAGCACGTATCTTCTCTGCTATTTCCTCCCGTACATTTTCCTGTTTGAGATAGCGGGATACGGTTGCTTTGGAAACACCGGCAAGTTCAGCAACGTCCGCAATGGTAGCTTTTTTCATACTTCGAACATCCTTTCCATGAGTCATATAGCTTTATTTTACCTTATTTTCTATAAATTGGAAACCCTTTTTTCAGAAGCAGCCTCCAGAAGCTGTTCCAGCACGTGGGCCACCCCATGCGCTGCATTGCTCAATGTCTGATAGCCGGCGGCTTCCTTTATGATATCTTCGGCATTTGCCATTGCAAAGCTGTAACGAAATTCCCGCATCATGGACAGATCATTCAGACTGTCACCGAATACCATCACCTCATCCGGATGCAGCCCCTGTTTTGCGCAGAGCTTTTTCAAAGCCAGACCCTTTTGCGCATCGCTTGCTGTTATTTCTATATTATCGGCCACAGAATTCGTTACCGATGTCTGTTTCATGCCGGAAAGCTGCATCCGCACTGATTGCAGCTGCTGTGCATCATCCCCAAAGGCTTCCAGCTTATAAATAATCGGCTCCTCCATCAGATATTGAAAGGGATCATCGATTTCTCTGTCATACCTTCCAAAGGAGGATGTTTCCATGAGCTCATGAATTTCTTTATCCCGCATCCCCTGCTTGCGCATATGCCGGATAAACATTGCTCTGCCCTGTTTCGGTGTACTGCTCACAATTCCCTCACCGGTATACATATGGTAGGGCAGCGTGCTTTCCTCCAGAATTCGCAATGCTGCCTCAGCGATTCCCGGCGTCAAGGGTGTATGAGACAGCCGTTTTCCATACGCATCCGTAATCAAGGCACCGTTCAGCAGCAGACAGTCACAGTGAATTCCTTCTTTTATGAACATGGGCGCAACACTTTGATAATTTCGTCCTGTCGCCACCATAAAGTTGATGCCTGCCTTATGAAGTCTTTGTATCGCCTGAATATTGCGCTGTGACAGCTGATGGTTTTCATCCAGCAGCGTGCCGTCCAGATCACATGCCACAAGTTTTATCATATAATACCCTCACTTTCACATACCTGTTTATTTTACCATGCATTCGACTTTCTTCACAATGAAAATCGTGCTAGAATAAAGAAAAGACAGGAGTTGATCGATATGCTGGAAACTGGCAGCAAGGCCATTGATTTTACATTACCGGATGAACATGGCAATCCGGTTGCTTTACATGACTTCAAGGGAAAGAAGGTTGTTTTGTATTTTTATCCAAAGGATAATACACCGGGATGCACCAAACAGGCATGTGCATTCAAGGCAGCCTACGAGGAGTTTAAACGGGAGGATATCGTCGTAATCGGAATCAGCAAGGATTCCAGTGCTTCCCATATAAAATTCAAAGAGAAGTATGAGCTTCCCTTCCTTCTGTTGTCGGATACAGAACTGAGCGTTATTCAGGCCTACGATGTCTGGAAGGAGAAAAAGCTGTACGGGAAGACCTATATGGGAGTAACACGTTCCACGTATGTCATCGATGAGGAGGGAGTTATCATCAAAACCTTTGAGAAGGCCAGTCCCGCCAATAACGCTGCCGATATACTGCAGTATGTAAAGGATATCAGATAGACATCATTGTACACGCTTCTTTGAACACAGAAAAAAGCAGCTGTGTGCTGCGTATTCCTTAGGTCATGAAGTGGGGAGATTTCCAATCACAAGCTCGGAAATCTCTTTTTTTCTGTGCTTTACGCTGATGAGGTTCAGCTATTTTCATGAGCTGTATGGATCCCATGCAAAACAGAGAGAACAAGCAGGCGATTCTGTATTCGCCTGCTTTTAACCGGATTTGTCAACTGCTTTCAGCCTTGCACGAAAGAGACTGCGGATATCCTTTCGGGATTCTTACTCATGGCATAATACAATAGATCGTATTTAACCATAGGATTTGAAGCCCCTGTTCGCAAACACCCTGCAGTAAAAAGGTTCCTTTTATGACAGCCTCGCTCTTATTTTTTCTGCCGTATCCGCAATCGGCTTTTATGCAGCTGTCGCAGTGCTTCACTGCATGCCTTTACCTGAAACCACTGTTCAAGCAGACAGAGAAAACACGAAACCATGGAGAACAAAGGAAGGTGCTCCATAATCATCATGCAGATTTCTCTTGTCAGTCCGCTTGCCTGCACAATATGCAGGTAAAGCAGAGCTGCTCCTGTATACAGCAAGGTGAACAGCTGAAGTGACGCGGTCACGGAAACAAGCTCACCACCGTAAGAAAGCAGCGCTTTTTTTCTTCTTTGAAAGAGCAGGGCAATTACGATGCATCCGATAGCGAAGCCACCGCCCAAAACAGCCCTGCGAAGCAATGCCTCAGCAGTGTCTGCGTGCAGATAGAGCAGAATGCCGTAAAGCGGTAAATCCAGCAGAAGAAAGATCACCAGTGCAGGGATACGGCAAATGAGAAGGCGATTTCTGGCTTGCAGTAGTAAGACGCTGCAGGCACTGCCTGTCAGAAGGATTGCGGCAACATTCAATGCTTGCATTCCATCATCTCTCCCTTCATTTCCGATAACAGCCTCTGCTGATGCAGTACCGCAAGAAGATGCTGCTGCAGCCACAGTAGCAGGTCGCTGCTCATGATGTATACATAATCCTCCTGTAAAAGCCCCACATCCTCATGAAAGCTGTAATACTGTATTTTCATCTGATGCAGATCCTGTATGGATATGGTGTTTAACTGATGCAGAGTTAGCAGGACAGCATTGATTGCATGATACCCGGACTGTTCAACACTTTGTCGCGCAGCCATCATCACGTAACCATCCTCCTTCGCAAAGGGTACCTCCTGATAAAGCTGTATATAGGTGTTCAGATAGGAGAGAACCTCACATACATAGATTCGAATGTCCTTGTGCTGTACCGGAAGCTGTGAAGCCGCAGCATAATACAGCTGTTCCAGCAATTCTTCTTCCGGATCCCCGCCGTGTTTTTTTCTGCCATGCAGTGCTGAGTTGTAACGGTTGATCCAGAAAAACGGCAGAATAGCCGATATGACATCAACCAGCGATGCGATCAGAAAGCAGATCAGCGCTGTATTGCGCGCCGCCTGCGATTGTGTAAAGCGCGAAAATGCAATTACCGTTATATCTGTGAAGGAATGATGCTTCTGATAGCTTTCATCAAGTGTTTTCATAATTCTGTTCACTGCTTCTTTATCCATGGCCTGCAATACCTTAGCATGCTCTTTTAATGCATAATAGCTGTCGGATATCTGAAGCTCCAGATCGATACGGAATTTCTGATATTCCTCCTGATGCATATTGCGGAATGGCAGAAAGGCACTCAGCAGACTGGAAACCGTGGATTCCTTTGCCTGCTGGTCAGAGCCCAGAATGTTATGTTTCTGCTGCAGCTTTTGAATATCCGTAAGGGTAAGCTTTTGAAATTCACGGTACTGCCCCACCATTTGAATAACCTGATCCAGACTTATATTCAGCGTTTTCAAATCCTTCATGCCTTCCGCATCAGCTTCCTTCAAAAAGGCGTTCAGTGTATCCAGTAAATGGTTATAGGACATCGTCAGATTCTGAAATTCGGTATATGCCTTTTGCGAAGGCTGCTGACGGGTTTCAGCAGACAGCTCATCCAGCTCTTTTTTCATATGCTTCATACTCGCAGAACTGCTTGCGTTCTGCAGCTGCTTGATAGCTGCTTTCAGCTTTTCAGCCTTCTCCTCATTATCTGCAATCTTCTCCAGAGCCCTAGTCAGCTCCTTTTGATCCGTAGTCTGTGTAACACTGCTTCCTCCATCACTCTGCTGTGATGTGGTTACCGAGGTGGAAGGCTGGATGTTCTGAAGCGTACCGGATTTTTTCTGAATGGATGCGATAGCACTGTCCGTGATCTGTATCAGCTGGTTTGCCTGATTCTGCAGAGAATTCAACGCTCTCTCATAGGACACGTAATCTCCATACAGCGTGCGTAGCTCATCCTTGGCTGCTGCAAAGCTGCTCTGATATTCCTTATACTGATTTTTATAATCATTCAGTGGCGATATTGTATTATTGATGATTCCGACATAGGATGTAAGTACGGAAATACAGACAATCATAAGAAATATCATATAGCGTGTCGGCTTCATATGTGCATGCTGACCGGCCTGTTTACTGAAGTAAAACAACAAAACCTGAACAACCAGCGCAAACAAAAACGGTGCCAGCGGATTAAGATCGAGCAGATAATAGCGAGCGCCGCGATAGGTTGTTGTCAGCGATATCAGCTGCAGAGCAAAGGTCGCAAACAGTATAATCGTTGTTGCATGCTGACCGGTTCTTGCATTTCTGGGAAATAAAATATCCCTTATCTGCTGACTCTGTTCATCCTCCATGCGCAATATCTGTTTTCTGCTTTTCTGATTCTTCTGACGCAGCTGACAATCCTCTATTCGCTCACATACCCTCTGCTTCAGCAAAGAAGCGAGCACACCTACACCGCGCAAACCCTTTTTCATACTGTTATACAGAGATAGAAACAGCTGCCCGATATCCTGCAGTGGATGAAACCCATGCTGCCTTCGTTCTTTTTTTTCTTGTTCCATAAAGCCTCCTTTTCCCCTATTGGTATTATAAATAACGAAATTTAAGGAACCTGGTAAAAAAAACAAAAGATTTTCTAAAGAAAAGACAGCATACGGTTACTTTTATGAATATCTGATATAAGCAATTACAATTATACACCGCTTACCTAAAGACGACGTATGGATACTGTCTAGCTAACCCTGTGTGCTTAACATAAAAAAACTGCTGCGGATATGCGTCCGTACAGCAGTTTTATATCACCATAGCTTGTTCTTAGTACATTGGTCCGGCAGGCATTGGAGGTACCGGTGCCTCTTTTTCCTTAATTGCTGCAACACCAGCTTCTGTCGTCAGGAACAGAGCGGAAATACTTGCAGAATTGAGAAGTGCACTTCTTGTTACTTTTGTAGGGTCAATGATGCCTTCCTTGAACATATCCACCCAGTTTCCATTCTTCGCATCGAAACCGATGTTTTCTTTTGCAGTTTTCTGCTGTTCAACAATCTCTTCCGCATTGTATCCTGCATTCTCTGCAATCTGTGCAATTGGTGCCAGCAGTGCATCCATGACAACCTTGATACCCTTCTGAACATCCACAACATCAGATTTCAGTTCATCCTTTAATGCGATATAAGCTTCAACCAGAGCAGCACCGCCACCGATTACGATACCTTCCGCAACCGCAGCACGTGTTGCATTCAAAGCATCCTCGATACGCAGCTTCTTTTCTTTCAGCTCGCTTTCTGTAGTTGCTCCAACCTTGATGATGGCAACACCATTGCTCAGCTTACCAAGACGCTCTGCATAACGCTTCTTGTCGTAATCACTCTTGCAATTTTCCATCTGTGCACTGATTTCTTTTACACGTGCGTCAATAGCATCTTTAGAGCCGTTACCACCAATCATTGTCGTATTGTCTTTTGTTACAACTACCTTCTTAACAGTTCCCAAATCTTCCAGCTTCATCTCCTTCAGATCCATGCTTAAATCCTTGGAATAGAAGTTTGCGCCTGTCAGAATTGCGATATCCTTCAGAATTTCCTTCTGGTTATCACCGAAGCCAGGTGCCTTGGTAGCTACTACATTAAAGGTACCACGCAGCTTGTTAACAACCAATGTGGAAGTAACTTCATTTTCAATATCATCTGCAATCAGCAGCAGCGGTTTGTTTGTCTGTACAACCTGCTCCAGAACAGGCAGGATTTCCTGTACATTATTGATTTTCTGGTCAGTGATCAGCACATATGCATTTTCCAGCTCAGCCTGCATTTTTTCATGATCGCTTACCATATATGGAGATACATAGCCCTTGTCATACTGCATACCTTCACTGATTTCCAGCTCTGTATCAAATCCATTGGATTCATCAACGGAAATTACACCGTTGCGTCCAACCTTTTCCATAGACTCGGCAATGATCTTACCAACTTCCTTGCTTCCGCTGGAAATTGCTGCTACGCTTGCAATATCATTACTCGTTTCCACCTTGCGGGATTTTTCCAGAATATGCTTTGCTGCTTCCTTGCTTGCGTATTCAATTCCCTCTCTCATCAGGACAGGATTTGCACCCTTTTCCACCTGACGAAGACCGTTGCTGATCATGCTCTGTGCCAGAATAGTAGCAGTGGTTGTACCATCACCGGCAGTATCATTGGTTTTGTTCGCAACCTCATATACCAGCTTGGCACCCATGTTTTCAAACTTGTCTTCCAGCTCGATTTCCTTTGCGATGCTGACACCGTCATTGGTAATCAGCGGTGATCCGTATTCTTTCTCCAAAACGACATTACGTCCCTTTGGTCCAAGTGTTACACGTACTGCATCTGCCAGTACATTCACACCATTCAGCATTGCTGTTCTTGCATCTTTTGAAAAACGTACTTCTTTTGCCATGTTCCTTACCTCCTGTTATGTTTTATGCTAATACTGCTAAGATATCTTCTGCTTCTATAATAATGTATTCTTCTTCATCCAGCTTTACATTTGTACCAGAGTACTCTTTATATACCACCTTGTCATTCTCTTTAATATCAGCCTTGCTGTCAGGTCCGATCGCTACCACCGTTGCGTAGCTTGGTACATTCTTTGCATTGTCAGTCAGGATAATTCCGCTCGCTGTCGTCGTTTCCTTCTCTGCCTTTTCTTTCTTCAAAATGACGTTATCGTGTAATGGTTTCAACATATAAAAATACCTCCTTGTCTTTTAGCACTCGCAGTTCTCAACTGCTAACACATACTATTATACTCAAAATTAGCACTTTGGCAAGAGGATTGCTAAAAAAAGATGAGAAAATTTTTATTGCGAATTCTGGAGACTTAGTTTTCTTAGATTTCAGGTAAAATCTGTATGGCCTCTGTAAGGGCTGGTTACGCAGTATTCTATGAAGAAGCGCTGCAGCATATGCTAAAAGAACCCGTTGCTCAGAACGGATCCTTTTTACTTGATTTATCTTCAATTCTTTGCTGTTTATAAGTTACAGCACTCAATCACGCAAAGAATGTGGTGTCGGATGTTGTCTTACGGAATGAAGAAAGCAATCAAACAAATTATTTTGTATAGGCAGAGTCCTTTAATGTGATGGCAAACTGCTTCAGAAACAATGCAATATCCTTTTGCACATCTGTTGCCTTTTCAAACCGGATATTCTGACGCTTCCATGTTTTCTGTGCAATCTGAACACTTGGAATTCCCAGCTTTTCCACTGTCGCGGTTTCAACAGCCCCGGCAATTGAAGTGTCATCCGCCTTTTTCACAAATGCCTCCGCTTCCTTTCTGTAAGCGGCAACCTTATCCTCGCTGCCCTTCTTAATAAACAATGCAGCCTGCGGATATCCGCTTTGCTCCATGTTATTTGCTGCCTTATATTCCTTCTGCAGATCCTTCAAAACCTTGAGTTCAATTCCCTTTTCCTTCGCCTTTGCAATGGTTGCAGTAGCAGCAGGCTCTGCCAGAAGACCAACAGCAGCCTTTTTACTCAGCAGCTGTGCCTGCACTTCATTTGCAGAATTGAAATAACGGATTTCAGGAGTAAACGACGATATATCCATACTGCTTTCCAATACCTTCTGCGGAACCGCCTTTTCACCGAAGGCCGCAAACATTCCCTCTTTCTGTAAATCTGCTTCATCACTTCCGATAATATACAGATTGCCCCATGTGACGACAGAGTCCAGAAGATACGCACTCTTATCCTTGGAAAGCAGCGCTGCTCCCATGTTGATCGGAGCTATGATCGCATCATACTCACCATCCTTTTTCGCAAGCTGTGCACGCAATACATCTGTTCCGTCAACGGTATCGATGGTTACGTTCTGATTACCGTAAAGCCCAAGCACGGACAGAGACGGTGCTCCCATAGGCGCCAGAATTTTGATAGGCTCCTCTTTTTTAGATTCCTTTTCTTCCTGCTTGCTGCTCTGGGTGCTACAGGCTGTCATCGAAACAGCCAGTATTGCTGCAAGCGCCCCCTTAAGCAGCTTCATTACAGTTTTTTCTCCTTCACTGCTTTCTCCATCATAGCAATGAATTCATCCAGTGACATCGTTATAGATTCCCTGCTTTGTGCACGGCGCAGTGTAACACTTCGGTTTTCAATTTCACCGTCACCGATTACAAGCTGGTACGGTATTTTGGAAAGCTGCGCTTCACGAATACGGTATCCCAGCTTTTCGTTTCTTGCATCCAGCTTACTGCGGAAGCCAAGTGCACATAATTTCTCATGTACCTCATTTGCATATCCCAGATGCTTCTCATGATGAACCGGAACCACACTGACCTGCTGCGGTGCCAGCCATACTGGGAAATGTCCTGCGAAATGCTCAATCAGGATACCGATAAAGCGTTCAATGGAACCGAAGATTACGCGATGCAGCATGACCGGACGTACCTTGGAGCCGTCTTTTTCAACATAAGTCAGATCAAAACGCTCCGGCAGATTCATGTCCAGCTGAATGGTACCGCACTGCCATTCTCTTCCCAGAGAATCCTTGATATGGAAATCCAGCTTCGGACCATAGAATGCTCCGTCTCCCGGATTCACCTTATAATCCTTTCCTGCATGAACGCAGGCATCTGCCAATGCTTTTTCACTCTGCTCCCAAATCGCCAGATCTCCAATGTATTTCTTTTCCGGACGTGTAGAAAGCTCGATGCGATAGCTCAGTCCGAACACCGAATATACACGGTCGATGAACTGAATCAGCTGCATAACTTCGCTTTCAATCTGATCAGGACGCATAAAGATATGTGCATCATCCTGTGTAAACGTACGGACACGGAACAATCCGTTTAATGCGCCGCTTGCCTCATGACGGTGCACCTGTCCGAGCTCTCCCATTCGCAATGGGAGATCCTTATAGGAATGCAGCCCGTTCTTAAACACCAGCAAAGAACCCGGGCAATTCATCGGTTTGATTGCGAATTCACGATCATCAACCATGGTCGTATACATGTTCTCTTTATAATTTTCCCAGTGACCACTCACTTCCCACAGCTCTTTGCTCATCATGATTGGTGTTTTGATAAACTGATAGTTTTCCTTTGTGTGCTCTTCATACCAAAAGTTTTCCAGCAGATTGCGGATAATCATTCCGTTTGGCAGGAAAAATGGCATACCTGGAGCGAATTCACTCATCATGAACAGTCCAAGCTCTCTTCCCAGCTTTTTGTGATCACGCTTCTTCGCTTCCTCCAGCAGATGCAGATGCTCCTCAAGCTCCTCAGCTGTCGGGAAACAGATACCGTAGATTCTCTGCAGCATCTTATTGCTGGCATCTCCCTTCCAGTAGGCACCGGAATGCTTCAGCAACTTGAAATTTTTCAACTGCTTAACTGTATCGACATGCGGTCCCCGACACAGGTCAATGAACTCCCCCTGCTGATAACAGGTGATTGTACCATCCTCCAGATCACTGATCAGATCGATTTTGTAGGGGTCATCTTGGAACATTTCCAAAGCCTCTTCCTTGGAAATCTCCTTTCGTACGATACGCTTGCCATCCTTGGCAATCTTTTTCATTTCCTTTTCAATTTTCGCAAGATCCTCTTCCTTAATTACTTCATCACCCAGGTCAATATCATAATAGAAGCCCTCACTGATGACCGGCCCTACCCAGAATTTTGCCTGTGGATACAAACGCTTTACCGCCTGTGCCATCATATGTGCACAGGAATGATTCAGCCTGCTTAATTCCTCATGCTCTTTAATATCAATCATATTCATTTCCTCCTATCCAGAATATATCGTAGCATTCATTTGTTTCCGGTATGCGATAGCTTCGTTCCCAGCATCCACCAGCGTGCAAAATCGTTTTTTTCGACGCGATATTATCATCGCGACAACTGACCATAACCGCTTGCAGTCCATATTCCCGTTTTGCAAGTACAACTGCCTGCTTCAGCATCTCTTTGGCGATTCCCTGCCTGCGATATGCCGGATGCACGCGGTATCCGATATGCCCGATAAACTTTCTCAGATATGCATTGAGCTCATGCCGTGCAATACAAGCGTGGCAACGACTTCACCATGCTGCCTGACAACATACAGACTGCTGGAAACAACACCCTCTGGCAGATTTGCACCGATATGCCAATCTGTCTGTGCCTTCAGAAAAGCAGACATATCCGCATACTGAAGGCGAAACGGCAAAACATCTGTTTCCTCTGCATCCTTACAGGCATCCTCATAACGCTGCAGGGCTTCAGCGTCAGAAACTTGTGCCAGTACAAGCTGCATATCATCATCTCCTTCAACAAAAAAAGACTGCATCCAAAGGACGTTCAGTCTTACACGCGGTACCACCTTTGTTCATATGATTCCTCATATGCACTCAAACCCGTAACGCAGGCATGCGGCTTTCCCTTTCGGGTGCTACTCCAAGGTAGTAAGATCAGCATTCCTTCAAAGGACTTTCACCTGCCGTCCTTCTCTCTGCATCAGAATAATGATCCCATGTCCTTTTCCTCGTATTTAACTCCTGTCTATTTTATACACCATTCCAGACGATATGTCAAATACTTCTCCCATAAAAACAAATTCGCCATAGTATTCAGAATTTATAAACATATTTTCAAAATATTCCGTATTTTACAGCTTTTATGTATTACGCTTACAAATTGGTAAATTTTAACAGTTTAATTTCCACTGAAGTCTAGTATAATTTTCACATGCATGGAAAGGAGTATGTACATGAGAAAAACTTATGGTTATGTCCGAGTTTCCAGTCAGGACCAAAATGAAGCTAGACAATATCTGGAATTATTGGACATGGGAATTGACAAAAAGTATATTTACATGGATAAACTGAGTGGTAAAGATTTCAATCGGCCTGCGTATCATAAGCTTGTCTATAAGAAACTAAAACAGGGGGATCTGCTTGTCGTAAAAAGTATCGATCGTCTTGGCAGAAACTACAATGAGATTCTGCAGGAATGGAAATACATAACCAAGGACAAAAAAGTGGATATCAAGATTCTGGATATGCCGCTTCTCGACACAGATCAGAAAAAAGATCTGATTGGCACTCTGATTGGGGATATCGTATTGCAGCTGCTCAGCTTTGTTGCGGAAAATGAGCGTGTGAACATCCATCAGCGGCAGGCTGAGGGAATCCGTGCAGCGAAAATGCGTGGTGTGCGGTTTGGCCGGCCAAAAATCGCATTACCGGAGGACTTCGAGGAGATTGTGTATTTATGGCAGCAGGGGGAGCTGCAAAGCAAGGAAGCAATCGCTATTTCCGGTTTGAAATATTCAACCTTCTATAAGAAGGTCAAGGAGCTGGAGGACGGTAAGCTGAATTCCGAGACATCAAGATAGTGGCTTTGCATAACAAGGAAAAGGGAAAAGAAAACAAGTCCGTAAAACGCAAGGACTTGTTTTTATGATAGACTTACCAGCTTCCGCCGCCTCCGCCGCCAAAGCCGCCACCGGAGAAACCGCCTCCAGAGAAGCCTCCACCGCCAAAACCGCCAAAGCTACCTCCGCCGCTTCCGCCTTTTGGTGCCGGAACGTATGTAGCTGCAGCTGAAATATCATGAAAGCAGTAATGGAAATGATTCCACCACAGCATGGTGGTAAAAACACCTGTGGAATCATAGCCCTGATACCAGTTTGGTGCTGCCACCGCAATTGTTTCGAATTTTTTCACCCAAACATCACTTACACCAAGAACATATGCGTAAGGAAGAATGGAGAAAAATGCATAGGGATCGTCCTTTGCAAGAAGCTCCAGACGGTCCTTCTCACAGGTTAGGATAAAATCCTTCAGACCGAGAATCTGTCCCAGCCAGCGCGTGCCCTGCTCACTGCGCTTGTCCATGAATATCATGATCAGAATCAGTAAAATGGTAATGACGGCATGAAGCAGTACCGCCCACATACTGCCGCCTACCAGCAGCTGCAAAACAGCATTCACGGCAATCAGAATTCCATTTAGAAAGACCATAAGGCACATAACCAGCACAAAAGTCGGCTTCTTCATAACATAACGCTTACGCATGATAATGATCCATGGGATACAGGATACCATCAGTAGCACGGACGGTATAACATAGGGAATTGCAAATAAATTCATTTCATACTTGGCCTTTGCACTGAAGAAGGATAACAGCAAGCCCGGAAGGCCAATCAATAGGATCATAATCACTTGAAGTACCACAGAGGTATTCGTAAATATGCGTTTCTTGGGATCTTTGTTAAAATAATTCCGCAGCATACTTTTGGCACTGGCAAGCCCTCTTCGCACTTCTTCGTTCTTCATTCCCTCTTCCCTGACGATGGTTTCATAAAGGAATATAGAATCAAAAAATACACGTTCATAGGCATGACTGTTCTCTTTCGTCATATCCTGTAGCTTCTCCAGCTGAAAACCGTCCTTTTCATCATATATTTTTATGAAGCCGCGATTTGCCCAGTCGATGATCAGAGACAGAATATCCTTATTTTCTACGGTATTATCGATCACATAGCCCACTCCGGCACTGTCCAGACCATCCGGTGCTTTAAATTCAACCGTCGCAATGATCTCATCATCCCGTCCGTATTTCCAGAACAGCGAAAGAGCCGCCAACAGCAGTATGCCGGACGCTATACTCACCGGTATGGAATAATCCTTCGGTTTTGGATAGATAAAATATCCGTTTGGCAGATTAACCTTTATAGTTGCACTTTCATTGGACAAAAGAAGCCTGCCGGTTTCTCCCTTGATATGCAGCTGATCCACCTCATGTGTGAGGTTCGTTGTCGTTTCCCCGAAAGCCCCGCTGTAGGTAAACACCGCATTTTCATCAAAAGCCTTCGGCATTTTTATGTCATAGGACAAATGACGAATCTGAGTATCAAAGCCGGATGCAAGATTCCAATACAATGCCTGCGCATGGTTACTCAAATCCAGATCCTTCGTCTTTACATGATAAGAAATCTCATACTTCTGTTCCCCGTATACCGTCTTATCCGGATCACCGAGCTTAACAACCACCGCATCAGCGTTGCCCTCAAGAGAGCAGGTTCGGTTACAGGTTACTTCACTGACCGGAAAATAATAGCTCTTCTTTTCCAGCTTTCCATCCACAGACCACTCCATATCATAGGAGGTTGGGATATTACGAAAAAATCCATGCTTTGCTTCTGTAAAATTCAGCACATAGGTTTCTGTAATGTCAATACCACCATCCTCATGTACCTCCATAGACACATGCAGATCATCAATAATGAAAGCCTCCTGCGCATCCACCGGTATGAGCGTTGCCGCAAACAGCAAACAGCAGACCGCAATCCATCGTTTAATTTTTTTCATTGTTGTTTCCCTCATAAGAACATGTTGTTGCATGTTTTTCCAAGCGCGCCTTTATGCCGCTTTTCAGCTCACAGTTATGCATCTGCCTTCAGCTGTTGCACATACTATGCAGCCGGATACCGCCTTATTTTCCAAAGGATAAAAAGGAATAGCTGTGCTATCCCTTTAAAACTGTACCTTTACGTTTTCACGCTGGGCAGCATCCTCGATTTCATACAGCGGCTTCTTCGTCTTATGGAACATGCCAGCAAGCAGATTGCTTGGGAACATTTCCACAAGATTGTTGAATTTCACACATACTGCATTATAGTATTTACGTGAATTTGCAATTTCAGATTCGATATTCTGCAGCTCGTTCTGCAGCTGTGTAAAATGCTGATCCGCCTTTAGGTTCGGATACTGCTCACTGATGGCATACAAAGGCCCCAGCATAGACTGAAAATTCTTCTCGGATTTGATTTTTTCATCCAATGACTGCGCATTTACAGCAAGATTTCGCGCACTGATAACCCTTTCCAGTGTCTCTGATTCATGCTTTGTATAGCCCTTGATGGTTTCCACCAAATTCGGAATCAAATCATAGCGCTTTTTCAGGTATACATCCATCGTAGAAAACGCCTCTTCCACTTTATTCTGCAGTTTTACAAATTTATTATAGGTTGAAATAACCCATAGCAGAATGAGTACGACTACAACAGCAATAATAATCATTATCATAGATATTCCCTCCTTTTATTAGCTAGATTATACCATAGAAGACATAGCTTCACCAGAAATTCTTTTCTCACGGCGTATTTCCATAAATGCTCCTCTTCCTCGCTATACAAAACGCAGATAGAAAAAAGACCGGAAACCCCGGTCTAGAATACAAAATTTCCCTGTTCAAAGACGGCTACCTCGCACCCGTCTTCACAAACTCCGGTTATTTTCATATCCGGACTGCCAAACATGAAATCCACGTGGGTCATGGAATGATTGGCCCCTGCTTCCTTCAGCTGTTCCTCACTCATATCGACACCACCTGCGACATTCATCGGATACGCATCTCCCAATGCTAGGTGACAGGAGGCATTTTCATCAAACAGCGTATTCAGAAACAGAATACCGCTCTTACTGATTGGAGATTCGTAAGGCACCAGAGCAACCTCACCTAGATAACAGCTTCCCTCATCGAAATGAACGAGCGAGGACAGTGTGTCATATCCTTTCTCGGCGCCAAAATCAATAACCTTTCCATCCTGAAAGAGAAACCAGAAATCCTCAATCAGCGTTCCGTTATAATCCAGCGGCTTTGTGGCGTACACCTTGCCATTTACCCCGGTTTTCTTCGGCATCGTAAAAATTTCCTCCGTTGGCATGTTTGGATTAAACTCTACACCGGCTACTGTTTTTTCACTTCCTCCGGCCCATAGGTGATTTTTAACAAGCTCTACCCATAAATCCGTACCCCCTGCATTTTCAAAATGCAGCTTCTGGAAGCGATGCGTATTTAAGATCTGCTCCCTGCGTGCAAAATTTTCCTGCAGATCGATCCATTCCTGAATTGGATCATTCTCTGCCTCAACATGTACAGCACTGAGGATTCGATCCCACAGTTCCTCTACAGCAGCCTCTTCGCCCTCGAATTCAGGGAAAACCAGATTCGCCCATTCCCTATTCGGAGCCGCGACGATGCACCACTGTGTTTTATTCATCATGGTATATGACTGCAGTTCTTTTCCCGCCTTCGCCATGGCCAGACGTGCCTTGCTGATTTTTTCAGCATCCGCATCCTTTAAAATACCGGGAATATCACTGATGATATGCAGAATGCAGGCTCCTTCTTTCATATAATCCAGTTTGCAGTCGATCTGCCAGGGCCGTACCGTACACAGGGTTTCCTCGTCCTGATACTGATAATGCTGCTTGGAAACGTAATCATCCTTATAGAAAACGAGTACCTCCTTTGCCCCTGCCTGATATGCTTCTTCCACACAGGCGCGTGTCATCTCCAGCGCTTCCACGGAGGTATTGATAATCAGCGTCTGTCCCTTTTGCAGGTTAACACCCTTGCGCACCGCAAGCTTTGCATATTTCTGTAAACGTGCATCCATTTTCCTACTCCTTTACGTATGCCATCGGCAGCATAGCTGCACCAATAATCCCCGGTTCATCCAGCTCAGCCTCCATAAACACCACAGTCTGCATTCCCTTATGAATCATATTACGGAAATAATTCTCCATCTTATCGAAGAATACATCCTTGCCCTTCATAACACCGCCACCAACGACAAAGACCTCCGGATCCACAACGTGCGCAATCTGGGAAAACATCACTGCCAGATCATACGCCACCGCATCACAGATTTCCAATGCCTTGGCATTTCCCTTGCGCGCCAGATCAAACACATCACCGGCATGCTGAACAGCATCTTCACCAAACGCCGCTTTCCCCTTACGGGTAATCGCCGTACCGCTTGCTTCATTTTCTACGGCTCCGACATTCAGATAATTCACCTTCTCTCGGTTTCTGTCAATAATCAGATTGGCAATTTCCCCGGCATGTCCGTTTCTTCCGGCGATCACCTTCTGATTGACAACCAGAGCACCGCCAATGCCCGTGGAGATCGTAACATAGTAAACGATATCTTTTCCTTTTCCAGCCCCCTGCAGTGCCTCTCCCATACCGGCAACATTCACATCATTATCCAGGAATGTCGGTACGTGGAAATGCTCTTCAATTCTGGAGGCGATTGGATACCCCTCAAATCCCGGCAGATTGGTAGCCAGAATCATCTTGCCGTTTTTCGTGTCTACAGGACCCGGCACACCCATGCCGATACCGGCAACTGCTTCATATCCTTCAATACGTTCAATCATGGATATGATTTTACTAACTACCTGCTCCACACCTTTGCCGATTTCAGTAGGTTCCTTTACAATTTGCAGGATGGCACCTGTTTCATCAACTTTTGCCACTCTGACATTTGTACCGCCCAAATCAACACCAATATACGTTTTCATAAAAAAGCTCCTCCTTTAAGACTTGTCTATATTGTATCATATCTGAAGAAGCTTTTCCTTAAATATAACAAATTTCTCAGCGTGCACTGCTCTCCTTCACATATGTTTTTTCGTAATGAAAAAGCGGCATGCGGACACTGCCGGAGGTTATGACCTGATAAATTCGCAAATCATCCTTCACCCCCCTGTTTTCAATACGGACATCGTAATTTGCCGCATGTGTCAGCTGATCGATAACTGCAGGCGAAAAATCACTGCTTTCCAGTTCATGAACAACTCCGTAATGAAAATCATTGAGCTTGGCAATCTGCATCTGTGCTGACATCACGTTGATAAACAAAACACAAACAAAGGTTAGAAATATCATTGATAATGCACTTGTGATACTAATTTTCATAATACCTCCTTAATCCACCAGCACCTGAATGTGCTTCACACTCTTCATCCCCAGGGAATTACGGACGACACATCGAACCGTATACACTCCCTTTTTCATCGGGTTTACCTGCCCGTAAAATTCCAGCTTTTCACTGATATCACCATCCATATGGTCAATCGCCCTCACATGTTCCCTGATCTGATAGCTGCTGCCCTGCGGTATGCGCTGATTCTGTGCAAGTATCTGTGGAAAGGAATGCTCCAGCAGCATCTGATTGATGTGCAGCTGCGTATTCTCCATCTGTTTACTTTCCTGTTCCATATAGGTCTTTGCACTCAGGCTCCATCCCCCGAATGCGGAAAAAACGACCGTAATGATCAGAATCGTAACCCAGACGGGTACGCTGATTCTGACTGCATTTTCCATTAGAACAGCCTCTCCAGCAGTCTGCTGATGACATCCGTGTACATTGCAAGAGACAGCATTGCCATAACAGAAAAAGCACAAATCAGTTCTACCATCAGTTCCACACTTTCTTTTACTGTCGTATCCATACTAAACTCCCAGCAGCGGCATGGACGTAAACAGATAATAGAATACCGTAAGCATGGCACTTGCACAAAGCAGCATCACTACGACCTCAACAGCCGTTTCTGTCGCATGTTCCATCAGCTCATGATCAGCTGGGATAAAATCAAAGATACAAAAAACATATACATACAGGGAACACTCATCATGATCATAGTCAGCGTATCGGCTGTAAAGAGCTCGCTGCGATAACGTCGCTCGCGCTTATCCCTTTCAATCCTCGAAAGGGCTTTTGTAAGTGCTGCTATCTCATATTTCAATTTATCCTTCGAAAGACTGCGATATTCATACAGCTTCATCATGATATCCCGAAATCCATCGATTTCATACATGGATAGAAAATTTAGATAAGCGTCTTTATCGGAATGATCCAGCGTAATCTGCTGTATGAAGCACTCCAGATCCGGTTTGAGAATTTCCGGTGCAGAAGCATTGGAGAGTGAGATTGCATTATAAATATTGTTTTCTCCAATCAATGCATATATCGTGTTAACCCAAAGAATAATGGCATCACTGATCTGTCTGCAGCGCTGATTGTGTCGAAGCCTGAGCCACAGCCAGGGCAGCTTATAGCCGCCATAGGTAAAGCCTACGGCACAAACTATACAGACAGGAAGCGAAGAGCGTTTTATAACCGCCAGCAGCACCCCTATCAGTCCCATAAAAAGCATGAAAGCAAAGCGTATGAGCGAATAACGCCATTCCTCTTTATGTTCAAGCAGATAGCCGTATCGTGTTGTATCATGTGTCATCCATTGCATAACCTGATTCATTTATTCATCCCTCCTCAGCCATTTCTTATTCACCAGCGACATATAAACCACCAGAAACAAAAGCATCAGTATCTCAAGCTCAAGAAATGTAAAAAGCTGATACTGCGCATTTTCAATAATGCCTGCCTGCACCTGCGCATCCTGATAGGCAAGTACGGAGTATACACTGATGGCAAAGGAAAGTACCGTCATGAGGAAAAACATATATTTGGCAGATTTTTTCTTTTTCTGAAACATAAGCATGCTGTTTTTCCAGCCATCGTAATCAATCAAATCCAAATTGTAATAGACAGAATCCCCACCCTGCTTCTCTCCGGTTATGAGCAGTGAGTGCAGTCGCTTCAAATAGGTGTTTTCGTAGAACTCCTCTATGTAGCCAAGTGCTTTGGCATACTCTCCGCTGTCTTCGATTTCCATAACTGCACGATGAATGCACACGGACATTTGCGAATCATCCGCAAACAGATTGCAGGTTTCCTTCAGCGCTGTATTTAACTTTCCGAATACCTTGAAATACATGCGCATTCCTTCAAAGTAATGACAGTATTCCTCAAAGCGTTTTTTCTCACTCTGATAGATAAAATAAGAGGAGATCACTGCCGGTAGCAGCAGCATTAACGTTGCGATTACCACACATGTATACAGCAGCTGCAGCCTTTGCATATAACAGATTGCCCCCACACATAAACAAGCACCACCGATGGTCAGCAAAAGATCCCTTTTGGAATAAGCACAGCCATAGGTTTCTATCAGCGGCTTCTTTGTAAAGCTATAGGTTTTCAATTCCTTCCCTCCAATCCAGCTGAATATTCTGATTTGCAAAATACTTTTTAAAATACTCCGGCATCGCATATCGAATTGCCTGTTCCTCTCTTTGTTCATAGAGAAGACATTTCTGCGGTACTCTGTCTGCATCATTCCAAAACAGGGCAATCTGTCCGATATAACGGCGCAGCCTTCCATTTCGCATGACTCTGCAGGGGGTGATGCATACCTGAATATAGTCGTGTATGGTAGAAAGCAGATGATGATCATTCTTGTTTGAAGAAAGCTGTATCATGCGCTGCGGCATTAACAGAGCATCCTTTACATGCAGCGTTGCCGTTACTCTTGCCGAACTGCTCAGCACCAGAAAAAGATCATCCACAGCCTCATCACGGACCTCCTGAAAGCAGACATAATCTGCATTGTCACGCAGAATACACGAGGTTGCCGCAGTATATGACATGATATCATTTATGATATACTGTCGGATATTGCGCTGCGGATACAATTCAAGCATGCGCATTTCATCAATGTCACTAAGCAGAACGATACTCGCCTGATCATCACACATACTCAGCATTGTTTTCATCAGCTGTGTTTTTCCGGTTCCTACCTCACCTCCGAAAATCACGCTCATCCTTGCAATTACACAGGCCCGCAGAAAATCAAATACCGCAGAGCTGCAGTATTTCGTTTTTTTCGCCGTCTTTGGCGTAATCACGAGCTCTATCGGATTTTTCCTTATGCTCAATGTAAATCCGGATGTGGAGAAGGACTGATGTGTCGCATGTATGCGCAAGCCGTCTATCTCACCATCCAGCTTCGGATGCTCATAATTAAACTGGTCATTGATTGCGCCGGAATTGCAGAGTCTGTTCAACAGCTGCTCCAGATAGCCAGGCTCCAAAAGTGCTGCTCTGCTTTTTCCTTTGTGCACATGTGTTGTATAAACTGTTTTTCCGTTACTGTCAATGTCCGTAATCATCGCATCATTTACAAATGGCTGCAGAATTCCAAAATCAAATGCCATATTAGCTGCCTGCTCCGGTCGAATTGAATAGGTTATTTGTCTGCTCTACGGTTTTATCAGAAACACTTTTTGAGTATTCCTTGCTTGTAGCGATAAAGATACTTCCAACAACAAGTGCCAGTACAACAAGAACAGCTATTTTAGGTGCATTTTCCATTTTCATTTATCCTTTCCGTGGGGTTGCCACAAAAAAAGCACATTACTATGTGCACGCTTTTTGACAGGAAGACATAACCTGTATATGATCAGGGGAGATCATATGCCTCAATAATCATAGTTTTTCGCAGCCTGCGCTGATCTCTGACTCCATTCATATGAACAAAGTCTGCGGTCAGCTCTACATCCAGTAATCCATCCCTGCTGATATCCATAATTCGCAGGGTGTAATCCGTATCCGAATTGATATTGGATGCAAATTCACGCAAAAGCTCAGCCTCCATGCCGGATTCATCCACTGCATACATTTTATGGATTCCTACCGCCTTTAGCGAGTTTCGCATACTGATTTCTGCGGCATCCTCCATCTCACTTTTTCTCTGTGATATAGAATTGATATCCATCACAAGCAGAATAGAGACAGAAAAGCAAATCAACAAAATACTATATTTGATAACGGATTTCATACTCACCTCCTAAGATATGAAAATTCTTCCAGAAACGCCTTGTTCTCCTGCGTTGAATACCCGTGCGCTGCATTGAATCTGCGGATTTTCGCAATATCCTCTGCTGTGAGATGCCAGGTGCATTCTGCCTGCGCTGAGGTTTTCTGCAGGGACTGTGTCAGCCTTTGAAATTGTGTTGTCGCTCTCCAATAGCTGTCCGGATGCAGTGTCTGAATATGGCTGGCGGATATTGAGCGAATATATTTTCTGGAGCGATCCTCTTCTGCACGTTTATCCAGAACGATAACCTTGATATTTTTTTCGGAACGGTTTCCTGCGCTGTCTTTTACTTCATAGGTTAACTCATAGGTTCCCTGCTTTTTCAGATTCGTCGTATCTTTGAGAACTGTCAGCCGTGCGCTGATATCACCATCCTCCTTATCCTGTGCCTTCGCCCGTTCCAGGCGTATCCGCTGCCATTCCTGCACCGTATACAAGTCCTCAAAGATATGGATATCCTGTGCAGTGATTACCGGTTCCTCATCCCAATAGGCATACAGCGTCATAGAGTTCTTTACAGGCTGTCGGAAGTCGTACCTCACACCTGCAGCCGTATACCAGCCCATAAATTTATTATTCTTTTTTACTGGATCAGCTGGCGTACCTGCTTTATCTCCATAAGTGATGGTCTGAGATGCAACAAAAGAGCCTCCATTGGAATCAAAGGTAATAGTGAAGGTCCGTATTTTGTAGGAGGCAGTAATGGTTCTGTTTCCTGTAACATTGGTATAATCGCCCTTCCATCCCTGAAAAATATATCCTTCTCTGGTCGGCGAGGACGGCGGAGATGCATTTCCGCCATGTGAAACCGTTTGTGTTTTCAACACACGCCCATCCCAATCCAAAAAATTCACAGTATAGGTGTTGGTAGCATATTGGGCTGTTATCACCAAATCCTCACGGACATTTTGAAAGGGCTTGTCCCATCCGGTAAACGTCTTATCTGTTTTATTGGATACCTTTGGAGCTGTTGCATTCTTATACCTCTCCACTGTTTGTGTCTTCAATACCGTACCGTCATCATCAAGAAATTTGACCGAATAGGATGGCAGAGGAATATTGATGGATTTGGTCACATTCACAACGGTTAATGCTCCGTCCTTAATATCACGAAGCTCAACGACATGTGTTCCTGATTTTATGGTTACTGTTTTTTCTCCGCACAGCTGTGTTTTGTTTGCTATATGCTTATCAATCCAGCTGGAAAAGGTTGCAACCTTTTTATTATCGAGGAAAACACCGACAGGTACTTTTTGATAAATATAGGAACCAGCATTTCCCTTATGTGTTATGTAATATCGAAACCGGTATTTCATTGTCATAGCCTCATCGTCAAAGCCAACTAATTCATGAGTTATTGTTTCAAAAAAACTCCCATTATTCCATGATCCAATTTTTGTAAAACCCACAACCTTTTCCTTATTACTCAAAGGCTTAAATGCCTGTGTGGTTAATGCTCCTGCACTTACATAAACCGGCTCTATCATAGGGAATATTACAAATATAAAAAGAAATAACAGTACTGAAAAACGGAATGATTTCTTCATTTCTTGTTCCCTCCTTTCAAATTAAAAAAGCTAGAATTCTAGCTTTTTTAATTATTTAAAGAAATCTACAGTCCAAGGTGTTGTTCCATCACCAGCATTAGCATAGTTACCATCAAATGGTTGTCCTATTTCCATATAATATCCATACCACGGACTGCCTTCTAACTTTACCTGTTCATTCGCCCATGCATATGCCTCATCATATGTTGCAAAAACACGTCCACTGTTGCCTAATAAATTAGATGGAAAATTATCAACTGTCATAACAGGAAGTTTTTCCTCCGGCGGATACACAGGCTCCTTCTCCGCAGCATTACCGCTTGTTGCTTGCGATGAATCCGGCTTTGGATTCGCATCCTTCGGTTTATCACTGCTCTGGTTACCTGATGTAGAAGATGATGCCTGGCTCTGTTCAGGCTGCTGCACTTTTGTTTCTGTATCTGTTTTATCTGCACCCATACTTTCTGAAGCCCTTTCACTCTTTTTGTTATCCTTCTTTTTCTCTTTCTTTTTTGTATCCTTTTTTGCTGCTTTTCCCGTATCGATGGAAACCTCTGCGGAAGCATGCTCCTGCTTTAACCCTGATTTCTCCTTACCATCGCTTGTAAACTGCACAAGCAGACTGTTTTTCTCTGACAGATTGCCGCTGCTATCCTTAACCTGCACATCGAAAACGACTTCTTTATCAGACTCTGGAATCCGCTTGAGTCCAGCGAACGATTGAAACTTCTTATCATAGTTATCCGTGATAACGGCATTATCGCGAATGGCATCATTCACTTTATCAAGATTTGAACCCAGCTTGAAAATCAAACGCTTCTTTTTCCATTTCAGAATCGGCCTTTCTTTATCAACAACCCTCACCTTCAGCTTATAATCCTCATTTCCGTAAGCAATGGTGATTGAATAAGTTCCCAGCTTTTGAATATCCAGATTCCCGCTTTTTACCGTCACCTTATCTGCCTTGTCAACGGAATCAAAAAAGCAGGACGCAGACAAATCCAGTTCCTTATGCACAGGTATTTCAATCTCCCCGCTTTTTAATACCGGCGTGGATGAACAGCCCATAAGCAACAGTGTCGTCAGCAAGCCTGCTGAAAAAAAACTCTTCTTCATATCTTCTTCCTCCATTTCATTCCCACGTAATCATTATACTATAGATTTCATGAGACGCAATACCTCTTTTATTCTTACAACCTCCTTTCAAAAAAAAGAAACACGACAGGCTCATGTTTCCTTCAATTCTTTACATTAGTATAATACCATGAAACACCGTGCAGTTCCCACGCAAATTTCAGGCAAAAAACACGCAGCTGCAACGCAAAAAAAGAGCATGATCACTCATGCCCGGTATTCTTCTTATTTTACTTCGATAATCTTCATTGTGTTGGTAGCACCATTTCCTACCGGATATCCGGCAACGATAATGATGGTTTCACCAACCTTGATTCCCATTTCCTTCGCAATTGCTCTAGCAAGCTCACACTCGTTGTTCTGGTTGTTTGCGACCTCGGAAAGAACAGTCGTAACACCCCAGTTCATAGCAAGAGAACGCTGTGTTTTTTCGTCGAAGGTAACAGCAATAACCGGTGCCTCCGGACGGAATTTTGAAATTCTTCTTGCTGTGGTACCACTCTGTGTAAACGCGATAACAGCCGCAACATCCAGTGCCATAGCCGTATCCGCTACTGAAATAGCAATCGCATCATTCTTTGTTCTCTGGCTCGTCTTGATGCTTGCCTTCAAACGGTCTCTGAACGGAATGGTCGGCTCCATCGCCTTCGCAATACGATCCATTGTCTGTACAGCCTCGATTGGATACAGACCTGCAGCAGATTCCCCGCTCAGCATGATTGCATCTGTTCCATCCAGCACGGCGTTGGCAACATCACTCGCCTCTGCACGCGTCGGTCTTGGATTTCCCTGCATAGACTCCAGCATATGCGTAGCAGTAACAACAGGTTTTCCCATGGCATTTGCTGTTTTGATGATTTTCTTCTGATAGATTGGTACCAGCTCAAAGGAAACATCAACACCAAGGTCACCACGAGCTACCATGACACCATCCGCTACCTCCAGAATTTCTTCCAGATTGTCGAAGCCTTCCTGGTTTTCAATCTTCGGAATGATCTGGATATCCGGTTTTCCTTCTTCTCTTAAAATCTTACGGATTGCCAGAATATCTTCTTTTCTTCTTGTGAAGGATGCAGCGATATAATCCACGCCCATCTGGCATCCGAAACGGATATCTGCGTCATCCTTCGGAGAGATGAACGGCATACTCAGCTTCACACCAGGCAGGTTACAGCCCTTCTTGCTTTTCAGCTGTCCCGGGTTCTCAATACGGCACTTCAGTTCGCCTTCCCTCTTTTCCAGAATGGTCAGACGCATTTTCCCATCATCAATCAGAATGGTTCCGCCAACTTCAACATCGTCGAAGATTTCCGGACACTGAATGTGAAATTTCTCGTGTGTTCCTAATATTTTTTCACGAACGATGGTAACCATATCGCCCTTCTCATACGTTTCCACGCCGTTCTCAAATTCGCCCAGACGTACTTCCGGTCCCTTAGTATCCAGCAGAATTGCGATATTTTTTCCTGTTTCCTTAACGACCTCACGGATATTCCTGATACGGTTTCCATGTTCTTCAAAATCTCCGTGGGAGAAATTCAAACGGATGATGTTCATTCCGTTTTCGACGAGCTTCGTCATCATTTCCTTGCTTTCGGAAGCAGGGCCAATCGTACAAATAATCTTAGTTTTTCTGTTTGCTAACATGTTAATTTCCTTTCCTAATCACCTAATAAAAACTGCGAGAAGCAACCTTCTATACCAGTCTGTCGAATAAATTCTGCAATCTCTTGCGGGATTCTCTTGGCATATTCAACGCCTCTTCGATCGGTACCGATACAATCTGGTTGTCCTTAATGCTGACACACTGGCCTCCTACACCCTGCATCAGCAGGTCCACCGCTTTTTCTCCCATACGGGATGCCAATACTCGATCTGTCGGTGTCGGTGATCCTCCACGCTGAACGTGGCCAAGCACCGTGGCTCTACCTGAAAATCCAGTATTTAAACTTACCTTTTTGGCAAATTGGTGAACATCTGTAATTTTTTCTGAAATGACTACAATCGCATGACGTTTTTTCTTGATTAAATCAAAATCACGCAGTCTCTCCAGCACTTCACCTTCCTCGAAGCCTGTAGAGGATGTAATGACAATTTCAGCACCGCATGCAATTCCTGACCAGATCGCCAGGTCCCCGCAGCGGTTTCCCATAACTTCCACAATCGAACAGCGATGGTGTGAGCTTGATGTATCTCTCAGCTTATCGACTGCCTCTACGATTGTCGTCAGAGCTGTATCAAACCCTATCGTAAAGTCTGTACATGTGATGTCGTTATCAATGGTACCCGGCAATCCGATACAGTTGATTCCCATCTCCGTCAGTGCCAGTGCACCACGGTAAGAACCATCACCACCAATGACTACGATAGCCTCAATTCCACGTTTTTTTAACTGCTGAACTGCTTTATTACGCACTTCAATATCCTTAAATTCGGGAAGTCGGGCAGACCCTAGAATCGTTCCGCCGCGGTCGATGATCTCACCGACGCTGGCTTTTGTCAAAGGCTCAATATAGCCTTCCACCATTCCTTTGTATCCATCGTAAATACCAAAGACTTCTATTCCACTGTTGAGTGCAACCCTTGTGACGGCGCGAATTGCAGCATTCATTCCAGGTGCATCTCCACCGGAAGTAAGAACACCAATACGTTTTACCATAAAAATTCCTCCATTCACGGTTACTATGATACCATTATATTACAATTTTTACTAGCATTATTTTCGTCTTGTTTCGCCTTTTATAAATATTTCACAAGACAAGGCACGGATGCGTTCCAGCAGCCGCTCAGCCGCTACCGGCTCACTGCTTTTACTTGCTGCCGCACACAGGCGCTGCTTCAGCTCCTCCATGGAATAATTGCTCGTAAATATCGTCAGGCGCCGTTTTTCCATACGGGCATCCATCAACGGAAGCAGAATGTCATCCCGGCTCCAGGCCGTAACACTCTCACCGCCGATATCATCAAACACGACAACCTCTGCGTTGCGGATACTGCGAAGCCTTGCCTCCATGGCATCCGGCTCATGAAACAAAAGCTTCAAATCGGAAATCAGCTTGGGCACATTGACGAACGCCACACGTTTTTCCTGCTTGGCATAATAATTGCACATGCCCGCCGCCAGCCAGCTTTTCCCGGCTCCGGGCTTTCCCCATAAGTATAGACCCTTTTGCGGATGTTCATTCATTAACAGGTCAATAACCTTCGCAACTGCTGTCTTATATTCAACAGCCTCATGTTGCAGGCTCAGGCACGTAACATCCACCAGCAGATAATCCTCCAGCATATCCATCTGCTTATAGAAGCAGCGATGTGCATACTGCTTCTGCTGTTCCTTATAGTATGTACAATGCGATATCTGATTCATCAGCATTCCATCCAGATACAGATCGACGCGTGTCCCCTTTTCCGGCTGTCGGCAGAAATCTAATCCGTGACAGCCTTCACACTTATCCATCACAGCTGTCCAGTCTGCAATTTTCCCACTGTGCTTCCACACAAAGTCCTCGTCGCAGCCATTGCGTTTCAGCCAGGCAAGCACATGGTCGTTTTTCATCAGCCGCGCAACAAGCACCTCTTTCTTTTTTTTCTGTTCCTCGCTCAGTGTAAATGCAAATGATAATTTCTCCATTTACTCACCTCTCAGTTTCTTCATCTTCTGCAGCAGCTCATCTTCATCAAAATCTTCCACATCCACCTTGATTTCCTCCTGATTGTGATACCAGGACGGCAGCTCTTTTTTCTGAACCGGCTTGCGGTGACTTCCCTTTTCTTCCGTCTCGCTTTGAATATGCGCCAGCGCTTTTTCACTCGTATCGATTTCCAGACGCACCCAGGTGCTTGCCACCTTTTCAACGTATGCCTTCGGAAACTGCTGATTTTTCATTTTCAGCACATACTCAATCAATACGTTGACAACCTCCGGCTTCATTTTGAAATCGGAAATCAGCGCTTCAATCAGATACTTGTCGCTGCGGCTGACCTCCACACCATGCTGCAGGTTCTGCAGAAAGCGAACCGGTGGAAGACGATAGGGATCTTTGTTTTCCTCGGCATGAAATTCCGACTTACAGCTGCGCACCTTTTTTTTCAGCTGTTCCACGTTAAGCGTATTGGTTTTCAAATCCATGCTCTGGGAAACCAGCTTGCGCATGGTAATCTCATCGATGCCGTGAATCGTCGCTAGCTCCCCGATGATCCGCAGATTCTTCTCATTGCGGGCAGAGGAGGGAAACACCATCTGCGGCAGACCGGTTAAAAACCGATCATAATTGAAGCTTAAAGGGATATCGTTGTGATGCAGAAGATCCTGCTGCGGCTTCAGCTTGCGGAAATCCTCCTCTTGCACATCCTGCCAGTCCTCCTTCAGAATATTCACAAAGGGAATGGTGATTTCCTGATACGCCGACTTATCCTCACAGGGCTTGGCGAAGCTCAGCTTGTTGAACTCATATACATCCTTCCCCATTTCCTTCAGGTACAGACGCCCGAACACCTCATGTCTGAGAAATTCATTGCCGTCCTTGGGCATGAACACCTGATACAGATAGCTGTTTTTCGCAGCATCATAAAAGGTTTTCACCAACAGATACTGCTCCAGCACATGCCGGCTTTTCTCCATGGCTTCCATGCTCAGCCTACTGATAGTCTGAATCAGAATATGATTGCGAATCCTCTGATTTCTCGTACCGATGCTAACCAGCGTATGATACAGTGCCGCTGCATCGCTGCCGATCAGGGGAACATACAGCATGGTAAAGGAAGCATAGCGCTCCGCTGTCATTTCGCCCTGTACCTCAATACGGCATTTATCCTCTTTTCTGTTCACACGCTCACCTCAACTGCCTCTTCATGTTCAGTATATCACAAATCTGTCTTTTCAGACTTGCCGAATCGCTGTTATTGTAAAAAACGACATCTGCACGCTTTATTTTTTCCTGCTGCGGCAGCTGATGCCGTAAGCGGCGCAGCGCTTCCTGTTTGGAAATATGACGATACAGCTTCAGACGGGATAACAGCAGCTCCTCATCACAGGCCACGACCCAGACCTCATCAAAGGCATCCTCCCAGTGTACCTCAAAGAGCAGCGGCACCTCCACAACGACAATAGCCTCCTTTGCATGTAATGCAAGCTCTTCAAAAATACGTTTCTTTATCAGTGGATGCAAAATCCCCTCTGCCTGTCTTTTTTTCTCAGGATCACAAAAGATCAGATCACTCATCCGCTGGGGCATGATATTGCCCTCGTCATTCAGAATATCGGTTCCAAACATCTGAATCAGCGCTGTATAGCCTTCCTCATGCTTTTGCAGCAGCTGTGCATTCACGGCATCACAATCCAGCACGGTAATGCCCTCCTCCTGCAATATCCGAATCACACTCGATTTTCCGGCTCCCATAACTCCGGTCAGTCCAATTGTTCTCATCTTCTGCGCTGGCATGTCGGACAGAAACAGGTTCCCCGTGTTGCGACGACAATCTTCTTGATCGTCGTCCCGCACACCGGACATGCCTCTCCTTTCTTTGCATGCACCTTCAGCTTCAGCTGAAAGCGGCCATCCACACCAAGCTGGGAGGTATATGAGCGAATCGTCGTTCCTCCGGCACGTATTGCACCGTTTAGGATGCGGCGGATATGATAGATCAGCTCCTCAAAGTCCTTTTTCCGCAACTGATTGATCATCGTTTCCGGATGCATATGCATGGCAAAGCAGATTTCGTCCGCATAAATATTACCAATACCGGCGATATAGCGCTGATCCAGCAGCACAGCCTTCAGCGCGGTCTTTTTCTTATGCAGTGTGTGGTACATCCACTCTGCCGTAATACGTTCATCAAAGGCATCATATCCGATATTTTTAAAGCATGGATAGGACGAAACATCCGCACGCTTCTCATACAGATACATCTTGCCGAATTTCCTTGTATCGTGATAGCGCAGCTGCCGTCCGTCACTTAGCTGCAGAATCACATGAACATGCTTATCATAGGGCTCCTGCGGCTGCTGCACATAGAACTTCCCCTCCATCCGCATATGGCAGATCCATTCCATATCCCCCAGGTCAAAACGCATATACTTTCCATGGCGGTAATATCCCTGTATCGTCTTTCCAACGATATCCCTGCAGAAGGTGGCTGCATCCGGATAGCCTATAATATTATTCCAGAACACCTCACAGCCGGTAATCATCACACGATCCAGCTGATGCTCCAATGTTCTGACAACTGTTTCTACCTCTGGAAGCTCCGGCATATCATCACCTACTTTGCATCATACCAGGTCCTGCCGATATTCGCCTCGGCAATCAGCGGTACACGCAGCTTCATCGCATGCTGCATGCCCTCCTCGACAATGGTTCTCATCTGTTCCAGTTCCTCTTCCCAGACATCAAAAATCAATTCATCGTGAATCTGCAGAATCATACGGGATTTCACCTGTTCCTCCTGCATTTTCTTATATATATGAATCATGGCAAGCTTGATCAAATCGGCAGCACTTCCCTGAATCGGTGCATTCATAGCCGCACGCTTTCCGAATTCCCGCATCATATAATTCTTATCGCTGATTTCCTTGATATAGCGGCGGCGGTTGAACAGCGTTTTCACATAGCCATGCTCCTCGCAAAATGCTATCGTCGTATCCATAAAGCTTTTAATATTCGGATAGGATGCAAAATATTTATCAATAAAGGCATGTGCCTCCTTGCGGGTAATGCCCAGCTGCTCACTCAATCCGAAATCGCTCTGTCCGTAAACAATTCCGAAATTTACCGTTTTCGCACTCCTGCGCATATTGGCATCCACGGCATCGTGTTCCACATCGAATATCTGCATCGCCGTTTTTGTATGAATATCAATGCCATGGTTAAAGGCATCGATCATCACCTCTTCATTCGCCATATGTGCCAGCATACGCAGCTCAATCTGGGAGTAATCCGCAGACAGCAGTACATGTCCCTCACTGGCGACAAACGCCTTGCGAATCTCCTTTCCCTCCTCATCCCGCACGGAAATATTCTGCAGGTTTGGTTCCGAGGAGGACAAGCGGCCGGTCTGTGTCTGAATCTGATTGAAAATCGTATGAATCTTACCATCCTTCAAAACATGTTTGCTTAAGCCCACCGCATAGGTGGAATAGATTTTCTGATACTTGCGATGCTCCAGCAGAAGCGGAATCATCGGATGCTGAGATGCCAGCTTTTCCAGTACATCCGCTGCAGTGCTGCGCTTCTTTCCTGCCTTTAAGCCAAGCTCATCATACAGAATACCGGCGAGCTGCTTCGGAGAATTGATATTGAATTCCATACCGGCAATCTCATATATCCTTGCACTCAGGGCATCGATTTTATCACTGGTCGCCTTTGCGATTTCATCCAGAGTGGAAAGGCTGGTAACAACCCCTTCCTTTTCCATCGCGTACAGCACATGCGTCAACGGCATTTCAATGGTAGTAAACAGCTCCTTCATTTCCATTTCCCGTAACGCTGTATCCAGTTTGGCAACCAGATCCTGTAAATAATCGGCCTGCGCCATAGCATAGCGGGCAGCCTCGTCACTGTCCACCAGCTTTCCCTTGCCCTTTTTACCGAATACATCATCCTTTAACAGACTGCGGTCAAACTGATACTTCTCCGCCAGCTTATCGTAATCCGACAGCGTTCCATCCACCAGGAATGCCGCAATCATGACATCGAATGTAACATCCGCAAAGGGAATGTTGTTTTTATGCAGGGCGTGATAGAAGTTTTTCGCATCATATACCGCCTTGCCGTTTTCCTCTTTCAGCCATTCCAGAAATGCTGTATCCTGCAAGGCGTCTGACAGCTCTATGTACTCGGTGCGATCCTGCAGACTGATGGCAAAGCCATACAGCTGTGCATCATAATAGCTTTCATTATCCACATTGGCATACACCAGTGCCCCATCCTGTAAAAGATCAGGCGAAATCTGCTTCACAATCGTGCGGCTGCCTTCCTTTTTCACCTCTCTGGTATCCATGGTTTCCTTTACAAAGCTCTTCATTTCATATTTCACAAAGAAATCGTGCAGCTCTTCCCCCGGCTCCTTCAGCATCATATCCGCAAAGGGGAGTGGAATTTCGGCATCCACCTTGATCGTCGCAAGATACTTGGATAAAAATGCCTTTTCCTTATCCGTTTCCAGCTTTTCCTTCAGCTTGCCCTTGATTTCATCGATATGTGCATACACATTATCCACGGTTTCATATTCACTTAAAAGCTTGAGTGCCGTCTTTTCACCGATGCCCTTCACGCCCGGTATGTTATCCGCGGTATCTCCCATCAGTGCCTTCAGATCAATAATCTGTGAGGGTACGATTCCCATGCTTTCCTTCAGCTTTGCCTCATCCATGACTTCCATTTCCGTGATACCCTTTTTCATCAGATAGACATCCGTTGTCGGATCAATCAGCTGCAGCAGGTCACGGTCACTGGATAAGATATGTATTTCCACATCCGGATATTTCTTTGCCATACTTCCGATGATATCATCCGCCTCAATACCCTCGCATTCATAGCGCTTCATGCCATAGGCATCCAGAAATTCACGGGCAATCGGAAACTGTACGATCAGCTCCTGATCCAGTTCTTTTCTGGTTCCCTTATATTCGGTATACGTCTCATGCCGAAAGGTCGGCTTGCCTGCATCCCATGCGACCAGCACCGCATCCGGCTCCACCATGGACAGCGCCTTGTTGATCATCGTAATAAAGCCATATACTGCATTGGTCGGCACACCATTGCTCGTTTTCATCATTCTTCCATATACTGTCGCGTAGTATGCACGAAACAGCATGGAATTTCCATCAATCAGTAAAAGTTTTTTCATTGGGGGTTCCTCCATACGTTCTTATTTTACCACAGTTTTCGCTTCTTAGAAGAAGGATGCCTGATAAATTATCCAACTCAAAAGAAAAAGGTCCGGTTATGACCTTTAGGATGCTATCGATTCCAGTGCTTTCAGGTTATCGTACATAATTGTCAGATAATCCTTGCTGGCCTTTTTATCTTCACTTGAAATGCTGGAGAGATTGTTCAAATTCACAGGTATCAGTGCCAGCTCATCAATCAGCTGCTGCTGCAGCTTCTCCATATCCTCACTCAGATTCTGTTCAATTGCTATATATCGCACATGATCGCTTTTAATGCGCTTTTTCATAGCTGCCAGCTGATCGCTTGTCGGAAGTGCTCCGTATTTGGACAAGGTTACCGGATATACCTTAATGCCATAGGATTTCTGCCAGTTTCCAAAGGATGGCGTCATGGAAACAAAGCTGATGTTCATCTTGCCGTCCGGGATAGCCTGAAAGTCTGCCTCCAGCCGGGCCAGATCCAATTCCAGAGCATCGTAGTTCTCATCGAAAATGTCCTTATACTGCGGATACTTCTGTACCAGATAGTCACGAATATCACTCGCCATGCTGGTCATCGCTACCGGATCCATCCAAAGCATGGGGTCTGCATCATAGGTATCCAGATTGGCAAATTCCTCTCCTTCGTAATACGGGCCTTCCGTTCCTGCCGTAATGCCGTCAATCGTTGTTGAGGTATAGCGTTCAAATTTATAAATTGCACTCTTGGTCGCAAGATCCACCATATCCACTCCGGTATCCCGGATATCGTCCACATACAAATCCATATACGGCTCCAAACCACCGATATAAAACAGGGCATCGCTGTCCTTCAATATATCCTGAAAGCTGGATTTGATCTGCGCACGCTGAATCATCGTATTTTCTGTTATATTGCTCACGGTTACATCATCACCGCCGATTCTTTCCACCAGATACTGTACAGGATATACGGTTGTGGCAATGCTTGGATTTTTCTCTTCACAGCCGCTGACAAGAAACAGCGCCAGAACAGATACAAGAAATAGTTTTATCTTCATAGATCCTGCCTCCCTTGCGTTCCATTATACCATTACATGCCCCTGTGGTACAATAGTCTTTACAGCACCTGCCATAAGGGTACCGCATACCCTTTGAGTATATCACATTTCTTTACGGACGCCTACTGTTTTTCTCGCTGCCGAAGCGCTGCCTGAGCCAGTCCTTCTCATCAATCCAGCCTCTGCCGTACTTTATGATATTCCTCCGACCGCGGTATAAATCGAAGGATTCATTCAGAATCGGATCATAAGCTACCGGATGCAGCCTGCGATAATGAAAAAACTGCAGCTGTGTCAGGGGAAGCGAGCGCCAGGACAGGAAAATCTGCAGAATCAGAAAGATCAGTACGATGACAGCACTCACTCCCTGCAGCAAATGAAAGTAAAAAACAGCTGTGATGGAAATAAGGGAGCAAATAAGGGTTGCATATTCCGCTGTACGAAAGCGTAAAAAGCAGTGAAAAAAAGTCTGCATAAGCCGTCCTCCGTCCAGCGGATAGATCGGCAGCAGATTAAACAGCAGAATGGAAGCATTGATCGTATGCAGATAGGATGCAAAGGACGGTGACAGGATTCCCTTTGCCACACAGAATTGAAACAGGGATGGAAACAGAACATGCATCAGCGGACCTGCGGAAATAATGAGAATTTCCTTCACCAAAGAGCCGTGACCGATATGCGTTATGGTTGCCGCCAGTCCAAAGGGATATATATTGATTCGTTCAATCGGGTAATGAAAGAGAATGGCACATAACATATGTGCCATCTCATGAATGGTAAGCATGATAAAAATCCATCCGATCAGACGGGCTACAGGCAGATACGGCAGCATCAGCAGATACGGCAGCCAAAGCAGAGATATCCGTATCCGCAGCTTATGAAAATGCATCGCTCACCTTGATTTTCTCATTATCCTTCAATGCGTTGATGGTTACATAGCTGTCAGCCGTCCCCAGAACAGCCTCCTTGAGAATGCGGTCATCCTGCTTTACCTTGACCTCATTGAGATTTCCATAGGTTACCACTGCACCATTGTCCTGCTTTACGGTGACGCTGCTTTTTTTATCCGCCTGCTTCTGCACATGAAGCACGACACCGGCATATCCGCTGCGTGCCTGATTGGTACCGTTGGAATAATGATCGTCCTTCAGCAGTGTATACACCGGTGATGTGGAAACCGGTTCCTCCTTCAGTGAAAACCAGTTTTCAAAGGGCAGCCAGCTTCCCAGATCCTCCAGATGGAACTGCTGTATCACGGCAGGCATTTTTACCAGATTCAGCTTCTGATTGAGCAGCAGAGCCAGTACGACAACACAGATGCACATCATGAGCATGACCGCATGATAGATCATACGAAACAGGATGAACGGACGCTGCTTCTGTTCCTGCGCCCCTGCTCCGTCAAATCTTCGGCCTCTGATTCGTTTTCTAACTCTTCTTAAATCGTCCATATCATCCCTCCTGCTAACACTATATGCGCACGCTGCTGGAAATAGAAGTGCCGCAGCCGCTTTCCAGTCTGTGCTTTTGCACGTGCTGTATAGCGAAATGGAACTGGTATGAGGAATGCTGAGATTATTCAGGCAGAAAATCAGGAACACAGAGGCATAACACGCAAATGCCGTTGGCCGCACCTTCCCGAATCTATCTTTCCCACAAGATAAAAAAGCCTGCCAGTGCATACTGACAGGTCTATGGTTATATGTATATTGCGTACCCTTATTTCTGTAATGACTGCAGGCACTTCACCGCTTACTTTTTATACGTCCGGCTCCACAGCATTATCGTACAGCCTGCGGTCCGTTTTCTGCTCATAAACCTCGATAGCGGTTTTAATGGCGATCGCTGCAGGTACACTCACCATGATCCCAACAGCTCCCATGATGACACCCCCTGCGAACACAGCGAATAAGGTAATCAGCGGCCCCATGGCACTGCGCTTTTCATGAACCAGAGGCGAGATGACATAGGCATCCACATTGGATAAGATCATGATACCGATAATCAAAGCCACGATGTTACTCGGCGGCAGTGTCAGTGCTGTGATGATACCGATGCTGTTGGCAATCGTACCACCCAGGTAGGGAATGATGACACCAAACGATGTCAGCAGGCCGATAATCAGCCAGTCCTGATGTCCGATCATAAAATAAAAGGCAGAGTATTCAATAAATTTAATCAGCATCAGAATAATCAGGGATTTCAGATATACAGTGACATTCTGATCGATTTCATGCAGATATATATCACTGTTTTTGAAAAACAGGTGAACAAATTTCCGCAGACCGCGCTTGATGCGTTCAAAGTCAAACAGCATATAGATTGCAATGATGATAGAGAACAGAACGTTCGTAACGACATTTAAAACCGTATTCATCAGTCCCGGCAGACTGGATACCAGCTGCGGAACCCAGTCATCATAGGATTGCAGGATATTGACAATATTATTGGTGATGCTGTTTACCAGTGAGAAATCCTTCATATTTCCGAGAGTCTTGATCTTATTGGAAATCCAGACAACACCGTCAATCATGCTGGTCATAAATTCATTGATTTTATCATACAGTACCGGCATCAGCATAACAAGCATCACGATTAAAAACACCAGTACGCACACCCATATGGCAATGATGGAAAAATTCTTCGGTATCCCCTTCTTTTCCAGAAATTCCACAAGAGGATGCATCACATATGCAAGGACAAAGCCGATGATAAACGGCTGCAGAATGGATCGCAGCATCCGGTACCAGCTTCCCCATACAATCTGTGTCTTAATCAGCAGGAACAGAATCAGTAACACGCAGATCACCTTGCACAGGGTATAAATAGAAAACCTCTGATCTATTTTTTTCAGAAATCTTTTTAACATAACACCACCATACTTTCACTTTTCTATTCTACCATGCCGAAGAAAAAAAAACCAGCGAAGCATGCTTGAACAAATTCTGACGGAATATTGCCTGCCGTGCATTGTGACATATGATGATGTTTCTGCCAAAACTGCTTTGCCATCCTGCGATGCGTATACCGGATATCCTCAGCTTCAGAATTCCTTGCAGAATGCATAAGGCTTCTGACTCACCTTGCTATGCAAGTCAGAAGCCTCTATAAGCCTCAGCAGACAACCGTTCATCCAAACAGCTTCTGCAAAAATTTCCTTTCACGATATTTCGGCAGCGGACAGCGCTGTCCCAGCATACGGCGGACAATGCTGTCAAAGCAGCTGTAGGTCTGCGTTTCCCGCTGCAATACGATCGGCTTGCCATGATTGTTGGAGCGCATCATATTCTCATCATCGAATACGTAGCCGAGAAAATCGATGGACAGCCACTGCTTCGCCTCCTCCAGCGAAACGCTGATACCCCGATCCATATGATGTACGTTCATGCGGTTGACGATAAAGGAAATATGCTCCATTCCCTCCTTCATCAGAATACCGATGATACGGTCTGCATCCTGCAATGCCGTCACATCAAGTGTCGTTACGACAATTGCTCTGCTCACACAGGCAATCGAATGTATAAAGCCGCTTTCGATTCCTGCCGGTGTATCCAGCAGTATGTAATCAAACTGGTTTTTCAGCTCCTCTACGACGATTTTTAAATCCTCACCGTGAAAATACTGTATATGTATCGTTTTGCATGCCGGAAGCAGGTACAGATTATCCTGACGCTTATCACGAATCATCGCATTTGCCAGGGTACAGCGCCCCTCCATCACATCCTTTAAATCATAGATTACACGGTTTTCCAAACCCAGCATAACATCCAGGTTTTTCAAGCCCAAATCCACATCGATCAGACAAACCCTGTAGCCCTTCTGCGCCAGGACCATGCCCATATTGATACAGACGCTGCTTTTTCCAACGCCGCCTTTTCCGGAAGTAATTGCTATTGCCTCTCCCACATTCTCTCCTCCTTATATTCCTTCATTTCCAAATGTCTGTTCTCATAATAGACTTTGCAGGGCGCAAAGGATGTCATATTTTGGAAATGAGTATCACATATCCGCACATTTCCATCGATATGCGAAGCCGCCAGCACGCAATCCTCATGCAGTAAATCCACACTGCCCTGCACACTGCCCAGTACATACAGCGATTCACTGCTTGTCACGAAGGCCTGCTTACGGATATTGCCCAGCAAAAGCAGCGGCTCATGAAAGCGGTAGTGCTCTCCACCCCGCAGCTCCTGTTCCAGAATGCGCCTTGACTTTTCCTGCGGCAGCTCATTGATGCCGGCAATCAGGGTGTGACAATCTGCACAAAGCTGAAACAGCTCCTGCAGATGCTGCGGCTTCAAGCCTTCGATATGAAAAAAAGCCTCAAAATACTGTCCGTTTTTATTCTGACAGAATTTGAGTCTTTCCTTCAGCTGCTGGAAAAACGCAGATGCATCATCATACTGCGCATAAATGTGATAGGTATCGTTTATTCCTTTGATTTTAATCTGAACCATTCGACCTTCTCCCCTTTTCGTATACGGAGTGCTTTCATTTCCAGATAGTCGTCCTTGATACGAATGAGGAATACAATAACCATGACAAGAATCGCATTAGCGAGCAAGGTCATAAGCTCATAACGCTCCGCCCACAGCATCAGCGACATACTGGTAATTCTTTGAAAGTTCATATAGCAGTATATCAGAAGATCCTTGACGAAAATTGTCACAATACAGAGAACCAGCGATTCAATCAGCGTCTCCGTCATATGCTTGCTCCACAGCTGCAGCAGACACGCTATGACGGTATAAATAATCGCATAGAGCAGAAACGTGTTCGCAAAACAGAAATCGTAAATCATACCGCAGCCAAAAGCGAACAGGCAGGAATCCAGAAAACTGAATTTACGAATTGTCAGCACCATGGCACAGAAGCCAAGATTCGGTATGAACAGCAGATCGTTAATCAGATAGCTGTTGGGAAAAATCACGGTAAGTATTTCATCGATCAGAAAGCAGATGATGACAAAGACGATATGCGCCATGCCTACTCATCTCCCTTTTCAACGATGACACTAACAACTGAGAACGTCTGAAAATCATCAATTGGTCGAACATAGATGGTCTGTCCGGTCTGATTGGAGAGCGCCTGCACACTGTCCACGGTGCCGATCAGCAGTCCGCTTGGATAGCCGCCGCCCTTGCCGCTTGTGACGACCTGCATTCCCTTTTTGATTTCACTGCTGTCATCAAACAGCAAAACGATATAGCAGCCGCGCTTGACATCATAGCTCTGCAAAACACCCAGAGAGCTTTTCTTTTCATCCAGCAGAATCTTAATGGATGCTGAATTCAGCTTATCTTCACTGGTCAGCAACTTGACAACGCTGGTATGAGCGGAAACACTCTTGATCTTTCCAACCATGCCATTCGTGCTTTCTACTGCCATACCGGCCTTAATGCCTTCCTTGCTGCCCTTATCAATGGTAATCTCATTGTTCCAGGTAGCCTGATCACGCAGAATAACCTTCGCCCATGTCCGTTCATATGTATCATCACTCGTTTTGATACCCAATGCTTCCTCAAGCTCTGCATTTTTTTGTTTCTCATTGACATACTTTGCCTTGTAGGAAGGATTTTTGCTCAGCTCATAGCGCAGCCGGTCATTTTCCTCATTCACGCTCCATAGGTTTGCAAAATCACTGAACAGATTTTTTACTGTTTCTGTCGGATAATCAATCAGTGCATATTTCAGCATCGTGACTACGTCATAGCCGATATTGCTTGTTACAGAGCCGCTCATACTCCTTAAAAGGATGCCTATCATCACAAAGAACGCGATAACGCCTAAGATTATTTTTTGAAAACGATTCAATTTTGACATGCTCTCACCTATTTCTTCATGTTTCCCATATATTATATAGGGGAAAGAAAAATAGTTCAATGACAATCTGGTTTTTGTCAAAATCTTAAGAAAACTTTAGGAAAGTCCCGGCTGCAGCAGTCCCTTCTGTGCGAAGCTGAAATATGTATTGCGGCTGACGATTATATGATCCATCAGTGGAATCGCCGTCATGACGCCGCACTCCTCGATACTTCTGGTCAAAGAGATATCCGCCGAGGATGGCTGCGGATCACCGGACGGATGGTTGTGGACACATAGGATTTTCGCACAGCCAAGCTGCATCGCTTCCCGAAAGATTTCCCTGGGATGCACACTCGCATTGGTCAGGGTGCCGACAAACATCACGCGGCTGCTGATCAGCTGATTTTTCTGATTGAGGAACAGTACGAGAAAATGCTCCTGCTGTTCGTAGCCGATCTGCTGATTGACCCATTCCAGAATATCCTGCGGATGATGGATGCCCGGTGCATGCAGCACCTCATCAAAGGCGATTCTGCGTCCCAGCTCAAATGCCGCCAGAAGAGAAATTGCTTTCGCCTCCTTGATTCCCGACAGTCCCATCAGCTCCTGCATATTCGCCTTTCCCAAATCCCCCATGGAGCTCCAGTGCCTCAACACCTCATCCGCCAGCTCCAGTGCGGACATGGAACGCGTGCCGCTGCGTAATACCAGAGCCAGCAGCTCCCGATTGGAAAGTGCCGCTATTCCATGCTGCAGCGCCTTTTCTCTTGGACGCTCCTCCTTGTTTAATTCCTTTACTTTCATTTTCCAATCCTTTCCAGCGCCTTGTCATATGCCTGCTCATCAATTAGTTTGACCACATCGGAATTCTCTACGGTAACATTTTTCGGAATGTAGCTGTATTTCAACGCTTTCAGCTTCTGCTGAACCTGCTGACTTTCCTTTTCATCACTGCTTACACCGCAAACGACAGCCGTCAGCTTATCCTGCTTCATCGTATAGCTTTTCAGACCTTCCTTTTCCAGCTTTTCCTGCATATCCTGCACGCTCTGTGCCTTTTCATATAATCCCACCTGATTCATATACAGCGTTCGCTTATCATCATTCGCTTTTCCCAGCGTAAAGGAAAACAGCACATAATACATCAGACAGAATACCACGGAAAACAGAATACCGAACAGCATAATCAGCCGTTTATTTTCCACATGCATCACCTCACCCTAACCATATGCATCCCGCATTTGACACATACCTCATTCGACAGGAAAGGATAAAACACCTCCTTACACTATATCTATACGATTTAAAATCGGGAAACTCCTAAAAAATCCGCTAATTCATGTAAATCTTTCTATTATTTCCAATCACACATGTCAAAAAAGCAGAAAGCTGTGGTACAATTACGCATATGGAGGTACCGATATGAAAAAATGGATTGCACTGCTTGCACTGACATGTCTTTGTACTGTATCCGGCTGTACAAAAAAAGAAACACCACGGTCCCCTGCGGAAACGACGGCAGCCTTTTTAAACGGCATTCAAAATCAGGACAGTGATGCGGTAAAAGCTTCCAGTGACTGGAAGGATTTCAATATAAAAGCATTTTCAGTCGATGACAGTGATTATATGGATTCTGTTGACAAAAAGCTGCAGAAGCAGACATATGAGAAAATGATGTATTTTGAGCATAAGGAAGGCAAGGAAACCATCCAGGACAATCAGGCAACTGTCACAGTGAAAATCAAGCAGTACGATTTCTCAAAAACTCTGAAATCCGGTATGGAGCAGGCGGAGAAGAAGGTACAGGAGCTTAGCAAAAAGGATGTCAGCGATGCGGAAACCGAAGCAGCCATCGCAACCGTTCTCTTTAAAAGTCTGCAGAAAACAGATGTCATGAAAACTACGGATGTTCAGATACAGCTGAAGAAAACAGAGGATGTATGGATGGTGAGCAGTGATAATGCGCAGCTGGAAAAGCTGTTGAGTGCAAATCTCAATCTGCTGCAGGAGCAGTAACGGACAGAAGCCCTGAGAAGCTTCTGTTTTTTATTTGAAGCAGACCTCTTCCGGTATGCCAAAGCCATTCGCACATACGATAAGCGCTGGTATGCAGATTAACAAATATGAAGGAATCTGCATACCGCTGTATAGATTCTCTATCAGTATGTAGATTTCGAATGCATACATAGTACAAAATGGAGGTAGTATTAAGCAGCATCACAATACCGTATACTTAAGAACATCACTTCTCCCTGTTTGAACAGTCATCACGCATCGCTCAGGGATACGATAGAGGATACTCCTTTATGTATGAGATCACTGCCAGACGATATTTTTCTCCTTATCAAAGCTATACTTATAATAAAACGGGCGAACAGCAGCTTTGAATAAACAAAAAAAAATAGGAAATTATACAATTTATTGTTGACATTTCTTTGAAAATAAGTAAAATAATAGAGGTAACCTTGGAGAGTTGGCCGAGCGGTTTAAGGCACCATCTTGGAAAGGTGGCGTAGTGAAAGCTACCGTGAGTTCGAATCTCATGCTCTCCGCCATTGATAATATACGTCCCATACGGGACGTTTTTTTGATGCTCACGCTGACTGAAAATCAGGGTAAAAGATACTTATGCAAAACACAGGCATGCTGTTATCAGAAAACAAGAAAATCATATCGAAATTATGTTCCGCACAGCATACAAAAAAATGAATAACCGGCACAGTAACTATAAACAAGGTATCAGGCAAAAGCACTGCTACGCTTTTTCGATAGTTAAGAAGTGTCATGTAACACTCCTTTCCGAAAAAAAAGCGATTACTATCTGATGACGAATCGCTGATAACCTAATATAATTTCTTAATTTTGTATACTGCATCCTTATATTGTATGACGAAACGAAATCATAGGAATGAATGTTAGGTGATGATGACTCATTAACAACGTTCCAGAGAATAGAAGCAGCCTTCCATTTGTCGTGAATCGAGCATTCCTTTGATCCTGGCAAAATCTTTTGAAAATTTATTCCATTCACAAACTGAATGTTCCTATTTTGCATCATCTGAATTGTTATAATAATTTTTTAAATTATAGGAAATCGTGCCGATTTCCCATAATAGCTTTATAACACCCTCTAAACTAGAATCGAAATATTTCATATTTCATTCTTCGGGTGTTATAAACCTCTAACCCATTATATCACTTTCCAATACCCGTATAAACGATTTTCAAACTTAGAACTGATCTTCTATTTCCTGTGTGCCCTGGCGCTGTGAGTTTCGGTTTTTGGTTTCCTTGATCTATATACACAATGAATTTCAGCTTGATAATCGACATCAGGAACTCTTTCTTGAATGTGAATTGCATGCATGAAAAGAGGAAAGCAAACAGATTCCCTGCATAAGCAGTATCATACTTTTTCTAAATTATTCACCTGAATCAAATGCTTAAGCAGCCCTATTAAACAGCAGCATGAGCTGCCGGTATCAAGAAGATCAGAAACACATTTCCTCCGGTCTTTCCGCATAGCTGCAGGGGACGACACGTATATGCTTTGCCATGCATATTTCACGAAATGCCTCACTCAGTCTTCCGCTGCTTCCCTGCACACTGAGCACATCCCTTGCATCATCCTCCACATACATATGCTGCAGGGCAAGCAGCATCGCCAGCTTGTTATAGGTATGTTGCAGGGAATATCCCGGCTTCATCTGCATATGATGTATATTATCAAAGCCGCTCACTCCGTCAAACAAACGGGAGGTGATCAATGCATACATCATTTCATAATAGCGCCGGTATAAAAATGCCGCATTGTATTTATCCCAGAGCATCTCCTTTGACTGCGGGTCCCAGGAATATGCAATATTGTCAATAAAGCGAATACATCCCACAAAGCAATCATAGGAATAGGCCGCCTTCATCTGAGATAAAAGTATTTCATCCTGTGTAAAATAATCGGCACAGATACCAAATTTCACAGGGATTGGAAACGATTCCCTGCGCATCGCATCTATGAACGCATGATAGTCCATAATGGAACAGATATTCTGCGCCTGATACCATTCCTGCTGGCAGGGATATGTCGCCCTAACCTCTTTATATAAGGAAGCGCACTCAAGAAACATACTGGAAGGCTCCAGAATCACCAGCTGTGACAGCTTTGTTTTCTGCGCCTGCTCCACAAAAGCATCCAGCACATCCTTGCGATAATTCCCCTTTAATGTAATATGTCCATCCATACATTCCCTCCTGGTTTTTATGAAAAAACTCAGTCCGCCTGAGTTCTAATAACGAATTTTCTTAATTCTTCCAAAGCCGATGGTTCCCGGTCCGGTATGTGACATGATGACAGACTTGAAAATCCGCTGTTCAACCGGCTGTCCGCACGCCTCCTCCAATGCTGCCTTCAGCTCATCACTGACCTTTCGATTATAGGCATCAATGATCATCCAGTCATATTCCTTTGGATCGATATCCTTTAAAACAACCTCGATCCCCTCTTTATAAGCTTTTTTCAGGGTTCGCACCTTGTCAACCAGATCAATCGCCCCATGCTCCACCTTCAGCAATGGCTGTATCTTCAATAATCCTGCCAGCGCTGCGGCAGCAGGCGAAATGCGTCCGCCGTTTTTTAATGCGGTCAGAGTTTCCGGAATCAGAATAGCAAACAGCTCACCCTCCTGCTCAATCTTTTCCTTTGCCTGTACACACGTATATCCTTTTTCAAACATATCGCGAGCGGTTAACAGCATATGAACAACCGGATAACACACGAAATCAGAATTCAAAACAAACACGCGATTTTGATACGGTGATTGTTCCGCTATCCCCATCGCAACACGGCAGGTGCCGGATAAGGCCTTTGTCAGCGGTATGTAAAATACTTCATCGTAGCTTTCCAGCAGTTCATCCCACATACGGGTCATCGTACCGATGATCGGCTGTGCCGTTTTAACACTCTTATTCTGACCAAGTGCCTCGATAATATCCTGATCGGAAATTGTTTCTTCCTCGATAAATTCTTTTCCATTTATGGTAATGGGCATCCGTAAAACATGTATCCCAAGCTTTTCAGCCTCTTCTTTGGTAATATCTGCGCTGGAATCACACATCAACGCTATTTTTTTCATGGAATCACTCCTTAAAAGGCATTATAACATTTCTACAAAAAAATTCAATAAAAGTATTTACAAAACATAATGAATAGGCTATAATATAACTCGCCTGATAAAACGTCAGGAACGCTATGGCGATTGTGGTGAAGTGGTTAACACAACGGATTGTGGCTCCGTCATTCGTGGGTTCGATTCCCATCAGTCGCCCCATAGAAAACAATCAGGAAGTCAATTGACTTCTTTTTTTATTTATAGGCAGTTGATTACCCCATGATAATGAAGACACAGGCAGAATATGTGAAGATAAGTGCCGGATTCGCAAATAGCTGTTAATCCATCCACAAGCGTGTATCGCAGGCAGCACATACATAGAAATTCTTTTCACAGAAAAGATTCATACTTTTACAGAAAACGTGTTACAATAAATATAAATAAAAGGAGGCATTTTTTATGAATACCATCAGTGAGGATATTAAGAAAATCATGCTGGCAGGCATTGGTGCCGTTGCCACTACAGCAGAAAAATCAAAGGACGTAATTGATGCTCTTGTGAAAAAAGGTGAATTAACAGTTGAACAGGGTAAAATTCTGAACGAGGAGCTGAAGCATGACCTTCGGGAAAAGCTGAGAACTCCGGCTGATACGGAAAGCATCCGCAAGGATTTGGAAAAGGTCAGCAGGGACGACCTTGCAATGCTGAAGGCCCATATTGAAGAACTCGAAAAAGGCATGGAAAATGAGCAATCCGAATGAAGCGAAAACGCTGAGCGGTAAACGCCGGCTTGCTCAGATTCTGGGAATTCTGAAAAAGCATCATATCACAAAGGGAGTTGATCCGGTTAAGTTTCGGGAAATTCTGGAAGATCTGGGTCCTACCTTCGTTAAAATCGGACAGATCATGGCAAGCCGGCAGGATATGTTCAGTGAACGCTATTGCAAGGAGCTTGTCAAGCTGCGGGATAATGTCGCACCTTTGCCCTTTGCAGATGTACAGCGCGTCATAGAGGAAGAATACGGCTGTCCCATGCAGGAGGTATTCTCCAGCTTTGAGCGTATACCGCTGGGTTCCGCTTCCATTGCGCAGGTGCATAAGGCCTCTTTGCTCGATGGAAGAGAAATCGTTGTCAAGGTGCAGCGTCCTTACATCTATGAGATGATGGAACGGGATATTTCCTTGATTCGTAGAGCTGGAAAGCTGCTGCGTCTGAGTGATGTGCTGGGGAGCGTCATCGATATCAATATCGTGATGGATGAATTCTGGTTTACCGCAAAGCAGGAAATGGATTTTCTGAATGAGGCGCGCTTTGCCATGGAATTTGCCCGGAATCATCAGTCTATCACCTATATCGGTGCGCCGCTGATTGAGCAGGCCTACACGACCAGCCGGGTGCTGGTCATGGAATACATTGACGGCATTGTCATTGACGATCGCAAAACACTGGAGGAAGGCGGCTATGACCTTCGGGAAATTGCCTCCAAGCTGGCAGAGAACTACATCAAGCAGATCGTGGACGACGGCTTTTTCCACGCTGACCCGCATCCTGGAAATCTTCGCATACGGGATGGAAAGATCATCTGGATTGATTTTGGCATGATGGGAACCCTGCAGCGCAGCGACAAGGACCTTATGAAAAAGGCAGTGCAGGCCATTGGAAGCAATGATACCGAGCTGATGGTCGATGTCATCCTGACGCTGGGAGTTCACGACGGCCGGATTGATTACACACTGTTTTATGACGATATGGAAATCTTCATGAAGAAATATATCCATATGGACCTGAATGAGATCAACCTGGGGGATGCGATTCAGGAGGTCTTTACCATTGCACACAAGCACCGTATATCCATGCCGAAAGGCATCAGCATGCTGGCAAGAGGACTCGTAACCATGGAAAGCACCATGACGCTGCTGGATCCGAAGACGAATATCATTCAGATAGCGGCAGCCCATGTCAGCGAGCATATATTCAAAAAGCTGGATGCCAAAAAGGAAGCGGTAAATGCGGGAAGAAAGCTCTATGAGGCCGGAAAGCGCACACTCGATATTCCCATCCAGTTCAGTGAGCTCATGCGGATGATCACCAAGGGACGCATCAAGCTGAATCTGGAAATCATGGATTCCAGTGTACCCTTAAAAACCATCAATCACATGGTCAATAAGCTGGTTGTCGGAATCGTATCCTGCGGTCTGCTCATGGCAAGCTCCCTGATCTGTACAACCGATATGACGCCCAAGGTGCTCGGTATACCCGCCATTGGGTTTATCGGCTATATGACTGCCGTATTCCTGGGCATGTGGCTGCTGTATACCGTGTTAAAGGACAAACGCCGATAAGCATAAAAAAGCTGTACAGGAATCGGATCTTACAATCGTGAATACATAAAAAAAGAGAATTCCACACTATTGTATATTATCAATAGCATTCGAATTCTCTTTTTTGCAAGCACCCCAAAGTAAGAAAGAACACAGGAATCGTGACAGACTTTACTTTGATAGTATGCGACAGCTTATCGCCAAAGCTGTTTTTCAGATTTCCTTACTTTATACCAAAACAGCCTCTTTCATGACCTTTCCAATAGCGCCATGAATAACCAGATCCGCTCTATGATCCATCGCAGTCTCCTCTTTGTTTATCAATATCAGCTTTGATCCCCGAAAATATTGAAGCAGCCCGGCTGCCGGATACACCACAAGGGAGGTTCCTCCGACAATGAGCACATCTGCCTGTGAAAGGAAAAGGATTGCCTCCTCCATGACCTGCATATCCAGACTTTCTCCATACAATACAACCTCCGGCTTCAGGATGCCGTTACAGCTCGGACACCGCGGCACCTGATTCTTCTGCTTCAGCATTTCCTGCAGATCATACTCTGCACGGCAACGCTGGCAGCGATTGCGGTGTATGCTGCCATGAAGCTCCAAAACCTTTTGACTGCCGGCCTTCTGATGCAGACCATCAATATTCTGCGTAATAACTGCCTTTAATTTTCCCATTTCCTCCAGCTTTGCCAACGCCAGATGCGCGTCGTTTGGCTGTGCCCGCTCATAGACCATTTCATGGAAATAAAAATCATAAAACTGCTCGGGATGTTCATGAAAGAACTCACTGCTGATCATCGTTTCTGCACGATACGGATAGGTCTTCTTACTGTAAATACCGCTCTGTGATCGAAAATCCGGAATATTACTTTCCGTACTGACACCCGCACCACCGAAAAAAACGATATTGTCACTCTGTGTCAGTATTTTTTTTAGTTCATCATACATATGCTTCACACCTTTCTGATCTGTACATGACTGCCTTCTCTGCTCTTCTCCACCAGAATACCGGCCGGTATATTTTCCTTCAGCAATTCAACATGGGAAATAATACCGACATAGCCGCGACTGCTGCTCATGATCTGCAATACAGCCAGTGCATCTGCTATGCTGTGCTCATCCAGCGTTCCAAAGCCCTCATCGATAAACATGGTGTCCAGCTGAATACCGCCGTTTCTTGCCTGTACAACGGCGGATAATGCCAGTGACAGCGCAAGCGAAACCAGGAATTTCTCACCGCCGCTCAGGGAAACGACACTGCGGGTATTACAGGTATAGCTGTCATATATGGATAGTTCAAGACCATATTTTCGTGTTCTGCCACTCGCCTCATCACTGCGGAAAATCTGATAGCGTCCATTATGAACAAGCTTTAGCAGCTGATTTGCCTGCTGCGTAATACTGCCGAGCATGATTCCCAGAACATATCGTTCAATCCCCATACCGTTATCGCCACGCATGGCTCTGACGAAATGAGCCAGCTCTACAAATGCAGGCTCTTCAACATCCAGCTCCTTCTGAATTTGCGTGATGGAGGCCTGCACCTGTAAATACATCGCTTCATGTGTCGTAATATCCGCAAGCTTTAGTTGCAGCTGCTCCACCTCCTGCATCAGCTGCTCCTGCTGTGCCAGCAATGCCTCCAGATTCTGTTCTGCAATCGCAGCACAGCGCTGTTGAAGATCCTGTATCCTTGTTTTCAGCTGTTCCTTTTTCAGCGCATATTCCTGCAGCTGCTGTTCCCGCTTTTGCAGATCCTCCTGCTTTAGCCCCTGCATTTCCTCCTCCTGAATCCTGTCCTGTGCCACCGCCTGCCAAGATATTTCTGCAGCCTGCAGTGCCTGCTGTGCCTGCTGCTCTTCCTTTTGTGCATGCTCATGATCCCGCTGCTGCTGTGCCAGGTTGATTTCCAGCTGTCGAAGCCTTGTTTCCTGCTTTACCACCAGTGCGACTGTGAGGTCGAGCTCCTGCTGCAGCTGTTGCAAACAGTCACTGAGCGCCTGCGGACTGCGCAGCTCACAGGGAATACTGTTTTGCAGTACCGTTCTCTGCTGATCGTTCAACAAAGCCTCCGTATGCAGCTCCTGCTGTTTTTGCTGCAGCTGCTGCAATGCGGCATCCTCCTCCTGCTGCTTCTGCTGTAATCGCTCCTGCTGCTGCAGAAGCTCATGAAGAACCAGGTTCAGCTGTTCAGCCTGCTGCTGTTTCTGCTGCAGTCTGGTAAATTCCGTCTGGGAAAACGGCTGCTGCAAAAGAGTCTGTATGGCTTTCTCATGCTCCTGCATGGCAGTAAGTCTCATTTGTATGGATAATCGCACATGCTCCAGCTGCTGCTGTATTCCCTGCACTGCTTCCTTTTCCTGATCCAAGCGTTCCTGCAGCTGCTTTAGCTGCACAACATCCTGATATGCCGCCTTCGTTTCAGCGAGTGCGGGATGCGTCGTACTTCCACATACAGGACAGGGCTCATGCTCCTTTAATAAAGCCGCAAGCTGTACCGCACTGTTGTTCAGATAGGTACGCATTGCCTCATCATAGGCCTGCTGCAGCGGTATCAGCTGCTCTTCCCGCAGCTTTATCTGCAGAATCAGCTCTTTTTCTTCGGCTTCCTCAGCCTTCAGCATACCGGAAAGCTGGATTCTTTGCTGCTCATGGTAATCCGCCTGCCTCCATACCGCAAAGTGCTGCGCAGCATGCTCTAGTCCATCCAGTGTCAGCTGAGCTGTCTCTATTTTCTGTCGAAGCTGCTCCCTATTGCTGTTCAGCTCGCTGCAATGCTTTTGTTTCTGCTCCACCAGCTGCTGCTGTTTATCCTGCAATTCCCGCAGAGCATTCTCTTTAACAAGCAGCTGCTGCAGCTGTTGAACCAGCGGGCGCAGCTCCTGTGCTTCATGCAGCTTCTGACGCAGATTCTGCTCCTGCCCCTTATACTCCTGCAGCTGCGTTTGCCATAGCGGGGCTGCCTGCTTCTGCTGGTATAGAAGCTCATGCTGCTTCGCCACAGCATGCAGGTTATCGACGCGCTGTTTCCATATATTGCGGCATTGCTGCAATGTATTCCATTCCGGCAGCACCTTTATCAGCTCCTTCTGTCTTTCCAGATAAACATAGAGCTGCTCCATGTCTTCCTCCTGCTGCAGCAGTCGCTCCCAGTCCAGCTCTGCCTGCTGCAAAAGTGTCAGCTGTTCTTTTCTCAATCGTTGCTGTGCTGCTTCCTGCTTGATTTGCTCCAGCAACTCCTGCTTCTGCTTTACCTCCTGTTCCAGTATTCTGCGCGTGCTTCCGGCATGCTTCAGCCATACTGTGATTTCTTCAGGACTCTGCATTTCTATTCCGCTCAGCAATGCCTCCCTGCGCTGCTTTTTCATATCCAGCTGTTCCCGCTTCTGCTTCATGGTATCGCTGAGAACCTGATTGATTCCGGTCCAGCGCTCCATCTGGAACAGTGTTTTCAATATTTCCTGCTTTTCTTCACTTTTGCTTGTTAAGAGCTGCTCGAATTTCCCCTGCGGCAGGATCATAACCTGTACAAACTGCGCATAACTCAAACCCAGCAGCTCCACCGCCTTTTCCTCAACATTTTTCAGCTTTGGATTTTCAAAGAAAGGTACAAATTCCCCATCGACTATTTCTCCGGCATCAATCTGCATCTGAGGAGTCAGCTCTTGATTGCGTTTCTTACGCATCGTAATCGTTCGCACAAACCGATAGGTTCGCTGATGAAGCTGAAATTGAAAATCAACGACGGTCGCATCCTGCACCTCGGCAAAACGGGAGCGCATACTATACAGATCCTCCCGTTGAGAACCGCTGCTTTTCCCATACAGCGCATAGGTCATCGCATCCAGCAGCATCGTCTTTCCGCTTCCTGTCTCCCCCTGTATGAGAAACAGATGCTGTTCGTCAAATACATGAAAATTGATGCACTGCTGTTTTACATAAGGACCAAAGGCCTGCAGCTTCAATATTTCAGGTCGCATACATTTCCTCTTTCTCCAGCTTTTGCTGTGCCTGTAAAAACAGCTGCCTCGCTGCTTCACTCAGCTCTTCCCCATAATAATCCTGAAAGAACTGCTGTACAATGTCCAAATCGGATATCGTCTCCAAATCATGTAATCGTATCGTGATATTCGTCTGTTCCTGCTCCATGCTTTTTCCACTCAGCTGCAGAAGATTCTCATAGCCCTGTCGAAAGTAATCCAGCATTTCATAGGATACCGGCAAATCCGTGACCTCAATTTTCACATAGGCATGATCCGGCACTGTATGCTTCAGCATTCTCTCCTTTAAATCCGCATAGCTTCCCTTGCATACCTGCAGTGGATGCAGGGGCTGAATATCCCGTTTTGTTACCGTATCCGTCTGACTGTCATAAATCAGCACACCCTTGGGCTGATCAGCCTCCGAAAAGGAATACGGCAACGGTGAGCCACTGTACCAAACACGCCCACCGGCATGCTGACGGCGGTGCAGATGTCCCATGGCCACATAGGAAAACCCGTCAAATATAGCGGAGGGAACCAGCTCCGCTCCACCCACATTCGCAAATCGGTCACTCTCGCATACCTCGGCATTTGCCAAAAAGGCATGCGCCATGGCAATCGGCCGATATGCATGGTCTGCCGTAGAAAGAATATCCGTACAAATACAGCTGAAAGCCTCCGCCTGTGAATGCACGTCCTTTTGGTAGACCTTTCTTACCTGCTCCACATGGAAATACGGAATCGGGTATATCATACAGTCATCCACCCGGATTCCCTTCACCTTTTCCTTCAGACTTCCGATGATATACAGCCCCATCCCCTCCAGCAGCCTTGACAGGGATGCCAGACGGGTTGCCGAATCATGATTGCCGGCAATTACAATCACCTTTTTTTTCAGCTCCATACACAGCATATACATGATATCATCATATAATTCAATCGCCTCTTTGCTGGCCAGGATCGTATCATACACATCTCCCGCCACCAGCACGACATCGATGTTTTCTTCCTCGATAATCGCTTTCAGCTGCTGCTTAAACCAGCGCTGATCCTCCATCAGCGTCACCTTATATAGATCCATTCCCAAATGCCAGTCTGCCGTATGTAATACTCTCATTCCTGTCCTCCTTACCTGAAAACAGGGCAGATTTATCTGCCCTACTCCGTTGCCTGTTCCACTGCTTTTCCTTTTTCTGCCAGAAAATCCTTACTGTATTGTATATCCTTAAAGGACCAGCGGACATCAAACTGCTGATAGGTGACCACTGCCTCCGGCCAGTTGATCTGATAGGTCGTTTCCGCATACACGCTGCCATCTCTGGTTTTGGTTTGTGTGCCGATATACTTAATTTCCCCACTGACGATACTGGCATCAGTTATAAAGATGCTCGGCACATCGACAGGATGCACTTTATCATACTGATATTTCAGGGTTACCTCCGTGGCATTGCCAACCTGCCTTACGCTTTGCTCCATACTGATTACATAATTAACAAAAACCTTTGTCTTTTTTTCCACAGTCTTTCCATTTGATAAATTCAGAATCAGGCGAAGCACATTTTCTCCGGTTGCGTAATTGTATGCATCCTTTGAAATCTGATAGCTGCTGTAGTCCGATACATTATCAACATACGTATTGTTGATGTACAATTCTACACTGTTGATTGTGGAAGAATGCTTTTCATAGCTCCAGGTGACATCGATATATCGCAAATCCTTTCGATATTCTCCTTCAAACTGCGTGATTTCCGCTGTTGTCTTTGCAGGTGCAGGCTCCGGTGTTGTCACCACCGGCTTCACCGGTTCCTGCTGCGCTTGCGTATTTACAAAGATATAGACGGATAAGGCAATGATAATCAACAGTATGACAGTCAGCAAGAAAACAAAGAAGCCGTTCTTTTTCAGATATGTCTTAATGTTTTTCATATGCCCTCCTTATGTACTCTCTATTATACTGTTTTCCATAGTAGAAAGCCACTGATTTTTGTCATATTCATGGGAAATCACATCATTTTACACAAAGAAAACACTTACAATTTCATTTCATCAGCAGGCAGAGAAAAGAAAAAGATATAGAATACCGATAAAACCCGCATCTATATCTCTCTTCTTTTATTCGTTTACCGGTACCAGTGGTACAACGATCCCGTTATATTTCTCCTCGATAAACTTCTTTACATCTTCGGTATTCAGCACCGCAATCAAATCCTTGATTTTCTCATCATCCTTGTGAGCTGTCTGTACCGCAATGATATTGGCATAGGTCTGCGCAGCCTCACTATCCTTGGATTCCGTCACCAGCACCTTATCACTGATTTTTGCATTCAGGGCATTGTTTCCGTTAACAACTGCAAAATCAACATCCGGAAGACTTGTCGCACAGGTTTCTGCCTGCATTTCAATAATTTCCACCTTTTTATTATATGCTTCGATATCCTGCTTCGTCGCATCGACACCCTTGCCCTCTTTCAGAGTAATAATTCCGTTATCTGCCAGCAGCTTCAACGCACGTCCGCCATTGGTAGGGTCATTCGGTACGGAAATTTTCTGTCCGTCAGCAACCTCCTTTAATGATGTATGATTGTTGGAATAGATACCCAGCGGCTCAAAGTGTACCGCAAACACGCTTGTGAGTTTGTCTGAGACCTTAGCCTTTTTTGCCCAGTCGACCAAATACGGCTTATGCTGGAAGAAATTCGCATCCAGCTCATCATCGACCAGTGCCTGATTCGGTTTTACATAATCTGTGAATTCTTCGATTTCAACCTTGTAGCCCTTTTTTTCCAGTGCCGGCTTCACATGCTTCAGAATTTCCGCATGCGGTGTTACACTCGCACCGATGCGAATCGTCTTGTCCTCTTTTTCACTTTTGGCATCATCGCCCTTTGCACCGCAGCCTGCCAGCAGTGCAATCGTACATAATCCAACTGCCAATGTTTTTAATTTCATGTTCTTTCCCTCATCTTTCTATATTGTTTTAATTTATGCGCCAGAGCCTGTGTATCTGCATACACACATCTGGCTCCGGATTATTTCTGTCGAATCTGTGAGCTGCACATTCGACAAATCCGGCAATTCTGCTTCAGCATGTGCTTCACAAGTGTCCCTCCCTTACCACATCAATGCGTGGTTTTACGAATCGCAAAATTTCCAATTCCCTGAATGAGTGAAGTAATCAGCAGCAGCACTGCAACACACACATAAATCACATCAAACTGGAAGGAATTATAACCATAACGGATACAGAAGTCACCAAGTCCGCCGCCGCCAACGACTCCTACCATGGCGATATAGCCAATCAGCGTGATCAGCGTGATCGTTGTTGCACGGATAATGCCCGGTACACTTTCCTTCAGATATACGCGGAATATGATTTCCAGCGGAGAACAGCCCATTGCCTGACTCGCTTCGATCAGTCCGTTATCCACCTCGGATAACGCGCTTTCAATCTGTCTGGCCACAAAGGGGATGGCACCGACTGCCAGTGGAAGCATGGCTCCCCGCAATCCGATGGTCGTTCCAACAATGGCACGGGTCATTGGTGCTATCAGAAAAATCAGTACGATAAAGGGGATGGCCCGGAAGAAATCAATCACCTTTCCAATCAGGAAATAAAGAATTGCATTCTCCAGGATACCTTCCTTTTTGGTTACGACCATAATGACACCGAACAGGGTGCCGATCAACAAGGAAATCACTCCGACGATTCCCAGCATGATGAAGGTTTCCAGAATTGCTGTCCAGAAATCCGGCAGCTTATCCATGATATTCGGTACGAATTGATTCAAAAGCTCTAGCATGATTTCATCACCTCCACGCCTACTTCATGCGCCTTCAGATAGGCAAGTGCCTGATCGATATGTGCTTCCTCCCCGCTTAGGATAACAATCAAATCACCAAGCGGTGTATTTTTGATAATTTCCACATTTCCGAAAATGATGTTGGTATCCACCAGAAACTGTCTGGATATTTCCGAAATCAGCGCCTTGCTTGTGCTGACGGAATCATAGTTCAGCTTCACCATGCGCTGTCCCTTTTCCAGTCTCGTCACACTGGCACCGGCATCGAGCATTTCCTGCACACGATGGGCATTGCTGGTTGAAGCGATGAAATTGCGCGTTACCTCTGCCTGCGGCTTTGAGAAGATGTCGATAATGCTTCCCTCCTCCACAACATATCCGTTTTCCATAACCGCCACACGGTCACAGATTTCCTTGATAACGGCCATTTCATGCGTAATCAATACGATGGTGATTCCCAGCTCCTCATTCACCCTTTTCAACAGCTTTAAAATGCTTTTGGTCGTCTGCGGATCCAGTGCGCTTGTTGCTTCATCACACAGCAGCACCTTGGGATCATTCGCCAGTGCCCGCGCAATCGCCACGCGCTGCTTTTGTCCGCCGCTGAGCTGCGACGGGTAAGCATCGACCTTATCGCTGAGATCCACCAGCTCCAGCAATCTGCGAATTTTCTGATCCATCTCCGCCTTGCTTAATCCGCTTCCCTTTAATGGAAATGCGATATTCTGATAGACGGTACGGCTGCGCATCAGATTGAAATGCTGAAAAATCATACCGATCTTCTTGCGCATCGCTCTTAATTCTTTATCCTTCATTTTTGTGATATCCTGATCATCAATCACGACTGCTCCCCTGCTAGGACGCTCCAGCAGATTGATACAGCGTACCAGTGTTGATTTGCCGGCACCGCTGAAGCCGATAATTCCATAGATTTCCTTATCCTGTATCGTCAGTGTAACATCCTGCACGGCATGCACGTTCCCCGCCCTGCTGTCGAATGTCTTGCTGACATGCTCTAATCTGATCATGTCCTCTTCCTCCTGTATTCTACATATAAAAAAGCCTTCATCCCATAGGACGAAAGCTGAATTTCGTGTTACCACCTAAGTTTATTCCCACCTCACAGTGGAAACCTCATCAAGTACGCTTTCCTGAAGGAAAGTTATACCCTATCGCTGTAACGGGCGAACACGTCGCAGCCTACCTTGTTCGACTGCGCGACTCCAAGACCATTTTCAGCAGTTCCTCTTTATTTCCTCTCACCAAACGGAAACTCTCTTTAAAAGCCTACGTGCTTACTCTTCTTTTCTACGTCATTGTTTATCTGCCCATTATGTTACTTTATTTTAATCAAATCGTCAAGTCTTTTTCTCTTTTTTTCTTTTTATGAAACTTTTTCCTGTAAATCAGCCGATTTTATATTTCAGTTTATAGGTCTTGCCTTCACTTTCATCATCAAAATACTCCGTATAGCTCAGCATGATTTTCTTCGCCGAGGAGGAGATGATAAACACCAGACAGCCACTGATTTCCTCCTGCGGTTTCAGGGCATATTCGTCCGGCAGCTGATTGCGGATTCCGAAATTATCCTCAGCCTCAAACGGCCCCTCATTATCAAAGGTTATCATGAAGTCATCCTTATACATTGTCAGGATCTCATTGGTTATATTTCGTATCGTCACATGCAGCATAAGAAATCTGGCACCGTCATCGACGATAAAATCCTTCAGCTCCTTTTCACACAGCTCGATCCGCTGCAGCTTGCATGTAAAAAAAATGGTCTGAAATTCATTGATCATCGCCTGATTCGGACAATAATCCGATGTCAGAAGAATATTATGCTTCTGTTGTTCATGTTGAATGATTTCCATAGTTTTCACCTCTCTACCATACTATATGACAGGAGTAAGGAAAACTGTCGAATTTCCTCATGAAACAAGAATATCCGGAAAGACGCGAATACCTTTTTTTATAACCTGTGCCAGGTATCGGTTGCCCAGCGTATGAAAGAGTGCATGGATATCCGTGTGAGCAAACAAAAGGATATCCGCCTGTGCATTTCTCTGGATATGTCCAAGCTCGCCGCGATCCAGTGCTCTTGCAGGCCATACAGTCAGTGCCTGCAGCAATGTCCATGCATCATAGACCTCCGCCATCCCCATGAGCTGTGCCGCACACAGCTGATCCTGAATCGCATAATTTCCGGCTGCGCTGATACAAAAGCGGCAAAGGCGCTTCTTGTTTTTTTGGAACAGGCTTGCATACGGATACATAACCGGTATGCACGCAGGGTTTGCATCCAGTATCTCAAAGCAGGGCTGTTCACGAAGGGCTGCTGCACCGCCACCCCTGCAGGCAAGTGTCAGCGTCCCGTTTCGCATATACGCCATACCCTCCTCCAGCTGTCTGCGCAGACCGTCGCGTTTGGAGGCTGTACTCAGCTGCGCCTCTACCTCTATAAAGCCAGGTACTGCAATATGACCTCTGCCATCCAGAATCCGGGTATCCTTATCCGCATATTCCCTCCAGCTGCCGCAGCCGACCGCCAGAATCCGCTCATGGTGGATGGCGATAAAGGCATGCTGAAAAACAAGTGGATGCTTGTTGACCATATCCATCGTGTAGATCTTTTCCAGATTTATGATAAGCAGCGTAGCTCGTTTCTTCACGGACATCCCTCACATTGACTTCTTTTATTATACGTCAAAAAGCGTCGAATGGGAAAAGAATTATGGTATAATTGAAACAGAAAGGGTGAGAAATATGCTGGATTGGCTGAAACATCTGTTAAAGAAAGAAGAACTGCCGCCTGCCGTACAAAAGCCTGTGATCATCACGATACACGGCTATGGCAGAAGACGCAGAAATGAATTTGATAATTTCGCCGCCTGGGGTAAACAGGACAGCTTTGATATCATACAGTTTGACATGTATGATCTGTTTGATGAACAGGATCATGACTGGATGCAATGGGTCTCCAGAGCGAAGGAGGTCGTAGATTCCTATAGAGACAGCGGTAGAGATATCTATCTTGCCGGCTTCTCGATGGGCGGTGTGATTGCTTCCTACCTGGCTGTTGTATGCCCCGTAAAGCGCCTTCTGTTGCTGGCTCCCGCATTCAGCTATATGAATGTTGATATAATCACCGGTGTCCTTACAAAATCCGCATCCTCACTAATGGGAAATGAAAAGAAAGAGGAAATCCAGCTCCCGCGTGCCTTTTACGGCGCCTTTACAGAGCTGGTAAAAAACCTGAAGAAATATATCGGCTTTGTGGAGTGTCCGGTCTTTATCATTCATGGGAATGCCGATGAGGTCATTTCTGTAAAAAGCTCCCTGTGGGCCTACAATAAAATTCCACACTGCCGCAAAAAGCTGATTCTTCTACATGACGGGCATCATCGTCTGCTGATGGATCCGGAGGTCAGCTGGACATGCTATCAGAATATGAAGCTATTTTTCGAGGGCGTACTCCTGCCGGATAACGAACCGGTGATGGCAGAGGATATCATGGGGGCCCTACTGGAGGAGAAAAAGCGCAGAGAGCGTGAAAAGCAATCGCAGGAGCCGGCGTTGAACCCGCTTCGCGTGCAGACTGATGAATCGCAGCATACCGACAGCTGTCAAACAGATGCCGGTGCGAAAATATAGCTTCCTTCATGGCTTTCATCAACAAACTCTCCACGATATTCATTTTATTACCATACCGCGATTCCCACTGAGAAAGAGTTACTGATTTTACCTGTACACAAAAGGAGTGCTTCCCTTACGCTGCCAAGCGTGAAAAACACTCCTTTTCTTCTATGGTTCTGCGCTAGATTTAGTCAACGCTTTCTTCGTTTACAGCTTCTGTCCGCAGGTACTGCAGAACTTACTGTCAGTCTCCACTTCCCCGCCGCACTGCGGGCAGTATTTCTTCGTGATGAGGGACGTTCCGCATTCACAGCAGAATTTCGCATCCTCCTTGTTCAGCTCTCCGCAGTTGGGACATTTGATACGGATCACTTCCTTAACGACCGGCTCCTGAGGCTGTGCAGCCGTGGTATTCATCTGCTGGGCAAAGGCAAAGCCTGCGCCGATCCCCGCAATACCCTGGCTTTGCTGCGCTGCATCCCGCATTGCACGCGACTGCTGCCACTGCTGAAAATTCTGCATATTCCCGCTAACGAGATTGATTCCGGACTGCTCATCAATAAATTTCTCAACCTCCTCAGGCAGTGAGATATTTTCAATATTGATCATCAGCAGGCTGATTCCCATCGTTTCCATTTTCTCGTTCGCACTGTCTCTGGCAGCTTCGGATATCTCGCGCAGCTTGCTTGCCAGCTCAACAACACGGATTTTTTCTTCGGCGATCACATCAATCAGGCTTTCAATCACGATCGAACGAACAAACTCGATCACATCATCTGTCTGATAAATCATCTGAACGCCGACCAGCTCCCGCATGAATTTTTCAACATCCACGACCCGCAGCGAGAATGTTCCAAAGCCGCGTACCCGAACCACGCCGAAGGTTGGATCCTCTATGATAAACGGATTTCTCGTTCCCCATTTATTATCTGTCAGTGCCTTTAAGCTGACAAAGAACAAATCACTGATTATCGGTGATCGAAAGCCGTATTTCCAGCTTTGCAGTGTGGATAGAATCGGCATATTCTCCGTATTCAGCGTATAGGAGCCTGCGGAAAACACATCCGCCAGCTCTCCCTTGCTCATAAACACCGCAGCCTGACTTTCTCTGACAATCAGCCTTGCCCCCTGCTTGATTTCATTATCACGGCCGTTTCTCTGATATTTCAAAACGATCAGGTGACTCATATCCTTATCATTTTCAATTACATCGATAAACTGCCCCATTAAAAGATCACTGAATCCCATTAGCGCATCCTCCTATCGTACAATATAATCACCGTTTGCATCCTTAAACTTATTGGTTGCGATCATAAACAGGTCATAGAGCCAGCCAAACATAAGAAATCCCATGGTTACCATGTAGAACAATGCACGTCCCCATCTTCCTGTATAAAAATTATGAAGCCCCAGGGGACCGCTGAACAGGGCTAACAAAAATGTAACCATTTTACTCTTATCACTGTTATAGACCTCGCGTCCTCTCCCCTGTCCGGGTATATTCTGTCTTGCTTCATCCTGCTGTATTGCATCCGCTGCTGCATCATAATCCGCATTCTCACTGCCGCAGTACGGACAGCATCTGCTGTTTTCAATTTCTGCACCACATTGCTTACATTTCATAGCGATCTCTCCTTACCTTATTCTATTATACAGGGAACTCGTATGCTGTGCAATTCCTTTTCATCAGGCATTATCCATATAGCAGCTAAAAAAAAACAGAAGCCTTCATACGCTTCCATTTTTTGTCATCATATTTGTGATGCGACACCATGTTATACCCCGGTTAACCGAATATTGTCAGATCCTGTCTATTTCCCCGCAATGTTGCGCTCATAAAATTTCTCATAGACATTGGTGAAGAAATTTCCCTTTCCTGTTTTGTGATAGCGCATAATCAGCAGCGTAAGCAGAATCCCTGCCACTGTGGCACACAGGACATCGGTAATCGTATCATGCACGCCCTGTGAATAATGATTGATGCAGTCATTGTTGAAGAAAATCAGCATGGCATATTCATAGAATTCCCAGATTTCACCGACAGCGATATTCACAGCATTGATAAAGACGAGAAATACATGATAATCCTTCTTATCCGGAAATTCATTCGTCTTTTTCAGATAGTAATACAGAATCACCGCCAGCGTTGTGATGAACCAGCCGCTGGAAAAATGCAGGACCTTATCAAAGCCGAGGTAGGAATACCAGTGATAGCTGCTTCCAATCAGGGAGGCAAAATACGTAAAGATCGTAGACACGATGTAGATTTCATACACCGGCTTGAAATGCAGCAGCTTGAAGGCAGCCGGTACAATCAGGGGCGTCAGCACAGCGACGAAGGTCATACCGAGTGCATTCATATCCCTGACCGTATAATTGTGATAAAACGCATACAGCAGTGTAACAATATAAACAGCCGCACAGATATACAGAATTCTCTTCAGCAGAATCTCACGGCGCTTCAGCTTATCCTGCATGCTTCACATCCTCCAGCATCTTCAGCTTCAGATCCAGCAGCTGCTTGCTGAGATCGACATAGTAGGTCTGCGGATATTCAAAGCGCAGAATCTCATCCCACATACAGGAAAATTCCTGTTCACTGTACGCACGGATTTCCTGCAGATCCGGAACCTCATACACCAGCTCCCCGTTTAGAAAGATCGGCTCCAGTAAATCACGCAAAACATAGCTGCCGCCTGGAATCGTCTTGTTTTTCCAGCTGTTCATCTGGTGATAGATGGTCAGATCACGATTCGGATCAAGGCTCTCTTTGTGTATGGTCATAAGATCCCCAACAGCCTTGCCGCTTTCCTTATCATAAATACGGTAGAGGTCCTTATAGCCGGGATTTGTTACCTTTTCAACATTTTCACTAACCTTGATTTTCGGTATCATGGTATCCCCGTCAAAAATAGAGCTCATTTTATACACACCGCCGAATACCGGCGCGGATTTACTGCAAACCAGATTTTCGCCAACCCCCATGCTGTTGATCTGCGCCCCCTGTGATATCAGGGACTGGATGAGATATTCATCCAGAGAGTTCGAAATTACGATATTACAATCCTCCATTCCTGCCGCATCCAGTGCCGTGCGGATTTTCTTGGATAAATACGCCATATCCCCGCTGTCGATGCGCACACCCTGCAGACGATAGCCGTTTGGCTCCAGATATTCCTTCGCCACACGAATCGCATTCACCAGACCGCTTTTTAAGGTATTATAGGTATCCAGCAGCACCGTACAGCTGTCGGGATACGTTTTTGCATATGCCAGAAATGCATCATATTCACAATCAAAGGACTGTACAAAGGAATGTGCCATGGTTCCCAGAACCGGCATACCGAATTTCTGTCCGGCATAGGTGGTTGCCGTACCTGCCACACCGCCGATAAAGGCAGCTCTGGCACCATAATTCGCTGCATCAAAGTTATGCGCGCGACGGGCACCAAACTCCATAATGGCTCTGCCCTGCGCTGCTTTGACGATACGCTTTGCCTTTGTTGCAATCAGGGTCTGATGATTGACACACAGCAGCATTGCCGTTTCCAGCAGCTGTGCTTCGATAATCTTCGCCTTTACGCGAATCAGCGGTTCATACGGGAACACCGGTGTTCCTTCCTTCACCGCGAAGATATCACCGGTAAAAATGAAATGCCGCAGATATTCCAGAAATTCATCATTAAAGCGGTTCAGCGAACGCAGGTATGCAATATCACTATCCTCAAAATGCAGATTCTGGATATATCCGATAATTTCCTCCAGCCCCGCAAACACCGCATAGCCGCCGCTGTCCGGATTTCTGCGATAAAACAGGTCAAAGGTGACAACACGATCCTTATGATCGGAATTGAAGTAGCACTGACTCATGGTCAGCTCATAAAAATCCATGACCAGACTTAGATTCCGCTCATCACGAAAATCAAATTTATAATCCAGACTTTTCATAATCAATCCTCTCTTTCCAGTGAGGAAACGATACAGATACCGTTTGCCTCCATGTTGCGGATACTGAATTCATTACAGGAAACAGCATCATGCACTCCCTCAATATGATAGGTATCCACACAGCTCAGCGGTATGATGATCCGCTGGTCTGTCTTATTATGCTCATTCAGCCATGCATTCAGACATAACGCAAACTGCAGAATGCAGATATCGGTACAGCAGCCGGTGATGACGATATCACGATAGCTGTCCATACGCTCCGTTAAAAAGCTTTGAAAATCCGGACACGTAAAGGTATTCGTAGAATTCTTACGCATCAGCTCCTGCACATACGGCTGTAATTCCTGAATAACCTCACTTTCCTTCGTACCGATGACGCAATGAGACGGGTAGGAATTAAATTCACGCGTCTTTGGCGGATGGGAGTCCGCAATGAAAATAACCCGCTGCTCTGCATCACGTATCAGGGCTTCAATATGCACGGTTGCCGCATTGATTTCCTCATCATGCAGGGCTCCTTCATGTACAAAGCCTTCGATCATATCCACAACGAATATAACAGGATCCTTCAGCTCCTTCGTGGAAAGAGGCTTATATGCTTCTAAAAACTGTTTACTTACTCTAGCCATAGAGAATCTCCTTTAAACTTTTACCTATACGATATTTATTATAGTCTTTTTTTCTTTAATTTGAAACAGAATACACAAAATTTCATTTTCCTGTAAGCCTACGGCCTGCTGTTCATTCGTATAACAGTTGTAAAATCCTGATAGACGAAAAACTGCCGGATACGGTATTTTCAGGTTCCTGCCATTTTATATGCAGTATACTGTTTCTCTTCCACACGCCTTGCATTACAAATCCTTTTTTCTTTTACGAATCACCGATTACTTCACATCCACTTATCAATGTCCGTTTCCTTCCTGTAAAATCCTTTTTCCTGCTTCTATGATCCCTTCGAAGGATCCCTCATCCACGCTCCGCTGCCATGCCTACGCACTACTTTTATGTTTATGGATGAACATGCAGATTGCGCATTCTTACCCGTTTCCCGAGCATTTTGCCGCATCAATGGCAAGAACGATCATAAGTGATAACAACGCGTGTCCATCCTGTCGGATATCCAGCACATAGGTATCTGTGAGGTGAAAAATTTCCTTACTGGCATGCATGATGCATCCATCCTGCTCACTGATGACATCATAATCCCATGCCATGAAATTTCCTTCGATTTTCCAGTCGTTGCAGGACAAGTGATACTTTGGTTTAAAAAACGTAAATTCCCTCTCGATAAAGCCAATACAGCTTCCATTCATATACATGCGAAAGCGTGGAAGAAAGGTAAATACCTCCTCCCGTATTTCTCCGATTTCCTCCCGCATTGCATTATAGATAACCAGACGATGTCCCCAGGACAGCTTTCCTTCCACTGTATATATGGTATGCCCTGCATCATCGTATATATCATAGCTGTCAAACCAGGTAAACATGCGCTGTTTGAATAACATTCTCATAAAATCATTCCCCTTTCTTTTGTTTCATTATACAGGAAACAGCAGAAAAAGAAAAACGAAGCCCTGAAGTTTTTCATTCATAGGCGGCTATGAAAAGAAAGCAGCACAAAAAAAGGATCAGGGATATCGTTTGAAGATACAGCTGATCCTGATTTGATATAGTCCGAAAGCAGATAAGAACCGTTATGAAAACAGATCTAATTGATCCTCATAAAAATAAGGAAAAGAACTGAAAGATAAACAGGGAGACAAGATAAGGAACGAGCAGCATAACTGTCAGAGTTAGGAACAGAAGCTTTTTCCCATATTCGTGATAGACCGCCTGCAAGGTCATAATACAGGGGATACTGAGCAGGACATATACCATGAAGCTGAAGGAGCGGATTCCTGCATCCTTGGAAGTCCATAGAGCACGGATATGGGATACCTGAGCATCTCCCTGCGGCTTGACGGCTACATCGGTGTGCAGAAAGAAGGTGGCACTTTCCTTTAACGCAGTACCTCCCTTATAGAGAATATCACGGATATCCTCGCTGATATTGACAGCAGTAGCTTCCTCATGCACTGCCGGCTTCAGCACGGTGTCAAGAAAGCCGACGATCGTCTCTTTGGCGATAATCCCGCCGGGCAGCGCAGCAACACATTCCCAACGGTCGCCAAATCCAAGCGGCGCAAAGATCGGCTGTACCAGCTTGGCCCCCTGAGCCAGATAGCTGTCCTCCACGCTTCCGCCCGGAAAGTAGGTAAGCCCCCATAATATCACCATGGCCCATAGGACGATGCCGCACGCCTTGCGCACATAGCTTTTCACCTCCTCCCTCACCTTGTGCAGCACAACACGCAGCGAGGGAAGACGGTAGGGTGGAAGCTCCAGTACCAGCATCGCATCATCATGAAAAATCGGAAAGCGGGATGCGATCAGCGCGAGTACAAGAGCAAGCAGGATACCGATTCCATAGATGCTCAGCATCATCAGTGCCGCCTTATCCGGAAAAAAGGCAGAGGCGAACAGTACATATACCGGCAATCTGGCACCGCAGGACATAAAGGGCACCAGCAAGGCTGTCAGACGCTTCTGCTGCTCGTTATCCAGCGTGCGGGTCGCATAGATGGCAGGCACATTGCAGCCAAAGCCCAGCATGAGCGAGACAAAGCTCTTTCCGCTGAGATGGAAGGAATTCATCAGCCGGTCCAGCAAAAAGGCGATGCGTGCCATATAGCCGCTTTCCTCCAGTAAAGATAACACAAAATACAGCAGTGCCATCAACGGCACAAACACAAGTACACCACCGACGCCCGCAAGAATTCCCTGCAGCAGAAATTGCCGCAGGACATGCGGCGCCCATTGCAGGGCAAAGGAAACATAGCGAGCCAGCACATCCTGCAGCAGATAGCCGATATAATCATTGAGCGGGGCGGAGGCCTGAAATACAAAGAGCAGAAGGAAGGAAAAGACCACCAGAAACAGCGGAAGCCCCAGCCATTTATGCAATACGAAAGCATCGATACGTTCACTTTTCGCATATCGCTTTTTCGGATCCTGTACCACATTGTGCATCAGGGATTCCACAGCACGGCAATACCCTGCGCGCACGTTCTCTTCGTTCATATCCCGACACAGCTTCTGCAGCACTACCGGATCCATATGCCAGGCCTCCAGTTGCTTCATGACAAGCACGTCCTCCCGCATACAGCCCATGGCAAGATGATGCAGCAGGCGTGCATCAGCCTCTGCATGCGATGGTACATGCTGTTCGATATACGTATACAGCGATGTATAGATTTCATCTTCTTCCTCATTCAGCAACGGATGATAAAACACCGTCCTTTGTTCCACCTGCCTTTGAATTGCCTGACGCACCTCACGATAATGTCTGCGGTCAAAGGCGGAATACGCCAGTATCTCCATTCCAAGGCGCCTTGAAAGGGCTGCTGTATCGATATGAATACCATAGTCTTTAACCTCATCCATGAAATTGAAAATCAACAGCATTGGAATCTGCAGCTCACGCAGAAACAGCGTCAGCATGAGATTTCGCTGAAGATTGGTCGCATCCAGCACGTTGACGATCAGATCGACCTGCTGACTTTGAAGATATGCTGCCGTTATACTTTCCTCATTGCCATTATTCGTCAAGGAATAGGTACCCGGAAGGTCTATAATATGATAGCTGTCTCCTCCCCAGCATACATTGGCTTCTTTTTTTTCAACGGTAACCCCCGGCCAGTTTCCAACCTTGAAATCCGCATTGCTGAGCGCATTGATCCACGCACTCTTTCCCACGTTCGGATTTCCGACAAAGGCCACATGATAGTTCATTCCAGCACCTCCCCTTCGATGCAAGCCGCATCCTTATTACGCAGAATCAGCTGATTACCTGCCGCAAAATACAGACACGGATCCTGCATTGGCGCACTGCGCAGCTTGCGTATCTGCATACCCGGATATATCCCAAGATAAAACAGGCGGTCCTTCTCTTTTTTACACATATGGACGTTCGTAACGACCATGGTTTTTCCCACTGCTGCATCACATAGCTTCATAGTTTATCACCTGTTTCTCAGTATAGTATGCATACTGAAAAAACACCGTCATAAAAAGACGATGAAACGCGGTTCTATTTTTCATCTCTTATGAATATATTTTCATTCAAATGAAAAAATTCATTTTTTTATTTTCATTTTGAAGGTTTGCGTATATAATATAAACAGGCTAAAGGAGGAAATTACTATGGCTAAGCTAGATTATGTTAAAGAAGCAGTCGTCAAACGCAATCCGAATGACGCAGAATTCATTCAGGCTGTTGATGAAGTCCTGCTGTCACTGGAAAAAGTCGCAGATAAACATCCGGAATATATCGAAAAAGGCATATTCGAAAGAATCGTCGAACCGGAGCGCCAGATCATCTTCCGTGTACCCTGGGTTGATGACAGCGGTAAACTGCAGGTAAACAGAGGTTTCCGTGTGGAATTCAATTCTGCAATCGGACCTTACAAGGGCGGACTTCGTTTCCACCCGAGTGTAAATATCTCTATTATCAAGTTTCTGGGCTTTGAACAGATATTCAAAAACTCTTTGACCGGTCTTCCAATGGGCGGAGGAAAAGGTGGAAGCGACTTTGATCCGAAGGGAAAAAGCGATGCGGAAATCATGCGCTTCTGCCAGAGCTTCATGACAGAGCTGTGCAAGTATATCGGACCGGATACTGATGTTCCTGCAGGTGATATCGGTGTCGGTGGACGTGAAATCGGTTATATGTTCGGACAATACAAGCGCATTCGTAATGAGTTCACCGGTGTTCTGACCGGAAAGGGCTTAAACTGGGGTGGTTCTCTTGCCAGAACACAGGCAACCGGCTATGGTCTGTGCTATTTCACAGAGGCCATGCTGCAGGCGAACGGCACATCCTTCCAGGGCAAGAAAGTCGTTGTCAGCGGAAGCGGAAACGTAGCCATCTATGCTGCGGAAAAAGCAACACAGCTGGGGGCAACGGTAATTGCCATGAGCGATTCCAGCGGTTATATCGTTGATGAAAACGGTGTGAATCTGGATGTGATGAAGGAAATCAAGGAAGTAAAACGCGGACGTATCAGGGAATATGCAGATGCGGTAGCCGGTGCGACTTTCCATGCGTCAGAAAGCATCTGGAATACCCCATGTGACATCGCATTGCCTTGTGCGACACAAAACGAGCTGCATAAGAAGGATGCGGAGACGCTGATCAAAAACGGCTGTATCGCTGTATGCGAGGGTGCCAACATGCCGACAACACCGGATGCCATTGAGGTATTACAGGCAAATAATGTTCTGTATGCTCCGGGTAAGGCAAGCAATGCAGGCGGTGTCGCAACCTCAGGACTGGAGATGTCACAGAACTCCGCTCGTCTGTCCTGGACCTTTGAAGAGGTGGATGCCAAGCTGAAGGACATCATGGAAAACATCTTCCGTACAGTGTCTGATACTGCTATGGAATACGGTCTTGGTAAAAACTATATGGCCGGGGCAAATATTGCAGGCTTCATCAAGGTTGCTGATTCCATGATTGATCAGGGTATCGTATAAGAAAAAAAGATAGGCGGCTGTCATGAGACAGCTGCTTTTCTTATAGCCATTCCTTTTACTCTTTATTCTTTTCTTACAAACCTTTTACGATTCCATGACATTCAATACTCTCTATGTCATCTGTGCTATACTGTTAACAGCTAAGTAAGCATCCATGCGGAACTTACAGAAAGGATAGATATGAAAAAGAAACGCATTCTGTGGATCATCATCGCTATCTTCCTGGTATATACATGCTGCACGTATAGCGGTGCCATGAAGCTTCGAGCATTCCTAATCACAAAGGATCCATCCGTATACATGAACAGCATCTACGTGTCTGCTTTTGGAAAACCGTATTATGTCTTTCAAAAAGCAATGCTTGCCCATGATACAGGGAATGCGATTGGTGTTTTTGAATGTCACCGGTACACTCTTTTTGTGCATGTGGAATATATCGGATTTCCATAAAATTATTTTTTAATAACCTCTAAATATCTGAAACTCCTTCTTTCCTTGTCATTGTATCGAGCACCGTGCTATGCTTTATTCAAAAGGAGATCAATATGGCAAATACAACAGAGAATGATAGGGCCTGGGCAGAGGCAAAGAAACGCTGCCGTTTACATACCCGGGATATTCAATTGGCAAAGCAGTTGGGGATGTCACCAAAATCACTTCTGAAAAATATCCCTTCCCCAAAAGAACAATGGAAGCTGCCGGTAAAGCAATGGCTTCATGAGCTGGCAAGAAAAAAAGGTCTGATGAAAGATGATAAACTACCCTTTTAAAGAAGAAAACACAGAAAATTAAACGCTGTGTTTTTCATTCAATAAAAAACACACTGTATCGTGTGTTTATTCGTCAATCTCCATATGACGCTTAATAATTGTGGAAATCATATCCGCTGCCAGCTGCGGATCATCATTGCATACGATGTACTTGTAATTATTAACCATTTTGATTTCCTTACTTGCCTTGGCTAAACGCTGCTGTACAATTTCCTCCGGCTCACTTCTTCTGCCCCGTATCCGTTTTTCCAATTCCTCCATGCTTGGCGGAATAATGAAGATGGTCAGCGCCTCCGGACATTTTTCACGTACCTGTGTAGCGCCCTGTACCTCGATTTCCAGCAATACATTCTTGCCTTCCTTGCGCAGCTTCTCTACCTGTGACATCGGAGTACCATAATAGTTCCCTACAAATTCTGCCCATTCCAAAAGCTCGCCGTCATGGATTGCCTGTTCAAATTCTTCCTTTGTTGTAAATATGTAATCAACGCCATCCTGTTCACCCTGTCTTGGTGATCTGGTTGTCATGGAAATGGAATACGCCAGCTTTAAGGATTCATCATTCATAAAGCAATTACGCACAGTTCCTTTGCCTACACCGCTTGGTCCGCTGATAATAATCAATAAACCTTTTTTCATGAGCACACCCCTTACTATTCTTACATTTATTTTACTAGTGCAGGCAGGGTATGTCAAACGTGTTTCTGTTTTTTTTAGGCTTTTTGAATAAATTAACTACTTTTTAGCTATAATCGTAAAAAAGATTGCTCATTTCTTGATTTTTTCACTCAACAGTCATAAAAAGCATTAGTGAATTCCCTTATCTGGTCAAATGTTTTTGCTTTTTTTGAACCTATTTAGCATATAGAGGTTCCTGCTGTTTCGTATCATACGCAGGAACGGATGCAACAAAAACAAGGCAGTCCTTACCGCCGACAAGCGATGGTCAGCTGCAGCGTGTTACACGAGGATCGCAAAGAATAACTTAAACTGTTAAAAGCATAAGAAAAACCGCTTCTAGCAAGCGGTTGAGCTACCGAAAGGTCGGGGCTTTTGCGGATAAATTAGATGTGAATGCAATGTATTATTTATATAGTTTCTCATAGACTGACCTCTCCTTTTTTTGTATTTACAGTGTAGCATATATTCTGTCGAAAATACAGATTATAAAGAAAATCCTATCTGGAGAAAGAAGAAACACAGATTCCATTTTGGAAATAGTCACACATATCACGCAAGAATTCACTTCGAATCAAAAAAACAGTTCGCAGACAAAGCTTAAAAAAATTAGAGCAGTATAAGAAATAGAAAACCTCACAAGATAGAAAAGCTATTTCGATTTTATGATTGTATTCAAGCTTCGCTGTTCCATAAAGCAGCTGCACATGTGTCTCTTCCTATAGTATAATGCTCAATTCTCTATTTATCAGCCTCAAACATATGAAAGTTAGCGCTCAGCATGCCCTTTTGGTATGATATAATGGAGCAGCGAGGTGATTTTATGGCATTAGATGGATTACTGCTTCATCAGGTACAGAAAGAGCTGCAGAGCTTTCTGCCTGCCAAGCTTACAAAGCTGCAACAGATCAGCGATACCGAGATGCTGTTTACAATACGGACACCAAAGGGAACACGACGATTGATGATTTCCTTACACAGCGTATACAACCGTATCAATCTGACTCAGGAATCATATACCACGATGGAGACACCGGGAAATTTTCTCATGCTGCTGCGAAAGCAGATTGACGGAGGAATCCTTCGTTCTCTGAATCAGGTCGGTCTGGATCGCATTTTGCATATGGTGATCGAGGCAAGGGACGAGCTTGGTGATATCCATGACCGGCATCTTTATATCGAACTCATGGGGAAATATGCAAATATGATTCTGGTGGATGAGGAGGGGCATATTCTGGATGCCTTAAAACGCATTCCGCCGTTTGAAAACAACCGCCGCACCATTCATCCGGGAGCGCTTTATCAGCTGCCTGCACCGCATACCGGAAAGCAGGATCCCTATCATTATGAAAAAATAGATCCAAGTGAATCCTTCACCAAACAGTTTCACGGGTTTTCTCCGCTGCTTTCCAGAGAAGTGCAGTATCGTATGGCGCAGGGTGAAAACTTCGATGAAATTCTGGAACAGATTCGTACATCCGATACACTGTATCTGAGTGACGTGCAGGACAAAACCCAGTTTCACTGCATACCTTTGACACATCTGGAGGTGGAAGCACGGCAGTATCCGCTGATGAAGGGTATGGATCTGCTCTTTTTCCAGAAGGAGGAAAAGGTTCGCATCAAGCAGCAGAGTGGTGATTTGTTTCGTGCCGTGCGCAAGGAGCTGCATAAGAATACTTCAAAATACCCAAAACTGCAGCAGACACTGGAGGAGGCAATGGATTGCGATAAATACAGGGAATACGGTGATTTACTGTTTGCCTACATGGGAAGTATCGAGCGCAGGGAAACCGTCACACTCCCCTCTTTTGAAACTGGTAAGGATATCCATATTCCGTTGGACATGCGCTTTGATATCAAGGGAAATGCCAACCGCTATTATCAGAAATACCACAAGAGCAAGCGGGCACAGGCTATCCTTCAGGAACAGCTTGCCCTATGCGAAAAGGAAATCCGCTACTTTGAATCCATGGAGGTCCAGCTGGAACAGGCAACCGTACAGGATGCTATGGAAATTCGGGAGGAGCTGGCACGACAGGGCTATGTCAAGGCTGTTAAAACCCGCATACGAAAGAAAAAGAAGCAGGAGCTTCCACATTATGAGACCTTTGCATTCGATGACGTATATATCTATGTTGGTAAAAACAATCTGCAAAATGATTACGTTACCTGGCGTCTTGGAAAAAAAAGCGATATGTGGCTGCATACCAAGGATGTGCATGGAGCCCATGTGGTAATCACCTGTGAGCAGCCGGATGAGGAGCTTCTGCGTAATGCCGCCATGCTTGCCGCCTGGTACAGCAACGCCCGCTATTCCTCCAGTGTTCCTGTGAATTACTGCACGATTCGCCAGTTGAAAAAGATTCCCGGAAACAAGGGCAGCTTTGTTTCCCTGTCAAATTACAAAACCATTTATATCGATCCGGAACCGGCACAGATTCAAAAACTGATCGACGAACATCTGATTACCCAGAAAAAGCACTAAAAGGATGAAGGCAGAAACAACAGCTTTACAGAAGTTCGCATAGATGCCTGTATCCTAAAAGCTTTCCCCATCCCTGTATCCGTATATGCCGATATGGGGTTCTTTCTTCTTACCTGAGGAATCGTCCAGTATCTGCATAAAAGAAGACTGGAATAATTTTAGCTTCTTTCCCGATTGCGGGTAAGCTTAAAACAGGGAGGCTTCAACACGATTGGTTTTATCAATAGAAGTTGAATTCTCCCTATTGCTAAAGTAAGAAAAAAACTTAAGTATACATCCTGGCTTTCTGTCATGGAAATCAAACCTATTGCGGATACTCTTTTCTGTGGATACAATTTCATTATCTCAATTATTTTTTTCAATTCTAAATTCTATATTAAGCAGATTATTTTCTTCCTGCTTTTCTTATACGAAAAACAGATGAAATCTTTGATACACAGTTGAACTGCAAAACAAATTCATCCTTTTCCATGTACGGCGCAGCTGTTTTTTTCACGATTTCCATATCCTGAGAGAAAGAATCAGCAGTACCTGTTCTCCTAATGATCACATGCTGTTATCGGCTCTGGAAATACAGGCGCAGCCTGTGAATTCCTGCAAACAGTACCCCCTCAGCAAGCACAATACACAATGCGATGCCCAGCAGATCCCAAGGCAATATATACTCCGTATTCGCGCCTGTTAGCCCGATTTCGGATAATGTAGAAAACATCATTGCACTCAAGACCCCGATGTTAATCAGATAAAGGCCCGCCAGCACCAGCAGCACGACCTGTACCACATCCGGCAGAAATTCCTGCAAAATCAAAAATAAGGTCTGGATGACAGCTCCCATAGCCAGAAACATCAGACAGCCCATCAACACACCATCAAAAAGGAAATAGCCGCGAAGCAGCTCTGCCGCAGCAATACACACTGCCGTCATCAGCATACTGAACATAAATGCTGCTATCATGATTTTCATACGGGAGAGAACCGGCAGCTCCCGTTTGCTGAAAAGATACATGAGCATACAGGCATACAAAACAAAGACCAGTGCCGTATTGACAGGATTAGGAAAAAAAAGGTTATAGGCGATACAGGCAACCAGTAAAATCGATGCGGTAAGCTTTTGTGATTTCTGCATACTGCTTCATCTCCTCTTACATTACTATAAAAGCATATAGATACTATACCACATTGCAATGGTTCTCACAAGCCATCATACGTATAGCTTTCCAACATGTAAGAAAGACATCCTCAATTCAGTCATATACCCAAACAGGAATCGTTTTTTGCATTGTGTTTGACCTTTCATTAATTCTTATATGCTTCAGGGTGCAAGCATCATTGTTGAAAAAAAGAAGTAAATTTCCTCTTGTAAGGTGCTATTACTTCTTTTTTACAGATTCATCTGTTCTCCATTATGACGAAGCACTATGTTCGTCTGTATCCATATCAAATAGATAATGCTTACGGATTTTCTCCAGTACCTTCCATACACAGCTCATATTCGGACGAAAGGTCACAAGATCCCCCCTTGTGAACGCATAGGACTGGCCGTCACTGCCACTCACAACTGCTGTTCCTTCGATTATCAGACATGTTTCACAACGTTCATCATATTCCGCATCCCATTGAGCAGGCTCATGTTCCCAAATCGGACAGGATTCCAAGAGCCTGCGTTCCTTATCATTTGGCTTTCTTATGTATACATCTTTCATCATAATCTCCTTTATAAATTCGGGTAATGCTTAGCCTTTACATCAATCCAGGATACCTTTTAATTATCCGGTACCGGCTGGAAATAAGCCTCCAATCCATCCTGGAACATTTCATCCAGCATTTTTGCATCGTTATCATCAAACGAAATCGGTCCGACAATATTTTTTCGTCCAACACCACCGCCAATTCCACCTACCTGCAGGGTAGCATAGCGAAAGCCTGCCTTATAAGCCTTGTAGGCCATCGGCATATTTTTAAACAGGACGAAAATCGGTTCCAGATCACCTAACTGATCTAGCTGCCATCTCTTTCCGGCTTCCTCTGTCGATATCGTTTCCAGTTCAACACCTACCGGACATGCCATTTTATAAATGCTGGACAAAAAGGAATTGCTCGCACCTTCATCATCAACAATATACACTTTTTTACTATTCGTCCTGTACAGCCACTGCGTACATACCTGCCCATGTATCAAACGACTGTCTATTCTGACTAAACTTATGCGTGCCATTTTTCATCACCGTTCCTTAGTTTTCAATTTTGATCCAGTTTTTACCGACAGAACCTGTTACCTTCATATAATCCATCACGCGCTCCTTATAGCCTGGCCACATAATATCGCCTGCCATTCTTGCGCCAATATTCTCTCCGTTCTGATAACGCCCGTCATGGAACAGACAATCCAGTCCATAATTATAAGCATCAGTCCCCATGTTCACCTTCTGTGTACCAATTCGGCAGCATTCCGCAATATTTTCAAACCCTGAGAATGAGCCGCCATGGAATACCAGAAGTACATCCACCAGGTTCTTTATTTCCTTTAATCGCTCAAAATCAATATCCGGTCCCTTTCCGGTATACTCTCCGTGTGCTTCACCAATGGATACCGCTAGACAGTCACAGCCTGATTTCTCAACAAACTCTTTTGCTTTCACAGGATCTGTCAGATATTCATCGCGCTTTTCTTCGTAGTCACAACCATCCGCAATCTGTCCAAATTCCGCTTCCACTGTGATGCCAAGAGGTGCACAGATATTCTTAAACTCCGCGACCTGCCGTGCATTTTCCTCAAAGCTCAATGCGCTGCGGTCCACCATAACACCTGTAAATCCGCCATAAATCGCTTTTACACAGGCTTCGAAGCTATCTCCGTGATCCAGATTCAGTGCAATCGGTATCCGTACCTCATTCGCCATTGAACAAATCAGTTTCCCAAAGGAAACAATATCCTTATGATTATCCGGCAAAACATCAATAATAAGAGGTGAATCCAGCTCAACAGCTGCTTCTATACAAACTCTGACAGAGTCTTCATTAAAAACATTCGGTGCCAGAACACCATATCCCCCTTCCTTCGCCTTTTCTAAGATTTCCAACATTGATACCAACATAATTTCATTCCTTCCTTTCTATGCTATGTTCTTCCAAACGCCGAATCAGCTTAAGCATGTCCTGCATGACATTCACTGCAGCATCTTCAAACAGCAACTCATGCTTCTTGTGTTCATAATATTTATAAAAGATATTCTCTGCACCGGCATAGTTTAATTTCCGTATGACGACATCCAACTCACGGGTATAGTTGGAAAACACATCCTCATACCCGCTCATAAATAAAATCGGAAGATATTCGGGAAGCTGTGAAATCCAGTCTTCCGTCATATACAGAGAACACAGTGTAATTCTGTTTAACATATACTGCATGGAGTAAGAACGCTGACAGCAGGCGTCACGTTTCAGCTTTTTCTGTTCACGAGGCTTTGATACTCTCTCTTCAAGAAAGGTATCCATATTATCAATGCCATAATGGGAGAGAATATAGTCTTCCGTTTTTTCAGCCGGTTCCGTATCCGCTTTTTTGCGACATTCCTTTGCATATATGTTCATTGCCTTTCTATACAGAGAGGGAAAACCGTAGTCACCGCATAAGATCAATGCATTGCAATTGCTTGTCATGATTGCATACTGCTTTGCCAGCATACTGCCGAAACCAAAGCCGATCAATGCATGAATATAGGACTTCTTCTGTTCCTTCTTTGGCATGGCATCCTTAACAACCAGATAAAACATTGTTTCCGCATCCTCGATAAAGTGTCTATAGGTATGTCTTGCACTGATTTGACCGAGACCGTTTCTATATACAGACCTTCCATGACCAACCAAATCGTGTCCAAAGGCTGCATAACCATGTTCGGCAAAAAACTGAAGCAGATGCATATAGCGCTCAATATGATCATATAGGTCGTGTAAAATTTGTATATAACCTTTCACCGGGCCATCTGGAAGCCATGCGCAACCATATAGCTCATCCTCGCCATCTCCGCTTAAAAAACGGTATTCCTGCAGCTTCATAAGCCTATCTCCTTAATTTTGCATATTTTTTCTGCATATTGCTTTTTGGTTTTCTAACATTTTTCGAATACAGATTGCGCAGAGCAACGAAGACTAGATATGCTATAACCAGCCAGATCATCCAGGATGATGCAACATCAAACATATCAAATGCTTCTCGTTTTTCCTGCAATCCGAAAGAGGTGTCTACAGATTGTGTCCCCCCCTTGCTGATAAACCAGTAAATTGCAAATGTGAGCCCTGTCAGCCTAACGAACAGCAGTTTCTTATTCTTCATCACGGAGCCCCTGTTGTATTCCTTCCACATACAATGCAGCAACTACACTTCCCGGATCGACCATACCAATGGAGTTTTCCTGACGGAATGCCAGCCTTCCATGCCTTGCCTGCATCATTTTAGCTTTCTCCACACCTTCTCTTGCAGCAGTGACAGCACATTGCAAGGCTCTTGCCTTCCCTTCATCTACATGCTCAGCATAGGCACGCTGTGCCGGACAAAGCGCATCAAGAAATGTTTTCTCCCCCTCTTTTGCACCGCCGAGTGTCATTACACCTTCTATCATTGCCTGAAACAATACCGCAAGCTCTGCATCCTTCAGTTCTTCTTTTCCTTTCAGCTGTTTTCCAATCTTCATAAAGCCGCTGGAAATGAGTGTCCCCATGGAAGATGAGGCGATGCTGTTAAATTTTTTTCCTGCCATATATATCATTTTACCAATATCATGTTCATCACTATCCGTGACAAATTCATCCGCAATGCGAAATCCATCGCGCATAACAACACCGATATCTCCATCTCCACCAGCAGAATCCAGCGCAGTCAATTGCTCTACATGCTCCTGAAATATCAAATTCCATGCGTGGAATACACGCTTTATATCCTCTGTTTTCATTTTGACTCTCCAAACTGTTTAAACATCGGGGTATCAGCCGCAGCATCCATCAATCGCTTCAGTTCCTCATCAACCTTCAGTAAAGAGATAGACAAGCCGGTCATTTCCAGTGATGTCGCATATTCTCCGACATACGTTCTATGAACTCGTATTCCCGCATCTTTTAGCAAACGGTGTACCAGCCCAGTAATCAGATACTGTTCTTCTAATGGAGTAGCTCCCAGACCGTTGATCAATACACACACCTCATCATCATGCCGCAGCTGCAAATCCTGCATGACAGGCGGTACAATTTCCTTTACGATATCATCCGCCGAGCAAATCTTTCCTCTGCGAAGCCCTGCTTCTCCATGAATTCCCATACCGATTTCCATTTCATCATCCGCTATCGTAAAGCTGGGATGACCGATTCTTGGGACAGTGCAGGGGCTCAAAGCAACACCCATGGTTGCCACGAGTAGCTTTGTTTTTTCCGCAATCCGATACACCTCATCCAGTGGCAGCATTTCCGCAGCAGCTGCACCTGCACATTTATACACAAAGAAAATGCCTGCAACACCTCGACGAATATTTTTTTCCTGTTCCTTTGCACGTGGACCGCTTGCCACATCCTCACCGGCAATCGACAGACGTACTTCAATATCCTCCTCCATCTCTGCCATTTCCGCAGCCATCTGAAAATTAAAGATATCCCCGTTATAATTTCCAAAGATATAGAGAACTCCCGCTCCGGAATCAATGGCTTTTGTGACGTCAAGCATCTGTTCTGAGCTTGGTGATTGAAAGACATCACCTACACTGCAGCCATCCAGCATTCCTTTACCGACATATCCCAGAAACAGCGGAAGATGACCGCTTCCTCCACCTGTTGCGATTCCTACCTTTCCTGCAATTTTATGCTTGGTTATCAGGCAATGCGCATCCTCATTCACACACGTATAATAGGATGAATGTGCTGCATACAATCCTTCCAACATCTCATCAATAAAGCGCTCCGGCTGATTGATAAATTTTTTCATAGTCAAGTCTGCTTCCTCCTTTTTGAATTACACACCCAGAATACCCAGACCTCCAAGTGCGATGGCAATTACCAGCAGTACCAGCGTAACCTTTAACACGGTGCCGCCTTTCTTCAGATAAGCGTAAACACCAAAGACTGCAAGAAGTGAGAGTATACCCGGGGCAATCGGATTAAACAGCAGCTCCTGAATACTGATCATATCCTTTGCCCCGTATGGAATTTCATAGATAACAGCTACATTGACGTTTTGTGCTACCATAGTACCCATCACAAACAATCCGACAATGGAGAAGAAGGTTACGATTTTCTGCACTGCATTATTTTGCAGTATATTCATTGCTGAATCGGTTCCCAGCTTATAGCCCATGTTGAACATGAATTTACCTTCCGATACGAGAATGACATAGAGTAGAATATCATCTACAATGGGTGCCCACAGCATCCCCTGCTGCGCAAAGCCCATAAAGAAGGTGGAGATAAGTGGCTTCAATGTCGCATAATTCAGGGTATCACCAACACCGGCAAAAGGCCCCATCATACCGTTTTTAACACTGTTGATCAGATCTTCGGAAATCAGCTGATCTTCAGGCACCTGATCCCGCTTTTGTATCGCTCTTTGCTCTTCCAGTGATGTAATAATACCGGGAATGATACCACCAATCATATTTTCTGTGATAAAGAACTGCATATGTCGTTTCAATCCTTTGATTTGTTCTTCCTTGTCATCCGGATACAACTCTTCCAATGCCGGTGCCATGGTTAAACACATCCCCATTGCCTGTAAACGTTCAACATTATCCACATGGCAGACATGCAGACGCCAGTTGAACCAAACCTTTTTCAAGGTTTTCCTGCTAAGAATATGTGTTGCCTTGGATTCCGCATTTTTGAGATTGAGTAAATCTGCAAACAGGCTTCCATTGTCTGTTTCCTTTTTTGTAAAAATCGTATAGAGCCAGGCAATAAAAATACCAAGCAGACAGCCCGGTACCGCTCCCAGACCGGAATATTGAGCAAAGAAGAAGCCTGCAATAAAGAACGGTATCAGCTGTCCCTTTCCGATGACCAGAATGACCATGGCAAATCCAAGTGCAGGCAGCAGTCCGCCTGCCAGAGAGAACATGTTGTTTGCCCAATCCGGAAGGCCGTTCATCAGAACACCCAGACTGTTTACCCCGTATTTCAATACGATGGTCATCGGCACCAGGAAAATCACCGCACGAATGAGTGGTCCGTAAAGCAGTGAGGTACGGGTAAGCTCTTTTACATTTCCGGTTTCCACTGCTTTATCCGCATGATGTACCGTCCAAACCATAGCCAAACGCTTTACTGTGTGCAGCTGCGCCATGATCAGTGCAGCTGCCGAAGAAATCACCAGACCCTGATCCAGCGATATGCCCGCCGTTATGACCATGGCCGTCGTCACAATACCGGCCGCTTCTTTGTCCACCGGCATAGCGCCTCCAACGGCAGTGAGTGCCAGATACAGCGGCTGAATAGTTCCACCAACAATACAGCCCTTTACCGGATCCCCCAAAATAACACCGGTAAGCAGTGAGATAAGCATTAAATCACAGAAGCAGTAGGTGAACGGTACAAAGATTTCACCTGCTGCCAGCCAATACAGCATCGCAAGTAAGATTGCTTGTAATAATGTCATTTTTTCCTCTCCTTTTTTCTAATGTATGCATACGTCTTCCATCCCTTATGCAGGCAAAATCACATTCTGAATACCTCCTTTCCCTATTTCTACCATGTGCTCTGCCGCTTCTTCCAAAGACATATCATCGAATTGAAATAATACTTCTAAGACCATTCCCAGATTCAAGCCGGTTACCAGACGGTAGCGGCAATGCTGAAATGCCATAAGCAGACTGTTGCAGGGACTTGCTCCGAATAAATCCGCCAGCAGCAAATATTCACCATCTCGATCCTCATTGATCAGCTCCTCTGCCTTTTTGATAAATGCCTGCGGATCCATATTCTCCTTCATTCCGATGGCATGAATACAGGACGTCTGTTCTGTTCCGGCTATCATCCGAACAGTTTCTAAAAAGGCCTCTGCCAGATTCCCATGCGCTCCAATAACGATATGTTTCATTTTGACTCCTCCTTTTTGTTTCAAAAGTTTTTAATTAAATCTGTTTTTATGAAATCGTTTCCATTTACAATTACATTGTATATTTTATAGTATATTAGTCAATAGATTTCTTTTTAATTCTGAAATCAAATCTTTTTACTATTGATTCAAAATTTATATCACTTCCGAATTGTTTTGTTTCAAAAATTTACAAGCACATAAAAAAAAGACATATCATCAGACATGCCCGTATTTCTTTATTCAGTATCAAAACGGTTAACTTCTATGATCTTACCAATCTTTAACTTATGATTAAGATCACGATCAATCTTATCTGTAACCAGAGCATCGAAATCCTGAAACACGCCATATTGATAACGTGATGTTCGTTCAAACTTAACTGCCAGCGTAATCAAGATTTTACATTTACTTCTTCGCAATATGATTTCATTTAAAAACATTGCATCTTCTGTCTGTGTCCCGGGACCATCAAATCCAAGACAGCCATCCGTTCCAAAAATCGCAGCATCATAAGAAAACCGACTCGCCATATCGGATACAAACTGCCCCTCTGTACGATTTCCGCTTCGTGAATACTTCCCACCGAGAAAGACTACCTCATTTCTGCTTTCCTTTAATTCATTCATCATTTCAAAACAGTTCGTGATAATCAGTAAATTCTTGCGAAAGCTAAAGAGCTTCCCAAGCGGAAGTGCTATAGAGCTGGGGTCAACGAAAACAACATCGTCATCGTGAATAAAGTTGATTACTTCCATACAGATTGCCTTTTTTATCTCAATTTTTTCCTGTGTTCGAACATCGATCGGTACATCGGTAAATGAATTACGTAAAACGGCACCGCCGTGCGTACGAAATAAAATGCCTTTTCTCTGTAAGAACTCCAAATCTTTACGAATGGTTTCCATTGTCACTCCAAAGCAGTCGGATAGTTCCTTAACACTTGCCTTCCCATGCGATAGTAAATAGTTTGATATTTCATCAAGCCTTTTTTCCAATCTCTTTTCCATACCCCAACTACGACAGACAACTGTATGTCCGTCATTCTCCTTTCGCAATCAAAATATTATATATTCCCTATCAAGAAATCACCAGTTTCTTATATCTATATTCATTATACAATGTTTTTTTCATGTCGTGAAGACAGCATTCCTTGCAGAATAAAAAATAGGACACCTTCATGTCCTATAACAATACGATATTATGCTTTTCACATTCCTTACGCATGGCATCGCTCCACTGGGAAACCTGTACTTCTCCGATATGTGCTTTGTTTAATAAAATCAAACAAATTCTGGACTGACCAATACCTCCGCCAATGGTTAACGGCAGCTCATCCTGCAGCAGCATTTTGTGAAACGGCAGATTCTTACGCTCCTCACAGCCTGCTTTTTTCAATTGCTCTGCCAATGCTTTAGCATCCACACGGATCCCCATGCTGCTTATTTCCAGTACGGTATCCAGCACCGGATAATACAGAAGGATATCACCGTTCAATGCCCAGTCATCATAATCCGGGGCACGTCCGTCATGCTTTTCCCCGCTGTTCAGGGTATCTCCGATTTTCATCAGGAAGACAGTTCTATGCTGCTTTACAATCTCATACTCGCGCTCTTTTGGTGTCAGATCAGGAAAGCGGTCCTCCAGCTCCTGTGCAGTGATGAAATACACATCCTCCTGAATAAACGGCATGAGATTTTCATAAACGATATCCAGCTCCTTCTCCGTTTCCTTCAATGCCTTCATAATATTACGTACAGTCATTTTCAGAAACTCCATCGTCCGATTCTCCCGACTGATTATCTTTTCCCAGTCCCACTGATCGACATAGCAGGAATGCAGATTATCCAGCACCTCATCCCGCCGGATTGCATTCATATCGGTATAGATTCCTTTACCTACATTCAGATTGTACCGCTTCAAAGCCATACGCTTCCATTTCGCAAGAGAATGAACAATCTGATAGTCCTCACCCTCAATTTCCATGATATCAAACGCTACCGGACGCTCAGTACCGTTCAAATCATCATTCAATCCGCTGCTTTTGGAAACATACAGGGGTGCTGATATACGCATCAGATTCAAATGATGCGCCAGACGACGTTCAAACAGGTCCTTAACATATTTGATGGCGATTTCCGTGGATATGATATCCAGCTTGTTTTCATAATATTTTGGTATGATCAGATCTTCAACTGCCATAGCTTCACTCCTCTTTCATATACCTTCTTATTATACATGATTTTATTTCCAAAATATATCTTTTTTTGAAATATTTTTCAATATTCTTAATTGATTTACAATTCCTTTCATTTCGATATATACAGAAGGAAGCACACGATTCAATCAGCTTCCGCATACCGGAGAGATATAAGAAAAGAGGATGTCACACGCTTGGAAATACAAACGTTCTTTATCCTCTTGCCTACACTATTTCATCCGTTTACATTTTCTCATACACAGCCTGTAAAAGGATACAACGCACATAAAGTCTTTACTTATACTTTTTAAACATATACAGCTTTCCGAATTCCTCTCTTTGAAATCCATTTGCCTCCAGCACATGCATGGAAGCGGTATTGTGCTTTTCAACCAGTGCATAAATGGAGAGCACCTGCAGCGTATCAAAGGCCTCCTCGCACAAAGCACGAACCGCCTGCTGCATGATTCCCTTATGCCAGTAATGTACACCCAGCCAATAGGACAGCTCCGCACTGCTGCTGGTCTTTTTTTCACATTCCAGAAAGCCGCAAACACTGCCGTCCAGCTCCACCGCACGAAATAAATACCGCTGCGGATCTGCATGCTGATAAAAATGAATCGTAGATACGGCATTAAGAAAGGTATCCGGATAAAGGAATTTCCAGACTCTTTTTTTTAAATAATACGGATGCATGGACAAGCTGTGCAGCTCCATCGCATCCTCTACATCCCAGGGACGTACCATAACTGTCATATTCATCACCATGATATAGTATGCACCTTTCTGCATGGTGTAAACAAATCTGTCTCTATTACCTGTTGTAATATGACATTGAGCTTCATTTTGATACAGTATGTAGATATCTCCAACCACAAAACCGATACCGATTCCGGTATATGCCTTCAGTGTTTCCGTATATCAGCCGCAGGATAGATATGCTTAAAGCCTTATAATCATTTCCGTAAGGACCTGTTTTCAGCCGGACAATGCCTCACGTGTTACAAAAATCTCCTTACTAGTCATCATCCTGTGGATCAAAGCCTCCTGTACCTGCAAATTCGATTGATTAGATTTTTTCTTCCTTTCAAATAAATTGAAATTCACTGCAGCGATATCGTCAGGTAATGGCATGTCCAATACAAAATCCAGCCATTCCTGAAAGCTTTCCATGCCGTCATCACCTCTTTAACATTTGTATAGTATCCTATCTGTCTTCATTATGACTAGACATGGAAAAAGAGTTATGTTTTCATATCGTGCTAAAACGGCATCTTATCCTTATTCTTCCATCGGCTGAAATCCAGAGAAAGCTCATAAATTTTACGGATAATGATATAGGTACATGTTACCATTACGGAACATAAAAATGCAAGGCAGATCTGAATTCTATACATATCAAAACTCTCTCCTGTCAGACCAAGCATAAGCAGTAATAAATCGGCAAATATACCTGCAAGGATTGCAAATGCCAGAAAGGATGCAATTGCCGTTAACAGCACTTTTTTAAAGGATAACATTTCTCACACTCCTCTCTATAAACGTAACTGACTACATTGTAATTCATTTATTTTTGAGTTATATTCTTTCTTCGCCATTCATAATAACCCGGTGACAGACTGTGCAGTAATATGCAGCTATAGCAGCGGGATACAAGGTTTGCTCTGCCAGCAGCACCTCCTGATCATTTGCAGGCTGCATCCTCACAAGGTGCTTTTTTTCAGAGAAAATACTATTGGAAGCGGCCTGTACAAACCCTGCTTTCATTTCCTTACCGCAATTTGGACAAAGCATTTTCATTCCTCCTATTTCGGCAGATGCGAAACTATAGAAGCTTGGCAGTTCTTCTGCCCAGTGGTGTATACGTTCGCTTTTTATTCCTCTATATCCAATGGAACAACTGGCTTCCAAGGTTTGAATATGACCCAGCTCCCATCCATAACCAGCTCTATCTCCTGATCCCCTATCTGATAGCTGATACCGGTAGCGAAGTTGGATTGATTATCCTTTTTCGGTATTTCTGTCCGCCCTACCATGCTGTCAATTTCTCCATCCATCATCCCGCAGCGCAGACTTTCATTATCGGTTTTTTTCGTATTGTAATACAGCTGTCCGTTTACCATAAGCAGCTGCTCACTGTTTTCCGCTTTCACTATTTTCCCCTGGACGGTCTCAGCCTCTGTATCCTTGCAGCCGCCAAGGATACAGATACTAAACAGAAGAACCATATATCCCCACAATGGCGTCAACCTAAGAATAAATGGTAGACGTCTTTTTCTTATGCATTTTTAA